>Ga0136846_1236069_pt1 | contig 16885 bp, 11 predicted proteins | sample HopSoiMetagenom2_FD_96841 | JGI IMG/M metagenome (GOLD analysis project Ga0136846, IMG submission 96841) | Grasslands soil microbial communities from Hopland, California, USA - 2 Assembly 2016 (version 4) | ecosystem: Environmental > Terrestrial > Soil > Grasslands | place: USA: Hopland...
CAGGCGCAGGCGATGAATGCGGAAGACCCGCTGTTCATGCTCTATACCTCGGGCAGCACCGGCAAGCCCAAAGGCGTGCTGCACACCACCGGCGGCTACGGCGTGTACGTAAGCTACACGCACGAATGCGTGTTCGACCTGCGCGATGACGATGTCTTCTGGTGCACGGCCGATGTCGGCTGGGTCACCGGCCACAGCTACGTGCTCTACGGTCCGCTTGCGATGGGCGGCACCTCGCTCATGTACGAAGGCGCGCCGAACTGGCCCGAACCAGACCGCTTCTGGAGCATCGTGGAAAAATACCGCGTCTCCATCTTGTACACCGCGCCCACGGCCATCCGCGCGTTTATGAAATGGGGCGTCGAGTGGCCCAAAAAACATGACCTCTCTTCCCTTCGCTTGCTCGGCACAGTCGGCGAACCAATCAATCCCGAAGCCTGGATCTGGTACCACCAGGTCATCGGTGGAAAACGTTGCCCGATCGTGGACACCTGGTGGCAGACCGAAACCGGTGGCATCATGATCACTCCCCTCCCCGGCTGGACACCGACCAAACCCGGCAGCGCGACGCTCCCCTTCTTTGGCGTGCTCCCCGAAGTCGTGGACGACAAGGGAAATCCAGTCCCGCGAAACTCGGGTGGCAAGCTCATTATCCGAAAGCCTTGGCCGAGCATGCTCCGCGGAATTTGGGGTGATCCGGAGCGTTTCAAGCAGGTTTACTGGTCGGAAATCAAAGGCAGTTATTTCACCGGAGACGGCTGCCGCCAGGACGAGGACGGCTATTTCTGGATTGTCGGTCGCATCGACGACGTTCTGAACGTTGCTGGGCACCGCATCGGCACCGCCGAAGTCGAAAGCGCCATCGTCAGCAATCCAAAAGTAGCGGAAGCCGCTGTCGTCGGCCGCCCCGACGAACTGAAGGGCCAGGCGCTTGTTGCTTTCGTGACCGTCAAAGGCGGAATCAAGGCCGATCACGCGCTTCGCGATGAAATTCGTAATCATGTCGCCAAAGAAATTGGTTCTGTCGCTAAACCCGACGACATTCGATTCGCTGAAGCGCTTCCCAAGACCCGCTCCGGGAAAATTATGCGTCGGCTCCTCAAGCAGATCGCCGCTGGTGGCGAGATTCGCGGGGACACAACCACACTCGAGGATTTCAGCGTTCTCTCAAAACTCGGTTCCTCCGAAGAGTAACGGAGCGGCTTTCGGGGAAAACCTGAATCCGCATACCGAAAAGCTGTACAGATGATTAAAGGCGAGCCCCGCTTCTGGCGGGGCTTTTTCTTTTGTTTACTGGCTCGGGAATCGGCGGACGAGCTTCACAGCTTGCGAGATCGAGCGGTTCGGACGCCAACGAAAAAACCAAGTTATGTTAACACTGATAAAGATCGCGGTGGCAGTCGCAATCGGATTCGCGGTCGTTCACCCAACAACGACCCCGCAAGCGAAGGATGCCAGTTGCAAATGCTCGGCCGATGCCTGAGCGCTAAAGACCTGTGGGGAAACCGCAGGCAAAATTTCGAATCCTCCGCCCGGTGGTTCCTCCGGCTATGGTGCATTCTTGGTCGGAAAATTCCTGCAAGGGCCGGGCGGAGGATGAAAGTTACTTTGAGCGGGTTTAATAAGGTTTGGGAGTTCATAATTCCGCAAGGGAGGCGAACGGTGGATTAAGGTGTGAATGAAACCGGCTCTTTTTCTATACCCCCACGTCAGCTCCTACGGCGTGATGATGATCCTGGGCTTCCTCTTCGCCTGGATGTTAGTCCGCCACCGTGCCGCTTTCTATGGAATTCCGAAAACCGATCTGGATAACCTCAGTCTGCTCATGCCTTTCGCGGGACTATTCGGCTCGAGACTCTTCGCCCGGCTCTTTTATGCGAAGCTTCCGCTTCTTGAAGCGTTGAAGGTCTGGGAAGGCGATGGACTGGTTTTTTACGGAGGATTTATCTTCGGCATTGCGACCGTGCTGATTTACGGCCTGATCAAAAAAGTGAATTTGATCTCACTCATGGACTGTTGCGCGCCCGGCGTTGCCCTCGGTTTGGCTTTCGGACGGATAGGTTGTTTCCTGGCGGGATGTTGTTATGGCGATGTGTGTGTGAATCCTCAACAACTCGCTTCGATTCAGGATCCGGTGGTGATTCAACGAATCCATACCTTCCCGGCGATCTCATCTGCGAACTGGCCGTTCGCGGTTCGCTTCCCCCCAAAGAGCGATGCTTTTAAGCTTCATCTCAAGCTCGGTCTCGTCTCGCAGGCCGACACACGATCGTTTCCCGTCCATCCGGTGCAGTTATACGAAGCCGTGCTGGCAGCCGCGCTGGCTTTTGCAATCCACCGCGCCACTCGGAAACCTCGGTTGCCCGGCACCGCTTCGATCGCGATGCTCCTGGGTTACGCGGCTATTCGTTTTGCCACCGAATTTCTGCGCGCGGACAACAAAATTTATGCCCTGCACCTAACCTTCTCGCAGGTTGTCTCAGTTTACATTGCCCTCGCCTGTTTCGCCGTGCTCGCCATCCGGGCTGCGCTATTCGCCCGGGCCAGGGTCGGACAACACCCGTCCGCAAAGCCTGCTGCATTGATCGGCGCTTAAAATCTCTCTCCTTTGCCGCGCTTTGAATTCTCCACGTGCGGTTCCGGCAACAGCAGCTCCATATAAATCACATCGAGCCAGCGGCCGAACTTATAGCCGACCCGCTTGAAATGGCCCACTTCTTCGAACCCAAATTTTGCGTGCAGACGAATGCTCGCCTCATTCGTCGCATCAATCGCGGCGATGATGGCCTGCAAACCAAAATCGTGCGCCGCTTTGATCAGTGGCTCTAAAAGCATTTTGCCAATGCCTTTTCCACGCCACTCGGGGGCGATATAAACTGAGTTTTCACTCGTGAACCGATAGCCCATCCGGTCGTGGTAACGATTCAACGCGCTCCAGCCAACGAGCTTTCCATTATTCGTCGCAACGAAAATCGGCAGCCCGGTGCGTTTGTGATCGTCAAACCATCCCTGCCGATGCTCAAGCGTGCGCGGCTCATAATCGTACGTCGCCGTGGTGTTGAGGACCGCCTCGTTGTATATCTCCAGAATCCCCGGACAATCCTCCCGCTCGGCTCGACGCACATGAATCATTTCCCTTTCCTCCGTATCCGCAAAAGTTTTTTCAAAACCGAGTTTTTGTCGCGTCCAAAATAATCGTGAAGTTTGTCGTACTCCATGAATAGCGCGTCATAAAGGGCGCGATTCTCAGCGTTTGGTTTATAAGTTTTCTTCGGCCTCGGAGCCATTTTGGAAGCCGCGGCATGAATATCCGGGTGAATTCCCGCAGCCACGGCGCCAAACATCGCCGCCCCAAAGGCGCTCGCCTCCTGGACACCAGCGACTTTGATCGGTCGTTGCAAAACATCAGCGTAAATCTGCATCAAGAGCGGATTCTTCTGCGCTAATCCCCCGCACGCGAATATCTCATCGATGGCAATACCCTTCGAAGTGAAAGCGTTCACGATCTGGCGCGTGCCAAAAGCCGTCGCTTCAATGAGCGCGCGGTAAATCTCATGAGGCCGGGTCTGCAAAGTGAGCCCGACCAGCACGCCCGCGAGGTCGGCATCGACCAGAACGGAACGATTCCCATTCCACCAATCCAGCGCAAGCAAGCCGGATTCGCCCGGGCGCAGTTTCGCTGCCTGTTCCGAAAAGAGATCATGAATCGAGAGCCCCTTCCTGCGCGCTTCATCATGCACATACTTTGGGGCGCGATGGTCCACAAACCAGCCTAGCATGTCTCCAACTCCGGCTTGCCCCGCCTCATAACCCCAACAACCGGGCACAATCCCGTCCTGCACCACGCCGCAAATTCCTTCCACCTCCTGCTTCTGCTCGCCAATGAGCAGGTGGCAGGTGGATGTGCCCATAATCATGACCAATGATCCGGGCTTCGTGACCCCACATGCCGGCACTCCCGCGTGCGCATCGATATTTCCAGTGGCAACCGGTATCCCGGGGCGCAGCCGAAGAGCTTCAGCCCATTCAGCGGTCAGTCCTCCCGCAGAGCTGCCCAAACCCAAAACCGGCCCGCTGATTTTCTCTTCAACCACTCGCGCAAGCTCAGGGTGCAATTCCGCAAAAAATTCAGCGGAAGGGTAGGCCCAGTCCGAACCATTGGCGTGAACGCGCATCCCTTTAAAGCCCGCCGCGGAAACGTTGCGGGTTTCCCGGCCCGTCAATCGCCAGACGATCCAATCCCCCGCCTCGATAAAACGATCCGCGGCGCGATAGACCTGAGGCGCCTCGCGTACTGTCTCAAGCACCTTCGAGAAGAACCATTCGCTCGAATATTTGCCGCCGTAGGTTGGAATAAACTGCTCACTTCGCCGCTGCCCGATTTCATTAATTAAGTCCGCTTCAGGCTGCGCGGCATGATGCTTCCACAGCTTCACCCAGGAATGCGGATTTTTCGCCAGACCTTTATCAAACGACAGTGGCTCCCCATTCGCGAACACCGGCAAGACCGTGCAGCTTGTAAAATCAGTCCCAAGGCCCGCCACCTGGTCGCCTCGTATTTTCCCTTTTCGCAAAACAGCCGGAACGACCTCTTTCAAAGCGTGCAGATAATCCCGCGGGTCCTGCAACGCGCTCTGAGATTTCAAGGGCGTTTTCCCAAGGCTGCCTTCGATCACGCCGTGCGGATATTCTGAGATGGCGCTGGCCAGTTCGCGCCCGTTTCGCGCATCAACCAGAATTGCCCGGGCGGAAAGCGTTCCGAAATCAATACCAATCACGTAAGGCGATTGAGTCGCGCGCCTCACGGCGTCGCCTCCTCATTGAGCACAGCGGGTTTGAGCGTCCACGTTTGTAATCGAGCGATTTCCAGAACCTTCGGCGCGCGAAAGCCCTCTTTGTGAATGATCCACCCGCCGAAAAGGCCCGGCGTGTCTTCCGCGATTTGCTTGGTCAGCCCAAGCGGCACGTTATGGCCAATCCGAATCGGATTTTGCGCCTGCAGTTCATTCTGCAAGGCGAGATAAAGATTCGCCACGCCAACGAGGTAATCAGCCGGCGGTATCGAATCGGCGCCAATAAAGACCCGTGAGGGGACACGTTTGGTCACGATTATAAAGTCGTTTACATCCAGGACCGTTTGCCTAAAGGCGTTGTATGCAATCGTCTCGTCCGAAACTCTGTTTGTGGAAGCGGCGTCGGGACCGAGCAATCCACGGATACGCATGGGATACGCCGGACGGCCACCCCGCAAATAATCGACAGTCGCGCGAGTGAGCAATTCGAGCTGATCGGCGGGAGAAAAGACCCCGTTCCCAACTCGAATAAACGAGAGTTCTTTCGATGATTGCGAGAGTTGCTCGGCTACTTCAGTCAATTCTTTTTCCGCGACGCCTTTTTCGCGGAGCGGATCCGCATAAATCACCGGCAGTTCACTGGCGGTCACAAACTTGATTCCGGGAATCGTGCGGATGTGGTCAATCCAGGCGGTGAATTGTTTAAAAGCTGCTTCTGTTTTTTCCGGCGACACCTGGCCCGGAGAGCGCCATTGCTCCCGCGGGGGATTTGCGCCGCGCTTGAAATTCACTCCGTCCCAGAATTCCTGATACACCGATTCGCACGGATGATAATAAATGCTGATCAAGCCCCCGCCTTTGTTCCGAAGATTCTCAGCGATCCGTGAGACCTTTTGTTTTCCAGGCTCCAGCTCTTCCGGTTTATGAAGATCAACTCGCGTGACGTTCGGCCCCATACTGTAAACAACCACAGCATTCTCATACCAGAACGGCTGATCATTTAAGCCAACATGGCTGCCATCATCCACGTAGCAGCCCACCCCGTGCGGATAGACCCCGATCTGCGGCAGAGCAGCAATCGCCTGCGAAGCCCACGACGAGCCGGGCTGCCCGTAGCAAGCCAGCGTTTTCACACCAAAAATGCGCCGCACATCCGCGGCTCCCCTCCCCTCCCGCCGGGTGAACTCAGCGATGCCATCCAAAAGACCCGACTCAGCCAGGTATTCAGTAGGCGTTGGGTGAACCGAGTGGAAATTGGCGTGATAACCAATGTCATGCTTTTTGAGCGCCTCGATTACATCGGTGCGTCCCCGCTTCTCCAGCACACGGGCTTTCTCGCCCACAACTTTAAAAGTGGCGCGGATATGCCGCTCCGTGAGCAATTCCGCCAGCCGCTTGGCGGCATCATCATCCGCCGGAAGCAGGTAGTCTTCCGTGTCGAACCAAAGAATGACATTGACGTTGATTTCCCTACCGTAGCTCGAACTAACTAAAATCAGACTGGCAAGGACAGCAAAGCAGTAATTTTTCATGACGATTGCTCAAGCATAAAAAGGGTTCGAAAGAGTTCAATCAAGTACTTGCGCTGAAGAGATCGCAAAAAAAAGCCGTTCGTCACGTTGCCTGTTGCGAACTGGAACGCACGAATTTACAGTAGGTGCCGAATGATTCTCACCCCGCCGTCAGGCACTCGTCTGTTCTTATGCCGGCGTCTTTTTGCGTGCTGGGCTCTTTTATTATTTGTTTGCGACAGCGGCCTCGCGGCAGCGGTGACGAACAGCCTCGTCATTAACGAAATCCATTTTGATCCGCCGGATAAGACCAAAAGAGAGGAGTTCATCGAGTTGTATAATCGCGGCACAAATGGCGTTGATCTGTCGGGCTGGGCGTTTGTGAGTGGCATCGACTTTACTTTCCCGACGGGCACTGCGGTTGGGCCGGGGAAATTCATTGTGGTGGCAGCGGACACAAACGCGTTCCGAGCAGCCTTTGGTTTTGTGCCTTTCGGCCCGTGGGCAGGCACTTTAAGTAATGATGGAGAAAAGATCGCCCTCGCCGATGCGAGCGGGCATGTCATTGACGAGGTGAGTTTCGGGGTTGGATTCCCGTGGCCCACGGCAACGCGCGGGACTGGCGCATCAATGGAGCTTCTGCATCCGGACCTGGACAACAATTTGGCCGGTTCATGGCGGGCTTCCAGTTCTCCGGTTGCATTGCCACCGCCGCAAACTTTCATTCCCGTGACAGACACGCAATGGCACTACCGCAAAGGAACCAGCGAACCGGCAGGCAGCGCAGGCGAATGGCGCCTGCTGAATTACATCGAGGATGCATCCTGGCAGGTGGGACAAACCTCGGTTGGGTACGGGGATGGTGATGATAATACGGTCCTGGCGGACATGATGAATAATTATACCACTGTGTATCTGAGGCATGATTTTGTCGTCGCGGCTGGTCAGATTCCCTCTTTGCTCTTGCTCAATCTCAATATCGATGACGGCGCGGTGATCTGGATCAACGGCGTGGAGGTCGGGCGGGTGAACGCTTCGGTGGTGGATCCGGCCTACAATTCAACAGCTGCCGCGGCCGTGGAACCTTCCTGGCAAAAATTCGTCATCACAGACACGACGATGTTGCGAGCAGGAACGAACATGCTCGCGATCCACGCGTTGAACCAATCGCTGGCCAGCAGCGATTTGACTGTGGATGCTGAATTGCGGACCCCGGACACAAGCTCGATTGATGGGCTGCCGACGCCCGGCGCGCCGAACTCTGTTCTGATTGCCAACGCTTCGACCGCGCCGCCGCAGATTCGGCAGGTTGATCACTCTCCACATCAGCCCACAAACGGAACGGTTGTCACCATTTCGGCAAAAGTTACCGATCCGGATGGTGTCGTTGCGGTAACGTTGAGCTATCAAATCGTGAAGCCTGGCCAGTACATTCGCAAAACAGATGCCGCCTACCAGACAAGCTGGACGGATATTCCGATGGATTTGGCGGACACCAACTCAACCTATTCAGCTCAGATTCCTGCATCCTTGAATCTGCACCGGCATTTGGTCCGCTATCGAGTTCGCGCGATAGACACAATAGGCCATTCAATCACCGTTCCGTATGCGGATGATCAATCCCCAAATTTTGCTTACTTTGTTTACGACAGCGCGCCCGGCTGGCGCGGGGCGAGCCATCCGGGAACGACGCCAGCGCTCGATTTTCCGCCATCGCTCATGAATTCGCTGCCGATCTATCATCTTCTGGCAAATGGCACAGACGTGGCGAACAGCCAATGGAACGGCAGTTATGATACCGTTCGGATGTGGGGAACATTGGTTTATGACGGTGAAGTTTACGATCATATCCAGTTTCACAATCGCGGCGAAGGATCGACATACAATACTGGCAAGAACAAATGGCGTTTTCACTTCAATACGGCGCGCGATTTTAAGGCGCGCGATCTGTGGGGCCGCCGCTACAAACGTGATTGGAAAATTCTGAATTTCAATGGCTGCGCCAGCCCCTGGGCCGCGGTGAATCGCGGCATGGCGGGCCTCGACGAGGCGATTTCTTTTCGGCTTTACGAACTCGCCGGCGTTCCGGCTTCCAAAACGCATTACGTCCATTTCCGTGTTATCGATAATGCGATCGAAACCAATTCGACATCGCAGTACGATGGCGATCTTTGGGGATTGTACCAGGCAATTGAACAGCCGGACGGACGGTTCCTCGACGAGCGCGATTTGCCAGACGGAAATGTCTATAAAATCGAAGGCGGGGGAGGCGACAAGAAAAATCAGGGGCCGACACAGCCAGTCACAGGAAGCGACTGGAACACCTTTATCAATGCCTCGCGCGGTTCACAAAGTGAATCGTGGTGGCGGACCAATATGGACATGCCCAAGTTTTACAGCTTTCACGCAATGAACAGAGTCTGCGGAAATGTTGATCTTCGGCAGGGTGCGAACCATTATTTTTATCACAATCCCGACGGGCACTGGGTCGCGATGCCGTGGGACCTCGATATGCAATTCATCGCCGAAACACATTGGCCCGGCATTATCGACCAGAACAACTCACTCACCGTTCCCACGCTCGCCCTCGAATTCCGCAATCGTTGCCGCGAAATCCTTGATTTAATGTGCAGCGACGCGAGCGATAACGGCGGGCAAATCGGCCAGCTCATCGATGAATTCGCTCAGATTGTGAACCCGCGCGGGCTGCCGCTCACCTGGGCCGACGTCGATGAATGCATGTGGAACTGGAATCCGCACACCACGGGCTCAAACATTCCCAGCGGCCAAACCAATCATAAAGGCAACTTCTATCGAACCCCCTTCACGGACAATCGCATCGGCGGCACTTGGATCCGGACCCTCGCAAGCGCTGACCACGAAGGGTTCGTAAAATTTATTCGCGATTATTGCACCGATACAGATCCTGACGGTTTCGCGCCGGGCGATGGCGACCAGCGCGGGTACGGCTACAATTATCTGGAACTGGAAGCGAACGACGCGGCGATTCCGAATACGCCGGCGATCTCGTATATCGGCTCCGAAAATTTTCCGGCCAATGATCTTCGCTTCCAATGCTCCGATTTCAGTGACCCCCAGGGGGCGAACACATTCGGAGCTATGAAGTGGCGCATTTCCGAAATCTCAACACCGGGCATAACCAATTACCTCCCCGGCACTCCACGAAAGTACGAATTGGAAACACTTTGGGAATCGCCACAATTATTTGTTTTCTCAAATGAGGTTACTCTGCCAATTTCGTCGATCCGGCCAGGCAGCACCTACCGCGCCCGCGTTCGTTTTAAAGATAACACCGGCCGGTGGAGTCATTGGTCTCAACCCGTCCAATTCCTGGCGAGCGCTCCGGATACTGGCCTTTACACCAACAATCTTGTTATTTCTGAAATAATGTACCGGCCCGGTCCTCTCACGGCCGCGGAAACTGCGCTTGGTTATATCGCCAGCGATTTCGAATATATCGAGCTGAAGAACATCGGCTCGAAGGTCCTGGATTTGACCGGAGTTCGTTTCACCAAAGGCGTTGATTTTGATTTTCCGTCGGGAACGGCTCTCGCTCCCGGCGCTTACCTGCTGGTTGCGGGGAACGCCGCCGCCTTCGCCGAGCGCTACGGATCGAACTTGCCAGTCGTTGGCTCCTTCAGCCCGGACAAACTGGATGATGCCGGCGAACAATTGAAACTGAGCTACGGAGCGGGCATAGCCATTCGCGATTTTGTTTACGACAACAACGCACCCTGGCCTGATACGACGGGCGGACGCAGCCTCGTCCTGATTGCGCCTGAAACGAATCTCGATCCGGCAAACCCGTTGAACTGGCGCCCCAGTTCAGCGCCTGGCGGGACACCGGGGAGTGCCGATGCTCAAACTTTCGCCCAGTGGAAAATCGAACATAACATCAGCAGCGACGGTGACGATTCCGATCAGGATGGCCTCAGCGCTTTCCTCGAATACGCTACTGGAAACGATCCCTCAGCGTCCTCTCCGGAAACAATTCCTGCCTGGTCAGTTGATGCCGCGAACGGCCTGAGCGTGGCTCTAAAGCACAGCCTCACGGCAGACGATATTCTCTACAGAGTGGAAACTTCGACAGACCTGCAAAACTGGGAAGCGAACTCGCTCCAGCCATTTTCCCGAAACGTCACTGGGCAGAGCGAAATGCTTCGTTATTCAGTGCCGATTCAGGCGGATCCAACTCACCTTTTCCTTCGCGTCACCATCCGGCAGCGATAGCTCATTTGCCTTTTTGCGACACGATTTTCTCTCAATTTTATCGTTCCGGCTTGTCTGTGCGAATTCTGGAGGCAAAATAAAGCGCATGTTTTTTCGCAGAGCGCGCCTGATCGCGAGCTGGCTTTCCATATTTGCCGGCGCGCTATTCCTTTCCGCCTGTCCCAGTCCCCCTAAAGAATCGCCGCGCATCACCCCGATTCAGGAGCCGGCATCGATTATTCCGAATTTTCCGCAGGAAGCGCAGCGCGGGCTGCAAACTGTCGTTGTCCCTTCGGATGAAGTCCCGTCTCCGCTCATCGACAAAGATGAATCCATTCTACCGGAAGAAAAATTTCAACTTCCTCCCGGTTTTCTACCAGTTCAGAGCTGGTCCTCAATGTGTGGTTTCGAAGATGTGCGCATGATCCAAAGGGAATTCCCTCAAACACTGGAATTAACTTCGGCGCAGGGCAAACTCGACCTGACGATCGGCCAGCGATTCGCCCGCTGGAATGGGTTGAACATCGGCCTTGGTTTCGCTCCGGCGCTGCAGCAGGGTCAAGTCGCGTTGCATTCCCTCGATGTGCAGAAGAATATCTACCCGCTCGTCATCGGAACTTTGCCCGTCCCGCGCGAACCGCGAATTCTTGTCATTGACCCTGGACATGGAGGACGCGATTCCGGCAGCAAACATTACAATCGCAATCTTTACGAAAAAGACCTGACCCTTGATTGGGCTTTCCGAATTGAAAAGCTCCTGACCAATAGCTCCTGGCAGGTGGTGCTTACCCGGCGCGAGGATCGCGATCTCGGGTTACTCGAGCGGGTTCAAATCGCCCAAACGAACCAAGCCGCCCTCTTCATCAGCCTCCATTTCAATTCTCTCCAAAGTGGCACTGGCGGCAACGATGAAACCGGCATTGAAACTTACTGTCTGACCCCGGCCGGCCTCCCTTCAAATATCAAACGCGATTACGAAGACGATCCGCGCCGCGTTTTTCCGAACAACGAATTCGATATTGAGAATTTTGTGCTGGCGACCCGGATTCAGTCCAACCTCGTAAAAACCGCCAGCCGCCGGGACCGTGGCGTCCGTCGCGCCCGATTCATGACGGTGCTGCGTGAACAGAAACGCCCGGCTGTCCTGGTCGAAGGCGGCTATTTGAGCAATCCGGCCGAAGCCAATCTGATCGCGCAACCGCAATTCCGAGATCAACTCGCGCGCGCCATTGTGGACGCGCTGCCGAACTGAATGGGAAAAAACGTTCTTATCACAGGCGGCGCCGGTTTTATCGGGTCCCACTTGGCGGAACGATTATTGCGCGATCGCTGTGAAGTCACCGTGATCGACGATTGTTCCACCGGAACACTGGACAATCTTGCAGCAGTCAAAGATCACCCTGCGCTCACCATCATCCAAAGCAGCGTTTCAGATTGCGTCGATCTTCCCCTGCTCTGCGCCAGAGCTAGTTATATTTTTCATCTCGCAGCCGCGGTCGGTGTCGAACTAGTGGTCCATTCACCCATTCAGACCATTGAAACGAACCTCACCGAGACTGAAATGATCCTGCTGGCAGCCTCCACCTCGCAAAAACCAGTGCTGATCACCTCGACCTCGGAAGTTTACGGCAAAAGCACCAAACCGGTTTTCTCCGAGAACGACGATTTGCTCATTGGCCCGCCGCACCTTGGCCGATGGAGCTACGCCTGCTCGAAATTGATGGATGAATTCCTCGGCATGGCCTATTGGCAGGAACGAAATCTGCCCGTCACCATCGCTCGCCTTTTCAACACGGTCGGCCCGCGTCAGACCGGACGGTACGGGATGGTCCTGCCGCGTTTTGTCACCGCCGCTTTAAAAAATGAACCGCTGCGCGTATTCGGCAGCGGCGAACAAACCCGCTGTTTTTGTGATGTGCAGGACGCTGTCGAGGCGCTCGTTCGGCTAAAGGATTCTCCCAAAGCGCCCGGCCAGGTTTTCAATATTGGCAGCACAGAGGAAATCAGCATTCTCGCCCTGGCGCGCAAAATTATCGAACTGCTGAACTCGAACTCCGAAATTCAACTCGTTCCTTATAGTGAAGCCTACGCCCCCGGCTTCGAAGATATGTTGCGCCGGAAGCCAGTTGTTCAAAAACTACGGGAAGCCACCGGCTTTGAACCCCGCACTCCCCTCGACGAGATCATCAAGCGGATCGCTCATTCCACCGAACAAGTTGCGGTTTAGGCAGATTAGCATTGCTCAATCCGCTGTTGTGCGGCATTTCCTTCCCGTTCAATGTCCCTGATCCATTGGATTTTAGATATCGCTGCCCTCCTGCTTTGGGTCGACTGGAGGTCCGGCCGTGTCGTCGCGCTCAAGACAGGGCAGGTCGCCATTTCCATCACCAATTCGATCCGCGCAACCGAAAAATCGCGCTTCCGCGGCCTCGGATCACTCGCTGGTCTCGCGGTCTTGCTTCTCGTTCGCCCTTTTATTTATTCGAGTCTCGGTTCCTCGCTTGAATGGACGCCGCGAATCAATCTGCTCGCGATATCCATCCCGTGGCGGACTGATTTCCTCGGGCAGATGTTTGTTTTTTCCTTTCTCAGTTTTCTTTGCACTCTCGGGATTTTCTATAGCTGGTTATTGCTCTTGAACAGCGTCAACACCGACGTTCCTGAGAATGATCTCGTTCATCGCTTCGTCCGATTTCAACTTGGCTGGCTCGCCAGGCTCCCTGCCTGGTTCAAGCTGCTTCTGCCCCCGCTCGCCGCCGGATTATGCTGGGCCGCCGCGGCGCCTCTCCTCCAACGCTCGCAAATGATTCCCGCGCCGAAATCCGGGTCCCACTACTTCCAGCAAGCTTCGATTTTTTTTATCGCCGCTCTTCTGCTCTGGCGCTGGGTTTTGATCCTCGCGTTCGCGATCCATTTCGTGAACCTGTATGTTTACCTCGGGACCCATCCCTTTTGGAATTATATGAGCCACACCGCGACGCGCCTTTTGCGTCCGCTTGCCTGGCTGCGCTTCGGCCGCCTGGACCTCTCTCCTCTCCTGGGCGCAATCCTGGTGCTCGCGAGCGCGGAGTTTCTGAAACGCTGGGTCATAAATGTTTTCGCCCGTCTTCCTTTGTGAACACTTCGTTTCTGCGCGAAAACTCCGACGGAACCTATATCTCCGTAAGACTCCAGCCGCGCGCCTCCAAAAATCAAATTGGCCCCGTCCAGGAAAACGAACTCAAAATCTCCGTCACAGCGCCTCCGGTCGATTCCGCAGCCAATGAAGGGCTCGTCCGATTTCTCGCCGAAACTCTGAATTGCTCCCCTTCCAAAATTCAGCTTGTCCGCGGCCAAACCTCACGGCACAAACTTCTTTTTGTGGCCGGCTCAACCGCCGCTCAGATCAGCGGCGCTTTGGAAGCAAGATAGCTTCTCCGATTAACCGTGGCTCTTCGCCAGCTTTTCGGCCGCCAGCCGGACGTTCTTCACCAACTCCGCCGGACTGATCGCTCTCGCATTTCCGCCCCATGACAAAATCCACCGCTCCACTTCAACGAGGCTCGAGAGCGTCAATTGCAATTCGACCTTCCCTTGCGCCACATTCCTGATCTTCTGTGATGGATGCCATTTCTTCTCGCGAATGTAATCCGCCACCGCCTCGCTGAATTCGATCACTACCTTTGTCTGTCCTCTTCCGGAATGAACGCCAAAACTGTTTCGCAACTGATCCTGGATAGAAAATTTGGTGTTTCGTTCGAAGGTCTTGCCGGTCTTCTCCACGTGCTCGATCCGCGCGGGCACAAATGTTCGAATGTCTTTGCGCAAATGATCGTATGCGAAGAGAAACCACTCCCCATTCACATTGGTCAAATGATAGGGATCAACCAACCGCGGTTCGGCCGTCTCCTGCCCCGGTTTTCGATAGCTCAATCTGATCTGCTCGCGCCGCGCTGTGGCCTGAGCGAGCTCATCGAAAATCTCGAGCTTCACGATCGGCTCGGCGCTCGTTCGAAACGAGATGGAATCATCCCAATCGCTTAAGTTTAAGGAAATCGTGTCCGGAAGGCTCTCACTGACTTTTTTGAACGCGCTCAAGAGTGGCTTCTCGAAGCTCGTCCCGCGATATTGTTGCAGCGCCTTTTCCGCCACCACCAGCGCGAAAAGCTCCCCTTCCGAAATTTTTAATGAAGGAAATGCGCCGACCTCTTCCGAATAATAGTAGCCGAACTTCGCGGCGTTGTACTCTATCGGCAGCTCCAGGCGGTCGCGCATGAAATCGAGATCGCGCGCAATGGAACGGGACGAAACCTCCAGATCTTTTCCCAACTCCGTCGCGTTTGGGAATTTACCGGCCTGAAGCGCAGCGTGAATGTGCAGCATCCGCTGGAGGGGCGGGCGGCTTCTGAGCGATTCAGGCGATGTGGAGTTCCGTGAGATCACAAAAAAAGGCTAGCTCAACAGCCAGCCTTTTCGAAAGAGAATTTATAGATCGCCCTTATCCAGCCAGTTTGGAAAGCAACTCGTCGTTGGTCTTGTGCTTCTTGCACGCAGCCACCAGCGTTTCCATCGCTTCGACCGGATTCAAATCAACCAGCGTCCGGCGCAATTTGCGAATGGCTTCCAAATGCTTTCCAGCGAAAAGCTTTTCCTCTTTGCGTGTGCCGCTCTTGGGGATATCGATCGCCGGGAACAATCGTCGATCGGACAGCTTCCGGTCCAGAATCAGTTCCATGTTACCGGTCCCTTTGAACTCCTGAAAGATCAGTTCGTCCATGCGTGAACCTGTATCCACCAGCGCCGTCGCAATAATCGTGAGCGAACCGGCCTCTTCAATCTTCCGGGCCGAAGCGAACATCTTCCGCGGAATCTCGAGCGCCCGCGCATCGACACCGCCGGTCATGGTCCGGCCGCTGCCGCCATGCACGCTGTTGTAAGCGCGCGCCACGCGCGTAATCGAATCCAGCAGCACAAAAACGTCCTTGCCCGATTCGACCATCCTGCGGCAGCGCTCAATCATGAAGCGCGACAACCGCACATGTGTCTCCAAATCCTGGTCGTTGGATGAGGCAACCACTTCCGCCTTCACCGACCGTTGAAAATCCGTCACTTCCTCTGGACGCTCATCGATCAGCAGCACCATCGCATGCACCTCCGGATGATTAATATTAATCGCATTCGCGATCTGCTTCAAAATGGTCGTCTTGCCGGTCCGGGGCGGGGCCACGATCAATCCACGCGTTCCCTTCCCAATCGGCGTTACCAGGTCAATGATTCGTGTCTCGATTAAGTCCGGGCTCGTCTCCAGGCGGAACTTCTCCACTGGATCAATCGTCGTGAGGTTCTCAAACCGCATTGCCTTCGTGTAGTCGGCAAACGGCATTTCGTTCACCTTGTTGACCTCTTTCAGTTGCGGGCTGGTTCCCCGATGCGGCGGCTGGGTCGGGCCTTCTACCAGGCATCCTTCGCGCAGAAAGTTCTTCTTGATTGTGTCCGGGGTGACAAAAATATCGCTCGGTTTGGGCTGATAATGATGCGCGGCAGAGCGCAAGAATCCGAATCCTTTTTCCGAAATCTCCAGATATCCTGAGCCTATCTCAGGAGCGGCGTTGTTACTCATAATTTATGTATTCGTCCGAAGGGCCTACCCCAAAACGTAAATTGCTATAATGCTTTTTACCGAAATTGAATAGGGAACACCGGGAGCCATTCATATTGGAAAATTATCCCTTTGGCCACCCCGGTCAGACCTGTGACAATTGGATAACTACGCCTGCTTTCCAAAGATTGCAACTGAATTTTTGAATTATTTCTGGCACTTCGCGCACCAGGCCGTTGTCCGTCCTCCAATCGTCTCCTTCCTCAATGACGTCTTATGCTTGGGACAGATGCCCCTTCGCTTCCACCGCTCATGAAACAGCCATCCTTTTGGCGGATCCCCAAAGTCTTTTCCGATTTTGATCATCGCCTGCCGGGCCACGAACCGAACCTCCTTCCACAGCCCTTTCAACTCATCCACTTTCAGGCTCGCGGAAGTCCTTGCAGGCGCAATCCCGGCCCGCCAAAGAATCTCATCGGCCATCCAATTGCCAATCCCCGGAAAACCCTTCTGTAGAAGCAAGGCTCCTTTGATCGATAACCGGCCATGCCGCTTCAAAAATTGGGTCATCGCCTCTAAGCTGAATGCGGTTGAGGTTACTGCCGGCGCGATTGCCCTCCACCATTCCGGCGGCTGCTGCCCTTCATGAAAAAGAACCCGGCCAAACTGCCTCATGTCCGTAAAGACGAGCGCGCGATCTTTCTGAAACAAAACGAAATGATCGTGCTTTCCGGGGCTATGATTCGGCGCTCCCACACTCAATTTGCCGGTCA
>Ga0136846_1219007_pt1 | contig 16884 bp, 15 predicted proteins | sample HopSoiMetagenom2_FD_96841 | JGI IMG/M metagenome (GOLD analysis project Ga0136846, IMG submission 96841) | Grasslands soil microbial communities from Hopland, California, USA - 2 Assembly 2016 (version 4) | ecosystem: Environmental > Terrestrial > Soil > Grasslands | place: USA: Hopland...
CTCTGTGGCTTCCCGCGCCGATCGGCCTCACGCCGGAGGAGCGCGGCGCCATCCCGCCGGTCGCGCTGGCGCTGGGAATCGCCTTGCTGATTTCCGCCGGGCTCGTGTGGCATGCGGGTCGCAGTGAGCGGGAGCGTCCCGCGCTTGGCGTGATCGGCTACGCGCTGGTCGTCATCACGGTCCCGCTCGTGTCATCGCGTCTGCTTGTCGCGGTGGGAGAGGATCGCTCAGCGGCAACACTCGCCAGCGTCATTCACAACGCCGCGGGCGCCTCGGCGGAGGTCGTCGGCGTTGCTGCCTTCCCGACGTCGTTGCCGTTTTACCTTCGCCGGGTCGTTCCGGTCGCGACGGCGCACGGGCGGGAGCTGACGAGCAACTATATCGCCGATCATTACCAGCAATTTCTCGCGCTTCCCGGATCACCACTGGAGCCGCCGGATGCCTGGCGTGAACGCCTCGCGCACTGCAGGCAGCCCGCCGTATTCGTTGCCAAAGCCGGGGACGCGCGGATTCGGGCGGCGCTCGAGTCCCACCTTCCGCTGCTGGCCGTCGAAGGGCAGTACGCGGCCTACGGACCATGTGCGGCATCTTCGGCGCGATAGCGAGCCACGGCGCTTCCCTGCGCCATCCCGACCGGATCGCACGCATGGCCGCCTCGCTGCAGCATCGCGGGCCGGACGGCGAGTGCATCGTGGGCCACGAACGAGCCCGTATCGGCGCCCGTCGGCTCGCCATCATGGACCTCACGACGGGCGATCAGCCGTTCCAGAGTCCCGACGGGAAGATCTGGATGGTGTGCAACGGCGAGATCTACAACGCCGCGGATTTGCGCCGGGAGGCATCGCAGCCGGGATGGAATTATCCGTTTCGTTCCCGGGGCGACATCGAAACGATCGTGCCGTTTTACGAGCGCTATGGGGTGGATGCCGTCGCGCGGCTCGAGGGCATGTTCGGTCTCGCCATCTGGGACGATGCCAGGGGCCGCCTCGTGCTCGCGCGCGACCGCGCGGGAGAAAAACCGCTTTTTTGGGCTGACGTGCGGGGGGAGCTGCGATTCGCGTCGGAGATCCAGGCGCTGCTCGAATACCCCGATCAGCCCCGGACCGTAAATCGCAAAGCGCTGTCGCTGTACCGCGCGCTCGGATACGTCCCGGCGCCGTACACGATGTTCGAAGGCATTCACAAACTGCCGCCCGCCTCAGTGCTGACCGCCCAGGAAGGGCGGGTGGAGATTCGTCAGTACTGGAGCCCGGCCGCTGCCGCCGCGCGTCCGCCACGTCTCTCACCCAATAACGCGGGCGTGCTGCGCGAAACACTATTGCGCGCCGTGCAGCGCGAGCTGATGTCGGACGTGCCGCTCGGCGTCTTCACCAGCGGCGGCCTCGATTCCTCGCTCCTCGTCGCCGCTGCCGCGCGCGCCATGCCGGGAGAGCGGATTCACACCTATGCCGTGCGCTTCACCGAGCCGGGATACGATGAGAGCGAGTACGCCGAAGCGGTCACGCACGACATTGCCACGGTGCACCACGTCGTTACGGCGGACGACGAGTCCCTCGCGCGCGCGCTCGACGTGGTGACGCGCTCGCTCGCGGAGCCGCTCGGTGATCCCGCTGTGCTTCCCACCTGGCTGCTGGCCGATGCCGCGCGCGAGCAGGTGAAAGTCATTCTCTCCGGCGAAGGGGCAGATGAGTTGTTCGGCGGCTATCCCACCTACCTGGGTCACAGATTTGCCGAACGCTGGCAGCGCGTCCCCGGCACCTTCCGCAGCGTCGTACGCTGGGCGGTCGATCGCTGGCCCAGCTCCACCGGCAAGATGACGCTCGAGTTCATGCTCAAGCAGTTCCTCTCCGCCGCGGAGTTGCCGTGGCTCGAGCGTCATTTGACCTGGCTCGGCGCGGCGGCCATCGAAGACGGCGCAATTCCGGAGCTGGCGGGCAAGCTCGACGGCTTCCCGCATGACGATCTCCTGAACCGGATGATGTGGTTCGATTTTCTCACCTACCTGCCGGACGATCTGCTCGTGAAGGTCGATCGAGCGACGATGCTCGCGTCAGTGGAAGCCCGCGCACCCTACCTCGATCGCGAAGTGATGGAGCTGGTGCTGCCGGTTGCCTCCAGCGTCAAGGTGCATGGCTTCACGACCAAGGCGATATTAAAGGAAGCGGCACGCGGACTCGTCCCGGACCGCGTCATCGATCGCCAAAAACGCGGTCTCTCGGTGCCGGTCGCGCGCTGGCTCAATACCGGCCTCGCTCCCCTGGCGGATCGTCTGCTCCGCACGCCGCTGCTGGCCGAGCATCGCGCTGGACGCCGTAATCACGCCCGACGCCTCTGGCCGCAGCTCATGCTGGCGCTCTGGGCCGAGCGATGGAACGTGCAGCTTGATGTCGGCTCCGGACGGGATAGTCAGACACAACGGGTGGGGGCGCCACGCTCCGGGGTACATCGTGAATCGAGATGAAGCGCTGGCCCTGATGCACGAACACACACAATCCCTCTCGCTGCGCCAGCACATGCTCGCGGTCGAGGCGGCAATGCGCGCCTATGCTACCAGGTACGGCGAAGATCCCGACTCCTGGGGACTTGTGGGCCTGTTGCACGATTTCGACTACGAGAAGTTTCCCAACCCGGAACACTCGGCCACGCAGGGACATCCGGCGTGGGGTGTCGACCAGCTGCGCGCGAGGGGCGTGCCCGAGCCGATGTTGCGCGCCATCCTGGGCCACGCAACCTACTCCGGCGTGCCGCGTGACACGCCCTTGGCGAAGGCGCTCTTTGCGGTCGACGAGCTCTGCGGGTTCCTCGTCGCCTGCGCGCTGGTACGGCCGTCCAAGAGCTTTGCGGATCTCGAGGTCTCGTCGGTCAAGAAGAAGCTCAAGGACAAGGCGTTCGCGCGCGGCGTGAATCGCGATGAAGTGCGTCAGGGCGCCGAAGAGCTCGGGGTCCCGCTGGATGAGCATATCGCATTTTGTATTCAGGCGCTCCGCCCGGTGGAGCCCTCGCTGAGCCTGGGAGGGTGACTCACCCCACCGCCGAGCATCCGCTCTCGCGGGCGCTCGACCGCGCGACGGGCGCACGACCGATACCCGGCAACATCCTGCGCCACATCGCAGACTCGGATCATGCACTCCAGGCGATGCTGGAAATGATCCGCGGCGCGCAACGCTGGATCCATTTCGAGAACTACATCATTCACGACGACGATACCGGCTCCCGCTTCGCGACCGCGTGGGCGGAGCGGGCGCGCGCCGGGGTCAGCGTCCGCGTTCTTTACGATGCGTTCGGTTGTCGCAGCACCAGCTCGGCATTCTGGCGCGAGCTGAAGACCTACGGCGTGGACGTGCGGCCCTTTCGTCCCATATGGACCAGCGGGCCGATCGAAGCGTTCAGCCGCGATCACCGCAAGCTCCTCGTCGTCGACGGCGAGAAGGCGATGACCGGCGGCATGTGTATTGGAGATGAATGGGCGGGCGATCCCGGAGACGGAAGAGTCTGTTGGCGCGATACGATGGTCGTGGTGTGCGGACCTGCCGTTGCGGCGCTCGAGCGTTCATTCGCCAGGATGTGGACGCGGGCGGGATCGCCGTTGCCAGAACATGAGGCGGCGCCTCCCGGCGTGGAGGAGTGTGGTCCATCCGCCGTCCGCGTCGTCGAGGGGTATCCCGGCCACTCGCGCATTTACCGCACGGTCCAGCTGTTGACCGCGGCGGTCACCGAGCGGCTGTGGATCACGGACGCGTATCTCGTCGCGCCGCCGCCGCTCTACGCTGGATTGGTGGACGCGGCCCGCGGCGGCGTGGACGTGCGACTGCTGTTACCCGGCACCAGCGACATTCCCATGGTTCGGCTCTTCACGCGCACCGGGTATCGCGAGCTGCTGCACGCAGGCGCCCGCATCTTCGAGTATCGCGGGCCCATGCTGCACGCAAAAACACTCGTCGCCGATCACGAGTGGGCGCGGGTCGGGTCGAGCAACCTCAACGTCTCGAGCCTGGTCGGCAACTGGGAGCTCGATCTGGTCTCGGAGCAGGACGGTCTGACGGCGACGCTCGCGACACAGTTTCTACACGACATGGCGCAGAGCAGCGAGATCGTCCTGATGGCGCGGCGCCGTCTCCCGCCACGACTGGTGGATACGATCGCCGCGCGCTCCTCCTCTGTCGCAGAAGCCCCTCCCGTTCACCAGCCGGCCACCCCTGCTCCGCCGCATCGACGCTCGCTGCGGGAACGGCAGGCGGCGGCGGCGGTTGCACTCATCCAGGCAGCTACCGGAGCGCGCCGCATGTTCGCCGGCGTGGCGGCGACGCTCTTTGCGGTCGCCGGGGTCGCACTGATCCTTTTCCCGCTCGTCAGTAGTGCCATCCTTGCGATAGGCGCTCTCGGGACGTCCCTCATGCTTGCCGGTTACGCCGTCGCCCGGCGCCGGCGCCGGCGGGACAGCGATGCCCGCTGAGGCTCAACCTCCGCCCGAGCCAGCGCGTATGGGAGACAGTGGAGACGACCCGGCCCTCGTCGCTCAGACGCTGGCAGGCGACCGGGCGGCTTTCGGCACTCTCGTGGAGCGCTATGCGCCACAGGCGCGGCGGGTCGCGCGAGCAGTTCTGGGCGATCCCGATGACGCGGACGACGCGGCGCAGGACGGGTTTCTCTCAGCCCTCGTGAAGCTCGAACAGTACGACCCACGGCGTCCGTTCGGCCCATGGCTGATGCGTATCGTCGCGAATGCCGCGACCGACCGCCGCCGCCGTCGGAATGTGCGGCGCGCCGAACCGCTCGATCCATCGCTGGTGGGTGGAGGGCCCCGACCCGACGCGGTCGCGGTGCGCAGCGAGCTGGGACACCGGCTGCGGGCTGCGCTGGCGGAGCTGCCTGAGCGGCGGCGCGCGGCAGTGGTGCTGTTCGATGTCGAAGGCTATTCGCACGCGGAAATCGCCGGCATTCTGGGAATTCCGGAAGGCACGGCTCGATCCGAAGTATTTCACGGGCGCCGCAGTCTGCGCGCGCTCCTGGAAGATTGGAAGGAGTAGCGCATGAACAATCCGGAGTTGTTCGATCATCGCCCCGATCCCGAGCTCGGCACCGCGCTGCGCGCGGCACTGCAGCCCGCTGATGACTCAGCGTTCGTCAGGCGCGTCATGGCGAATTACGATCGAGCGCTCGAGCGGGCGACCGTCCCGACGTGGGAAGTGCTCGCCTCATGGTTCCGCCCCGGTTTGGCGGCCGCGATCGTCGCGCTGATTGCGGGCTTCGTGTTTGGCCAGGCCGTCTTGAACAGCCGAACACCTGAGTCCATGGAAACTGCCATGGCTCCCGTCGAGGGACCCGGCTTGGCGGCATTGGTAACGGCGCCCGATCCACCGGACCCGAGCGTCGTATTTACATCACTCGTCGAATCACGATAAGAAAGAGAAGGAAAGAGAAGACATGCTGAATAGATCGAAGCTTGCCGCAGTCGGATTGCTGGCGGCCGTGTTCCTAGCCGGTGGTCTCGCCGGCTGGGGCGGCCATGAAGCCGCCGAGCGTGAGGGTCCTGGCGGCGGAAGAGGGCGAGAGCGTCGCGGGCCCGACGCGATGGTCGCCTACTTGAGCCGCGAGCTCGATCTGTCCGGCACGCAGCGCGACTCCGTCCGCGCGATCTTCGCGCGCCACCGGCCCCAGACCGATTCCCTCTGGGCGCAGGTTCGTCCGCGGTTCGACTCGATCAAGGCGAAAATGCGGGCGGAAATCGACGCCGTCCTCACGCCCGAACAGCGCGTGCGGCACCAGCAACTCATCGACAAGGCTGAGCATCATCGTAGGGAGCGGGCGGAGGGCGAGGCACGGGAGGAGCGGCATTGATGCGGTGGCTCTGGGGAGGCATTCTCGCAATCGCAGCGGCCACGCCCGTCGTGGCGCAGCAGCCCGTCGCGCAGCCGCAGCTCGAAGTGACGCTCAACGAAGCCATCGAGCGCTCGCTGCAGGTGCAGCCGGCAATGATTCAGGCACGCGGAGATCAGCGCAACGCTGGCGCGTCCAAGCGCTCGGCGTATGGCGCCTTCATCCCCTCGGTCACGGTTGGCGCGTCGTCGAGCCACCGGAATAACAGTGGAGTCGATCCCCAGACCGGACGACCCGTGCCACCCACATCGTATAGCGGGAATTTCAATGCGAGTCTCGATCTGTTCGACGGGTTCCGGCGTTTCGCCAACATCAAGGCGGCGTCGGCGAGTGGCACCGCGGCGGACGCGGGCATAGTGAATCAACGCTTTCAGACGACGCTCGAGACCAAACAGGTCTTCTACAACGCGATTGCGACAGAGGCGCTGGTCCGGGTTGCCGACGCCCAGGTGACGCGCGCGCGGCAACAGCTGCAGATCTCCGTCGACAAGCTGCACGCGGGATCGGCCACACGATCGGACTCGCTTCGATCGACGGTGGAGTACGGCAATGCGCGCATCGCATTGCTTCAGGCTCAGGCGAATCTCGCGAGTGCGCAGGCCGAGCTCGGGCGTCAGATCGGGGTGGACGGCCTGGTGCGCGCGGCGCCCGATACGGGCCTTCCGGCAGTCCCTGACACGGCTGAGCTGCGCCGCACGACCGTTGCGACATTCCCCGCAGTCGCGCAGGCGGAGGCGCAGGCGAGTGCCGCGCGCGCGCGTGTGTGGGCCGCGCGGGCGCAGTACTGGCCGACACTCTCAGTGAGCTACAGTGATATCCGCCAGGGAAGCGGGGATCCCACGCTGCCCTGGTTCAGCAGATATCCCGAGACAGTTCGGTGGAACGTTGGCCTCTCCTTGCCATTGCTGAACGGGTTCATGCGCGAGGCCGACCAGGTCACCGCATCGGTCAACCGCGACGTCGCAGAAGCCCGCGCCTCCGAGGCCCGGCGGCAGGCCAACGCACAGCTCACCCAGCAGCTTGCGCTCCTCGCGACAGCATTCGAGCAGATCAGCATCGCGGACGACAATCTCGCGGCCGCGCGCGAGGACTTGCGTGTGCAAAACGAGCGCTATCGTGTCGGTGCAGCCACGATCCTCGACTTGCTCACGTCGCAGGCCGCGCTGACGCAGGCGGAGGTGAATGGAATCCAGACCCGTTTCAACTATCTGATCGCGCGCTCGACGCTCGAAGCCACCGTGGGACGGACCCTGTGACGACCGCGCAAGCCATAAACTTCCACACGGGCGACATTCCGACGCCCGATATCGTGATTCTCACGCATCATCTGGCGCGCGAGTATCACATGGGCGCCGAAGTCGTCCACGCGCTGCGCGGCGTGGACATCCAGATCAAGAAAAACGAGTTCGTGGCGGTGATGGGGCCGTCGGGATCGGGCAAGTCGACGCTGATGAACCTGATCGGCTGTCTCGACACGCCGTCGAACGGCGAGTACTGGCTGAACGGCCAGAAGGTGAGCGACCTGAGCGACGACCAGCTGGCGCGCATCCGCAACAAGGAGATCGGGTTCGTCTTTCAGACCTTCAATTTGCTGCCCCGTGCCGACGCGCTGCACAACGTGGAGCTGCCGCTGATTTACGCCGGCGTCGGCGCCAAGGACCGGCGCGCGCGCGCCGCCCGGTCGTTGCAGCAAGTCGGTCTGGGCGATCGCATGGATCACCGGCCCAACGAGCTGTCGGGCGGTCAGCGCCAGCGCGTCGCGATCGCGCGGGCGCTGGTGAACGATCCCAGCATCCTGCTCGCGGACGAGCCGACCGGAAATCTCGACTCGGCGACCGGCAGTGAAATCATGGGGCTGTTTCACGAGCTGCACGACTCAGGTCAAACCATCGTGCTGGTGACGCACGAACACGACATCGCGGCGCACGCGCGCCGCCAGATTCATCTGCTCGACGGCAAAATCGCGCGTGACGAGAGGACGGTAGGACAGCCGTGACCAAACAACTGTGGGTGAGTGCGGTGCTGTTGGGCGGGCTCGCATGTGGCAAGAAACAGGCGCCGATCGCCTATGAGGCGGTACCGGTCGAGCGGCGCAACATCGTCGTTTCAGCGTCTGCGTCCGGCGCCATCGAGCCGCCGCTCACCGTCGACGTGAAGTCGAAGGCGTCGGGCGAGATCATCGGCATGAACGTGCAAACGGGCGACGATGTGAAAGAGGACCAGCTGCTCGCGACGATCGATCCCCGTATCCCGCGCAACAGTCTCGCGCAGGCACAGGCGAACCTGCAGGTCGCGCAGGCCCAGCTCGGCAACGCCAAGGCACAGCTCGCGCGATCGGACACGCTGTTCAAGTCGCAGGCAATCACGCAAACAGAGTACGACCAGGCCAGGCTCGATTACGCGAATGCGAACGCCGGCGTGATCAAGGCGCGGTCCGATCTCGAGAACGCCAACGACCGCATGACCGATACGAAAGTACGCGCCCCCTCGCCGGCACGATCATCGCGAAGAACGTCGAGCTCGGCACGGTGATTTCCTCGCCGTCCACGGACGTCGGCGGGGGCACGGTGATGTTCCGGATGGCCAACCTCGATACGGTACAGATTCGCTCGCTCGTGGACGAGACCGACATCGCCAAAGTGCAGCCAGGCCTCTTGGCGACGATCACCGTCGATGCCTATCCGAACCGGCCGTTCGAGGGCAGCGTCCTCAAGATCGAGCCGCAGGCGTCCGTTCAGCAGAACGTGACGATGTTCAATGTGCTGATTCGCATTCCGAATCCCGGTCATCTGCTCAAACCGGGCATGAACACCGAGGTCGAGATTCACGTGGGCCGGCGTGACAACGTGCTGGCCATTCCCAATGCCGCGTTGCGCACGCAGCGCGATGTCGCGTCCGCCGCTCAGGTCCTGGGACTCGATCCGAACGAGGTGCAACAGCAGCTCGCGGCGCAGCGGCAGCCCCCGGCGACGAGCCGCGACAGCGCGTCACTGGGCGGAGCGGCCGTCCGCACCGATTCGGGCGCTAAGCGCGACTCCACCGCGGCTGCCGGCGGGGGTGGTAACACGATGACGACCCCGGACGGGCGGACGATTGCGCTGCCGCCGGGCGTCACCGAGGCGCAGGTCCGCGCGGCATTTCAGAAGCGCATGTCGGGCCAGGAGCTGACGCCCGCCGAGCAGGCCGCGTTGAGTGCGGTACGCGCCCAGTTCCAGCGCATGGGCGGCGGCGCTAGCGGTGCTGGCGGCGGGTCGCGGCGCGGCGGTGACGTGTCGAGCTACATCGTCTTCGTGTTGCGCAACGGCAAACCCACGCCCGTCCAGATCCGCACCGGGCTGACCGACCTCGATTACGTCGAGGTCGCCAACGGGCTCACCGACAAGGACACCGTGCTGGTGCTGCCGAGCGCGTCGCTCGTCAATTCCCAGCGCGACATGCAGCAGCGCATGCGCAGCTTCACCGGCGGCGGGCTCCCGGGCGTGCAGCAACAGCAGCCCACCACGACGGCGCGCCCGCAGGCGGCTCCGGCCAGACCCTAGTATGCTGCTCGACGAGATCTTCCAGGTCGCGCTCCAGGCAATCCGCGCCAACAAGCTGCGGTCGTTCCTGACCATGCTGGGCATCATCATCGGTGTGGGCGCCGTGATCACGATGGTCGCACTCGGCAGCGGCGCCCAGAAGTCGGTGCAGGCGCGGTTGCAGGCGCTGGGCCCGACGCTGCTGTCGATCTATCCGGGACAGTCGTTCCGCGGTGGTATCGCGATCGACTTCGGTTCACGTGTCAGCGTCACCGTGGATGATGCCGATTCGCTCGCGGCGTATGCGCGCTATGTGAAGGCCGTCGTTCCCGAGCTCACGCGCAACATGCAGATCAAGCGCGCCGGCCAGAACGCGAACGTCAATATCGTCGGCACGACGCCCAATTATCCGACGGTGAAGAACTACACGCTCATGGCGGGCCGGATGTTCACCGCCGGTGAAAACGAAGGGCGCCGCCGTGTCGCCGTGCTCGGCTCCGCGATTCCGGACATGTTCAATGCGAACCCCGCGGCCATGGTCGGGCAGGAGATCCAGATCCGGGGCATTCCCTTCGAGATCATCGGCGTCCTCTCATCGAAGGGCTCCGCCGGGGGCTTCGGCAATCCGGACGAGCAGGTGCTCATCCCGTTGCAGACGGCGCGCTACCGGATCATGGGCACTGACCGGCTCCGGACCATCACCGTGGATGCCGCCAGCGTGTCGCAAATGCCGCTGACGATGATCGAGATCGAGCGCGTGCTGCGGCGCGAGCACAAGATCCGGCCCGGCGGGGACAACGATTTCCAGATCCGCAATCAGTCGGACATCCTCGCCACCTTCCAGGACACCGCAAGGACATTCACCTACCTGCTCGCGGGCATCGCCGCCGTGAGCCTGCTCGTCGGCGGCATCGGAATCATGAATATCATGCTGGTCTCGGTGACCGAGCGGACGCGCGAGATCGGCGTGCGGAAGGCCCTGGGTGCGACGCGGTTCAATATTCTTTTTCAGTTCCTGGTCGAAGCCCTGGTGCTCTGTCTCGCGGGCGGGATCATCGGCATCGTGCTCGGCTCGCTGGGCGCCGTTGCGCTGTCCCGCCTGGCGCACTGGAATACGTCGATCAACCTGCTCGCGATCATCATCGCGTTCTTTTTCAGCGCGCTGGTCGGATTGTTCTTCGGAATCTGGCCCGCGCGGCGGGCGGCAAGTCTCGATCCCATCGTGGCGCTGAGATACGAATAGTCCAAGCGTGCGGCGCGCCGTAAGCTATTTTGTTGTAAATGCTCGCCGTATGCCTCGTGCTCCTGCAGTCCGCAAGCCAACCCGCGCGCGTCTACGACGGCCGCCTACGGCAGATCGACGTGCAGCTGCCTCGCGTGGAGGCCACCATCACCATCGACGGCCTGCTCGACGAGGCAGGCTGGCGGGATGCAGCCAGGCTCACGGGATTCACGCAGTATCGCCCCGTCGACAGCCGGCCCGCCGCGGACTCGACCGAGGTGCTGACATTCTACGCACCGGACGCGATCTACTTCGGCATCCGGGCGTACGAAGCGCACGGCGACGTCGTCCGCGCCACGATGGCGGACCGCGACAATATCGATGCGGACGACAAGATCGAAATCCTGCTTGACACCTTCAACGATCGCCGCCGCGCCCTGCTGTTCGCCGTCAATCCACTCGGCGCGCAGCAGGACGGCGTGCGCAGCGAAGGCCTCGCCGGCGCGGCCGGCGGCCAGAACGCCGGCTTCCGCTTCGACGGCGTCGTGGACCTGAATCCCGACTACGTCTATCAGTCGCTGGGGCACGTCACGCCGTGGGGATTCGAAGTCGAAATCCGCATACCCTTCAAGAGCCTGCGCTACCAGAGCGCCGCCACGCAGGATTGGGGCATTCAAATCATCCGGACCACGCAGCACACCGGATACGAGGACACCTGGACGCCGGTCGTGCGCGCGAATGCCAGCTTCCTCATACAGTCGGGCACGCTGAAATCCTTGACGGACCTCCGTCGTGGGCTGGTAATGGATGTGACGCCGGAATTGACCGCCCGGCTCGACGAAAACGACTTCGAGCCGGGATACGGCATGACCGTGCGCTGGGGCGTCACGCAAAACCTCAGCGCCGCCGGCACGCTCAATCCCGATTTTTCCCAGGTGGAAGCGGACGTCGGGCAGGTGACCGTCAATCAGCGCTTTGCGCTGTTCTATCCGGAGAAGCGGCCGTTCTTTCTCGAAGGGCTCGAGCAATTCGACACGCCCAACGCGTTGATTTATACGCGCCAGATCGAAAACCCGATGGGTGGCATCAAGCTCATCGGCAAGGTTGGCGGCACCGGTGTCGCGTACATTGGAGCGATCGACGATAACGGGCGCGTACCCGCCGAACATCCGATCGTGAATCTCCTCCGGCTGCGGCGCGATCTGGGCGCGAGCTCGACCATCGGTCTCGCATATACCGATCGCATCCGAGAAAACTCCTGGAATCGCGTATTGGGCACCGACGCCCGCGTCATCTGGAAGAAGATTTGGTTTTCGGACGCGCAGATTGCGGCCTCCTGGACGAGTCCGGGCGGCTCCGCCGGGGTTCGCAATGGAATCCTCTGGGACATGACGTTGTACGACCGCACTGGCTATTCCTACGGGAATCATGCCGAGCTCGTGGGCATCAGCCCCGACTTCGAAGCACAGAGCGGCTTCGTCAATCGCGTCAACATCGTTCAGGGCCGGTGGGCCAATCGCTTCACCTGGTACGGAAAACCGGGAGCGCTGCTGGAAAACACGACGACGTTTGTCCTGATCAGCCCGCTGTGGCGCTATCACGACTTCTTCGCCCTGGGGAGCACCCTCGAGGGCAACGCCAACGAGCAATGGCTATTCACGCTGCGCGGCGGGTGGGGAGTGAACGCGAATTACCAGGTTGCGCACCAGCGCTTCGACCAACAGGACTATGATCACGTGCAGGTGGATTCAGCCGGGACGCTGATTCCCTTTGTAATTCCTCACGGTCTCTACAACCTGTGGGGCGGGAACATTGGCTTCAACACGCCAAGTCGTGCCCTGACCACCAGTGCAAACGCCGGCGCAGGGATGGGGGTAATCTTCCCCGAGGCTGCGGAATCGCGGGGCGTGAATACGTTCGTCGGTATAACCTGGAAGCCGACCCCGTCCCTGCGAGTGGATGGGCAATGGACCCGTCAGAGTCTCCACCGGGCCGTCGACGGCAGCTGGTTCTCGACCGCCAACATTCCCCGTCTCAAGGTCGAGTATCAGCTGCGCCGCGATATTTTCTTCCGCTACATTGGCCAGTACACCGATCAGCGAGTCGACGCTCTTCGCGATCCTCGATACGGCTACCCGCTGGTCGTGTTCGATAGCCCGCGCGCCGCGCTGACCCAAAAGGAATTTCGCCACGACGTCCTGTTCTCCTATCGACCGACTCCGGGCACAGTGCTATTTCTGGGGTATGGCGCGTCGCACTTCGAAGAGCAGGGATTCAACTTTGGGGGTCCCCGCTCGACTACGGAAGGCTTCTTTCTGAAGGCCAGTTACCTCATTCGGATGTGATCACACTCGAGCAGCAGCTCCGCGACGAGCGGCTGACCAAAGAACGGCAGTACGTGATGGCCAACACCCGGGCCCGGTGGGCATTCGTCGGCCTCGGGACCTTGTTGCTGGTGATAGTGCGGGTGGCTGGTGTCATTCCGATCGCTCCGGCGTTCATTTTTGCATTCGCCGCGATCTTCGCCGGCGCGAATGCCGGCGTACGCCGGCTGGTGCAACGCCCGCCGTTCCGGTTGTGGTATGTGCAGCTCAATCTCGCCGTCACTTCTCTCCTGATTTCAACACTCGTCTTTGCGCTGGGCTCGAGCGGTCATCTGCTCTACGGCGCCTACGTGATCGCGCCGGTGCAGGCGGCTCTCTATCTCGAGCGACGTGAAGCATGGAGCGCGTTGATCACCAACCTCGCCGCGTTCGCGATCGTGACGGCCCTGGCGCAGGTCCTGGGCCACGGCTGGCCTTGGTCGGTCTTCCTCAAGGAAGGGCTCGTGCTGATACTGGTCTGCGCGGCACTCGTGCCGATGCTCGTGCAGATCGTCGAGCGGCTGCGCACGGCCCGCGGCGTGCTGGGAGAGATCGAGCGTGGCGACCTGACGCGCCACATCGACGCCGAGACAGGCGCCACTGTCGCCGACGAGCTCGGCTATCTCGGCGTCAGCGTGAACCGGACGACCGCGGCGATCGCCGACATCATCCGGCAGATCGGCGAGCAAGGCCGCAGCCTCGTCGGCATGGCCGGCGAGCTGGCAGCAGCTGCGCGCCAGCTGCTGGCATCGACCCAATCGATTTCGCAGACGACGAGCCAGCTGTCGGAGGGCACCGAGCGGCAGCGACAGCTCATTGGGTACGGACGGCAGGATTCCGAGACCGCGTCGGGCCTGGCCACCACGCTACATACGCGGGCGCAGGAGGCCGAGCGGCAAATCACCGAGATCGCCGTCCAGGCGCACAAGCGCGGTGAAACAGTCGCCAAAGCCAGCGGCCTGCTCATGAACATGCTGCTGCACATGGACCATGCGTCCCAGCTCGCGGCCGAGCTCGACCGGGAGTCGCGCGAGATCGGCAAGCTCGTCGATGGCATCACGCGGATCGCGAGCCAGACCGATCTGCTCGCGCTCAACGCCGCCATCGAAGCGGCCCGCGCCGGTGAGCACGGGCTTGGCTTCCGGGTGGTAGCCGGGGAGGTGCGCAAGCTCGCCGAACAGAGCAGCCGCGCCGCCGAAGAGGTGCGGAGCCGGGTGCGCGCGACTCAGGATCAGATCACACGGGTCGTCCAGGCGATGAAGCAGGGCCGCGAAGCCGCTCAGGGAGTGGGCAGCGTCGCCACAACGGTCCAGGGCGCGCTGGATGCCATCTTTTCCGATCTGAACACGACCGTGCAGTTCGCGACGGTCTTCGCGGTGGAGACGGAGAATCAGACAAAGAGCATGCACGGAGTGCTGCGGCGGATGGAGGAAGTCGCCACGATTGCGGATGGTGCAGCCAGCGGCGCGCGCCATACCTCCGCGGCGACGGCGCAGCAGATCGCGGCGCTGGGCGAATTGACGCATACGTCGCAGCAGTTGTCCGACGCCGCGGCGGCACTGGCGCGCACGATTCAACGCTTTCGCGTCAACGGCACCGCCGGCGGCAGCTAGAAGCTGACCGCGCGCTGCAGTTTGTTCGCTTGCGTGTTGGCCGCGCGACGAATTGCCGCGATGTCCTCTGTCTTCAGCACGCCGTCCCGCACGACGACACGCCCACCCACAATCACGTGACGCACATCGGTCGCCCGCGCGCTGTACACGATGCGCGAGACGAGGTCCGCCGTCTCCGGTTGCGCGTGGGGTCCGTCGAGATCGAGCAGAATCAGATCCGCGCGCTTGCCGACTTCGATCGAGCCGATCTCGGCCTCGAGACCCATCGCGCGCGCGCCGCCCAGAGTCGCCAGCTCGAGCGCCTGCGCGGCCGGCAGCGCCTCGGCACCGAGCCGTGGCTTCTGGATCAGCGCGGCGAGGCGCATTTCCGTGAAGGCGTCGAGGCGATTGTTGCACGGCGCGCCGTCCGCGCCGATGCCGACGCGACACCCGGCGGCCAGCATTTCCGGGATCGGCGCGATCCCGCTGCCGAGCTTGAGATTGGAGCTGGGACAGTGGACGACATTGGTCGACTGGCGCGCCAGACGTGCGATGCCCTCCTTGTCGACCCACACGCAGTGCGCGAGCGCGGCGCGCGGTCCTGAAATGCCCGCCGCATCGAGATAGGCGAGCTCATCGTCGCCTGTCTCACGCTTCACGATGTCGAGCTCGACCACGGTTTCGGCGGCATGCGTGTGAATCATGGCGCCGGACTTCTCGGCCAGATCGCTCACGGCTCGAAGCAAGGGGCCGGTGCAACTCGGCGCGAACCGCGGCGCGAAGCAATAGCGCAGCCGGCCGTCGGCGGCTCCATGCCAGCGGGCGCACAGGTCTGCGCTCTCCGTCAACGCCTGGTCGGTCGATTCGCGGAGCGCCACCGGCGTGGAGGGTGCGTCCATGAGACATTTGCCGGCCGTCGCGCGAATGCCGATAGCGTCGAGCGCCGCGAATGCCGCTTCCGTATGCCGCACCGTTTCCATGTCGAGGATGGCCGTCGTGCCGCCGAGCAGCAGCTCGGCAGCCCCCAGCATTGCTGAGGCATGGATCGAGTCTGGGGTGTGCGCCGCCTCGAGCGGCCAGATCCGCTGCGTCAGCCAGTCTTCGAGTGAGAGGTCGTCGGCGAGCCCGCGGAACAGCGTCTGGCACAGATGGATGTGCGCTTGAACGAAACCAGGAAGCACAATCAAGCCGGAACAATCAATTGTCGTTGGTTTGGACCGTCCAACCGTCCGACCGTCCAACCGTCCAACCATTGTGATCAAACCGTCGTCGACCAGCACATCTGCGTCCAGAATGCGCCGAGCACCGTCCATCGTCACCACTCGGCCGCCGCGGAACAGCAGCGATTTGCTCAAGGCAGGGTCAGCAAATCGGCCGGGTCGAAGGAGATGGATCCGTACTGGGCGCCCCAGTGCAGATGCGGGCCCGTCACTCGGCCGGTCGCCCCGACAAGGCCGATCACCTGGCCACGCGCGACGGTGTCGCCGACGGTCACGAGCACGCGACTGAGATGATGATAGACGGTCATCAGTCCCAGGCCATGCTGGATGTAGATGGAGGTGCCACCGTAGAAGAAGTTGCCGGTGAGGGCGACCACGCCTCGATTGGACACGCGGACGGGGTCGCCCTTCCGCCCCGCGATGTCCATTCCGGAGTGCGTGCTGCGCCACACGCCGTTGACCTCGCGGCCGGCGCCGAATGGGCTCGTAATGCGCGTGGTGCGGGGCCGTGTGAATCCGGTTGTCCACAGCCGCGGCACTTCGTGCGCCGCTCGTGCGGCCTCCAGCATCCGGCCCCGCTCTCGATTGATGCGCGCGAGCAGCGCGCTGTCGGGCGGCGGCGTGAAGCGCTCAGCGGCCTGGATGTGTTCCGCCTTGCCTGGCACCTCGCGCGCTGCGATTGGCACCCACCGCACGTCGCGCGCGATGCCGCCTTCATGCTGCGTGAGCACTTCCAGCGCGAGACTGTCCTTGGCGCTTAGCGGGACCGCGGCAAAGGTACGGCCGTTCACGAAATAGAGCGGCTCGCCGGCGAGCAGACCGATCGCACCGTCGGGCGCGGACACGACGATGAGCGAGCCCTGGATCGGCCGCGCTGGCTCCCAGACGACATGCTGCAGAGCGGCCAGCGTCGTGAGTACTGCGAATACCATCAGGTTGAGATCCGCGGATGCTCGTCTGTCGAGTCGCCCGACGGCGGCAGATCGAAGTACGCTTCTACTTCATCGAGCAGCTCGTCTTCGTCGTACACGCCGGCGAGTATCCGCTCCGCGAGGCCGGGTTCGACGAGCACATAGCCGAAGGGATAATCGA
>Ga0136846_1221575_pt1 | contig 16883 bp, 13 predicted proteins | sample HopSoiMetagenom2_FD_96841 | JGI IMG/M metagenome (GOLD analysis project Ga0136846, IMG submission 96841) | Grasslands soil microbial communities from Hopland, California, USA - 2 Assembly 2016 (version 4) | ecosystem: Environmental > Terrestrial > Soil > Grasslands | place: USA: Hopland...
AGGTGCACGGCGTCGTCGCGGACGATGTAGTGCACGTCGCGCTGCAGCAGCACATGAGCGTGCAGTGCGACGTTGACCTCGGTCAGCGTGGTGCCGACGTGTTCCTCGGAGTACAGGTCGATGCCGCCTAGTTTGGCCTCGAGCTTCTGCGCGCCGGACTCGGTCAGGTGGACGTTGCGATTGTCGGCGTCGGTGTCGTAGTCCTTGCCCGCGATGAGCTCGCCGACCAGCCGGATGATCTCAACCTTCGGCATCTCGCGGTGGGAAGTGCCCGCAAGGACCAGCGGCACCAGCGCTTCGTCGACGAGCACGGAGTCGGCCTCGTCGATCAGCGCGACGTCGGGGTTCGGTGAGACCAAATCGTCGACGTCGGTGACCAGCTGGTCGCGCAGCACGTCGAAGCCGATCTCGTTGACCGAGGCGTAGGTGATGTCGCACTGGTACGCCTCGCGCCGCTCGTCTGCCGTCGACTCGCCCGTGATCCAGCCGACCGTCAGCCCCATCGCTTCGATGAGCGGGCCCATCCAGTTGGCGTCGCGGCGCGCCAGGTAGTCGTTGATGGTGATGACGTGCACACTGCGCCCGCCGAGCGCGTAGCCGACCGCGGCGATCGCACCCGACAGCGTCTTACCTTCACCGGTGGCCATCTCGACCACGTCGCCGGCCAGCATGCGCAACGCACCTTGCAGCTGGACGTCGAACGGCTTGAGCGTGGTGGTCCGCTCCGACGCCTCGCGGGCGATCGCCAGGAACTGCGGGATGTCAGCCGAATCGGCCAGATCGTCGAGGTTCAGCAGTCCGGCGGCCTTGCGGAGTTGCTCGTCGTCGAGATCGGCGGCCTTCTCGTCGAACTCCGCCGAATCGCGCACCTGCGCCATCGAGCGGGCCTGATCCTTGTCCGTGCTGGCGCCGAGCAGCTGCCAGAACCGGTTGCTGACACGACCTGTGGTGCGGGTTTTGGTCTTCGCCACACATTTACGGTACGCGGCCCGCCAACCACCGCGAGCGTGCGTGTCTGCACACCGACACGCCGCGATATGCGTGCATTCTGCGCACGCTCGCGGTCAGCCGAGCGTGATGAAGTCAATCCGCACGTTGTCGGCGACCGCCTCGAACCCGATCCGTTGATAGATCGAGTTCGAGACGGGGTTCGCCAAGTCTGCGAAAAGTACGACATCGGCGGTGCCGCTGCGGTGTGCGAGGTCCGCCGCCGCAGCGGTGACGGCCGAGCCGTAGCCGTGACCGCGATGGTCCAGCGGCGTGAGCACCGGCCCGATCCGCGAGACCCCGAACGCGGGTGCCCGCAGCATCGCCATGCTCACCGGTGTGGCGTCGACGTCCCACAGCACGAACCGGTCACCGATCCGCTTCGCATTGTCGACGAACCGGTCGCCCGCCGCGTCGTCGCGGACATGGCTGAATGTTTCCACGAAGAACAGTTCCACCCAGTCCACGAGCAAGGCGCGGTCCTCGTCGGTGGCGAGTCGCGCGCCCCCTGCCACATCGGTCGGCGCCCGCAACGTTCCCAATCGGTACAGCCGCTCCTCGGAGCTCACCGTTCCGGCGCGTCCGGTGATCGCATGCCATGCATCTGCGAAGGCAACGGCGCCGGGCCGCGCGCCCCGGACGCCGGTCAGTTCGGGACGCCACTCGACGAGGTCTGGGACGATCGTATCCATTGCGGCGACGGGAATACCGTTGCACGCCAACGGGTATGGCGGCGTCTGCAATGCGGCGCCGACGGCGGTGCCGTCGTTCCACACGCTGAGTAGCAGCGAGTCGTCGGGAAATGTGCCTGCGCGAAGCAGGGTCAGCTCAATGGTGTGCGCAATGCGGTCCCGGCGATACAACGGCTCCGCGAGAGCGCGGAACTCGTCGACCGACTCATGCAGGCGCACTTCCACGCCTCCAGGATCGCCGCCAAAGTTCAAGGAGTCCATCGAATTACGGTCCGCGAGCGTGCGCGTTTGTACAGATTTCCGCGGCGTGTCGTGTGCAAACACGCACGCTCGCGGGAAGAGGGTCAGGCCAGGTTGGAGCGGCGGGGGTACGCGACGGTGGGGTCGGTCAGCGCGTTCACCACTGCGGGCAGCCCCGCCGAGAAGGCACGTTCCAGCGCGGGGCGGACTTCCGCCGGCGTCGACACCAGCTCCCCGTGCCCGCCGAGCGCCGTGACGACCTCGTCGTAGCGGGTGCCCGGCCGCAGCTCGGCGACGACGGAGTAGCCGTACAGCATCTCCATCGGATGCTTCTCCAGCGCCCAGATCCCGTTGTTGCCGATCACCGAAACGACGTGAACGCCGTGGCGCACCAGCGTGTCCCACTCCATGCCGGAAAAGCCGAACGCGCCGTCGCCCTGCAACAGCACCACCTGCCGATCGGGGCGGGCCAGCTTCGCGGCGAGTGCATAGCCGGGGCCGGAGCCCAGGCAGCCGAACGGCCCGCTGTCCAGCCACGCGCCAGGGACATAGCTGTCGATGACCCGCCCGGCATATGAGCCGAAGTCACCTGCATCGATGACGACGATGGCGTCGCGGTCCAGCAGCGGCTTGAGTTCGGCGTACAGCCGCATGGGGTGCAGCGGGGTGCGGTCGTCGTTCAGCTCCGCCTGTTCGGACGCCCGCGCGGCGGTCTCGACCGCACGCAGTTCGGCGAGCCAGCCTTCGCGGTCACCGGTCGCTGCGCCCGCCAGCGCCGACAGCGTGATGCCCAGATCGCCGTAGAGCCCCGCCGCGACATCGCGCGGATGCGGACGGTCGGCTTCGACGCGGTCGGCGACGATCAGTTTGGTCTGCGTGCCGAACACGCCGCCGAAGCCGAGCCGGAAGTCCATCGGCACCCCGACCACGAGCGCAACATCGGCATCCCCCAATGCTTTTGACCGCGCCCGCGAGAACGCCAACTCGTGATCGGCAGACACGATGCCCCGGGCCATGCCATTCATCAGCACCGGGACGCGCAGGGATTCCGCCAGCGCCCGCAAGGCGTTTTCTGCGTGTCCCCACCACACGTTGGTGCCTGCCATGATCACCGGTCGCTGCGCTTCGGCCAGCAGTTGCACGGCGGCGTCCAAGGCGTTCCCGTCCGGGCCGACGGTTGCCGGCGGATCGGCCAGCGCGCCCCGTCCGCCGAGGTCATGCGCCTCGCCGAACACGTGATCCATCGGGAAATCGATGAATGCGACTCCGGAAGGCGGACCGACGGCGGCCCTCAGCGCATCGTCGATCAGCGGCCCGACCGCATCGGCCGACTGCGCGGTTGCCGCGAACCGCGTCAACGGCGCCACGAACGGCACGTGGTCGATCTCCTGCAGGGACCCCTGCCCCCAGCGCAGCGCGGGCGCGCGACCGCCGAGTACCAGCAGCGGCGACTGGTTCTGCTGTGCGGCAGCCATCGCGCTCATCCCGTTGGTGACGCCCGGGCCCGCGGTGAGGGCGGCGACGCCGGGCACTCTGGTCACCTTCGACCAGCCTTCGGCGGCGAATGCGGCGGTCTGCTCGTGCCGGGTGTCGATCAGCCGGATGTTCTCGGCGCGGCAGCCGTCGTAGATGGAGAACAGGTGCCCGCCGGAGAGCGTGAAGATGGTGTCGATCCCGCTGGCGCGCAATCGTCGGGCGATCAGATGTCCGGCGTTGACCGTAACTGGAGCGTCGATGCTCATGGCGGCAGCATAATCGCGGCCATGAGCAACGCCCTCCAGACGCAAGTACTGATCGCCGGCGCGGGCCCGATCGGCGTGACGGCCGCCATCGAACTCGCCAGGCGTGGCATCGCATGCCGCATCGTCGACCCGCTTGTCGAACCGCCGCAGTATGCGAAAGCCGTTGGGGTGCAACCACGGACGCTCGAGGTTTTCGAAGGCATGGGAGTGCTGCGCCGGATCCTCGACGCGGCCGTGTTGATGCGTGGCCAGATCGTCTACGTCAACGGTGAGCGGGTCGCACAGCTCGACATGACGGTGCCTGACGACGTGCCGTTCCGCTTCATCGCGATTCCGCAGTACGCGACGGAAGCGATCCTGCGCGACGAGCTGGCGCAGCATGGTGTGCAGGTGCAACGCGGCGTGCGCCTCATCGGATTTGAGCAAGACGCCGACGGCGTGACCGCCACGCTGGCAGGCGATGCCGGCGAACAGAGGGTGCGCGCGGATTACCTGATCGGCGCCGACGGTGCACACAGCGCGGTGCGCAAGGGCCTCGGGCTGACGTTCGAGGGCGCGGCGTTCGAGGAGCAGTACATGCTCGGAGACGTCGAAGTCGACTGGTCGGTGCCCCGCGGCTATGGCATCCGCTCGATGCACCAGACCGACGGCAAGACCGACGACCTGCTGGTGTGCATCCCGCTGCCGGGCGGCCGCGGCCGGTACCGCATGTCGATGCTGGTTCCCGAGGAACTGAGCGCCAGCGACACCCCCCAGCTGCACCACATCCAGGCCGTGCTGGGCCGGCTGTCGCCCGAGCCCACGACCGCGCGCAACCTGCGATGGTCCTCGGTCTTCCGGATCAGCCACCGCATCGTCGACGCCTATGGAAAGGGCCGGGTGTTCGTCGCGGGCGACGCCGCGCACATCCACCCGCCGACCGGCGCGCAGGGCATGAACACCGGCATCCAGGACGCCCACAACCTGGCCTGGAAGCTGGCGTTGGTGCTCTCCGGCCACGCCGCGCCGCGACTATTGGAGAGCTATGACGCCGAGCGGCGGCCCGTCGGCGAGGAGGTCGTCGGACGCACCGTGCGCAGCGCCCGCGAGGGCATCGGCGCCGACTCGACCGACGCCGACTACGTCATCCGTCGTGAAGCCCAGTTGCTCATCAACTATGCGGGCAGCCCAATCGTCACCGGAGCCGCTGGGTCGGCGACATCAGGCGGGGCGGGCGCCGGCGCCCGTGCCCCGGACGCGACCGGCCTGACCCGCGATGCGGTGACGGCGCCGCTGCGACTGTTCTCGCTCTTGGGCCGACGCGAGCACACCACCCTGCTGTACGCACCCGACGGCCCCGTTGACCTCGCGACCTACGAGCGGGCCGCCGCGGCCGCGGTCAGCGCCGCCCATGGCCGGATGGAGGCGTATCTGATCGCGGCGCCGGGCGCAGACGTCGGCGCCGCCGATTTGCCCGTGGTCGTCGACGGCCGCGGCGAGTTCGCAAAGGCCTACGCGCCAGCCGGCACGTCGGCGTACGTCGTGCGCCCCGACGGCTATCTCGGCTTTGCCGGCTCCGGTGTGAACCCGGACCAACTGACGGCCCATTTGCGCGCGACATTCGCTTGAGGGCGGCCGCTGCGCACATGAAGCTGCGGTAGCTTCGCGCAGAGCGGCGTCGCCGGACGCCCCCGCCACAGGAGTGTCGTCCGTTGGAATTGTTCGTACCGTCCATCGACTGGAGCAGCCAGATGGGCGAATCGCTGTGGTGGATAGCCCGCACGTGGGGCATCACGGTGGCGATCGTGATAGTGATCGTGGTTTTGCTGATCCGGTTCACCACCTGGGGCCGCCAGTTCTGGCGAATTTCGGGTGACTATTTCAAAGGGCGCGAGAGCCTGCCGGTGTGGGGGCTTTTCGGCGTGCTGCTGCTGTCGGTGGTCGCTTCGGTGCGGCTCGATGTGCTGATCAGCTACTTCTACAACGACCAGACGACTGCGCTGCAGGTGGCTTTCCAGGGTGTCGCTGCCCACGACGACGCCGTCCGGCAGTCGGGCATCAACGGATTCTGGGGCGCGCTAAGGCTTTTCGCGCTGCTGGCGACCGTTCACGTGTTCCGCACAATGCTCGACATCTACCTGATGCAGCGATTCATCATCAGCTGGCGGGTCTGGCTGACCCACCGGCTCACCGCCGACTGGATGGACCACCGGGCCTACTACCGCGGCCGGTTCATCGACGCCACCATCGACAACCCTGACCAGCGCATCCAGCAAGACATTGACATCTTCACGGCTGGCGTCGGCACCACGGGAAATCAGCCCTCCTACGGCACGACGGCGCCGTTGCTCTTTGGCGCAGTGAACTCGGTGCTGTCGGTGGTTTCCTTCACACCGATTCTGTGGAATCTCTCTGGGCCGCTGACGTTGTTCGGGATCACACTGCCCAAGGCGCTGTTCTGGATCGTCCTGGGCTATGTGTTGTTGGCCACTGTCGTCGCGATCTGGGTCGGCCGGCCGCTGATTCGACTCAGCTTCGCCAACGAGGCCCTCAACGCCGCATTCCGTTATGCACTTGTGCGGCTGCGCGACGCCGCCGAAGCGGTCGGCTTCTATCGCGGCGAGCGTGCCGAAGGAGTGCAGCTGACCGGTCGGTTCCGCAGCGTCATCGGCAACTATCGCAACTACGTCACGCGAACCATCGGATTCACGGGCTGGAATCTTTCGATGTCGCAGGCGATCAATCCACTCAACCTCGTGCTGCAGGCGCCCAGGATGTTCGCGGGCGACATCACCTACGGGCAGCTCACCCAGTCGGGCAATGCCTTCGGCAACATCCACGACGGGCTGTCGTTCTTCCGGAACGCCTACGACTCGTTCGCGAGCTACCGCGCCGCCATCATCCGACTCGACGGCCTCATCGATTCGAACGAGAAGGCTCGCCATCTACCGGTGCTCGACACCGAGAACTGCGTCGACGGCACGGTCTCCCTGCACGACGTCGAGGTGCGGACCCCGGGTGGTGAGCTGCTCGTCAACCCGATCGATCTGCACCTGGACCCGGGCGACACGATGGTGATCACCGGGCGGTCGGGCAGTGGAAAGACGACACTGCTGCGCAGCCTGGCCCAGCTTTGGCCGTACACCACCGGAAGAATGCGCTGCCCTCTGGACACAACGATGTTCCTGTCCCAGATGCCGTACGTGCCGCTCGGTGACCTTCGGGCGGTGGTCTGCTATCCCGCCGCGCGCGGCGAGATAGCAGATGTCGAACTGCAGCAGGCGCTGGCCAAGGTGGCGCTTGGCCATCTCGTCATCCGGCTCAATGAGATGGCCGACTGGGCCAAGGTGCTCTCTCCCGGCGAGCAACAGCGCATCGCGTTTGCGCGCGTACTGCTGCAGAAGCCACAGGCGGTGTTCATGGACGAGGCCACGGCGGCCCTCGACGAGGGCCTTGAATTCACGCTGTATCAGCTGCTGCGCGCCGAGCTGCCGAATACCATCGTCGTCAGTGTCAGCCACCGGCCGACCGTCGAACAGCACCACGAACACCATTTGCAGCTACTGGGCGACGGGGAGTGGCGGCTCGGCCGCGTGGAGGGTGACGAGCCCGTCCCCGTGTAAGCCTCGAGCGGTCGCGGCGCGCGCGCCGGGGTACCTTGCCCACCATGGAGGAAATGTTCACCCCGTCGCTGGACTGGGGCGGCGAACTGTTGACGTCGCTGTGGTGGATCGCCAAAGGATGGGCGATCGCAGCGGTGTGCACACTGGTCATCCTGGTACTTCTCGCCCGGTTCACCACGTGGGGCAGGCAGTTCTGGCGAGTCACCGGCGACTACTTCAAGGGCCCCGAGAGCGTCAAGGTCTGGCTGTGGCTGGGGGTCCTGCTGCTGTCGGTGATCGCCGGTGTTCGCATCGATGTGCTCATCAGCTATCAGGGCAACGACATGATGTCGAGCTTCCAGGTCATCGCGCAGGGGCTGATGGGTAACGATGCTGTGAAAAGTTCTGGTGCGCACGGCTTTTGGCTATCCATGCTGGTATTTGCCGTTCTGGCCACCATCCACGTCGGACGCGTCATGCTGGATCTGTTCCTGATGCAGCGGTTCATGCTGAGGTGGCGCGCCTGGCTGACCGATCGGCTCACCGGGGACTGGCTCGACGGGAAGGCTTACTACAGGGCGCGCTTCATCGACGACACGATCGACAATCCCGATCAGCGCATCCAATCCGACATCGACATCTTCACCGCCGGTGTTGGACCTCTCCCGAACACTCCGAACAACACCTCGGGAGCCACCCTGCTGTTCGGCGCGGTCTCCTCGGTCACGTCGATGATTTCCTTCACCGCGATCCTGTGGAACCTGTCGGGACCCCTGACGTTCCTCGGGTTCGACGTTCCCAGGGCGATGTTCTGGGGGCTGATCGTCTATGTGTTGTTCGCCAGCGTCATCGCGTTCTGGATCGGCAGGCCGATCATCTGGCTGTCCTTCAACAACGAGAAGTTCAACGCCGTGTTCCGCTACGCACTCGTGCGGCTACGCGACGCCGCGGAGGCCGTTGCGTTCTACCGCGGGGAACTCGCCGAACGCACGGGGCTGCGGCAACGCTTCGCGCCGGTCGTGGCCAATTACAAGCGATACATCAACAGAATGATGCGGTTCTACGGGTGGAACCTCACGATGGACCAGACCCCCGTGCTGCTGCCCTACATCTTGCAGTTCCGGCGGTTCTACAACGGCGAGATCCAGCTCGGCGACATGACGCAATCCGCGCAGGCATTCGGCAGCATCCAGGACGGCCTGTCGTTCTTCCGCAACGCCTACGACCAGTTCGCCGGGTACCGCGCCGCGATTATCCGTCTCCATGGCTTGGTCATCGCCAACGAAGAAGGCAGGGCGCTGCCCGAGGTGACGACCGCGCCATGTGTCGACGGCACCGTTGAACTCGCGGACGTCGAGGTTCGCACCCCCGACGGAAGACAGCTCATCAAGCCCCTCGACATGCGCCTGGAAATCGGTGACAGCATGGTCGTCACGGGCCCGTCCGGCAGCGGGAAAACCACGCTGCTGCGCAGCCTCGCTGAATTGTGGCCGTTCTGCTCGGGCACCCTGACCCGACCATGCGGGCCCAACGAGACAATGTTTCTCTCGCAGATGCCGTATGTGCCCCTCGGCGATCTGCGGGCCGTGGTTTCCTACCCGAACGAAGTCGGCGAGATCGGCGACGCGAAGCTACGGCAAGTCCTGGAGAAGGTCGCGCTTCCGCACCTGGTCGATCGCCTTGACGAAGTGCAGGACTGGGCCAAGGTGCTCTCGCCGGGTGAGCAGCAGCGGATCGCGTTCGCCCGCGTTCTTTTGACCAGACCGAAGGCCGTCTTCCTCGATGAGTCAACGTCCGCGCTGGATGAAGGCCTGGAAATGATGCTGTACCAAGTCGTCCGCACCGAGCTCTCGGAGACGATCCTCGTCAGCGTGAGCCATCGCAGCACGGTCGAACAGCATCACAGCAAGCAACTGCACCTTCTGGGCGACGGCGAGTGGCAGCTCAGCAGCGTCGGCAAGGACCCCGTTCCGGTCTAGCCTTCCGGCACTTCGGCGCGCCCGCTTAGCTTCTCGCGGCGCGTGCCCCGGCCCGTCGGCCGAAGAACGAGCCCTCGCCCAACTGGGTGCCGCTGGCATAGCCCTTGCCGTCCTGGGCGATATTCGATGCGCACGCTCCTGCGGCATATAGCCCGGGTATGACGCTGCCATCGTCGCTGAGCACCTGGCCGTCGATCGACGTGGCGAGCCCGCCGACCGTGAAGCCCGCGTACATCGCCTTGCCCAGCGACAGATCGAATGCGCCCCACGGCCCTTTGTCCTGTGGCGCAAGGAATTCCGGTTGTTTGTGGAAATCGGGATCCTCGCCGCGGGCAGCGTACTCGTTGTACCGGTTCAGCGTGGCGACCAGGTTTCCCTGCGGGATGCCAAGGGCGGCTTCCATTTCCTCGACCGTTTCCCAGCCGTCGATGAGGGGCACCAATGGCACTTCAGGCCGTTCCAGGTGCTCCTCGTCAACGATCAGGAATGCCGCACTGTCGGGCTGATCCATCACGAAACCCGATGTCCGCGAATGGTAGGAGTCCTCGGTGACGAAGCGCCGGCCGAGCTTGTTGACGATGATTCCGGTCAGCAGGATCGACGGTGGATACGCCGGGGCGGTGATGAACACCTGGTCCATGTGCTTGGTCGCGCCGCCGGCCGACACACCGAGCCGGATCCCCAGTCCGTCGTCGTAGGTGTTGCCGAGCACGAACGGTTTTTCGGCCAGCTTCGGGGTGTATTCGGCGACCATCTCCGGATTCATCACAAAGCCGCCCGCGGCGATCACCACCGCCTTGGCCCGGATCGCGCCGGTGTCGTTGAAGTGCTTCCATGTCGCACCGACGACCCCGCCGTTGTCGAGAATCAGTGCGGTGGCCCCCGTCTCGTACCGGATCTGTACCCCGAGTTCGTCCGCCCGCTTGAGCAGCAGATCGATCACCATGCTGGCGCCGCCGGTATCGCCGGGCACCGGCACCTTGTGCCCGCGCGGCGCGGGGACCGCCTGATCCTTGAACGGCCAGACCTTCTCGTTGCCGGTGAACATCAGGCCCTCCGTGTTCGGCTGGATGACGGCCTTGCCGGGGAAATAGCTTCGCTCGAACTGAAAGCCCAAGTCCTCCAACCAGTTGAAGTGCTCGACGCTGCCGTCGCAGTATGCGCGGATCTTGTCGTGCTCCGGCTCGCGCGACACCGCGACCAGATACTTGTACATCTCGTCTGCGCTGTCGGCGTGGCCGGTTGCCTGCTGCACGGCGGTACCGCCGCCGAGATAGAAATGCCCACCCGCCATAGAAGTCGTGCCGCCGGCCGCCGCGGCGCGCTCCAACACCAGCACCCGCGCGCCCGCGGCCGCCGCACTGACCGCCGCACAGCCGCCTGCGATGCCGAAGCCGATCACCAGGACGTCGACCTCGTCGGACCACGAGGCCACGTCGGCGGGGTTGACGGTTTGGGGGATGTCGGTCACCGCTGCTCCTGTTTCACATAGTCGAAGAACGCCCGAATCTCGGGCGGGATGTGCGCGATCTCGATATAGGGCACGCCGGCACCTTCGGCCGACACGTACGCGAACTCAATACCGCCCGGCATCAAACCCCGCTGCACCACCTCGGCGTCGCGCTCAGCCAACGCGCGCTCGACGTCGTCAGTCTCGATGCAAACATGGTGCAGGCCGGGCCCGGCGCGGTCCAGAAACTCGGTGTAGATGCTCTCGCCCTTCACCGGCGCAATGAGCTCGAGCTGAGTGTCGCCGGCATAGGACAGCGAGATGTCGGCGACGAAGTCCGCGGGCCTGCCGCGATACGTGCACGCGTCGGGGCCGAAGTGCACACCCGGCATGCGGATCCACTTCTTGGCGCTCAGCAGCATGGTCAGCGCCTTTTCCGTGGCGTCCAGGTCACGCGTGACCCAGGCAATCTGGACAGGTGTCTGGTCAGGCATCGCCTTGAGAATATCTCCGGCGTGCCCGCCTGGCTAGAACGTGTTCTAGTTTATTCCTCGCCGAGGTATGCCTTGATGCACCGATCGGTCAACGCGCGCGCCGCCGCAGGTTCCTCTCCGCTGGCGATGTTCGCCGTCTGCCACTCTTCACCGGACAGCGTCAGGAAGCGACGACCGTCCTCGGTGCCCGTCCACTGCTGCCCGAACGACGGGTCGATGGATTCTCCGGTACCCACATGGATCGCCAACCCGAGCAACATCGAGTCCCAGCCCATCCCGACGGCACCCGGCCCGAACTCGCGCCAGATCTCGTCATCCACACCGATGACGTGCTCGATTACCAATCGCGCCCCGTCGGGGCCATCGCCACCGACGCTGACGTCAATCCAGCTGACGTTGCCGCCGTACTCCCAGGTGGCGGTGAAGTTCTTCGGCGGGTCGCACGTCAGGACGGTTCCATTGGCATGGCCCTCCAGCTGGTAGCAACCGCCGAGGGTCAAATCGCCGCGAATCGGCAGAAACCACCGCGGAATACGCTCGATATTGGTGACCGCATCCCAGAGGTCGGCCGGGTCGGTGTCGTAGGTCTGACCGAAGGTGACAACGTGTGCCTCCCCGCTATCGATGGTGCGGGATCCGACGTTGCGCTGAACCGCCTTGATCTGATGGTCGACGTCGATGTCAGTCATGTTGCCTTCCTTCGTCTTTGTCGTTTGCCCCGTGCGATTTCGGTGGCCAGCGCGTCGAGGTGCGGTGTCCAGAAGCGACGGAACGTGTCCAGCCACTCGTCGACATCGCGCAGCGCCTTGCCGTCCACCGCGTACAGCCGCCGCTGACCGTCCGGCCGCACCGACGCAAAGCCGTTGTCTCGCAGCACCTTCAGATGCTGAGACACCGCTGGTTGACTGATGGTGAACTCGTCCTGGACGGTGGCGCCGATGGCCCCCGCCGACATCTCGCCGTCGGCGAGCAGTTCGAGTATGCGGCGCCGCACCGGATCCCCGAGGACATCGAACGCGTGCACGCTCTCTAAGATAAAGTGGTCACTTATATAAGTCAAGGCTATTATTACTAGATGGTGAGCATGTCGATCAGCAGCCGGACCTGGCTGTCGAATACGGCCCCTGGTTCGGTCAGCGTGTCGGCGCCGTACTGACCGAACACCTCGAGGCTGATCGCACCGACCAGGGCGGCCCATAGCAGGAAACATTTGGCCACCGCGGAATCGTCGCCGGCGAACTCGAACTCCTCACGCACGCGGTCGAAGTCCGACGACAATGGTTGGCCCGCAGTGACATTGGACTGGGATATGTCCCCAGCCGCGATGCCGGCACCAATCGCGTCGAACATCGCACCGACCACCCGCGTACCGGGCCCGACCGTACGCTCCCGCGGCGCGCGATAGCCCGGCACCGGGCTGCCGTACAGCAGCGCCCAGCTGGCCGGTTGATCCACTGCCCAGGCACGAGCCGCCTGCGCCATCGTGAGCAACTGGTCGCGCCACGGTCCGTCTGCCGTTGCAGCAGCGCGGTCGACGGTGTCGGCCAGCTCCGAATACGCGTCGACGAGCAGCAAGGTCAGCAGATCGTCGCGGCTTGCCACGTAGCGGTACACCGCGGACGACACCATACCGAGGTCGCGCGCGATCGCCCGCAGCGACAGCCCGGCCGCACCCTCGGTGACCAGATGGCGACGGCCGAGCTCGATGATCTGAGCCTCGATCTTCTCGCGGGTCTCCTGCCGCTTGCCCATCCGGCCAGTGTGGCACAAAGCGAGATCACCGCTCTTGAATTCTGCAGCCAACCGTGGCAGCCTGATCGAGAGCAGTGCTCTCGAATCGATGAAAGGAACCCCGATGACGGTCCGCTACGACGAACCCAGCCTGATCGAACGCGCGGGAAACACGCTGGTCCGGTGGCTGGCCGAAGCCGGGATCAGCCTCGCCGGAACCCGGGCGCTACGGGTCCGCGGGCGCAAAACCGGCAAGCTACGCGCCGTGGTGATCAATCTGCTCACCGTCGACGGCCGCGAGTACGTCGTGTCACCGCGCGGCAACACTGCGTGGGCACGAAACGCGCGTGCAGCGGGCGTCGTCGAGATGGGTCCGTTGTGGCGCAGCCGGCGGGTGCGCATCGCCGAGGTGGCCGACGACGCCAAGCCGCAGCTGCTGAAGCGCTACCTCGATCGGTGGTACTGGGAGGTCAGGGGTCACGTCGGCGGCTTGACGCCGGAGTCGAGCGCCGACGAAATGGGCGCTGCCGCACCGTCGATCCCGGTTTTCGAGCTGCTCCGCTAGGGCGCAGGTGCGGCGATCGCGCTTCCCGAGGCGGCGGAGATGACGTCCTCGCGAGCCTGTTGGCTGGCGACCTGCCACGACACCGCCGCCGGGTATTGACCCCAGGTGCTGTTGAACATTCCGATGATCGCCGCCCTGCCATCGGGGGTGAGGTTGTACACCGGTCCGCCGGAGTCCCCTTTCTGGCTCACCACGCCGTTGGCCATCGTGAACCAACCGTTGTTCACGGCCTCGATGGTTCCGCAGGTCTCCCCCGTGATCACCCCGAAGTGACACACCGGCATGCCGACCACGGGCACGATGGCCGGATCGGCGATCAGCTGCCGTCCGCCCGGCAGGATGTTGTTGATCGCGACGTCCGGGGCGAGGTTGATCGCCTCCCAGTCGGCAATCTGGTGGTTGGTGTCGACGGTGGCGCCGTTCGGCGTGTTGTCGCGGAACAGCGCTTGACTGCCGATCGGGTTGCCGTCTCTGTCGCTGACCGGTCCATTGCCTCTGCAGTGGCCTGCGGTGAACGCGATCCGCATTTGCGGGTCGACGTACCCGAGCGTGCAGACGTTGGTGCCTTGCCGAACCTCCATGCCGGGAAATACCAGTACCCCCGGCGTGGCGTGCGCCGGCGCGGACGGGAGTGCGAGCGCGATGATCGGGGCGGACACCGCTGCGAGCATGCGCAACCATCGTCGGCGCACTATGGCCTCCGATCTTCACGTGTCAAGGCTGTCTAGCGTACCGGTGAGCTGCGTCTTGCTGTATCCGAACGCACTTCGCAACGGCACACGTAATTGCTCTTCGGTCTACAGCGCTGCGGTGTTACAGACCGGCCCTCTTGCCGGGGCGCCGCGCGGCAAGCCCAACGTTGCCGGGCGCCGGTGTAAAGCAGTGATGGCCCGAGCCTTTCGGCCCGGGCCACCACCGCGTTTGTATTACGGGATCGTCAGTACCTGACCGGGATAGATCAAGTCAGGATTGGAGACGCCGCTGGCATCGGCGATCACTTGATACTTGCTGCCGTCGCCGTAGAAACGTTCCGAGATCGCCCACAAAGTATCGCCTGAGACCACCGTGTACGTCCGCGCGGCCGGCGGTGGCGGCGGAGGAGGCGGCGGCGGTGCAGCCGCGGCGGCCGGTTCGGGCGCGGGCGGCGTGGGTTCCTCGGCGGCGACGGCGACCGGTTCGCCTGCCGGCTCCTCGGCCGCGGGCGGTGGGGGTGGCGCCTCATCGGTTTGGGTGTTGGACGCCCATGCGGGTCCGGCGAACCCGTACAGCACCAGGTTGCGATCGTCCTGCAGAAGCAACCGAACGTCCTTGGCGCCCTTGGTATCGGTATGCCAGACCGGCTTGTCCGCTGTGTAGAGCACGCAGTTGCCGTCCTTTTGCACCTCGAGGCGTTCGACGTTGCGGCCCTCGGTGCCGGTCGCCCACACGGCCTGGCCACGCGCGGCCAACACCAGGTTGCCGTCGTCCTGCAACGTCAACGTGTACGCCCCATTGCGTGAGGTCAGCGATTGACCCCGCTCGAGTTTCTCGCCGTTCATCAGTCTGTCGCTCATGCCTCGACTCCTCGCTCCGGTCCTCGCTCGTTCCTCGCTGCGATCCTCACTCGTTGTCGTCTTCGGTCGCTCATGTCGTGACCGTAGCCTGAAATGTGAGTGTTCGTACGGCACTCGGCATTTCAGCCAACGCGTCAGGAATCGAATCCAAGCCCCAACGCGTCCAGCATGCGCAGCAGGATGTTGCGCCGACCCGCCGAGTGGTCGGCCCGATCCAGCGACCACCGCGTCGCCTGGATGCCGATGCTGGCCAGCGGCTCCGGCGGAAACGGCAACGGCCGGCTACGGACCATCTCCAATTCCGTGCGTGCCGTCGACTCGTTCTCGAGGAGGTCGAGGCACACATCGGCGGCGAACCGGGCCGCGGCGACGCCGAGTCCCGTGAAACCGTTGACGTAGGCCACCCGGCCGTCGCGGGCCACCCCCCAGTGCGCGCAGAACCGGGTGTTGGTGTCGATCGCGCCCGCCCAGCGGTGCGTGAACCGGACGTCCTCGAGCGCGGGGAAGGTGATGAAGAAGTGCGCCGCCAGCCGCCGGTATGCCGCTGCCCGGTCTTCATAGCGGTCGTTGACCTTGCGGCCGAAGTGGTAGACGGCGTCATAGCCGCCCCACACGATCCGGTTGTCCATCGTCAGCCGGTAGTAATGAAATTGGTTGGCGGAGTCTGCGATTCCCTGCCTGCGCCGCCAGCCGATGCGGCCGAGCTGCGCGTCCGTGAGCGGCTCGGTGGCCAGCACGTAGTCGTACACCGGAACCGTGTACAGCCGGTTGCGTCGCAGCAGGCTCGGAAAGACGTTCGTTGCGAGCACGGCGTTGCGGCAGGTAAACGTCGCCTCGTCGGAGTGGATACGCAGCGCGACGCCCGCGGAGGCCAGGTGCTGCGCGTTGGTGTGCTCATAGATGTGCACGCCGGCTTCCTGACACGCGCGCGCGAGTTCGAAGGCGAGCTTGGCCGGGTGCACGATCGCACAGGTGTCGGGGTTGTATAGGCCGGCCAGGTAGGTCGGGGAATGGACCTCGTCGCGGATCTCGCGCAGGTCGAGCAGCTGCCCCTCGCCATGGGCGGCGGCGTCGGCGAGCCAATCGACTTGGTGTGGTTCGGTCGCCACCGACAGCATGCCGGTGCGCTGCCATTCGGCGTCGAGCCCGAGCGACCCGATATCGGCCTGCATGCCATCGAGGTTCTCCCGGCCCATCGCTTCGAGCACGTCAATCTCGTTGGGCCAGCGGGCCTTTCCGTTCTCCACACCATGTGTCAGGCTCGCGTCGACGAAGCCGCCGTTGCGCCCCGACGCGGCCCAACCGATCCGGTTGGCCTCGATGAGGACGATACGGCGATCCGGATCTCGCTGGGCAGCATGCAATGCGGTCCACAGCCCGGTGTAGCCGCCGCCCACCACCAGCAGATCGCAGATGATCGATCCGGTTGCCTGCGGGTACGCGGGCCGCGGGATATCGAGCCACATCGAGCCGAACGTGCTTGCCGCGAGCGCATGTTCGACGAGGTCGCGATCGACTTGGGCATCAAACACCGTCTGCACATCGCGGACACTACGGGTTGCATGCGGACCGTGGCGTAAATCGGTTGCGGCGGCCGCGAAGATGAACAGGTGCTGCTGCTGATCTCCGGCGCCAGCGGCGCCGGAAAGACGTCGGTGCGCCAGACGATCGCCGGCGAGCTGGCGCCCGATGTCGAGGCCGTCGAGCTGCGCCACCTCGACACCGTGCCCGCTGCGCCCGACGTGGCGTGGCGACAGCGCATGGCCGAGCGCGTCGTTGCGCGTTCCCGCGAGCTCGAGCGTCAGGGCCGGCATCTGCTGCTCGCGGGTGACCCGGTCGCGCCCGGAGAGGTGTTGGCGGCGCCGTCGG
>Ga0136846_1238690_pt1 | contig 16883 bp, 16 predicted proteins | sample HopSoiMetagenom2_FD_96841 | JGI IMG/M metagenome (GOLD analysis project Ga0136846, IMG submission 96841) | Grasslands soil microbial communities from Hopland, California, USA - 2 Assembly 2016 (version 4) | ecosystem: Environmental > Terrestrial > Soil > Grasslands | place: USA: Hopland...
CACGCTCACCGTGTCAGCCCTCCTGCCGCTCGACCAGATGCCCGTATCCGCCGACTTGAGCGGCGCGGCCGGGCGCAATCGCTCGTCCGGCAAGGCGCAGATCGGCGCAACTGACGATCGCTCGGCGGTGCTGGCCTGGCTCGCACGCTACGTTGACTCGCCGGCGACTTTGGCCAGCTACCGCAAGGAGGCCGAACGTTTGATGCTGTGGTGCGTGCTAGAGCGTCGGGCGGCGCTGTCGGACCTGACGCACGAAGATCTGCTGGTCTACCAGCGTTTTCTTGCCGATCCGCAGCCTGTGCAGCGATGGGTCATGGAGCCGGGCCAGAAGCCGTCGCGCTCGTCGCCGCTGTGGAGGCCCTTTGCCGGGCCACTGAGCCCGGCCAGTCAGCGCCAGGCTATGTCGATCCTCAACGCGATGTTCTCGTGGCTTGTCGAGGCGGGCTACCTCGCCGGCAACCCGTTGGCATTGAGCCGGCGACCACGACGCGCGGTCGCGCCACGCGTGACGCGGTTCCTGCCGATGGAGCACTGGGAGGCGGTCAAGGCGACGATCGAAGCGATGCCGACAGCAACGCAGCGCGAAGCGGCGCATGCGGCGCGGGCACGCTGGCTGTTCTCGCTGCTGTACATCGGTGCGCTGCGCGCCTCGGAGATCTGCGCGGCCAAGATGTCCGGATTCTTTGTGCGCCGAGGAGCCAGCGGCGCCGAGCGCTGGTGGCTTGAGGTCACCGGCAAAGGCAGCAAGCTGCGGTTGGTGCCAGTGACGGCGGAACTGCTGGCCGAATTGATCCGCTATCGTCGAGGGCTGCGCCTGAGCCCGCTGCCCAAGGACGGTGAAGACACACCACTTGTGTTGCCTGTGATCGGGCCGCAGCAGTCTCTTGCGCGCAGCGCGATCCACGAGATCGTCAAGAGCGTCATGCGTGCGACTGCTCAGCGTTTGCGTGTTCAGGGGCCTGAATTCGAAGCCGCAGCAGTGCACATCGAACAGGCGTCGACGCACTGGTTGCGGCACACGGCCGGCAGCCACCTGAGCGAGCACGCCGATCTCAAGGTCGTACGCGATAACCTCGGACACGCCAACCTGAGCACTACCAGCATCTACCTGCACACCGAGGATGATGCCCGGCACGACGCCACGGAGCAGGCACATCGCGTCGGCTGGCGAGCGCCGTGAACGACGGCTTCAGATTCAGGCGACAGGCAACTCACGGCCAAATCCTGCCGCTGGCCAATGGCAGCTTCCTGGCACGCCATCTCGCCATCCTCGCGCCGGAGGCAACCGCAAGGTGGTTACCAGGAGTTGGCCACACGTAGGTAGGCACCCACCGGTAGGCGGCCCACGGAGTGATTGAGACGCGGTGCGGAACGTGAGACCGTCCGAGGTCCCAACCTCGGGAGCATCGCGCGCAAGCCATCGGCCGGCAGCCCAATCGGGCGCCGGATGGCGCACCGGTTCACTACGAGCGCCACCGCCCCGAGCAGGCCATATTGTACCGCATGGTGCAGCAGCACGCCGTGATCTTCATCGCCGAGACAGAGGCGGCCACCGGGGCCGATCTGCCGCAGTTCGTCAAGGACGAGTTCGACGCCTTCCTCAAGTGCGGCATCCTGGCCCCACGGCTTCCTGCGGCTGAGCTGCGGTGACTGCGGGCATGACAAGCGTGCAGCCCTCTCCTGCAAGCGACGAGGCCTTTGCCCATCGTGCGGTGCCCGGCGCATGGCACAGACGGCGGCGCACCTGGTCTTCCGCGTCATCCCCCACGTGCCGGTGCGCCAGTGGGTGCTGTCGTTACCCATCCCGCTGCGCCCGCTGCTGGCCGCACACCCCAAGCAGGTGACGCCCGTGCTGCAGGTCGTGCACCGCGTGATCACGCGCCACCTGCTCGGGCAGGCCGGTCTCAAGGCCGACGAGGCCGACAGCGGCGCGGTCACGTTGATCCAGCGCTTGGTTCGGCCGCCAACCTGAACATCCACCTGCACTGCCGGTGCTGGACGGCGTGTACCGAAGGGGTGCCGACGGCGCCCGGTCTTCGCCGAAGTGCCCGCGCCGACCGATGAGGCGCTGCATGCGGTGTTGCACAGGATCATCACCCGCACGATGAAGCTGCTCACCCGTCGGGGTGTACTGATCAGGCCGTTCATGCGCGAGGCGCTGCAAGTCCGCGATGATCTCTTCGGTTGTGTAGAGGCGCACGCCGGCCGCCTTGGCCTTTGCTATGTCGATGTAGTACGGCTCGCCTGCGAAATTGGGGGCGCAGCCCCGCTTGATGCTGGCAAACAGATTGGGACTGATATTGTTGCCAAGGGCATGCTCGCCGATGGAGACAGTAGCGGCGGGCGCACGTGGCGAGAAGCCGAAGACCTCGGGATTGCGCACGAACCCGGAACGTGGCCGACGTCATGTAATCGGGTGCGACCATCACCTTGCGGATGAGCTTCCCGGATGGCAGTACCTCGTCGGTAGGTACGAAGAGGAACGCCCGCGCAGTTGGATCCCGCCTTGCGCCATCGGTCTCCAGGCAGATTGGCCCCGGTAGCTGCGATTGAGATCTGCACAGCGTGCCCTTGTCGAAAGGGTCAGCCTGCATGACGCACAAGGGACCCGGGAGAGAGTTGGAAGCCATTCAGGCGGTTCCTCCAAGCAGCGGCGCGTAAGCGCGGCGGAACTGTACGTTCCGCGCCGCGGCTTGGCATCAAACCAAGGTCATCAGCAAAGTCGATGCATGTCCATTCAGAGAATGGCGGTCACGTCAACCGCCAAAGTTACCTCTGGCGCGTGAGCACGACTTGCTCGGTATCAAGACTGAGGCCGAAAAGTACTCGCCTTTGGGTGCCCTGAACCCTTGCCGAGTGCATCGCCATCACGGCAGATTCTTGTATGAAAACAGTAGCCTCCGGGCCTCATGTCCAGGGGCGGCTGTCTCCTCGTTAGGCTCCTCGGGTCTGACGTGCACAAAGAACTCCCACAGGCAACAACCCTGCTTCGCGAGCGCTTATGTGGCGCTCGTCCCTACCCGTTGCTACCCATTAGATCCATGGACACACGCGGCAGGTGGCATCAAGCTCCTATTGCGATTGTTGCGGTCCCAAGATTTGCGTTCACGCCGCCTTGCCGGCAAGCGGGGTCGCTGCAGGCGGATCGCTTGTCGGAGCCACCTCAGTCGAGACCGCCGCGTAGATCACGCGGACATCAATGGCAAGCAACGCACTAGGGGTGACGACATGTCTGATCTTGGAAAGACCCAGCCAGAGGCCGGCGCGGAAGCGCCTTCAACCGACTTGCAGCGACGCGGCCTGCTGCGCATGGTGGCAGCCAGCGCTGGGCTGGCTGCGGTGGGTGGCACGGTTTTGACGGCGTGCGGCGGGGGTGGGGATGACGCCACGACGGCGGACGGGCGGATGCAGCCGCTGGCGGCCAAACCGCCCATCACCACGCCGACGATCACTTGCGTCCCGAACGGAACGGACGGCGCGACGGCGATCGACGTGACGGTTTGCGCGCCGGCGGGCGGCACCGGGCTGCCGGCGGGCTTCTCCATTCAGTGGATGACTTGCGCCGAATATGCTCAGCATGACGTGACCAACCCGGACGGGACAACCACCACCACTGTCTACAACACGTGGTTCGCGTCGGATGACCCACGGCTGTGCAAGGCGTCGTTCTCGGGCAATGCCAGCGGGACGAACTACAACCTTGCGGCAGGAGCCTGCCTCACGGTTCACCCCGGCAGCTTCACGATCGACAATCCGCAGGGTTATTCATCCACTTGCGAGACACCGCTGGTCTGCGGTACGTGCTATGTCTTCCTGGCGTTCGGCCACGCGACGAGCAAGTTGAGCCGTAGCGCAAATAGCGGGCTCTGCACAAGCACAACGAACGCATGCCTCCCAGCGGGCTTCGTCGGCTGCACCAAGAGCCATGGATACTTCAAGAACTATGCTCTGCACGCCGCTGAAATTGATTGTGCGTTTGCCAATTTGGGTACCACCACGATTAATGGCGTTACCTTCATAAGCGGAACACAGGCCGCGGCGTATCTTGCTCAGACCGGGCAGGGTTCTCCGTCGACTCTCCAGAAGCAACTGCTTGCGCTTGGTCTCAATATTGCCGTCAGCGGCAACTGCGCGAATGCCTGCAATGCCGGCAATGTGTATCCCGCCGGCTTCGGCGCCGCCAAGCTCTGCGGCATCGCGGACGGCGTGACCATCCTCACCGGGGTGCAGTCCTTCCCCGCGGGATCGGCCGCCTTGCTGAACGGGCAAACCGTGCAGCAGGTCTTCACGGCGATCAACGGTGGAGGCAACTACGGCTTGAGCGCGGGTGACGTAACCGCGTTACTCGATCTGCTCAACCTGTCCTTCGATGGCCTTGACGGTACCTGCTGCGGGGCTTCGACCTTCGGCCAGGGCCACCTCTGCACCTGAACGGCGGCTGCACTTCCTGGACGGGAGCCAGATGGGATGCGTCTGCCTGACCAGCGCCTCCGGAGCGATCCGGGGGCCGCTGGAAGGCGATGAAGCCTGTGTGGTGCCCAGAATTCGCATGGAAAATGATCTCCACGACATTGGTTGTCAGCAAACTTAGACCGCTGAAGAGCGCGCTGGGCGAGAAGCTCGGTCGGTGCATCAGTTGCATGCGGCTGTCTGTAAGCCTTGCGCTCGGCTTCTGGCTGGTGCTGGCCCTCGTGATGACGGCCGGCGCGGATTCGGCGCTGGTGCTCGCCGCCGCTTTACCGGCCGCGGCCCTCACGATGTGGTCTATTGCCCATGCCGTGGCCTATGTCGCGCGCGGACCGGAGAGGGCCAAAGGCTGCCGCTCTTGCGCAGAGAAGGCCAAGGCACGCCAGCGGGCGGCGCGCCGGCAGCGCCGATTGTCATGGTTGCGGCCACGCGGAGCCTCGGCGCCGCCGCCTCAGGCCGGCTGCCGGAATTGCGACGGCACAAAGGCACTCAAGTCGGAAGAAGCCGCCGCTGCGCTGCCCCCCGCCGACGAAGGCCTGCGCCACGTCGCCGAAGATTCGCCCGAGTTCGCATCGTTGCGCGCACGACTGGCCTCGCCCGAGCCGGAGGACACGTGGAAGGTCAACATGCAGAGCTTCTTCCTGTACCGGCTCGTGCCCGACGAAGACGAGCTGACGCCGCATGCGCTGTTCATCACGCGCTGGGAAGACGATGTGCCGGTCTCAGCGGTGGTGGTGACGCCGTCACCCGATGGCGGTGAACCGCGAACCGTGAACCTGCAGGCGTCGGCGCCTTCTTCGCTGCCCTCGGCCGTCACCGGCGAGCATCGGCACTAGGCGATGCACCCAGCACCTGGCGACGGCGCAGCAGGCCGCGCTTTTCGAACACGCTGGCTACGTGTTTCTTGACGGTGTTCTGGCTGACGCCGAGTTGCGCGGCGATCTGGCGATTGCCGAGCCCCTTGGTCAGCAGGTCGAACACCTGGGCTTCGCGCCGAGTCAGCGGATGCGGATCCGCAAGCAAAGGCGGGTCGGGCGGCGGCGCCAGCGCCGCCAGCAACCACGACGTCATGCACCTTGGAAGCCAGACTTCGCCCGCCCGCACCGCATCGAAGGCACGCACCAGCGCCTCGGTGCCGGCACCAAGTCGCAGGGCGCCACGGGCGCCGCAGCCGGTCAATGCTTCGATGAAATCGGGCGACGGGGCCTCCCAGCAGAGCATCCAGAGGACGCCGGCCGCGGCAGCCCGCAGCCGCCGCAGCTCGATGGCCCCAAGCTCCGCGCACCAGTGCGCGCCGGCCACCACAAGCCACGGTGGAGAGGTTCGAAGCCGGTGCTCGATGCCGGCTCTCGTGGCGTCGTCTGCGTCGACGATTCGGTATTGATGCCCATCGGCACCGTTCAGGGCGGTGGATGAGACATCGTCGCGGGGCCCCGACCACAGCACAAGAAGACTCTGGTCGGATTCGGGCTGCCGCGGGCGTATGCCACCCAGGCTCGCAGCGGATGCCGCATCCGTGCCGACTGGCTGCCCGATCAGCAACTTCATTGCGTCCCCGGCTTGCGGGGTGTTGTTGAAAGAGGGGCCGCTGGTGGCCATGACAATTTTCCTTGATCGTTGCCTGTGACTGGCAATGCGATTCGTTGCCAGAATCTGTTCGGCACATTGATCGGCACGCCTGACAGGGTTTCGTCGCGCGGCGTCTCGCCATGGGAGATCACTTCGCGACTGCCGGTCAATGTAGGCAGCCGCGCTGTCCTGGGCATCGGAGTTTTCGCCCCCTGATGGGGGTTGCTTTTTCCCGCTCGCATAGGACAGGGCGCCCCTCTGTCCAGCATGCCGCCTTGGAGCGCAATGGGTTCATCACTGCGGTGCGGCGTCAAGAACAACTGCGCGCCAAGCTGAAGTTCATTGCCTTTGTACGGCGACTGCAATCGAGAGTGGCAGCCCCTATGGGTCGGCAGCTGCCCGTCGGGTCCATTGAGCGATCGCGGATCGCTGTGCAAGTCACCGTCCCCGGGCAGCGGCTCTCCTTGGCCTCAGCTCCACGCGATCACCGCAGAGGTCCAAGTATTTGGCATCGTCACCACAGATCCAGTGCAACACCTGGCCCGGCGGCTGTGGGTTGCGGCTGAACGCGGCGACGGCCCTACGGTATTGCTCGGCGGTGGTTCTCGACGCGAGCAGCCGCGGGAGAAAGGCCTGCAGCCAAATCAGGCTGTCTTCGCCGACGTCGGAGCCGAAGACCTGCACGTCGCCATCGGTACCGAGCACGAAGATGAAGTAGTTTCCGCTGTCGAGCATGTGTCCGAGTACGTTGCGTACGACCGGGGTGTTCGGATTGAGCAGCAAATGGTAGGTCGCGAAACCTCGGAACTAGAACGTCAATTGCACGACCTCGAAGTTGTCGCCGCCGAGCACGCAGTGCCCCAGTTCAAACCCGCGGCTCGACACCGCTGCCGGGATGATCTCGTGCGGGCTCAGTGCGATCAGGCCGAATGCCTGCCGGTTCTCCTCGATCATGCCGAGCGCGCCACTGGGATCCTCGGCGGCCAGCAGCGTTTGGACAAAGGCGCGGTTCATGGCCAAGCCAGGCACCAAGGGGGAGACGTGGCTCATGGGGCTCCAATCTCTGCGGCGACGAAAGCCTCTTCCATGCAGTTTGAATCCACTACGATGCCCACCGGGATTGGCGTGATTGCGCTCGACCGGACCTATCGCGCCCGGTAGCATTCTCCCGCATGCATCTTCGCCGCGGTGATCTTGACGGCTGCTGAACACCGCCAACGAGCAAACCTGCACCGGTGGCGCAAAGCGATCCGGGCGGCAAAACAAAGAACACTGATCTGTTGGAACCCTGAATGTCGTCGGCCTCGGAATCGCATCGCCTTGTCATCCTCACCCCCGAAGAAATCGAAGACATGTACGGCTTGCCCCGCTTCACTGAAGACGACCGGCAGTTGTACTTCGAGCTGAGTGCGGCCGAGACCGAGGCCGTCGAGTTCCGCACGGCCTCGGTGGGTGCCGACCTGGTGCTGGAACTGGGCTACTTCAAGGCCAAACGCCAGTTCTTTGCCTTCGAGCCTGAGACAGTGGTCGATGACCTGCGCCACGTGCTGGCCCGTCACTTCGCGCACCGGCCGGCCACATCGATCAAGCCCCCGTCGCGAAACACACGCACCGCGATCCAGAAGACCATCCTCGAACTCGTTGGCTACCGCCCTTGGGACGGCGACGCCCGCCAGGCGCTGGAGAACAAGGCCCGGCGCACGGCGATGCTGTCCACGCAGCCGTTGTACATCCTGCGCGAAGCGCTGCAACACCTGGCCAACGAGCGCATCGTCGCGCCCGAGTACAGCACGCTGCAGGACATGGTCGGCCGCGCGGTGACGCACGAGCGCAACCGCGTCGCCGGTCTGCTCGAAAAGGCGATGACGCCCCCGATAGAGCAGGCGCTGGACGCCTTGCTGCAAGCCGACGAGCAGATGTACCGCATCAGCGCGCTCAAGCATGAGCCCAAGGACTTCAGCCACAAGGAACTCAAGTGCGAGGTCGAGCGGCGCAAGTACTTCCAGCCGCTGCACGAATTCGCCCGCAGCTTCCTCGTCGCAGCCGGGCTCTCCGCGGAGAGCGGCAAGTACTACGCATCGCTGGTGAAGTTCTACACCGTCTACAAGCTGCAGCGCATGCCCAAGGCGGCCACGCGGCTGTACCTGCTGTGCTTCGCGTTCCAACGTTTTCGGCAGATCAACGACAACCTCATCGACGCCTTCATCCACTTGGTCGATCAGTACGAGAAACAAGCCCGACAAGCGGCCGAGGCCGCCATGCAGAAAGCGCTCACCGACGCCGGCGAGAACCTGAAGGCCGCCGGCGAAGTGCTGCGGCTCTTCATCGACAACTCCATCCCGGCCAAGCGCCCGTTCGCCGAGGTCAAGAAGAAGGCCTTCGCGCTGCTTCAGCCCGAGCGCTTCGCCGCCACCGCCGACTACCTGCGCGATGTTGCCTTCGACAAGGCCGCCTACGAGTGGTCGCAGTACACGGCCCTGTCGCACGCCTTCAAGTGCAACCTGCGGCACCTGTTCAACGAGCTCGACTTCGCCGGCCGGGTCGAGGATGCACCGCTGCTGGAGGCGGTGGGCTTCCTGCAAGGGCTGCTGCGCGAGGGCAAGTCACCGCGCCAGGCCGAGCCGGGAAAGTTTCCGCAAGGCGTGATCCCCAAGAGCCTGCGCCGCCATCTGTTCGCCCAGGCCGACACGATCAAGGCTTCAGGCAAGGGCAAGGTTCTCAAGGCCCGCGCCGGCGGGAAGACGCTGGTGGTCGATCGCTACGAGTTCCTGGTCTACCGGCTGCTGCGCAACGCCCTGGAGGCGGGCGATGTGTTCGTGCGCGACAGCAACGAGTTCCGGCGCTTCGAGGACGACCTGATCAGCGACACGCGCTGGGCCCAGCGCGAAGCGGTACTGCAAGAGATTGGTGCTCCCTTGCTGCTCGCGCCCATCGAGGACACGCTTCAGACCCTACGCGAGGCGCTGGAGACGCGATTCGCACAAGTGAACCAGCGCATTACGGAGGCCACCAACCAGCACATCAAGATCACCGGCCGCACCGACAAGCGGCGCTGGAAGCTGATCTATCCCACCGCTGAAGAGCCGGTCAACAGCCCCTTCTACGGCCAGCTGCCCGGCATCGGCATCGCCGAGCTGCTGTGGTTCGTCGCCGGCGGCACCGGCTTCCTGGGTGCCTTTACGCATGTGCTGGACCGCTATGTCAAGCACGCGCCCGACGCGCGCGAACTGCTCGCCTGTGTGGTGGCGCTGGGTACCAACATGGGCCTTGGAAAAATGGCCGAGGTGTCGGGTATGGGTTTTTCGTCGCTGCAGGGCACGGCGCGCAACTACCTGCGGCTAGAGACCCTGCGCGCGGCGAACGACGTGATCGCCAACGCCACCGCGGCGCTGCCCGCGTTCCACCTCTACGACATCCGCGACGAACTCCACTCCAGCAGCGACGGCCAGCGCTTCGAGACGCAGATCGACACCTTCAACGCTCGTTACGCCCCCAAGTACTTCGGACTGCACAAGGGGATCAGCGCCTGCACGCTGGTGGCCAACCATGTGCCGATCAACGCTCGCATCATCGGCACGCACGAGCACGAGAGCCACTACGTGTTCGACCTGCTGTACAACAACACCTCCGACATCAAGCCCGTGCGCCATTCCACCGATACGCATGGCACGAACCAGGTGAACTTCTGGATCCTGCGCGTCTTCGGCTATGGATTCGCTCCGCGCTACCGCGACCTGCACAAGAAGACGCAAACGCTGGTGGGATTCGAGAACCCGGGTGAATACGGCGAGATGCTGATCAAGCCCTCGCGCAAGATCTACGACGATCTGATCGTCAAGGAGTGGCCCAACATCCTGCGCATCATGGCCTCGCTCGCGCAGAAGGACGTGACGCAGGCGACTATCGTGCGCAAGCTCAGCAGCTACCTACGGCAAAACCAGACGAAGAAGGCGCTGTGGGAACTCGACAACATCTGCCGCACGCTCTACGTCCTGGACTTCATCGACGACGTGGACCTGCGACAGGCAGTGCAGAAGGCACTCAACCGCGGCGAGGCCTACCACCGCTTCCGGCGGGCGGTGGCCTACGTCAACGGCGGGAAGTTCCGCGTGAACACCGAGGCCGAGCAGCAGCTGTGGAACGAGTGCTCGCGGCTGATCGCCAACGCGATCATTTTCTACAACATGACGCTGCTGTCCAAAGTGCATGCGCACAAGGCTGCCGCGAGTGACGAAGAGGCCATCGAGATCCTGCGCGGCATCTCGCCCGTGGCCTGGCAGCACGTGAACCTGTTCGGCACCTTCGAGTTCAACGACGCACCGACCAAGGTGGACATTGACGCATTGGCCGCGCTTTTCGCCGACGCCCGGTACTGGAGCCAAGCGCTCAAGGACATCCAGGAGGTTCCCCTGAGCTGATTGTGCAATTTCGGGGGATGGGCAAAAACAGCCGACAGATGAGTGAAGAGCACGGTAGTCGGATCGACGAGCGTGTACTTGGCCTGCCGGGCGGTTTCACGCTGGCTTTGCTCGATCCAGAGCGCAGGAAGCCCATAGGTCGGTTCGCGGGTCTCGATGCCCTGAACACGCGTGAGGTCTCCGGAAGGATGAATCGCCAGCGTGCGCTCCACCAGAATGCGTCCGCTGGCAACCAAGTCGCCGTAGACGGAAATGCGGTAAGCGCATTCATCCGAGTCCTTCGCTTCCCGGAACCGGACCTTCGGGATGACGAACCCCATCTCCTGTGCGAACTGGCTCCGGAAGTTGGCGATTCGGGTCATCAGCGCCCCTTGCACGCCACCCAGATGGAGGGCAACGGCCGGGCCCATCTCCACCTCGACAGCTTCCAGGTCGTACACCACGTAGGGGTCCTCATCCTGGTCGACCTCCTTGCCGGCAGTCGCGGCCGAGCCTTCCTTCGCAACCGCCTTGCGCCGAACCAGATAGGCCATGCCGATCACGCTGCCTACCAGGAGCACCGGCAGCATGGGCATGCCGGGCAGCAGACCGACTGCGAGAATGACGACACCGACGATAAGCAAGGTGCGAGGGAATGCGGACAACTGCCGCACCAGTTCCCGACCTAGCTCGCCGTCCGACGAAGAACGAGTGACGATCAGACCCGTGCCGACCGAAATCACCAGCGCCGGAATCTGGGTGACGATGCCGTCGCCGATCGTCAACAAGGTGTAGTGCCGGAGTGCCTCGCCCCAGGGCAGGCCGCGCTGCAGGACACCCACGACCAACCCGCCAAGGATGTTGATCAGCATGATCAGGATGCCCGCAATGGCATCCCCCTTGACGAACTTGCTGGCACCGTCCATCGCCCCATAGAAGGCCGCTTCGCGCTCCAGGTTCTTGCGTCGGCGCTTGGCTTCATCCTGATCGATCAAACCCATGTTCAGATCGGCGTCGATGCTCATCTGCTGACCCGGCATGCTGTCGAGCGTGAACCTGGCGGCCACCTCGGACACGCGCTGGGCACCGTTGGTGACCACCACGTACTGCACGATCACAAGGATCAGGAACACGATCATGCCGATGACGTAATTGCCACCCACGACATAGTCACCGACGGCATTGATCACATGTCCGGCATCCCCTTCCGACAGGATCAGACGGGTCGCCGACACGTTGAGCGACAGTCGGAACAGCGTCGCGATCAGCAGCACCGCAGGGAAGGTCGAGAAGTCGACTGGCCGCGGCGCATAGAAGGTAAGCAACAGCACCAGCAACGCCAACGAGAAATTCGTCAGAATCAACAAGTCCAGCAGCCCGCCGGGGATCGGGGCGAACAACACCACCAGCACACCCATCACCAGGGCGATGAGGACGAGATCCGTGTTGCGGCCGAACATCTTGGCGATGGCGTTCATGCGGAAGCCTGAGAAGGTTGCCGCCGGCGTCGGGCATAGACCCAGCGAAGGATGCGCGCGACATCCTGGAAATGCGCTTCCGGCACCAGAGGCTCAGCCCCCGGCACCTTGAAAAGTGCCCGCGCCAGCGGCGGGTTCTCGACGATCGGGACTTGCCGGCGCCGCGCCTCTTCGCGCATGCGCAGGGCAAGTTCGCCTGCACCCTTGGCAATGATGAGGGGAGCCGGCGTGTCACCGTGCCGATACTGCAGAGCCACCGAATAGTGCGTGGGATTGGTCAGCAGTACATCGGCACTCTTGACCTTGCTGACTGACCGGGCGCGCCTGAGCCACTCCATCCTTAGCTCACGCAGCCGCGACTTGATCCGCGGGTCGCCTTCGCGCTCCTTGTGCTCGTCCTTGATCTCGCGCTTGGACATGCGCATCTGCCGCGCAAAGTCCCAGCGGTTGAACATCCAATCGATGGCTGCAAACAGGATGAACAATGCCGCGGCAAGACCGAAAGCGCCGCCGATCAGCTGGGTGATGAGGTACGCCTGCGAACGTGCCGAAATGCCTTGCATCGCCAGCACATCCTGCAGGTGATGAGTTCCCCAACTGACGGTCGCTACAGCCATCACGGCCAGTTTCAGCGAGTTTCGGAGCAGATCGAACACCGACTTGATGGAGAACAGCCGCTCCAGGCCCTTCACAGGATTCAGGCGATTGAAGTCGGGTTGAAGCGGTTTGGTGGTCAGGACCCCTCTGGCCTGCAGCGCACCCGTGAGCGCAGCAGCCGTCCAGATGACGAACAGCAACGGCGCGGCCAGCTGCAAGGCCAGGCTGGCCAGGCTATGAGCCAGGTGAGTCGTCGCCTGTGCGCCCATCGAGGCACGTCCGCTGGACAGCAGGCCCTTGGCGAGGAGATCGCCAGCCTGTTGCAACGTGGAATGGCTCAGACCGTAGATGCAGGCGGTGGCTGCCAGCAAAATCACGGCGAAGGTGACCTCCGCACTCTTGACGATGGAGCCGCGTTCGTGCGCCTTCTCCAGCTTGTGCGCCGATGCGTCTTCGTTGCGATCCAGATCCGACTGCTCACCTGCCATCAATGAGCTCCCAGCACATCGCCGACGACGTTGAACATGCGGTGTGTCATGGGCGCCCAGGCGCGAACCGACAGCGCGAGCACAAAGTAGGCAATTAACACCTTGAGGGGAATGCTCAGAACCAGCACGTTCATCTGGGGCATGTTGCGCAAGGTGATGCCGACGAAGAGATCAGTCAACACCATCGCCACGGCCACAGGTGCGGCCAGTGCGAGCCCCATGGCAAACATGCTGCCGGAGGCGGAGAGAAGCGGAAAAGGATTGTTGATTGCGGGGAACTGCCCAATCGGGAAGACCTTCGTCGAGCTGGCGAGCATCGCCGCCAGCGCGAGGTGGGCATCGGTGGCGAAGAACAAGGTCACGCCGACCAGACTCAGCAGGCTACCCATCACATTCTGATTGGTGCGCATCACAGGATCGAAGACGGATCCGATGCCGAATCCGATCTGCACATCCAGCATCCGACCGGTGATGGCGAAGGCAGCGAACACAATCAGCACACCCAGGCCCAACAACATGCCCAGGAATACTTCTGCCACGACAGCAAGCAAGAACGACTCGGGCGATCCGGGAATGGCGTGAGGCGAGACGTTCGGCGCAGACTGCACGAGCGCGGCCAGCACAAAGACGAGAACGACACGCACCACCATGGGAAGGCCGTACGAACTCAACGCCGGCGAAAGCGCCATGGCGACAATCAAGCGGACCGAGAACAGCAGCACCCCCACCAGCCATGCACTCAGCCCCTCGGGCCCAGCAGTGAGCATGGACGTCGCGGCATTGCCGATGAGCTCAGAGTCGCTTATCACGAAATCTGGGCAAGTCGGGCCAGCAAGGAAGTGGCATAGGAGGTCAGCCGCGACAACATCCACGGTGCGAGTAAGACCAGCGCAATCACGAACATGATCAGCTTCGGCACGAAGGCAATAGAGGGGTCTTGGACCTGGGTGACGACCTGCAGCAAACTGACACCCAGGCCGACAAGCAGAATGACCAGCAGGAGAGGAGCACTGAGCAACAAAGCAAGCTTGAACAACTCGGAGATCAACTCGAGCGCCGTGTCATGACTCATGGCGCAGCCCTCCAGCCCGAGAGGCCAACGCCACCTCGGTTGTGTCGATCTCGATCTCGGCGCGGTTGTTTTCGGTGTCCACGAGCGGCTTGGCTTCGAGGTACGCATGCGCAAGCGATCGGCCGGCGGAGAGGGTCGTCAACCGCGTCTCGAACACCTCGCGCACGGCTTTCACGCTGTTGATGTCGCTGTCGATTTCCGTGACACCCAGCCGGGTCAGCAGCACGAAACCGAGTCGAAACTGCTTCTGCGCGTTGTCCGCGCTGGGCACGCGTGACCCCTCGGCCGCGACGATTTGATCGATCGTGACGTCACGACGGATCGTGGAAATGGCGACGCCCGACTCGGAAAAACGGGCGGGATTGATCGTGGCGTTGTCGATGTAGAAGAACGGCGGCACCTCCTCCTTCTTTAGCATCCCAACCTGGTACAGATCGAGTGGGCTGAAGAACAGGCGGCCGGGCAACGAGGTGAAGGTTCCGTGGCCGTTGTCCTTCCACCGGTTGCCGCAGTCGACGGAACCGCCGGTGTCGAGCAGGAACGACCAGTGCACGCCATCCTTGCCGATCAGCGCACCACTCGGCTGGCCCTCCGTGCCGATGAACCTCACTCGGGCGGCCCAGCGGTGTCGCATCTCGTACGAGAGCACCCGCATGACATCCTCGAACCGGGGGTCAGTCGGAACCACCTGATAGCGGGACAGCGCGGCCATGTCGAAGTAGCCCCGCAGTACGCCCTGACTGCCGTCGTAGGTCGAGTTGTCGAAATGACACTCACCGATGCCGTCGATGTCACTGCGCGCGCTGGCGTAGAACGCCCTCGCGTCGCCCGTCGTGAACTCGAAGTTCGAAAACACCACGAGAAAGTCGTAGCGGTCCGCGAAGTGCTTGTAGAACTCATTGGCGACGACCGTGTGCGGCTCGACGTTGAAATCGCCTTTCAAGTCGCGCGAATAATCGCCCGTCAGTTCGACGACGGCCACGTTGTTGCGCGTCGCCTTCAGCGTGGCTGTGAAGCCGTCGGTCGACGGGAACACCGTCGCAGGCGGCGCATCGGCATGCGCCACCGTGGCCATCAACAACCCGGAAAGACAGACATGCGCGAGAAACGCGCGCAGCAGACCACCCGCTCCGAACCAACGAGCCCTGACCATTCGAATCCTGTCTGCGGTTATTTTTTCTGGGAGTCCGCGGACGACGACGACGCTTTCACGGTGGTCGTGAACGTTGAGACGGCTGTGGGCACGGGTGACCGGATGCCATTCGCGCGTTGGACCTGCGGAAGCTGCTCCGGATTCGACGAACGGATCATCCAGGCGGTGCCGAGCACCCCGTCGCCCTCCACTGTGTCGAAGCGGAGCCTGTCGCCTAGGACCTGGACGAGGCGTGCGCGCGCAGGCGTCAGCGTGGTACCGACGCGCAAGGTGACAAGCCTGCGGTCAGGCCGCTGAAGCATCGCCACGGCTTCAGACGGTGACAGTGCAAGCAGGAAAAATTCTTCGAGTCGAATGGACTCGGCCGCGCCGGACACCGCGCTTCTCGCAACCGCAGGCGAGAAGGCGGCCGGATCGGCCGCGTGGACCACCTGCAACATTCCCGCGGCCGCGAGCGCGCACAGACACGCAAGACGTGTCGCCTTGATTTCCAGCATCCCTTCACCCCTCAATTGAGAGTGGGCATTCTCAGTGAATACATCCGGTTTCCGATCCCCCCGGACAGGGGGTGTCTGAATCACTGCTGAGCCGGGGTTCTGACCCCCCTGGTACCAAATGTCGAAGTAGATGTCGCGCCGCATCGAACCTTGCGCGTGAAAGCCACAAACACCACGCCGGTCACCCGGTCCGCCACCGAGTCGGTCGGCGCAAGGAGGTCCATGCCACATTGAGTTCTACGCAAGTTCGCGTTCACCGTCAAAATAACGTGACATTGCCGTCAGTCCTCAAAGCCCAGCAGTTGCCACCAATTGCTGGCCGCGTGGAGGACGCGCACGATGGAGGCGCCATCGGGACGCGGCTCGTAGAACACCAGGTGATTCTCGAAGCCCTTGACCCGCCACTTGCGGATGTTCACCAGGACAGGGTGCTTCAGATTCAGCGGTGCGCCCATCCTGGGCTGTTGTACCAGATCGTTGAAGCTGGCTTCGGCGTTGGTGAGGAAGCGTTCGGCCACGTCCAGTCCGGCGTTTTCCGCCAGGTAGACGAAGTGCTCGACCAGATCGCGCCGCGCCGCCTCACGCTGGGTGACCTGCGGCATCAACGCCTTTGCTTTCGCGCTTCAATCTTTGCCAGGGCATCTTTGCGGATGAGGCTCCAGTCCGCCGGGGTCAATGCCGTCTCGGTGTCGGACAGCCCTTCCAGCAACTTTGCCTCCAGCTGCTCTTCGGCCTTGCGCTTCTCATCGGCGCGGATCAACTCGCGGACGTATTCGCTGGCACTGCTGTAGCGTCCGGTCGAGACCTGACCATCCACGAACTGCTTCAGCGGGTCGGGCAGTGAAATATTCATGCTTTGCACAATGACTCCTGGATGCCGCCTGAGGATGCCAGGAATGGCATATTATGGCAATAACTGCCATCGCCGATGGCGAGATGCCTCATCGACCCGCGGACCCCCCACCCGATCAGCGGTGGGGGTGGGGGCTGCCTGGCCTATAGCCCCCTGGCAAAAGCCCCCCTGAATCTCCGTGCCAAACCGCCCTCCCCCGCCCATCTGGGGCCCTCCAATTGCTGATAATGCAGAGAGTCTTTAGCCTGGCGGACGCGGCACCCGGGTCTGCACTGACGGCACGGCGTGACCGCCGCGGCCGGTAGGCTAAAG
>Ga0136846_1235454_pt1 | contig 16879 bp, 11 predicted proteins | sample HopSoiMetagenom2_FD_96841 | JGI IMG/M metagenome (GOLD analysis project Ga0136846, IMG submission 96841) | Grasslands soil microbial communities from Hopland, California, USA - 2 Assembly 2016 (version 4) | ecosystem: Environmental > Terrestrial > Soil > Grasslands | place: USA: Hopland...
TCCTCGGCGGTGAGGGGCAGCGGCGTCTTGTCGCGCAGCGCACTCCACTCGGCACGGGTGAGGTCGACGTAGGGAGTCGCCTCCGGCCGCTGCCGGTGGGCACTCCGGGGCATCGAGGAGACCGGAGAGATCACAGTCCATTGTTAGCGGAGTTTGAACGGCGTTCCTCTCCGATGGGTTGGAGAGGAACGCCGTCCGTGCCGCTATGGCCGTTCGACCCGGTACCTGACGTAGTCCACGAGGTATTCGCCGTACCCGAGAGCCGATCCGACGGCCTCCAGCCTCGTGTACTGCTCGGAGGACAGCGAGGCGTCAGGGGCACATTTGATCGCTCTCAGCAGCACACGGAACGCCACGTCCGGGGTGCAGCGCCGCGCGCAGTCGGTGAGCGCCGTACGCACCTCGGCCGCCAGGAACTGTGCGCCCTCGATCTCGGCGACGACCGCGTCGAGGCAGGCCATGCCGTCCTCGGTGTCCGCGCCCGTGAGCGGGTGTGCGTCGGCTTCCGCCGACAGCCGGGCCTCACACAGTTCGGCGACCGTCCGCGTCCACTGCGCTCCGCCCCCGAGCCGCTCGAAACTCGGCATGTACTCGGCGCCAGCGTTCCACAGCACCTCGAGCGTCTCGGAAGGGAGGTTGCCGAGAACCTGCGCGTCACGGCGTACTGCCAGGGCCGCCTCGCCATGCCACCCCGCGAGGTGGTTCGCGACGATTTCGGCGGCAGTGTCCCCGTAGTGGGTACCGTCCTGATGGAAGAAACCCATCACCCACGACACACCGAAGTCGAACTCGGTAAAACGTGGCACTGTGCCTCACTTCCCTTGCTTCGGATAGCACGTCTGCACGTAGAAGCCGGCCTTGTGCCCCTTGGCGCGCACAAGCTTGATGTAGTAGCCGTTGCCCGCCACCTTCACGTTTCCGTCCGGGTAGTAGACCTTGCCGAGGGAATTCCTCGCCCCGAAGAAATCCTCCCAGTCCAGGTCCGGATTCCTGGTCTTCGTGAGCCAGTGCTTGATCTTGTTCGCGTGGTTGGCCAGTGCGTAGTCGACAACCTGCTGGGCGGTCTGCTGGTCGATGAACAGACTGTTGGGTGTGGTGTGCCCGTACTTTCTCGTCTTCTCGATGGCCAGTTCCACGGCTCGCTGAATGCTGACGACACCTTCCGTGTGCTCATCGAGTGTGTGGGCCAGCCCGGCGAACTTCTTTCCGTCAAACACGAGGTCGTTGCAGTTGTGGACCAGGACGGGGCTGTCACCCGCCACGGCGTAGAAGGTGTGCAGGCCGGAGACGGTCAGGTCGTACACCGTCCGGGGGCTCGCCTCGTGCCTGTCGGCAAGCGCGGCCACGGTGCGGACGCCGTCCGGGGTGGGCAGGACGTCTCCGGGCCGCACACCGGAGGCCAGGGTCCAGCCGCGGCGGGTCACGAAGAAGCGGTGTCCGGGTGTGCTGGTAAGGCGGCCGCCGTCCGTCAGCGTCACGTCGACCAGGTCAGTGGCGCCGTGCTGGAAGGTGCGTGTGACGGGCTCGCCCTGGGTGCGTTCGGTCTCCGGGTCGGAGGCCAGCAGCAGGTCGCCGGTCCGAACGTCACGCAGTGCCTTGCGGCTGCCGTCGGCCATGACCACCTCGGTGGTGCCGGGGAAGCTGTTGACCGAACACGCCGTGCGGACCTCCTCGTAGATCGAGACTTCCCGCTCGATCGCGGCGATCGCCGCCGCGTCTACGCCTTCGAGTGTCTTGAGCGCCTTGAACGCGTCCCGGACACCGATGCCGGTGACGAACGCGGCGTCCACGGCGCGCAGTGCTTCTGCGATGGGTCGGATGATCTTGCCGGCGAACAGGCTCGCGACGTCGAGAGACGCCCAGGCGCATCCGGTCCAGCTGCCGCTCTCAAAACCGGAGGAGAACTTCTCGGCGCAACTGATCCAGCTGCCGAAGAGGATGTCGATGGGATCGACGCCGTCCTGCCACTCGGCGATCGTGATGTTGTGCGTGACCTCTTGGGACAGCTCGTCGGTCTTGACCTCACCGATATATGTCGTGGCCTCGGTCGGGCACATGAGCTTCTGCGGGTCGATGCCCTGGGCACTGCACAGGTACAGGTCGAGGACGGCCTTGTACTTGATCTTCGTGGTGATCGTGCAGTTGCCCCGGTAGGCGAGGTGGTTCCACCAGTGGTCGCAGCCGTCGGTCTTCTTGATGACCTCCGGGGTGCCGACCTTCTCTATACGGTCGATGACGTGGAAGACGTTGCCGATCGAGTGGCCGTTCTCGTCGGGAACGGTTCCGTCGGTGATCTGCTTGCCCTTGGCGGCCTTCTCCGCCCTGTCGGCGGCTTCCTGCGCCTCCCGTGCGTACTTCAGCGCGTCCTTCGCCGCCTGTTCCGCCTCGGTCGCGGCTACGTCCGCCCGATCGGCGGCGGCCCGCGCGTCCCTGGCGGACTGTTCCGCCGCTGCTGCGGCCTCACGGGCCGCTCCCGCATCGAGGGCGGCTTGGTCAGCGGAATCGCGGGCGTCCTTGGCGTAGCCCTCTGCGCTGCCAGCTGCCTTGTCGGCGGCTGCCGCGTCGTCGGTTGCCTGTCGGTCGTACTCGATGGTGCGGGCCAGGGACGCCTGCGCCGCTGCCGCGGCCTTGGCGGCGTCGGCGGCGTAGCCGAGGGCCGCCTTGGAGTAGGTGCGGGCGTCGGCGGCGTACTTGGCGGCGTTCGCCGCGTGCTGGTACGCCTCCCTGGTGTCGCCCTTGGCCTGGTCGGCGATGTTCTTCGCGGCGTCGGCCTCGGCGGCGGCGTTCTTGGCGTGCGCATCGGCGACGGCCAGTTGCTGTCCGGCGATCGTCTTCGACGCCTGTCCCGTCAGCACTACCAGACCGGCCGCGGAGTCGGTGTCGACGTACGCGGAGCCGAGCTGGATCGCGTCGTTGGCAGGGGCGGCGACCTGCTGGGCCGCCTTGCCCGCGTCCACGGCGGCTTGCGCGGTGACGTGCGCGAACCCGGCGGCCTTCGCCGCGGCGGCCAGGGCGTTGCCGGCCTCCTTGGCGGCGCCGTCGGCCTGGGTCCTGGCGTCCTTGGCATGCTGCTCGGCCTCGTCAGCCAGCTCCACCGCCGTCTTGGCCTCGGAGGCGGCATGCTGCGAAGCCTCGATCGCGTCCGCAGCGGCGCTGGTGGCCGTGCTGACGGCCGCATCCGCCCTCAGCTTGGCCGCCTGGGCGGCGTTCGCGTCGGAACGGGCGCGCTTCGCGGCCGCCTCGGCACGCGTCGCGGCTGCGTCCGCGTCGGCCGCGGCCTGCGTGGCGGCGTCCGCCTCCGAGCGAGCCCGGCCCGCCGCGGCCTCGGCGGCGTCGGCCGCCCTGTCCGCGTCGTTCGCCGCAGCGCGGGCCGCGTCTGCCGCGTCACCGGAGTCGAAGGAGTCGGCGTAAGCCAGCTTGGCGTCGGCCTTCGCGCGGGCCGCGTCCGCCTTCTGCTCGGCGTCCCACGCGTCGTCGCGCATCTCCTTGGCGTGGTCCTTGGCGTTGACAGCGTCATCGCGGTTGCTCTGGGCGGCCTTCTCCACGGCCCCGGCCTTGTCCTTGGCCTCCTTGGCCTTCATCGCCTCCGACTCGGCGTTCCTACGGTGCTCGGCTGCCTCGGCCTGCTTGGCAGCTGCGGTCTCCTGCTCCGCCTTGGCCGTCTTCGCCTCGGCCTCCGCCGCCAGCCGCTTGGCATAGGCGTCGGCGGCGGCCGCCTTGGCCTCGCCCTCGGCCTTCAGGGCCACGGTGAGTCTGGCCTCCGCGGTCTCCTTGTCCTTCTTCGCGTTGTCGCGGTGGACCTTCGCCGCGTCGGCTGCGGCCTTGGCCTGCGCCTCGGCTGCCGCCGCGGCTGCCTTGCGGAACTCGGCCTTCGACTGCGCCGCCTGAGCCAGAGCCCGCTGGGTGATCGTCTCGCTGTCCCCGGCGGAGGCCCGGGTGGCAGCCTCGGCGGTCTCAGCGGCCTTCACCAAGGCCTCAAGACCAGCCACAGAGCCCTTCGTCACCTGGGCCTTCTGCCGGCCGACCAGCAGACCTCGACCACGCGGAGCGCCGTTCGTGTCCGCGATCCGGTACGCGGCCTGCTCGGCCGTGTCGCTCGCGGTGGCAGCCTTCTTCGCCACCACCAACTGCGCCTTGACGACGTCGAGTTGCTTCTTCGTCTGGGTCCGGGCCGCGGTGATGCCCGCCTTGGCCTTGTCGAACTGGGCCTTGTCCGGATAGCCCTGGCCGTCCGCACCCTCGTGCCCCTTGGGGACGATCCGGAACTTCTGCGGGTCGGTGCCATTACACGTCCACAGCGAGGAGTCCTGGCCGTTGTCGAACGTGTGCAGGTTCAGACACTTGTCCGTGGCCGCGTTGCGCAGCTCGCCCGCCGCGCGGACGTCGAAGTTCCACTGTTGAGGCTTGCTGCCGTTGCACGCCCAGATCTGGATCTTCGTACCGTTGGCGTTCTTGCCGCTCTGCATGTCAAGGCATTTCTGGGCATTGACGTTGAACAGGGCGTAGCCGTCGCCGTACCCGATGAACTGCCACTGCTGCGCCGCACCGTTGTTGCAGGTGTACAGCTGCACCGGGGTGCCGTTGTCCTTCTTGGCACCAGCGACGTCGAGGCACTTGCCCTTGGCCGCCTCGACCTGGATGACCGCCGAGGAATCGCCGATCCAGCCGAGGCCACCGGGAGCCCAGTAGTCCTGCCAGCGGGCCAGGTGATCGGCGATCCACGACTGGCCGAGCAGATCGGCCATCGCCTCGGCGCCCTTGGTCAGCGCTGCCGTGGCCTCCTTGTTGGCGTTGAGGATCTGGTTGCGCTGAGCGACCTGGGAGGCGATCTCCTGCTGCCACTCCAGCGCGGCGGTGTCCTCCACGCCACGCAGGGCCTTGTTCGGGTCGATCGGATCCCGCCACGCACAGGACGCGAACCGGGTCTTCATGTCCTCGACAGCGATGCGGTACTCGGCCGTGCCCGGCTGGGGGGCGGAACGCGGGAAGCCGCCGGAGGCCAGGAACAGACGTGTGTCATCCGCACCCTTGCCGCCGAAGGAGGTGAACAGATACTCGAACGCCCGCTGTTCGTAGTACTGCCGATTCCGCTCCTCAGGCGTAAGAGAAGGGTCGTAGGGCTTCTCGTTGTAGAGCGGCGCGCCGAGGTCGGTGACGGCCTTGAGGGTCCTGGCGTCGGCCTCGGGGGTCGGGTCGTAGAAATCGAAGGAGTTGGTCCAGTCGGGCAGGCCCCCGGCCCACTTGCCCAGACCGGTCTGGTCGTAGAAGTCGCCACCTCCGTGGACGCCGGGCACCCACTCGAACCCGGCAACGGTGAACCCACCGGGGGTCTCCAGGCCCTCGACGGGCCTCTCCCACGCATCCCTACGTGCGTGCAGGCGCTCCCACGTGGCGCGCCAGTCGGCCCTGTCCTTCTCGTGGGCCTGGCGCAGCGGTCCGTCGAACGAGCCGTCCAAGGTGGCCATCTCACGCAGCTTCGCCGGCGGCTGGTTCAGCGCGTCCTGGGCGAAACCGTACATGCGCGGGGCGCCCAGGCGCACGGCGTCGGCCATCAGGCACTGATCGAACCGCAGCTGTTCGTCGGCCGTGGTTTCGTACCAGTCGTCCGTCCTGTCGCTGGACCGGGTTGTGGTTTCACTCGCGGCGAGCCCCACGAGGTCCGGCTGCACGCCGAGCGTGGCCAGCATCGCAAGCACGCTCAGCGGAAGAACGATACGGGCAAACAGCCCATACTTTCCCGATGTTGACGTCAGGAAGGTTGGTGGTCTGGAACGCAAAAACATGCCCCTTCATCGCAAGGAATCGACGGCGAGCCTGTGGACAGAGGCTCGGGCTGTGTTGAGAGCGAGGGAGCTGCGCTGCCGATGTCAGGAACACCAGGAGCACATCGTCGCGGGACGCGCGGACCGCAGGTACTGCGGTACAGAAGGCCCCCTAGCGACACCGTTCCCCCGGTCGCTGACTGACGCGCGCGACGAACGGATTAGTCATGATCCGGTCAAGCGCGGGCGCAATCATAGGCTTACGCCAGCAGGCTGGGACAAGAGGCGATTACCGAGGCAGGCGAGTTGGCGTGAAACCTCCTACCGCTTGGCAATGCGTTCCGGAGTGCAGGTTTCCCTCATGCGGTGGGGAAATTTGCATGGTTTCTGTGTTCAAGCCGTGTGGACGTGGCGAATGATTCTCGTCGAAGATGGCTTGTCTTCGACGGTCACACAGAAGCGCCCACCCTGCTCGCGCATCCGGGGGGGGGAAGGAGGGGCTCATCGACGAGCCGCAGCTGCACGCGGTGCCGCACTCCTCTGAGAGGGCCTGCGACTCTTCGAAGGGCTGAGCGCCGGACAGCATGCAGAAAGGGGCGGCATTTTGTTCGACTGCTACTCGTCTCCCCGCACAAGACTGTGACCCGACCCCCGCCAAAGCGGTACGGCCGGGCCACAGTCCTCGGTGCGGCTCCCGAACGGGGTGGTGAGCGCTCAGGTCGTGTACTGGTGCAGACCCGGGATCGTCAGCGTGCCGCCGAACTGACCCGCCTGGACGACCGTCACGTTCGTGAAGTAGATCCACGGGAGGTTCAGAGGCGGCGGGCTCTTCGGGCTGAACGTCACCGGGACCGCGCCGAGCAAGTTGCCGGAGATGCTCTCCGTGTACATGATCGTCTTGCCATCCTTGATCGTGGAGTCCGTGCCCTTGGCCGCCTGCGCGTGGTAGGTCTTGCCGGACAGGCGGTCCTTGACGATCTGGTGCAGGTCGCCGATCGTCGTGCCTCCGGAGATCACGTACTTCAGGACCTCCTTGACCGTGCCGTCGGCGGTGCGCACCTTGACGATGCCCTTATAGTCCGCGCCGTTGAGCGTCAGCGAACTGGCCTTCAGGGTCCACGGGTCGACAGGCAGCGTGGTCTCGTTGTCGACGTCACCCTTTTTGTCGGTGGCGGCGAGGCAGTCTTCCGGGTCAGGGGTCGCGCTCGCCGAGGGACTCGGTGACGCGGTGGCATCCTTCGCCGCCTCCGCAGTCTTCTCGGTCGCCTTGGCCGCCGTGTCAGAGGTGTCCTTGAGGACCTCGGTGCCCTTCGGCTTCGAGTCCTTGACCGTGGTGGTGTCGGGCTTGTCCTTGTCAGCCGTGGGCTTGTCGGCCGCCGTCGGGGTCGGTGACGCGGCCGGCGTCGGCGCGGCGGTCCCCTCGGTCGGCTCGGCAGCCTGCTTCGACTCCGCGGAGGACGTCGTCGTGGACGCCTTGTCGCTCGACGAGTCGCTGCCGCCCTTGAAGATGCCCGTGATCGCGTCGCCGATGTTCTCCAGCAGGCCGCCGCCGCTCTCCTCGGTGGCGCTCGCGCTCGCCGAGGGGGTGGGGGTGGGCGTGGGCGTGGGCGTGGCCTTGTCGCTGTCGCCGCCGGTGCCGCCACTGGACGTCGCTTTGCTCACGGTCGGCGCCGGCGCCGGCTCGGCCGCGTCGTCGGAACCTGAATCCGACGAACCGTCCGAGGAACCGGAACCCGAGTCCGAGGCGGTGGCCGAAGGGGACGGCTTCGGCGTCGTGTCCCCGTCGCCGGACGACGACGGGGAGCTGGTGGACGCGGAGGGTGTCGCCGCCGTGTCCTTACCGCTCGCGACGCCGGTCACCACCTCGACGCACTTCTGGTATTCCTCAGCCGTCATGGTGTTCGTCGTCGGGTTGTTGTCGGCACGTGCGAGTGTCGGCGTGAACCCCATGCCCATGAGCACCGCGGTGGGCATGGCCGCCAGGGCTATCGCTTTGCCGGCCGGCACATGGAACCTGGTGAACAGCGGCTTCCTCGGGGCCGCGTGCCGCGGCCCGGTTCTCCCGCGGGACGTGTCCACGTCAGTCCCATGGGTCACCTCGTCACCCGGCACTGTGCCTCCCGTTCGCCCCGTTCACCGGGCTCGTTCCTGACAGATCGTTCGGCTCGTACGACGCGTTCGACTTGCTCATGTTCAGTCCGCCCGGCTCGGTCGCCACATCCGTGCCGTCGGTGGCCTCGGCGGACGGGGGGACCACAGGGGCCGCAGCGGCGGGTGCCGCATCCGTGCCGTCTCCCTTGGGCACCCCGTACTTCGTCGACTCCGGCACACCGGGCGCCCAGGCGATGGCCAGCGCGCCGCCGATCAAGGCCGGCACGAAGCCGACGAAGAACCCGCCGAAGTTGGAGACCGGGAGGGACACCAGTCCCAGCAGAATCGCGGCGGTGCCGGCGAAGGTCCGTACGTGCTTCTGAAACCAGAGGCTGATGCCCAGGACGACGAGCAGGATCCCGATGATCAGTGATCCGGCACCGGCCGTCGTGGACATACGGATCGTGAGCTGGCCGATCGTGAGGTTCGCGTACGGGAAGTACATGATCGGGACACCACTGATCGCGACAAGCAGACCGGCCCAGAACGGCCTCGTACCCCGCCAGGCACGGAACTGCAGCCTCAACCGGTCGAACGGACTGGGGTCGGCAGGCGTCTCGGCGCTCATGGAAACAGCTCCCTGGTGCGGTGTTGCTGTGGTGAGAGGGTCTTTCGCCGGTCGTACGAGAGCGATCCGCGAAGACCTGGTCGGAGTGGAGCGGGCGGGGGGCACCTCACGGCCTCCCCCCACCCGTCACCGAGTGCTTAGTAGCACTCGTGGGTACCCGTGACGACCTTCATGCTCAGGCCGGGCAGCGTGAAGGTTCCGGCGGTGGTGGCCCACGCCTTCTGCTTCACGCCGTACAGGTCCACTTCCTTCGCCTGCTGGCCGAAGCCGTTGCCGTCCGAGAGCTCCGTGCCGCCCTTCATGGGCGGGTTCTTCAGAGACTTGGCGGCGACGCCGATGTCCATGCTGCCGAACACAGCCTTTTCGGCGCCGAGGTCCTCGACGTCGATGTACAGGTTCTTGGCAGTGACCTGCTTGTCCTTGTCGTCACTGTCGCCCGCATTCAGCAGCAGCGTGGCAGTGCCGAAGAACGGGATCTTCGGCGTGACGACCGACTGGCACATGTTCTGGATGCGCGCGTCGGAGAACGCCGACACCGCAACCGGGTGAGTGCCCTTCTCGCTCTTAGAGTCGTCCATGTCGACGGCGCCGTACTGCGAGAAGCCTTCGCCATGGATGTAGTCAGCGCGGACCTTGAACGACTGGCCCGACACGCTGAACGAAGCGGCAAGAGCACCCTGCGCGAGGGCGACACCTATACATGCCGTAGCGGCGACGCTGGGCACCATGACCACAGCGAAGCGCTTCCATCTTGTCCCGCCACGCACCTGGGACTCCATATTTCCTCCTTCTCGGACGTACATCCCCTGACCTGACTGCCCCATGACGGCGGCTCAGCCGGGCAGGGATGGGAGAAGTGCTACGTCCTCGGTATAGGAGAGCGCCCGCTCTCGACGGCGCGAACAGCGCCCGAATCACCGGCGATCACCCCCGAGTGACAGTCACTGGTCGCGCCTGACGCACATCACGCACAACCTTGCCGGACAGGCTCCACCCGCAGGCGAAGACCCCCCTGTCCGAGAGCCGGCGCCACTGCCGCCGACTCTGCCCGGTGGGGACCCAACAACTCCCGTCCGGCCGACTGGCTGTCGGCGTACGGGATAGGACCGAGCGTCGCCGATCGTGGTGCATTCTCGCCGCCCGCACAAGGGGGTTCGTTACTGGCTAGTAACGGGCAGATAACCGCGCGGCGACCCCCGGATACCGTTCGACAACACTGGGTGGCCTTCAGGGGGGTGACAAACCGCCCGCTTCTCCCCGCAACCCCAACAGTGCGACGCCTTCGGCTTACTCCAAGTAACAGCGGCCACGATTACCAAGATTTGGTAAAACGTGGCCGCTTTGACACCCGATCGGCAAATCCTTCACGCGGACAACACGCCTCGGCATGTTTAGCGACAGGTCAGACCACTGATCGAATCAGCGATCGAAGCGTGACCCGCGGCACATCCACCGAACCAGCCGAACGACCGGTCAGAACAACGCCCGCGCCAGCGCCCGCCGAGCCGTCGCGACCCGTGGGTCGTCCGCGCCGACGAGTTCGAACAGCTCCAACAGCCGTACCCGTACGGCATCGCGGTCGTCGCCCGCCGTACGCCCCACCGTCTCGATCAGCCGCCCGAACGCGTCCTCGACATGGCCGCCCACCAGATCCAGGTCGGCGGCGGCGATCTGCGCCCCCGCGTCCAGCGGCTTCTCGGCGGCGTCCTTGCGTACCTGCTGCGGGTCGACTCCCTGCACGCGCTGGAGCAACTCGGCCTGCACGAGACCGAGTTTGGCCTCCGTGTTCCCGGGGTCGTCGATCAGCACGTTCTTGTACGCCTGCACCGCGCCGCCCAAGTCCCCCGCGTCCAGGGCCTGCACGGCGGCTTCGAGCAGCGCGTCGTACGGCCCGGCCGGGACGGCCTGGGGAGCGGCGGGGGCCTGCCGGTCGCCGGGTTCGGCGTCCGCGTCGACGACAAGTCCGGTGAGGCCGAAGCGCTGTTCGGCGACCTGCACCAGCTGGTCGAGGGTCTCGCGGATCTGCTGTTCACCGGCGGCACCCTGGAGGAGCGGCAGGGCCTGCCCGGCGACGACGGCGAAGACGGCCGGAATCCCCTGGATGCCGAACTGCTGCATCAGCATCTGGTTGGCGTCGACGTCGACCTTGGCGAGGACGAAGCGCCCGTTGTACTCGACGGCCAGCCGCTCGAGGACGGGGCTCAGTTGCTTGCACGGCTCGCACCACTCGGCCCAGAAGTCGATGACGACGGGCACTTCGGTGGACCGCTGCAGGACGTCGAGTTCGAACCCGGCCTCATCTACGTCGATGACGAGGTCGGCCGGAGAGACGGCACCTCCCCCGCCCTGCCGGGCGGCTTCGGCGCGTGCCTGCTCCGCCTTCGACTTGGCCTCCTGGGCCGCCTTCACCGCGGCGAGGTCGACGACCCCGCTCATGGACATGTTCCGTGGCTGCATGCGTCTATCCTCCCCCGTTCGGCGCGCCCATGTGAAAGGCGTAGTGAAAGCCGTGGTGAAAAGCGGCCTGGTCGATGACCGCCGCTTTCGCTACGACCCGTAGCGTAACGGCAGTGGCGACCCCCTGGGAAGCGCGCCCGAGTGACCTCCCTCACGGCCTTAGGGGGCAGGAACCGCCGGTTATGGTCATGCCATGCAGAGCCGCACCCCCGCCAGCCGTACGGGACGCCCCCGCAGCGCCACCGCGGACGCGGCGATCCTGACGGCGACCCGGGACGCCCTGGTCGAACTGGGCTGGTCCAAGCTGACGTTGGGGGATGTGGCCACGCGCGCGGGGGTGGCGAAGACGACCCTCTACCGCCGCTGGCCGGGCAAGAACGAACTGGTCGTCGACGCGGTGGGGGCCCTCTTCGACGAACTGGAGCTCCCCGACCGGGGCAGCCTCGCCGCCGACATCGAGGGCGTCGTCCTCCAGTTCGCCGCGATCCTGGTGCGCCCGGAGACGAAGAGCGGCCTGATGGCTGTGGTCGCCGAGTCGACGCGCGACGACGCGCTGCGGGAGCGCATCCGCACGTCGATCGTGGACCGGCAGAAGCGCCTGGTCCTGGAGGGCCGCGCCCGCGCCCAGCAGCGCGGCGAACTCCCCCCGGAAAAGGACCCGGAGGACGCCGCGCGCACGGTGGACCTGATCTTCGACATGGTGGCGGGCGCGGTGGTGCACCGCACACTGGTGAGCGCCGAGCCGGTGGACCCGGAGTGGGCGGGAGCGTTCACGCGGGTACTGCTGCTGGGGCTGGGCCGGAACCAGTAAGGGTCACGCCCGTCACGCCTTGGCGGCCACCGGTGCCGGCTCCACGAACTGCCCCGCCAGCTCACGGCTGACCTTCCGCTCCACGAAGAACCCGGCAGTGGGAATGGTGCCGGCGAGCAGGACCCACAGGAGCTTGCCGAACGACCACTTGGCCTTGGAGCCGAGGTCGAAGGCGAAGACCAGGTAGATGATGTAGAGGAAGCCGTGGACCTGGGAGACGGCCAAGGTGACGTTTTCGCCCATGTCAAAGCCGTACTTGAACACCATGCAGGTGCACAGCACGAGCAGCATGACGGCGGTGACGTAGGCCATCACCCGGTAGCGGGTCAGCACGCTTCGTTTCATGGTTACGAGCGTAACCGCCCGGAAAATCCCCGCGTCGGCGGGGACGAGGCAATCACCCGGTACCGAGTGAGCACTCTCGGACCACCCCCGCGTCGGCGGGGAGCAGCGCGCTGACCCGAGAAAGCCCTACTCGTCCTCAAAGTCCCTCGCGGCCACCCGCAACGGCCGCAGCATCGCGAAGATCTCAGCGCACTCCTCCGCGTCGTACACACCGAGGCCGAAGTCCATCGACATCAGGTCGCGGGTCGCCGCGTCGACGGTCTCGCGGCCCTTCTCGGTGATCGTGGCGAGGGTGCCGCGGCCGTCGTTGGGGTTGGGGCGTCTCGCGACGAGGCCCGACTTCACCAGCCGGTCCACGGTGTTCGTGACCGACGTCGGATGGACCATCAGACGCTCGCCGATCTTGGACATCGGGAGCTCGCCGGCCTTGGAGAAGGTGAGCAGCACCAGCGCCTCGTACCGCGCGAACGTCAGACCGTACGGTTTCACGACCGCGTCGACCTCGGCGAGCAGGATCTGTTGCGCGCGCATGATCGAGGTGATGGCGGCCATGGACGGGACGTTTCCCCAGCGCTGCTTCCACAGTTCGTCGGCGCGTGCGATGGGGTCGAAGGGGAGACTGAGCGGCTTCGGCACGGGACGAGACCCTACCGGCCGGTCATATCGTGGTCAGCCCCCGTCTCGCCCTTCGGTCGGGCCCGGCCGGCCCTCGGGCCGCTCCCGGCAGGCCACTTCATCGCACCTGGATCCACTTCGCCTCCGACGGCGTCCCCGTCGTGTCGGTCACGAACAGCATGTACCAGCCGGGCGGCACGAGCGTCCGGTCGTTCGGTACGTCGATCGTCACCGAGGTGCGGTCCTTGCTGAGGGGAAGGCCGATGGAGCGCTGTTCGACGTCCGTCGTGTGGGTGACCGCGCTGGGGCGCATCAGACGGGCCTTGGAGACCCGCTCGGGGTGGGCGGTGGCGAAGGTCGCGCGGCCGTACGTGTCGGTTTCCTGGGGGCCGTCCCCCAGTACGGGACGGTTCTTGCCGTTCCTGTGCAGCGCGGGCGGGGTGAAGATCTCCATCCGCTGCTCGAAGTGGCCGAGCTTGGTGTTCCGCTGGTTGTCGTAGAGCGGGTCGGAGCCGAAAGTGGCGATCCGGCCGTCGGGCAGGAGCAGCGCCTCGGAGTGGTAGTTGCGGCCCACCTTCGGGTCGGCCGCCGCACGGAAACGGTTCGCCTTGGGGTCGTAGAACTGCGCCTTGAGGATGTTGCTGCCGCTGCGCCCCCGGTAGTCGGCGGAGCCGTTGGTCGTGAACACCGTGTCGTCCGGCATGAGGACGCTGTTCAGATAGCGGGTGCCCTGGGGGAGGCCGGGGCCGGGCTCGAAGACCGGGTTGTCCTTCTTGAGGTCGACCACGGCCGTGCGCCGCGTCGCCTTCTTCGACTCGCCGACGCCTCCGCCGCCCAGGATCATCACCTTCTGGTCCTGCGCGGGCGGCAGGAGAACGGAGGAGGACGTCTCGGTCTCGTCGGCGTCCGTGAGGCCCGGCACCTTCTCGAAGGTGTTCTTCTGCAGGTCCCACAGGCCCGGCGCGCGGCCCTTGGTGGCGGGCCCGTAGCCGCCGTTGGAGGCGGGGTAGAACAGTTTGCCGCCCTGGGTGAGGAAGAGGGCGGGGTAGGTGGGGAAGTAGCGCTTGGGGCCCGGGGTCCACTTCCTGGTCCTCGGGTCGTAGATCTCGTTGTCCCCGGGGTCGATCGCCCCGACGTCGTCGAGGCCGGAGACGGCGAGGACCCGTCCGTCGTCGAGGCCGACGAGCGTCGGGTACCAGCGCGCCTTGTCCATCGGGTCGACGGGAACGTACTTCTCGGCCTTCGGATCGAACTCGTAGGCCGCCCTGACCCCCTGGAAGTCCTGCTTGTCCATGGTGATCTTCTCGGAGAGGCCGTACGTGTTGGCCGCGTCCTCGCCCTTCAGACCGACGATCTCGTACTGTGCCTGCCTCGCGGTGATCGACCCGGGCCCCGCCTCGGCCGCCTCGACGAAGACCCGCGCCTCGCTCGGGACGACCTTCGTCACCCAGGGCCGCATGACTCCGGCCGCGTCGTACGTGATCTTCTGGGTGCGTCTGGCCCTGGGGACGGTGACGTCGAACCGGCTGACGTACTCGACCCCCGAGGGTGAGCGGAAGCGGGTGCCCTTCTTCAGGCGCATCGCCTTGTCGGGGTTCTCGTTCTTGACGCGCATCCCGCCGCCGGCCCGCTCGACCTCGCCGTCGAGGAGTTCGTAGCGGGCGGTACCGCCGGCCACCAAGAGCCGTCCGCTGGGGAGTTGGGCGTGGCCGGCGCAGAAGAAGTCGTCGGGGGTGGCGATCCTCTTGAAGGTGTCCTTCCTCGGGTCCCACAGGACGGTGTCGAAGGACCCCTTGTCGAACTTCTTCTGCTCGTTGCCCGAGCCCGCCACGATCAGCACCTTGCCGGTGTGCAGCAGGGCGGCGTGGATGGCGTTGGTGCGGAACTCCTTCGGGATGTCGAGCGCGCTCCAGGAGCCGTACGTGGCCCGGTAGCCGGGCTGAGCGATCTTGTACTCATGGTAGCGCTCACCGGCGAAGCCGAGGACGGCGGGAGCGTTGAGACCGGCGAGAAGGACGACGCCACCGATGCCCAGGACGGTCTTCTTCGTCACCTTGGGCTTCGTCTTGGGCTTCGTCTTGGGCTTCTTGGGCTTTTTCGACGGCTGGGAGGCCATGGCCTAGGTGCCTCCTGTCGGGGTGCCGGCGGCCGGGGAGACGGTGGTCGTGGCGACGACGGGTTCCTCGGTCGCCGCGCGGCCCCTGACCCGGGTGGCGATCCACACCCCGACCGGGGCCAGGGAGATCGCCAGGGCGAGGACGGCCCAGGTGCGCATGGCCGCGTGGGTGTGGCCGAGGTGGACGGAGGCGACGAGCGAGGCCGCGAGGAGCGCGGCCCAGAAGAGGTGGACGCGGAAGGTGAGCAGCCGGTCGGGGCTGACGTCGCCGCCCTTGGGCGTGACGACGAACCGGCTGGGGCGGCGCATCAGGGCCGCGCTGAGCGACTTCAGGTAGATCGGCGCGGACAGCGCCGACATCGCCATGCCGGCGAGCCCGCCGGAGCCCTCGGGCTCGTGGGGCGAGACGTTGTGCCGCCGGTTCCACAGGTACAGCCCGATCTGGAGGGCGGCGGCGTCGCTGTAGAGCATCAGCCAGACGGAGGCGGCGACCTGGGTGCCGGAGGCCCCGAACCAGAGGAAGAGGAAGCAGCTCAGCACGCCGAGGAACCAGTTGACGGCGGTCATCGGGTAGTAGACGAGCATCAGCGTGTACGAGAACAGGCGGCCCGGGGGCATGGTGAAGGGTGCCTTCCAGTACTGCTTGAAGAGCGTCTCGTACGTGCCGCGCGACCAGCGCGTCTGCTGGGTGAAGAAGTCGGTCCAGGAGGCGGGCCCCTCGCCCACGGCGAGCACGTCCGGGGTGTAGACGGACCGCCAGTGGCGCCCGGTACGCGGATTGCGGCGGCGGTGGAGCTCGAAGCCGGTGGCCATGTCCTCGGTGACGGAGTCGTACAGCCCGCCGATCTGTTTGACGGCGGCTATGCGTACGACGTTGTTGGTGCCGACGAACATGGGGGCGCGGTAGCGGTTGCCGGCGCGCTGGATGAGCGCGTGGAAGAGGAACTGCTGCGATTCGGCGGCCTTGGTGACGGGGTGGGTGTAGTTCCCGTACACCTGGGGGCCGACGACGAAGGCGACGTCCGGGTCACGGAAGAAGCCCGTCATCCGCGCCAGGAAGTCGGGGAGCGGGACGTGGTCGGTGTCGACGGAGGCGTAGAAGTCGTAGGCGTCGCCGTGCAGGGCGAGCCACGCGTTGTAGTTGCCGTGCTTGGTACGGGCCCGGTGGGCGCCCTTGGCGCGGTTCCACTCGGGCACCCCGTGCCGGCTGAAGTGCCGTACGCCCAGTTCGGCGCAGAGCGCCCTGGCCTGTTCGTCGTCGCCCTCGTCGAGGAGCCAGACGTCCAGGGGGCCGGTGTGGTGGACGCGGATCGCGCCTTCGAGGGTGGCCCGGACCATCGCGAGGGGTTCCCTGCCGGGGACGTACGTGGTGAGGAAGGCGACGCGGGTGCCGGACTCGGGTACGACGGGCACGGGGTCGCGGGCGACCAGGGTGGCGTGGGCGATGGACACCACGTTGACGAGCATGAACAGCTCGATCAGCCCGATGGCGACGAGCATCACGATGTCGAGATGGACCCGCCACTTCTCACCGCCCTCGCGCTGCGCCCAGTGCGTGGGCCACACGAGGTAGACGAGCAGGACGCCGGTGAGCAGCGGCGCGAGGGTCATGAGAAGGACGGCACGTTTGCGGTGTGGCTCGCGGGAGAGGAGCGAGGTGTACCGGACCTGGTACGGGGCTCCGGTCGGCACCTCGGTGAGGGGTCCGGCCAGCCGACTGTGGGTGTCGTAGTCATAGCCCTCGGGCCGCACAGCGCCCTCCCGTGATCGAACGAAGCCGATATCCCCACCAAAGGGGAGATACAACGTCCGGGCGAACTGGGTGGGTCCGTACGGGTGAGCGTGGGCGCGGGCGGTTTGGGTCCGGGCGGGGTGACTCCGTCAGCTCGTCATGAGGATCACTCGGAGAGGTGGCGCTCGACCGTCTCCACCTTGGAGGTCAGACCGTCGTTCACGCCGGGGCGGATGTCCGCCTTGAGGACGAGGGAGACGCGTGGCGCGCGTTCCTCGACGGCGGCGACGGCACGTCTGACGACGTCCATGACCTCGCCCCA
>Ga0136846_1210767_pt1 | contig 16875 bp, 17 predicted proteins | sample HopSoiMetagenom2_FD_96841 | JGI IMG/M metagenome (GOLD analysis project Ga0136846, IMG submission 96841) | Grasslands soil microbial communities from Hopland, California, USA - 2 Assembly 2016 (version 4) | ecosystem: Environmental > Terrestrial > Soil > Grasslands | place: USA: Hopland...
CGATTGTAAGACCCGCCGGCAATGACTCGCAACCTTGCGCGCCTCAAGGCTGAAATTGGTAGAGCCGAATAGCGTGGTCGGCGGTAGCCGGATGATTTGCGACTCGCGGATCGTGCAGATCGAGCCAAACGATGGGACTGGGCATGTAATCAAACGCTCGCAATAGTTCCCAATGAGTTCTTTTCGATTCCCATTGTTCGCGGAATTGGGGGTCGGCCGCGGCGTTTGGGCCGACCAGCAGAAAAGTAGGAACGGGCTTGTCCTTGGCCATTGCCGATTTGTCGGGAACATCTTGAACCGGCGCTACGAATTCCTCCCCAGCGGCGCGCAACTGAAAAAGCAACGCCGGCTCGCCATAGACATAGATCACGCGCGCTGCATCGCCGCCGCCGACCTGATGAATTTGCTTGGCGATTCGCTCAATGCCCTGACGATCTTTCGCCAACTCGGGTTGATCGATATGTGGCAGGCATAAATAACAGAAAACGCAGGTGCCAAGCACGAACGCATAAAAGGCGGCCATCTTTTTCCAGTCGGCGGTTGCGCCACCGCCGTACGGAAAGTCGGCGATCAAGTAGGGACTGGAATTGAGCGCCGCGCCCAGGCAAGTCGCGACCAGCGCTGGTAGCGCGAGTCTTGGATAAGGAGTGTACAAAGGCGTGGCGAGCATGAGAATTGCGCACCAGGCCACGACGATCGAGAGCCCGACAGCGCGGCGACGCCAGGTTTCATCGAGTTTCGGTGTTCGACGGACTACAAGTAGCGCTCTGATACACGCGACAATCGCAAACACGACTACCACGAAATAGGTCGTTAGAAACAGGGCGAGACTGCCGATGCCCACGGCTTGCCATAGGGCTCGCGAAATTCGGCGAAAACTCTGCGGGGCGAGGCATTGAGGAAGCACAATCGCCACGGTCACCGCCAACTTGCTCCACGGTCCTTCGATCACATATTGATTCGCGATCTGCCGGGAAACCGCGTCAAACCAGCCGGCAAAGCCGACGAAGTATTTGGCGTGATTCGCTGCGATGGGCTCATATCCACCTTGCGACTGCAGGGAAAAATAGTACGGACACCAGACGACCATCCCGACGATCACCGTCAAGCCGAAACAGGCAAAACATTTCCAGAGTTGCTTGCTGGAAGGCCGCAAAAGGACCCAAAGCAGCGGCAGCGCAGCCGCCTCGATCGCCAGGGGCAGCCAACCGTTGTACTTTGTCCACCAAGCCAAGCCGGTATAAATCCCCGCGCCCGTCGCCCATCGGAAATCAGTATTCCCAAGAGACCTGCTAATTGCATCTAGTGCCAGAATCAACCACAAGCTGAGCAGGGCGTCCGTCAGGGCCGTGGCCGAAAAAATCACATGAAAATCGCTGAGCGCTAGAAGTGTTGCCGCCGAAAGGCCAACTTCCGGGCCAAACCACGAGCGGCCCAGCCACCACAGGGCAACGATCGTCGCGCAGCCAGCGAGCAAGTTCGGCAATAGCGCCGCAACGTTGGGTGGCACGCCAGCGATCATACCCGCTTCGATCAGCGCCGGAAGCAATGGCGGCGCGAAGAAGCGCTGCTGCGGATATGCATAGTCGGGTGGTCCAAAGTACATGTTCGAGGCATAGACGCCTTCATCAAAATGCTCGACTGCTGAGCGCGAGAAGGAGAACAGACGTAGGGCAACGCCAAATAGCAGGACAACGGCAACAACGATCAACTCGCGCCTGGAAAATGGAGAACTCGGCGGAGCTAGCGGCTGAGATCGTGGTGGCGTCATGGAAACATCGTAATCCGCTGGCGACTGGCCCGGCCAGCAATCCAGAGGTGACTCGTTGGTAGCTAGCGGCAGTTGGCCTAAAATCCGCAGGACGAATCCTAAAGCTGCTGTTCGTCGCGGCCGATAATAGCGATGAGCGATAGCCGGGCGCGCCGCTATGCGCCGCGCGATGCGGCTGGTTATTGCTGTTCCGAAAGGAATCTCACGCCAGGAAGGATCCTGCATGTCTGCCAGTCGCTTACGCGTGTATTACGGACCTGAACAAACCGCGACCGAAGATTCGACGACGGCGACCATTCCGCTTCGCGAGACGGTGTCGCTGCCGCTGGGCGAAGTGCTACCGCTCTTGATGGACGCGGTGAAGAATCGCCGGCAATGGGTCGGCGACTTCTTCGACGACGAGATTACGATCTCCAGCGACCTATACGAAGTGCTGCTGGCCTATCAGCATTTTCGCCGGCCGAGCGCCTAAGGCGCTGGCCGCCATAGACAATGAAACCAAGCCTGGCATCGCCGGGCTTTTTTATTGCGCTCCCAGAGATCGTTACGGGCGCAAGGTCAGGCCGCCCCTTCCGCGACTCGTTACACACCTCTATACTGCAGGGCTTTCCGCGACAGAATTTGCCGCCTAGGGCCCTGCGATGCCGAAGCAAAAGACCCATAAAGGAACGAAGAAGCGGTTTCGCCTGACCGCCAAGGGGAAGGCGAAGCATCGCCAGGCGGGGACCAGCCATCTGGCCTCGCGGAAGTCGAAGAAGCGCCGCCGCAACTTGCGCGGCACGAAAGTGGTCAGCAGCACGGTGCTGAAACAGATTCACCGGGCTCTGGCGGCGTCGAGCGGTTAGGAAGAATAGAACGTCACACAGGGCGTTCCCTATAAATTTAACAGCGCGCGGGCAATCAACGCCTGGGCCGATGCCCGGGGGCCTTGTCGTGCCAACGACGGAAAGACGCAATCATGCGTGCTCGCAAAGGAGCCGCTCGCACCAAAGCGAATCGGCGGCTATTCAAGGCGGCTGAAGGCTATGTCGGTGGACGCCGCAAATTACTAAGGACCGTCAAGGAGACGCTGGAGCGCGCCGGTGCGTTCGCGTTTCGAGATCGCCGCGCCCGCAAGCGCGACTTTCGGCGGCTGTGGATCACCCGACTCAGCGCCGCCTGTCGCGAACGGGACCTGCGCTATAGCCAACTCATCGCCGGCCTCAAAGCCGCCAAGATTGAGCTCGACCGCAAGAGCCTTTCAGAAATAGCGATTGCCGATCCCGCGGCGTTTGATGCGGTGATCGGGGAAGTGAAGGCGGCGCTGAAGCTGTAGTCTCGCGCTCCTAAAAAAGTTCGCCCCCAGCAAGCCATGAATCTGCCTCAATTCCTGGCCGAGCTTGAAAGCCTCTCTACCGAGGCCAGCGCATCATTCGGTGCTGCTGCTGACGCCGCTGCACTGGAGGCCGCGCGGATTGAGTTTCTCGGAGCAGCAAACGGGCGACTGAAGAGCACTCAGAAGGGGCTCGGCGCAGTCGCCAAAGAGGATAAGCCGGCTGCTGGAAAACGATTCAATCAGGTCAAGAGCGAGATCGAGGCCGCATTTGTTGCGGCGCAAGAGCGACTTAACTCCGTCGGCGCGACGAAAAAAGAAGCCCGGCAATTTGATCCGACCTTACCCGGCGATCGGCTGTGGCTGGGTCGGCTGCATCCGATCACACAGACAATTGAGGAACTGAAGGACATCATGGCCCGCCTAGGCTTCTCGCCCGCCGATGGGCCAGAGATCGAGGACGAGTATCACAATTTTGAAGCACTCAATATTCCCGCCGAGCATCCGGCCCGGGATCCACTCGATAATTTCTATTTGTCGGCGGCTGCGAAACAGGAGCCAGGAGTCGGGCGTCAGGGGTCAGCAGGCAGACCGCTACTGCTGCGTAGCCAAACGAGCACCGTGCAAATTCGCGTGATGGAGAAAACGCAGCCGCCGGTGCGGATCATCTCGCTGGGGCGCGTCTATCGGCCCGACGCGGCCGACGCCACGCATTATCCGATGTTCCATCAGATGGAAGGATTGCTCATCGATCGGCAGGTGACCATGGCCGACCTGAAGAGCGTGCTCCGCATGTTCGCGACGAGCTATCTGGGCGAAGATGTGCATGTTCGGTTTCGCCCGTCGTTCTTTCCGTTCACCGAGCCAAGCGTCGAAGCCGATATGCACTGGCACGACCGCTGGATCGAGTTCGGGGGAGCCGGCATGGTCGACCCCAATGTTCTGCGAGCCGTTGGCTACGATCCCGAGGTGTTTTCGGGTTTTGCGTTCGGACTTGGGATTGAGCGGCTCTGCATGCGACGTCACGGGATCACCGATATTCGAGAGTTTTACCGAAACGACGTTCGGTTCTTGTCTCAGTTCTGAAGCTCCGCATCTGGCACTCCATATTCCGTGTTGACTCATGCTCGTCTCCTGGAACTGGCTCAACGATTATGTCGCGCTCAAAATGAAGCCAGCCGAGCTGGTCGATCGGCTGATGATGGCAGGACTGAATCATGAGAGCACCGAGCAGCTTGGTAGTGACTTTGCGATCGATCTGGAAGTTACAAGCAATCGGCCCGATTGCCTGGGGCATATTGGCATCGCTCGCGAGGCCGCCGTGCTATTTGATCTGCGGCTCAGCTACAGCGATGCGAATTTGAATCTGCGCGGCAAGTCGGAGCTTCCAGAGCGAATCGCTGATGACATTCGTAATTACACGAGCATTGACGTGGCCTGCCCCGAGTTATGTCCTCGCTATACGGCCCGCGTGATTCGCGGAGTGAAAGTCGGGACAGCGCCATCACAAATGGCCGTGCGATTGGCCTCAGTCGGCCAACCCGTGATCAACAACATCGTCGATATCACAAATTACGTGTTGATGGAGTGCGGGCAGCCGCTGCATGCTTTCGATTTTCAGAAGCTGTCGGGCCGGCGAATCATCGTCCGGCGGGCCAAGAGCGGCGAGCAGTTTCAGGCGATTGACCACAAAACGTACACGCTGGATAGTGAAATGTGCGTCATCGCCGATGCGGAAAAGGCGGTCGCAATCGGCGGTGTGATGGGCGGAGCGGACACCGAAGTGTCGCGTTCGACCACCGACGTGCTCATCGAAGCGGCCCAGTTCGCGCCACTTTCAATCCGCTCGACAGCGCGGAAGCTGAAGCTGCACAGCCCGTCGTCTTATCGTTTCGAGCGCGGCACCGATCCCGAAATGGTCGATTGGGCCAGCCGCCGGGCCTGTGAGCTGATTCTCAAACACGCCGGGGGTGAGTTGATCGAGGGGGTCATCGACGTCGGCAACCCCCGGCCCAGGCGGCCGGAAATAACGCTTCGTCTGGCGCAGCTCGAGCGAATCATCGGCATCGATATTCCACCCGAGACAGTCCGCAAGATCATGCTGGCCCTCGGTTGCCTGGAACAATCGTTCGATGCGGCTGAAATCGTGACGATCCCGCCAAGTTGGCGGCGCGATCTGGAGCGGGAGATTGACTTGGTCGAGGAAGTCGCGCGGATCCACGGGTACGACAAGATTCCGGAGGATGCCAGCGTGCCGATGGCCGCGTCGCACCGGCCCGACAGCGACCGGGTTATTTACAAGGTACGGCAGGTGCTGACCGCCGCCGGTCACAATGAGGCAATGACCGCCAGCGTTGTTTCCCAGCGCTTGTCCGATGCCTTTAGCCCGTGGACTGATGCGCCGCCGCTGGTGGCGAATTCACCGATGCTCGAAGGAGCCGATCGCCTGCGACGCAGCCTGGTTCCAAGCCTGCTCGAAGCGCGACGAATCAACGAGTCGCTCAGCAATCCGGTCATCGAGTTGTTTGAGACGGCCAGGATTTATTTGCCGAAGGCCGGTCTCCTGCCGCGCGAGCAGATGACCCTGGCCGCAATAAGCGGCCGCGGGTTCTTGCATATGAAGGGCGTTGTGGAAGGTTTGCTCGACGCCTTGCATATTCATGCATCACTGAACCTCGGCGACTTCCAACACGAACTGCTCGAGCCGGGTGGCGCGTGTGAGCTAAAGCTCGGCGGAGAGCGGCTCGGATTTCTGGGTGAGACCTCCGCCGCGGCGCTCAAGGCGTCTGGCCTGCGGGCAGCGACAACGATTCTAGAAATCGATTTAGGCGCAATCGCTTCAAGCGCCACGTTGGTCCCAACCTACCAGCCGCAGAGTCCCTATCCGACGATCGCCCGCGACCTGAATTTGATTGTGGCGGAAACGGTTCGTTGGGCCGATCTGGCCGCGACCGTTCGCACAGCGGCCGGCGATGCGCTCCAGCAGATCGAATACCTCGACACGTATCGCGACCCGCAAAAAGACGGCCTGAGTACCAAACGGGTGCATTTCTCGTTCACTCTTCGCGCAGCCGATCGCACGCTGACCGGCCCCGAGGCCGATGCCATCCGCGAGACCATCGTCGCCGCGTGCCAGCGGCAACACGGCGCGAAGCTGTTGACGTGATCTCGCGGTATCAGAAATCGCTGGCCGGCTCGCGGCCGGCAGCCGTGCTGATGGCCCGCCAGATGTCGAGATTGATCGAGTTAGGAATGAACCGCACTGAGCCGTCGCAAAGTGAGGCCATTACCCCACTGGGATGCCGACTGCGGGCAGCGATGTTCTCTGGATTGGCGCTCGTCGGGCCATCGCACGGCGGGTTGTACGTATCGTTATTGATGCAATACGAGATGTTTTCGAGGATGTCCGGCTGGCTTGAATTCGGCGACAAATGTGTCTCAAAATGCGAGCCGCCATTCCACCAGGCAAAGCCACGAAGGTCGTTGGCATGGCCCTGCACCGTCTCGGAGAACGCCAGCGTATTGCTGAGCCCGTCAAAGACGTCGGCAAAGCGGACGACCTGCGGATTGGAAGTTGCGGAGCCCACATAAATAAACGGCGCACCTTTGAACTTGTTCGGCTGCCCGTTGAGCATCGTGCCGAATGTCGCCTGGCGCTGCAGCGTGGTGCTGCCGTGGTTAGCGACATAGTTGTGATAGGTAATTCCGCTGCGACTGCCGAGGCTGGCGGTGGTGGAGTCGCTGGGGCACGTGTAAGCCTGGATTTGCGTTCTCGTGACCGGCAAGTTTGCGGTCGCGCTGTAAACGACATTGACATCCGCTACAGTGATCCCACCAAAACCCTTGTATTGGTCGAATAAAGCCTTTTGTTCGATGTAGGGCATTAGCCCCACGAGCCAGGTTCCCCAGCCCCAATTGTATTCCCCGACCGGGAAAGCACCTTTATAGGTGTCGGCGTACTGCGTCATTGCCAAGCCGACTTGCTTGAGGTTGTTCGAGCATTGGGCGCGGCGGGCGGCCTCACGGGCCGTTTGCACCGCGGGCAGCAAGAGCGCCACGAGCACGCCGATGATGGCAATGACCACCAATAGCTCGACCAGCGTGAAACCGAGTTTTGCGCGAAAAGGTTTCCTGCAGGACATGACTTCGTCCTTTGGCAAAAAGAAAATCTAACCGGCCGTATTTTAAAAATCGCCCGTCGGTTCTCGACCCGCTGCGGTACTCAAAGCGCGCCAGACGTCGAGATTGATGGAGTTGGGCACAAACCGCACCGACCCGTCACACAAAGCCGCCATGACGCCGCTGGGATGCCGGCTACGGGCGGCAATATTCTCTGGATTCGCGGTCGTCGGCCCATCACACGGCGGATTATACGGGTCCGTCTTCACGCAGTACGTAATGGCCTCCAGAATATCTGGCTGACTTGAATTGGGGGCCAAATTCGCTTCGAAGTGAGCGCCCCCGTTCCACCACGCGAAGCCGCGAAGGTCGCTTGCATGCCCCTGAACCGTCTCGGAAAAAGCCATCGTGTTGCTGAGGCCGTCGAAGACATCAGCGTAGCGCACAACCTGGGGATTCGAAGTTGTGCTGCTGACCAAAATAAACGGCGCACCCTTGAACTTGTTGGGCTGCCCGTTCAGCAGCGTGCCGAACGTCGCCAAGCGCGCGAGCGTCGTGCTGCCGTGGTTGGCGACATAGTTGTGAAACGTGATCCCGCTGATGATGCCGGGACTGGCTGTGGTGGAATCGCTGGGACAGGTATAAGCTTGAATCTGGGTTCTCGTGACCGGCAGGTTCTGCGAGCCGCTGTAACGGCGCGTCGTGTCAGGATCTCCCATGGCGCCACAGAATTTGTACTGATCGAAGAGACTTTTTTGCTCAATGTAAGGCAACAGACCCACCAGCCACGTCCCCCAACAACAGGCGTATTCTCCGACAGGGAATGCGCCTTTATACGTGTCTGCGTATTGCGTCATCGCCAGTCCGATTTGCTTCAGATTATTGGAGCACTGCGCGCGGCGCGCCGATTCGCGGGCCGCTTGCACGGCGGGCAACAGCAGCGCCACTAACACGCCGATAATGGCGATCACGACCAGCAGCTCGACCAGCGTAAAACCACGTTTCGTTCCAGGCATCGAAACCCCTCTCTCGAAATTGACAGATGGCGGCAGCTTCTTATTTCCCTTTAGTTTTCACGTCGAAGTTGAACACGTAGGGTCCCTTATCGGTAACTTCAATCGTATGTTCGCTGCTGGTATTCCATTCCGCCGGAATCAATTCCTGCGGCGGGGGCACCGGCTCGCCAGGCGGCGCGTTTTTCTGTGCCTCACCGCCGGTCCCCGGTGTCGGCGCACTGATACTGACCCGATACTTGCCGACCGGCAGACCTTTATCTCGCGGAACGGAATACTTTCCGTTTTCGATCGGAGCGCCGCCCGAAGTCGTTCCTTTTTCGATCGGCTGAAAGCCGACGTTGCCCTTTTCCAGTGGCGCGCCGTTCACCGTTACGGCACCGGAGACGGCGTGCCGGCCCAGCGGATCGCTGCCGCAACCGAAAATGAGCATCAGCCCAATGCCAGCCGCGGCAATCACAATCACTTTGCTTTGAATCGACGAAAAGGCTTTGTTCATTAGCATCCCGTGAGCGCGCAACGTTGGCGCACATTCGCGCACGATTGAAAATAATCTTCTGGCAGGGTGAGCGTCAACTAGTTTCGCCGCGGAAGATCAGGAAATCGAACGAAACCACAGCAATCACTTATCGATGGCCCAACTGTTTCGGAAAGCCACCGGGTTGCCGTGGTTTTGCAGGAACAAGCCAAGCTTCTCCGGCCCTTCGGGCTTGTAGCCGGGCGTGCCCTTGGGCAGCTCAAGACGATCGTGGATCACGACGCCGTTGTGCTTTACGGTGATGCGCGCGTTTTCGGTTTTCTTGCCGGCCTGGTCGTATTTCGCGGCGGTGAAGTCGATGTCGTACGTTTGCCATGACAGCGGCGGATAGCACATGTTGACGGCCGGCTCCGCGATGGTGTAAATGCCGCCACACTCGTTGTTCTTGCCTTCCAGGCCAAAGCTGTCGAGCACTTGCACTTCATACCGCCCCTGAACATAAATGCCGCTGTTGCCGCGGGCTTGGCCGCGCGATTTGGGCATGAACGGCGTGCGAAACTCGATATGCAATGTGTGGTCGCCGAATTTGTGCTTGCTCACACAGCCGGTAGCGCCGAGCAGATTGCCTTCGATGATCTGACCGTTCTCGAAGTTGTCTGGCGAAGAACCGTCGAAGAGCACGATCGCGTTTTGCTGTGCTTTTGCGCCAAGCGTAGGACTCTTCCGCTCGACCTTTTTCAGTTGGCCGCTCTCCTGAGTGCCGTGAAACACGGTCATGACGCCGTCTTTCATCTTGGCGGTCCAGCCGTCGCCATCGACTTCGACGAACCCGTCCTTCGCTTCGCCTTTGCCCCTTGAGATTTGGTCCCCGCGCTTCCATCCTTCCCCCGGCAAGCCGCCGCGAAAGCCCACCACGTCGAATTTTCCATCGCCAAGCGCGACGGCCTGCACGCCCCATTTTTGATCGCCCACATTGCCAACGTACTCGCCTTGAAAGCCAAAATCGGGCCCGGCATCGGCCGGGTTGGTGAATGCTGGATTGGTGTCAGCGGCAAGCAAACCACCCATCAAGCAACAAATGGCTAACCACACCAGAATATGAAAACGCATTTCGGAATCTCCGCTGGCAGAGGGCATGGCTCAGATCCGCGTTAAATAACGTAGCACAAGCGCCTGGCCTGCTCTACAACTTATTTCCCAATGCAATACAGCGTTTTGCGACCGCGAATAAGGATTCTGCCGTCGCTGATCGCCGGTGAGGCGATAGTCTGATCATCGAGCTTGTTCTCCACCAGCTTGTCGAACCGCGGCGAGGCGGAAACGACGGTCGCCAGGCCATCGACGTTCAGAAAATAAATCCGACCATCCGCCGCCACCGGAGATGCCTTGTACTGGCCTTTCAGTCGCTCTTTCCACTTCAGGTTGCCCGTCGTCGCATCGAAGCAGCGTGCCACTCCATCGTCGCTGACCGTGAACAGCAGCTCATTCCAGACGATCGGGCTGCAGGAGTCCGGCGTTCCTTCGCTATAGGTCCAGGCGAGGTCGCGAAAGCCTAGCTCCCCAGCGGGTTTTGGTTTCAGCGCGATCAGCGCCCCTCGCAATCCGCGCACGGCGAAAATCATCTCGCGACCGACCGTTGGGCTCGCCACTGTCCGGCCGCCCGTCTGACCCGGCAAGAACCATAGCTGGCGGCCGGTCGCCGGATCATAGGCATCGAGCTGATTGCCGCCCATTACGACGAGCTGCTTGATTCCATTGAGCGTGCAAAGGAGCGGCGTTGTGTAGGCGTCGCATTCCTCTTTCTCGGCCTTCGTTTTTCGCGCGACCTTCCAGCGCACGTCCCCGGTATTTAAGTCGTGGGCAACCACGTAGCTTTCGATCGGTGGATCGTGCAAATCGGCCAGCGAATCTTGCAAGCAGACCGAGATCACCAGGTTGCCACTGATTACCGGACTGTTGGCGTGGCCATACCAGCTTGTGTACGCGCCATAGTCGTCTTGCAGATTTCTCTTCCAGAGGCGGTTGCCCTCGAAGTCGTAAGCCGCCAAATCGCCGTCCCCGAAATGGGCGACAACGATTTTGCCGTTGGTTACGGGCGACGGACTGGCGGGACTGTAGAATTTGTGGACCTTCTGAGGATGTCGTTTAGGTCCTTCGCGCTCGGCCGTCCCGCTGCCGACTTCCTGCGTCCAAACTATTTGGCCCTTGCGCTTGTCGATTTTGAGCAACAAGAGCTTGTCGTCTGCCCTGTGCGTGGTGACGAAGACGGCCTCGCCTGAAATGACCGGCGTGCTCGTGCCCCACTCCGGCAGCGGGCATTTCCAGACCATGCTCCGCTGCTCGTGCCAGATGATCGGCAGATTTTTTTCATTGCTGACGCCGGTTCCCTCCGGCCCGCGCCACTGCGGCCAATCGGCAGCCGATAATCGCAGCGTCGCCAAGAGCGATATTGCCAGAAGAATCGGTCTCATTTAATTGTCGTTGGAGGAATCAAGCCAAGATGTGCTTATGCCCTTCGCCTGCTAGCTCTTGGACATACCGCGGCAACGCATATCCGGGCAGCGCTCGCCGCATGGCAGCGATCAACTCTCGTCCGCGGCTGATCGGCACTTCAAAGTGCGCCGCGCCGGCGACGCGGTCGAGCTGATGCAGATAGTAAGGCATGACTCGCAGATCGATGAGCCGTCGCGACAGCCCGATCAACGCCTCGTCGTTGTCGTTGACGCCGCGGAGCAGCACTGATTGATTCAACACTGGAATTCCAGCATCGATTAGCCGCGACAGCGCTGCCGCTGTCGGCTCATCGATCTCCTGCGGATGATTCGCATGCACGACCATGATTGGCGTCAGCCGCGTGCCGCGCAGCCAGTCGATTAACTCGATCGTGACGCGCTGCGGGATCATGATCGGCAACCGCGTATGAATTCGCAGCCGCTGCACGTGCTCAATTGTTGCGATTCGCTCGGCCAAATCGGCCAAGTGTCCATCGACCAGCGTCAAAGGATCGCCACCGGACAAAATGACCTCTTCGACCGACGGATCGGCCGCAATCCGCTCCAGCGCCGGCTGCCAATCGGTGGGCGATTTTGGCGAAGACGAGTATGGATACTGCCGCCGAAAGCAATAGCGATAGTGAACAGCGCACGCGCCGGTGGTGATCAGCAGGGCCCGCCCGTGATATTTCTGTAAAAGGCCGGGCGACAGCTCGGCTGCCGAATCGCCAACCGGATCGGCTACAAAGCCGTCTTCGTCTCCCGTTTCTTCAATAAGCGGCAACACCTGCCTTAAGAGCGGATCAGCGGCGTCGCCTTTCGCAATGCGGTCGATGTAGGGCCAGGGGACAAACAGCGGGAATGATGCGGCGGCACGTTGGGCCGGCTCCACCAGTGCGCTTGGAAGTTCAAGGGCTGCGATCAATTCGGCCGGGTCGCGAATAGCGCGGCGGAGCTCGGAATGCCAAGTCCCGTAAGTAGTAGGCACACTCCGTATGCCGTTTTTATCCGACGGCACACGGAGTGTGCCTTCTACTGATACATCCCCCCGGACAGATTCGGACGATAAAGCTACAATTTCCATAGAACCAGAATAACTGTCGACTAACCAATCGAAGTAGGGGCCAAAGCCGTGTCAACGTACAGGACGGGTGATTTTCGGAAGGGATTGAAGGTCCAGATCGATGGCGAGCCCTACCTGATGGCGGAAATGAACTTCCGCAAGCCGGGCAAGGGCAATGCCATTTATGAATGCACGCTCAAAAACCTGATTCGCGGCACAACGCTCAAGCGCGTGTTCCGCGGCGGCGATGAGCTGGAGTCGGCTGACGTGGAAGAAGTCGCCTGTCAGTTTCTTTACCGGCAGGGTGACACGTTTGTCTTCATGAACAACAAGACGTACGATCAGTACGAGTTGACGGCGGTCCAGGTCGATGAGGCCTGGAAATTCCTCAAGGAGGGCATGCCGGTATCGATCCTCCTGTACAATAACCAGCCGATCAGCATGACACCACCGCCGCACGTCGAGCTTAAGGTCGAATACTGCGAGCCGGGCGCACGCGGGGACACGGCCACGAACGTCACAAAACCGGTGAAACTGGAAACCGGGGCGGAAATCCAGGCACCCCTGTTTATTCAAATGGGCAATGTGCTGAAGATCGACACGCGAACCGGCGAGTATATCGAGCGAGTTTCGACGTAGGGTTCGGTTGGAGTCTCGCCCGCCGTTCCAAAACTACGTTGGGTTCCCCTGCGCCGGCAGGCTCGAAGCATGCCCCATGGGAGCCTTAATCTTTGCGCGTCCGCTCTCACGGGTTGTAAGGTCGAAGAAATTACAAAAATCCGGGCGCATTCTCTTACCCCGGATTTGGCAGTTCCGCAGTGCCGACTAGAATTGGCTATAGCGGGGAGCGTTTGCTCTCCAAACTGTGATCGACGGCCAGGCAATACGGCGCGCTGCAAGACATGTCCGACTCCAGTCGCATCCGCCGCCAACAGATCCTTCGAGAAGCCGAAGGCTATCTCGATCTGATCACCGTTTTTGGCGAACGGATGCCGTGCCGTCCGGATGCCCGCGACCAGCTTGCCCGCCGCGTTCTGAAAACGCTCGAGCGGATCGACAACGCCGGCGGTCTGAAGGCCCACGTTTTGTTCCTTCGCGGTCAGGCCCTGCGAGCGATGGAGAACTACCTCGATGCCGTGCCGCTGCTCCGCGAAGCGGCCGAGATCGAACCGCAGAATGTTCACATTCGTCTCTCGCTCGGCTGGTGCTTCAAGCGTTGCCGCCGCCTTGACTTGGCGATCCAATCGCTCGAAGAAGCGCTGGAAGCCGACGCCTCTCAGGCGATCGTGCACTACAACCTGGCCTGCTATTGGAGCCTGGCGGGCAATGTCAAATTAGCCGTCGCCTATCTTTCGCAGGCCTTTGAGCTTGAACCGGAATATCGCGATCTGGTGACGCAGGAGCCGGATTTTGATCCGATTCGCAATCATCCGCACTTTCAAGCGCTCACCAGCGTAAGCGTTTAACCGCTCGCTTGAAAAAAGCCCTGTTCGCAGCGCGTCGTATTTTTCCCTAATCCCTTTTGCGCGCGAATGAGCAATAATTGTAATGTGATACAGCGCGGGCATCTTGACGGAGGGAGCTAACGATGAAAGCCAACAAGATTCTGTTTCCAACCGACTTTTCAGCATTTGGACAAGAAGCACTGCGCTGGGCCACGGTGCTGGCCCGCGACACCGGCGCGATGCTCATCATCGCGCACGTAGAGGAGCCGCCCATGGCCTATGGAGGCGGCGAAATGTATTTTCCGAGCGAGGAGGGTGGTCGCGAAGAGCTGCGACAGCAGCTGGTGAAGATCGTTCCTGGCGATCCGAAGGTGCGATTCGAGCACAAGTTGCTGGTGGGCGATCCGGCCTCGGCGATTGTTGAGGCCGCCGAGCAGGAAAACGCCGATTTGATCGTGATCGGCACCCACGGCCGCACTGGACTGACGCGCCTGTTAATGGGGAGCGTCGCCGAAAACGTCGTCCGCAAGGCTAAATGCCCCGTGCTGACGGTTAAGCATCCGTCCGCCGTGCCCTCCGTCGGATAAGTATTCCTTAGGAAGCTCCCGTATCTTTCAGGGATGCGGTGCTAGCAGCCCCGAATGCTTTGCGGTCGATTCGGCAGTGCAACGGATGCAGCGGTCCGCCGCTAAGTCGCGTTGACTCCCGCCAGACCCGGCCCTACCATCCCCCGCCCGTGGCAGTCGCAACAGCCCAGCCGCCATTTCAGACGCGCCCGGAACTCCTTGTCTAGTTTGCCGATGCAACCGCCCGATTTGGCGATCATCGTGACTTCGTACCAAATGGCGTGGCACGTGCGCCGCGTTTTGGAGTCAATCGCCGCGCAGCGCACCCAGCGGCGGCTCGAAGTCGTGGTGGCCGACGACGGCTCGACCGACGAGACGGCTCAACACGTCCGTGAATTCGCCACTCGAGCTTCCTTCCCCGTGCGATTCGTGACGCATCCGCACGTCGGTTTTCATGCAGCCCGCTGCCGCAACGACGGCGTGCGGCACAGTACGGCACCGCATCTATTGTTCGTGGACGGCGATTGTCTGTTGCCCCCCGACCACGTCGAGCAGCACTTGCGATTCTGGCGGGCTGGAGCCGCAACATGCAGCTATTGCGTTCGCTTGGACCACGCCGTATCGCAGCACGCGTCGCTTGAGGCCGTCCGCAGCGGAACATTCGTCAACTGGGCCTCGCTCGAGCAGCGCAGCAAGCTCAGGCAAATGCACATGAAGTCGATTTGGTACAGCTTGATCGGACACAAGACCAAGCCGGCGTTTCGCAGCGGTGATTTTGCCCTGGCCCGATCGGAATTTGAGCGGATCAACGGGTTTGATGAGAACTTTCTCGGTTGGGGATGCGAGGACGACGATTTCGGCCGTCGCCTGAGGGCCTGCGGAATTCAGACCCTCTCGGTACTCAATCGCACATGTGTTTATCACCTCTGGCACCCGCCGGCGCCCACGCGGCCGCAAGCGTGGAAAGAAGGCGGCAATGTCGCGTATTTGCAGCGGGCGATTCGACTGACGCGATGCGTCAGCGGGCTCGTGCCTCGCACACCGCACCACTTGACGGTCCGCCTGGCCGACGAAACGGCCAGCGGTTCGCGACTGCGATCGCTCCTGCAACTTCACGGATGGCTGATCGATACTTCGCGCCGCGCCAGGACGGATCTGGAGCTGGTCTGTTGCCCCGGCCGCGGCCGGTTCACTCTGTGCACCGATTGCCGAGTTCTGGCCTGCTTTGACGAGTCGCTCTTTGGTCGGATCGATTCGCGGGCGGCGCACGTCGTGCTTTCCCCCAGTGGCCGCATCGGAGCCAAAGAACAGGTTCGCTTGCGGCTGGATGATGCCGATGGCCTGTGGGCTGTGCTTCAAGGCCGCTACCTCACCCCCTTACGAGCGGCCGCTTGAGCAATGATCGTGCGTCTCGTCGTACTTATCGCCGCTTGTGGCCAGCCGGAACTATTGCGGCGCACGCTAGCCTCCCTTGCCGAGTGCGAAAAGCCGGCGGGCTTTGGCGGCGTCATCGTGGTGGAAAACGGCCCGCGAGCGGGCCTCGACGCGGTCGTCGGCACGTTTGCGGCGCAACATCGCTTCCAATACCTGTATAGCGAATGCCCGAATAAGAGCCTGGCCCTCAACCGAGCGCTGCAGGGCGTCGAAGACGCTCTGGTCCTTTTTACCGACGATGACGTCTGCGTGCCAAGAAGCACGCTCGTCGCGTACGCGAACGCAGCAGGTGGAGGCCGCGGCGGCGAATTCTACGGAGGACCCATCATCGCCGATTATGAGGGCGAGCCGCCGCCCGAGTGGCTGCGGCGCTATTTGCCACGGTCGGCCGCCGGCTGGAAGCTCGATGTGCCGGTGAAAACGCCCATCGTCCAGCCGGAATTCATCGGACCGAATTTTGCCGCATTCGCGGCGGATGTGCTTCGCGTCGGAGGGTTTGACACACGCCTCGGCCCCGGACGGCATATGATCAGCCCCGGCGAAGATACCGAGATTCAGGAGCGACTACTCGCAAGCGGCATTCGCGGCCTTTATGTGCCTGAGGCGCCAATTCGGCATTTCGTGCGCCGCGGCGCTGCATCGCCGCAGTTCGCCATCGAACGAGCCCAGCGAAACGGCATTTATTGGGGCATCAGTCAGGCCCGCCGGTCGGGCTTTTTTCCGCGCCGGTGGATCAAGATTCATGGTCAATGGCTGAACGATCGCTGGCGAATCGCCCGCTGGAAGCAATCGCGCGACCAGGTCACTGCCTTTCGCGCTCGCTTTGCAACAGCCCGCTGGCAAGGGCGATGGCTGGGCATCAGGTTGGGCTGGAATTGGGACAAATTCCAACAACAGCCGGGACCAAACCTGGTCCCGGCGATTAACGGTGCACCCATTCGGGACGTCGTCGTCAACTGTGCATCATGCGCCGGCAGCAAGTTTGTTCCCGGCTAAGAAGGAAAATGGAATGGCTGATGCGTTGTGGATATTGATCGCCGCTGCCAATAAGGCGGAATTGCTCCACCGTACGCTGTCATCGCTGGCCGCCACGGTCAAGCCGCCGTCGTATCGCGGCACGATCGTGGTTGAGAATGGCAAACGCTGCGGCATCGAAACCGTCATCCGCGGCTTTGCCCGCGA
>Ga0136846_1213420_pt1 | contig 16873 bp, 14 predicted proteins | sample HopSoiMetagenom2_FD_96841 | JGI IMG/M metagenome (GOLD analysis project Ga0136846, IMG submission 96841) | Grasslands soil microbial communities from Hopland, California, USA - 2 Assembly 2016 (version 4) | ecosystem: Environmental > Terrestrial > Soil > Grasslands | place: USA: Hopland...
AGCGAGCTGCATCGCGATCCGATCGAAGCCAAATGCAATGCCGCCGTGGGGGGGCGCGCCCGCCCGCAGTCCCTCGAGCAGGAACCCGAATCGCGCCGTCGCCGTCGCTTCATCGATTCCGAGAAGCGAAAAGATCCGTGACTGCAGAGCGGGATCGCTGATACGAATGCTTCCTCCTCCGAGCTCGGTGCCATTCAGCACGACGTCGTACGCCTGCGCCCGCACCGTCTCTGGTGCCGACTCCAGCCGCTCCAGATCCGCGAAGTTCGGCGCCGTGAACGGGTGATGCACGGCCTGCAATCGGCCGCTACCCGGATCGCGCTCGAAGAGAGGGAAATCAGTCACCCAGAGAAAGCTCCTCGCCTCGTCGTTGACGAGTGCGAGTCGACGGCCGACGTCCTGCCGCACCCTGTCGAGCGCGGGGCTCGACACATGATTCGGGCCCGCCACCAGCAGCGCCAGATCTCCCTCGGCAAGAGCAAGCCGGGATACTGCTCCTTCATGCAGGAACTTCGCCGCCGGACCCTCGAGCTGGCCATTCGATCGCTTGAGCCTGACGAGGCCGCCCGCGCCGGCGCCTTTTGCACTCTGCTCGATCTCGTCGACCTGCTTACGCGAAAGCGTCGCGCCCCCAGGCACGCGAATACCACGCACCCGGCCGCCCTGCGCAATCGCGCTCCTCGCAATCGTGAACTCCGTCTCGCGAAAGACGTCGCTTGCGTCGAAGATCTCGAGCTCGTAGCGCAAATCAGGGCGATCGGATCCGTAGCGCTCCATCGCCTCGGCGTACGTCATGCGCCGGAACGAGGACGGCACCTCATGGCCAACCTCTTTCCAGAGCGCACCGATCAGGCCCTCGGTGAGCGCGATGATGTCGTCCTGACGGATAAACGACGCCTCGATGTCGATCTGAGTGAATTCCGGCTGCCGATCGACGCGCAGATCCTCGTCGCGAAAGCATCGGGCGATCTGGAAGTAGCGATCGAACCCCGCCACCATCAGCAGCTGCTTGTAGAGCTGCGGCGACTGCGGCAGCGCGTAAAACTCACCAGGATGCACGCGGCTCGGCACGAGATAGTCGCGCGCACCCTCTGGCGTCGGCTTGGTCAGAATCGGCGTCTCGATCTCCAGAAAGCCGCGGTCACTCAGGAATCGACGTGAGGCCTGGAGCAGCCTGTGCCGGAGAATGAGATTCTCCTGCAACTCGGGACGCCGCAGATCCAGATAGCGGTGGCGCAGCCGCAGCTCCTCGGCGGGAAGCGGCTCTGCCCTGACACGTGCGACCGGGATGGCCGGTGCTGCTGCCGGACCAACAACCTCGAGGGTCTTTGCCCGCACCTCGACATCGCCCGTCGGGATGTCCGCATTGCGCATCTCGGTCGGGCGCGCGACGACTTCGCCCTGCACGAGAACGACGCTCTCCGGCCCGAGGGTAGCAGCGAGGCGTACGGTCTCCGTTGGGGTATATCGGGGATCGAACGAGATCTGAACGAGCCCGCTCCTGTCTCTTAAGTCTACGAACACCAACTCGCCGAGATCCCGCTTGCGGTGAACCCAGCCGCCCAATCGGACTTCCGCGCCGGCGTCGGACCCGCGAAGCGCACCGCACGTATGAGTTCGAAGTGTCGTGGCGACAGTGGTAGGCGATGCCATCAGAAGTGAGTGGTCACGGTGCGTGATGCCGCGTGCTGGGTGCGCCGGCCGGCGCGCTCAGCGGCAGTCACGAATACGATTCGCGTCGCCCGGTGCGAGCAGCGACAGCGAGACTGTGGCGAAGATTTCGCTCGGAGCGAAGGAGCTGACGGGAGAGTTCGGGCATCGATCTCGCCAGGTCATCGCGTTCGGAATGAGCCCACCATGAGGGCGGCGCGTCTGCCAAGCGAGCGCATGCTGCTGCTTCACTGAGGAGGTTCATTCGCGTTTCGAAGTCTAACAGTGCACCGAAGTTCATGGTAGACCGTCGCTTGACCGCGCTCCTCGAGCCGCATAGCCTCATTCTGAAATCGGTGATCGGTGGTCCGTGATCGGTTCACCGTTCACCGTTCACCGATGACCGTTCATGATTCAACGATGGAAACCGAGCGCGTGAATCTCCTTAACCTCACGGTGTCCGAGGCCGAGGAGGTGCTTCGCGGCTTCTGCGCCGAGCGTGGCCTGCCCGACTACCGAGCGAAGCAGGTATCGCGGCGTCTCTGGTTCAATCCCGCTCCCGATTTCGAGGCGATGACGGAGCTGCCGAAATCACTGCGCACGCAGCTCGCGGACGCGTTCACCCTGCCGCGCCTCTCGATCGCGGCGCGGCAGCGATCCAGCGACGGAACTGAGAAGTTCCTCTTCATGCTCCGCGACGGGCAGGCTATCGAGTCCGTCGCGATTCCCGAGAACGATCGACTCACCCTCTGCATCTCGTCGCAGGCTGGGTGCGCGCTGCAGTGCGCGTTCTGCGCGACGGGAGCAATGGGATTTCAGCGCAACCTGGACGTCTTCGAGATCGCCGGTCAGGTGCGCGAGATGAGGCTGCTGGATCCGCCCTTCCAGGTGACCAATGTCGTGTTCATGGGGATGGGAGAGCCCCTGATGAACTGGCGTGCAGTCGATCCGGCGCTGTCGCTTCTGAACGACCCGTTAGGCCTGGGAATAGGCGCGCGGCACATCACCGTGTCGACGGTCGGTGTGCTGCCGGGGATCATCGCCCTTGGCGAGCGCCCGGAACAATTCCGGCTCGCCATCTCCATTCACGCGCCGACCGATGCGCTCCGTCGCGAGTTGATGCCCGTGAACATCAAGTACCCGTTGCGCGACGTGATCGAGGCCGCCAAGAAATTCGATCGGCGCGTGACGTTCGAGTACGTGATGTTGGGTGGCGTGAACGACGCAATCGAGCACGCGATCCGGCTGGCGGAGCTGGCGCGGGAATGCCGAGCCTTCGTCAACCTCATCCCTCTGCATGCGGGTGGTGCGCAGGGCTTCGTGCCGACGCCCGCGGATCGCATTCGCTCGTTCGCGCATGAGCTGCGCAGCCACGGCGTGGAGGTGGCGATTCGGAAGAGCCGCGGCGTGGACATCGCCGCGGCGTGCGGGCAATTACGGGTAGAACGGCTGGGCCGGCGGCCGCCACGAGGACCCGACGAGAACGGTCACGTCCAGGTAGCGTGACGTATCGGGCCTCGTCTCGATGCGTGCTTCGCCTAACGACGTCGCAACGTTTCGTGCCCACTCCGGGTGCCGGGATCGATCCAGCACCAGGGTCGTGTCCTGGAGCGCTCTCGTTGTGCCGACTTCCACGACGTCGAATCCCTGATCGCGCAGATACAGCATCGCGCGACGGCCGAGGCCTCTCACGCGAGTGGCATTGAGAACCTGAACGCGAACGCGCTGCCCACTTCGGTCGGTCCGGTTTGCGACGCGGCTCGAGCCGTGGCGCGCGGGGAGCGCGGTGGCGGTCGCCGCGGCCAGCACCGCGCCGACAAGCGCCAGGCCGAGGGTCTTTCGCTTCATCGAATCGAGTTCCACAGCTGCACTGTCTCGGGAAACAAGGTGTGCCCTTCATTCAGGGCGTACACCAGACGCATTCGTACCACCTGACGAAACACACCGTCGAAATCGTGCGGCACCTGGGACGAGAGAAATGCGCGGTCCTCACGCGAAAAACTGCGGCCAGGCTCCAGGAAATCCGCCATGTAAAGGCCGCGTCCGGTACGGTCCCAGGTCGGCGCGCCAACGGTGTGGAAGCGAATGGCGTCGAGCACGTTCTTCCGCTGCTCTCCGTCATTGGCCAGCCGCTCCGCCGCAGCGGGGCCGTGCAGCATCTCCGGCTCGTATGGAGCATTACCGGCGAGAGTCCGCAGAGTCTCTCTCGGCGCGTCGCGAAGCGCGTCGTGGAAGCGCGCGGCGTCCACCCAGTCGCGGCGCTCATCGGGCGAAATGCCCATGGCATCTGCCCACTGCGCGAGGAGAGTGGCCACGCGCTGGATGTGTGCCCGGCGCTTGTCGCTCACCTGCGCCCAGGAAGGAAGCTCGATGGTCATCGATGTGTACCTGTGCGGCCCGAATCAGCTCGGAGCGAGTCGTGACCTCAGCTCCGCGAGCTCGCGCCGCCAGAAGTCTCGCTCCTCCGCGGCCGGATGCGGTACCTGGAGATCAGCGTCAGTGGCGATCTGGTGCTCGTAGCGCACGATGTCGAGATCGAGCGTTCGTGGTCCCCAACGGACGTCACGCGTCCGGCCCGCGGCTCGCTCGATTCGCTGGAGCTCGGTGAGCAGCTCCCGCGGAGAGAGCTCCGTCTCCATCGCGATCATCTGGTTGAGGTAGGGGCCCTGCGGTACCGCGCCGAGGGGCGCTGTCTCCTCGACCATGGACTCCGCGATCACACGCGATCGCGGAATTGCCGCGAGTGCCTGCCGCGCGGCGGCGAGATGCGCATCCCGATCGCCCAGATTCGAGCCGAGCGCGACATAAGCAATGTCGCGCGTGCGATCAGGAGCGTTCGCCATCGCGCTGCCGCCTGACGACTACCTCAGCGTAGGCGAGCGGCCCTGGCATCGCGACGTGTGGCTTCCGCACCGCGACTCGCGCCTGCTGCACTCGCGGATCTTCCAGCGCGATGCGGCTGATCCGGTCGGCCACGGTCTCGAGGTAGTCGATCGGTCCGCTCGACACGACACTCTCCACCAGGTCATAGAGCCGCCGGTAATCGAGGATACCGCCATCGGCCGCGCATCGAACCGTGAGATCGACCTCGAGCGGCTGGGGCACCGTCCGCTCGTGCTCGAGAATCCCGATCAATGCGTGGAAGCGCATCGCGCGGAGGGTGATCTCGCGCTCTTCCGGCGTGGAAACGTCTCCACGCGCGGCCGCGCCGCGGCGGCGCGCCGGATCGGTGCGCCGCGACGTGCCGTCCGCGCTCATGCGACGCTCGTTATGCGATGCGTGAGGTCGCTGAGGTACACGGCCACGCTGCGCAGCTCGTGCGCCGCGCCCTCCAGCTCCCGCAGCGCCACGGCCTGATCCTTCGCCGAGGACGTCACGTCCTCCGCGCCCGCGCGATTCCGCCGCGAGATTTCCGCGACCCGCATGACGCGATCGCGGAGCCGTGAGAACTCGAGCTCCTGATCGCGCGACGTCATGGCGATGCGCTGCGCGCCGTGCGCGGCCTCCGCTGTCGCCTCCACAATCTGATCGAGGGCGTGGCGAGCTTCCTCGCTCAGCGTCTCGACGTCGCTCACGATCGATTGACCACGCTGCATCTGCGACGCCGCGCGACGCATCTGCTCCTCGAAGCCGAGCACGATGTCGCCCGCCTCGTCGGAGGCACGCGCGCTCTGCTCGGCGAGCTTCCGCACCTCGTCGGCAACGACGGCGAAGCCCTGACCATGCTCGCCGGCCCGCGCTGCCTCGATCGCCGCATTCAGCGCGAGCAGATTCGTCTGGTCGGCGAGCTCCCGGATCACCGCGATGAACTCGGTGATTCGCCTCGTGGTCCGCACGAGCTGGTCGATCTGCGACGTGCTCTCGGCGACGAATCCCTTGGCGCTCACCAGCCGCTCGATCGCCGTGCCGATCGTCATGCGGTGCTCGGTCGCGATCTCCGTTGCCTTCTGACTGGCATTGGCCGCGCTGCTCCCATGCTCCACCACCTGCGCCGTCGCTTCGTGCAGCGAGTGCGTCGCCTCGAGGCTGCGACCGAGCTGCTCACTCTCTTCGATGATGCCGCGCGAGATGTCGGCGATCGTCTTGGCGACGGATTCGCCGCCGCCGCGCAGCGCCTGCGCCGACTCGTTGAGCGTCTCGAGCTGCGAGCTGACGCGGCGCATTGCCTCGAGCAGCGGCGTCTTCAGCTCGTCGATGTGCAGCGTTGTCGCGAGCTGGTTCGCGAAGCGCCGGATCATCGCGACGTCCTTGATGCTGTACGCGGCCCGCTTGTGGTGCTCCAGCTCGAGCAGACCGACGTTGCGATCGCCGAAGCGCATCGGGAGCACGACGATGCTGCTCACGTCGCGCGGCCGCGATTCGAGCCGTCCGTCCTGGCTGGCGTCGGTGACGATCGCCGCCGTGCCCGTGTCCAGGGCGAGTCGTCGCAGGCGCGCGCCTAACGGCGGCTGTGGCTGCGGGGTGGAGAGAAATCCCGTGGACGAGCTCCACGCGAGCTGCGGCCCGCCCCCGGTCACCCGGAATATCCGGAACTCCCGCCAATCCACGAGCCGGTGCGCGAGCGCCTCGATGCGCAGGAACGCGTCCGCCAGACTCATGTCCGACGAGACGACCTGCTCCATGGCGAGAATCTTGTTCAGCTCCTCGGCGGAGACGGCCTCCTCGAGCATGCGCTTGACCAGGACACCGACTACGACGAGCATCGCCCCGACGAACACCCAGCCGACCGGGCCGATCGAGCTGATCGTCGCCAGCACGACCGCGACGGCGATGATTCCAGCGCCGAAGCCGATGACCTCGTAACGGATAATGAGCGACTTCTCTTCCTCGAGCAGCTTGTCGCGCCAGATCAGGCTGAAATACAAGAGCGCGCGGCTCAGAATGAAGTACGACAGCGAGAAGAGCATGAGCGCCGGTAGCCCTTCCGTCGTCATGCCAACGGCGTGTCCGGAGCCTGTCACCGTCGTTGCCCAGGCGTAGAAGCCGTACGCGCTGACGAGCGCAATCACTTCGCGTCCGGCGTTGATCCAGCTCGGCTCCGTGCTCTTGCGCAGGATGAGAAGATCGGTAACGAGGACGCCACCGTAGATGCCTAACGCGGTGCTCGACGCGCCGTTGATGATCGCGCCGGCGAGCGCCGGAAAGGCGAGAAAGTTCAACGCGCCATACTTCGTCAGCGGAACCTGGTATGTGCGCAGGAGAATCGTCGCCGAGAAGACGAGAATCGTGCCGACCCACGATCCTGTCCATCGATGATCGAATACCAGGACGACGCCGAGCAGCAGCATTCCGACGGCGCCTAACGCACGAGAGAACCCCGACAGGAAGAGCTTCATGGCGACACCGTGTCGATGGCCGCGCGCAACGACGCGGCGAGAGTGAATGCGCTGTCCAGCGACTCATCCGCGGCGCGGACCATCGCGCTTCCCACGACGACGCCGTCCGCGAGCCGCGCCACCGCCTGCGCCTGCTCGGGTCGCGAGACGCCGAAGCCAACGCAGATCGGGAGCTCGGTCGCCTGTCGTAGCCGCCCGACCGTCTCCGGAAGGTCTGCCGGAAGCTGGTCGCGCACGCCCGTTACACCGAGGCGGCTGATCAGATAGACGAACCCGCTGCCATGCTGCGCGATCTCCACCATCCGCGTCGCTGGCGTCGTCGGCGCCACCAGGCGAATGAACGCCAGCGGTCCGTCGCCAAGCCACTGCTCCAGTGACGCGTCCGCGCCAACTGGCAGATCCGTGACGAGAACTCCGTGGAATCCAGCGTCCGCGGCGCGCGAAAGAGCGTCGCGTCCAGCGGCGAGCAGCGGATTCAAATACGTGAACAACACCGTGGGAATGCGCAATCGCGCCCGGGAAACCGCGGCGAGCACGCCATCGAACGTCATCCCCGCCGCGAGCGCCTTCTGTGAGCTCGCCTGGATGATGGGGCCATCCGCCATCGGGTCGGAAAACGGTACGCCGATCTCGAGAATGTCAGCGCCTGCGTGCTCGAGGCCCTGCAGCAGATCGACCGTAGCGTCTGGCGACGGATGACCGGCGGTCACGTACGGCACGAGCGCGCGCCGGCCGGAGGCGCGCAGCTGCGCGAAGCACTCGGCTACGCGCTCAGATGAAGTAGTCGCCGACACGAATCCCGTACCGTTCGGGTTGATCCGTCTTGATGATGGTCCGCTTGAACGCGCCGTCCTGCCCGCGATCCGCGAGATCCACCAGATATCCGGGGAAAAGCACGTTGCCCTTGTCGTCGCTCACGACGCGGACGATCGGTCGCGACAACATTTCGGCGATCGGGTTGCTCGCGTGGACCAGTCCCAACTCGAAGGTATCGAGCACCACCAGCGTGCCAACGGGATAGATGCCGGTGAGATTGACGAACGCCTTCACCAGGACTGGGTCCATGCCGCGTCGCGCGTTGTCGCGCATCTCCTTCATGACGTCCGCGGGATTCATCGGCGTCGTCTGATAGGAACGACGCGACGTCGCGGCATCGAAGCCGTCCGCCACCGCGACGATCTTGCTGAACACGCTCATGCGGCGATCGCGCACGGGCCGTGGATAGCCTGTGAGATCGATCTTCATGTGGTGCTCGTACGCGACGATCATCGCGCGATAATGCAGATCCTGCGTTCCACGCAGCTGGAACAGCGACAACACACCCATCCACGGATGCGCGGCGATCTGCTTCCACTCGTCGTCGGTCAATCCTTCGACCTTGTTGAGTACCTCCGACGGCACCCGTGACTTTCCGATGTCGTGGAAGAGCGCGGCCATGCCGAGATCGTAAAGCTGCAGCTTCGTGAGGCCGAGTCGCTTGCCGATCGCGACCGAGAAGATGCACACGTTCACGCTATGAGTGAACGTGTACTCGTCGTAGTCGCGGATTGCCGTCAAGCCGACGAGTGATGTCTCCTCGTTCAGGATCTGATCGACGATGCCCTGCACCACGCGCTTGATTTTCTTGATGTTCGGGCTCTTACCGAACCGCACTGCGGTCATCAGATCCTTCGTCACCGCGACCGACTGTGCGTACGTGCGCTTGGCGCGTTCTTTCGCCTTTTCCTTGTCGTCCTCGTCCGCTTCGGCGGGCCGCGCGAGCGTGAAGGCATTGACGCCGGCCGCATCGAGTTTGGCCAGCAGCATCTCGAAGCGCTGCTCGGGCTCCTCGGCCCCCGGCGCCGCCATGAGCGCGGAGAGAAACACCATCCAGTCGCGCGCGGTCACCGTGCTCGCGATCTGCTGCGCGCCGAGTCCAGCGCGACGGCAGAGCGAAAGAAGGTGGCTGAAGCTCGCGTAGTTATCGAGGTCGAGGCGGAGACGCGTGGCGTTCACGAAGATGAACTCGCCCGACGTCCGAATCTCGAGCTCCGATTCGGCGGCGATGATCTCCTTGCTGAGCGTCGTCAGCTCCTGCAACGCACGCTGTACCGCCGCGTTCTCCACCGGATACAGCTTGATCGCTCTCAGCGCGCCGTGATATGCGTAGATGAGACTCCGGCCCGCGCGACGGATGTACGAATCGCCGGCATTCGGGTCGGCGCTGTTGGTGGTGGCCGCGCGGAGCGGAGTAGGCGCGGCGACTGGTCGCGACGACGCGCTCACGTCGTCGCCCCGCGCAAAGCGCGGTTCACCGCGTTCCGCACCACGACGTCCTTCTCGGCCGATGAGGCTTTCCGCAACGAGGCGGCCGCGTTAGGCGTGGAAATTCGTCCGAGCGCGATCGCGGCGCAGGCGCGAAGCTCAGAATCCTCGCGCCGTCCAAGGAAGCCTTTGCCGTTCAGCACCGAATCGAGATACTCCACGCCGGCCTCGCCAGCGAGGGAGCCGAACGCTTCGAAGAACGCCATCTTCTCGGTGAGGTCCGCTTCGCGGATCGCTTTTCCCTTCACCGCGGCTTCGATGCGCGGCAGCACGAGCCGGTAGGTGCGCGCCGTGAACGCGCGCACGGCCGAGATGCGAATGTCGCGATCCGCATCTTCCACCGCGCGCTCCAGCGCCTGCAGCGCGCTCGGCGATCCGATCTCGGTCAGCGCATGAACAACCATCTGTCGGAGCTCGACGTCTGGTCCGGCAAGAACCTTCGATAGTGACTGGACGGCCGCGGGCGTCTTCAACGCGCCAGCACGACGGATCGCCTCGAGAGCGATTTCGCGCTCCGGAGCGGCGATCAGGCGCACGAGCTCACTGGTGTTCAACGAAGCAAGACGCTCCGCCGCTGCCTCGAGCAACGGCCGAACACGAGAGTTCTGCATCCGGGTCAACCAGCTGAACACGGGTCCGAGCGCCTTTGGACGGAGCTGATCGAAGAGCTCCATCAGCTCACTCTGCGGCGGAAGCTCCGCCGCGTCGTCGAGTGACTGCAGCAGCTGGGCGAGCGATTCGGGCGCGCTGAGACGCGTCGGCAGGTCGACGAGCGCCTGCTTGTGCTCCGGCAGGAGATCCGTCGCGCGCTGAGTCGTCACCTGCACCTCACGCAGGAGATGGGCGACGCCACGGAAGTGCCCGGTCGCGAGCAGAGTCACGAGCGTGGAATCGAGAATGCCGAGGATTTCGGCGCGCTCCGGCGTAGTGTTCTGGCGCTCGAAGATGTCGAGCAGTGTCGAGGTCACGCGCGACCGGAGATCCTCCGCGTACTCGCGAGCGATCTCACCCTGCAGATATTCGATCTCGGCGTCGTCCAGGAAGTACAGCGTCGCGTCGAAGTCGGACAGGTTCACGATCCCCGACGCTTGCGTCTCGACTACGGCCGAATGCGTCGCGCTCTCGATCTGCTCGCGGGTGACGTCGTCCTTCGGGCTGCTGTCCGTCACCGGCGCCGCCGAATCCATCCCGAGATCCTGGAAGCGGTATCGTGCGAACACGAAGTCCGCTTCCCAGAGCATCGTCAACAGATCGTCCTCGTCAGGCGTTGCCTTGCGAGCACGCTGGAGGATGCCGAGCAGCGCGATGATCTCCTTCTCCTCGAAGCCCTTCATCAGGGTCAGCTCGCGAACGCCGTCCTTGAAGAAGAGCCAGGAGAGGCTGTCGGCCGACTTGGTGGGCTCTGAGAGCACCACGTGGTCGTACCAGTAGATCCCCGTCTCGGAGAAAGCGAGGCTGATCTCGTCCACCTGCGCCCAGAGACCCGCGAAACCCGTGCGGAGCGTATCGATCGCTCCTTTGTAGATCGGATTGTTCGGCAGGTACAACTGGTGCGCGCGCCCGGCCTTGATGATGAGCCGGAGCAGCTCCTCAACCGGGCCGGGAGCGAACGGAGCTTCCTGTCCCTCCGTAGCCGTGGAGGGCGCCTGCACGGAGGACACTGTCACGGCCCGAGAATACCCATTTCGCTGACCTGTGCGACGTCCTTGTCACCCCGGCCGCTCACACAGACGAGCACGGACTCGTCGGCGCGCCAGCGACCGCGCTGCGACGCGAGCCAGCTCACCGCATGGGCGCTCTCGAGAGCGGGGATGATTCCTTCGAGACGACTCAACAGCTTGAATCCTTCCAGCGCGTCGTGATCGGTGACGGCCACGTACGTCGCTCGACCAATGTCCTTGAGATAGGCGTGCTCTGGGCCCACGCCGGGATAGTCCAGCCCAGCGGAAATCGAGTGGGCTGGGTGCACCTGACCCCCGGCGTCCTGCAGCAGATAGCTCAACGTGCCGTGCAGGACGCCGGGGGTGCCTTTCGAAAGCGACGCGGCATGGTGCGCCGTTTCGAGCCCCTCGCCCGCCGCCTCTACTCCGACGAGTTGAACCGCCGGATCGTCAATAAACGCGGCAAAGACCCCGATCGCGTTAGAACCGCCGCCGACGCACGCGATGACGGTGCTCGGAAGCGTCCCCGCCTGCTCGAGCATCTGCTGTCGCGCCTCGCGACTGATCACCGACTGGAAATCCCGCACCATGCGAGGATACGGCGCGGGCCCGACCACCGAGCCGATCACGTAGTGCGAGTCCACGACCGTGGCGACCCAATCGCGGATCGCTTCGCTCGTCGCGTCCTTGAGCGTGCGCGTCCCGCTCGTCACCGGCACCACCGTCGCTCCCATGAGCCGCATGCGCCAGACGTTGAGCGCCTGACGCCGCATGTCCTCCTCGCCCATGTACACCACGCACTCCATGCCGTAGCGCGCGCACACCGTCGCGGTCGCGACCCCGTGCTGCCCCGCTCCCGTTTCGGCGATGATCCGATGCTTGCCCATCCGCCGGGCGAGTAGCACCTGACCGACGGTGTTGTTGATCTTGTGGGCGCCCGTGTGGTTGAGATCTTCGCGCTTGAGCCAGACGCGCGCGCCGACGTGGCGCGACAGCCGCGGGGCGTCGCTCAGCGGCGAGGGCCGCCCGACATAGGTGTTGAGCATGTGCTCAACGTCGGCGATGTACGATGGATCCGCCCGGGCGTCGTCGTAGGCGCGCTCGAGCTCGTCGAGCGCCGGGATGAGTGTCTCGGGAACGTATCGGCCACCAAAGGCGCCGAATCGGTCGCTCGCGCTCGGGGCGAGCGTAGAGTCATGTGCTGGCATGTACGGCATCTCTGAAGGCGCGCATCCGCGCGTGATCCTTGATTCCAGGCGCCGTCTCCACACCTGAGGAGACGTCCACCACATCGGGGCGCAACAGCCGAATCGCTTCGCCGACGTTCTCTGCTCTGAGGCCACCAGCGAGAACCAGACGGGCGCCCATCGCACTGCTTCGAACCGCGTTCAGGTCGTTCACCAACTGCTCCCACGGGAGTGCCACCCCGGTGCCGCCCAGCTTTCCGGCGACATGCGCGTCGAGAAGCACGGCATCTGCCCCCGTGAACAGCTCGGTCGCGATGTCGGGCAGCCCAGCATCTCGAAGGCGGAGCACGCTCCAGACCTCACCGTTGAAGCGCGATCGCACGCCGTCCACGAGTCGACCGCCATCATCACCATGAAGTTGTACCGCTCCGAGTCCGAGGATTTCGGCGGCAGTGGCGATCACGTCCACCGTGGCATCGGCGAAGACGCCGACCCGGCGAACGCTCTCCGGCACGTCCGCGAGCACTGCACACGCCTGCTCCATCGAGAGCCGGCGCGGGCCGGAAGCGAAGATGACGCCGACATACCGGGCGCCAAGCGCGACCGCCTCGCGCGCGTCGGCCGCGCGCGTGAGACCGCAGAACTTGATTTCAGTGCGCACGGGCGATGCGCGGCACGCCCGTTAGGCGCCGCACGGCGTCCGCGGGGTCCGTGGCGGCGGAGACGCTCGATCCGACGAGCACGGCGTCCGCGCCCGCCCGAGCCACTCGTTCCACGTCCGCGCGGTCCGAAACGCCACTTTCGGCGATGGCGACGACGCTCGAGGGCACTCGCGCGAGCAGACGCTCGCTCGTAGCCGCGTCGATCGCGAGCGTCTCGAGGTTTCTGTTGTTGATGCCGATGACGCGCGCGCCGCTCTCGAGTGCGAGATCGAGCTCCTGCTCGTCACGCACCTCGACGAGTACTTCGAGTGCAAGGTCCTTCGCCGTCTGCATGAGCCGCGGGAGCCCCGCGGGACCCAGCGCCCTCACGATGAGCAGCGCGGCGGACGCGCCGAGCGCCTTTGCCTCCACCAGCTGGATGGGCTCGACGTGAAAGTCCTTCTTGAGAACCGGCACGGGCACAGCCGCGCGGACCGCCACGAGATCGGCGGGCGAGCCGGCGAAGTGATCGGGCTCGGTGAGGACGGAGATTGCCGCGGCACCCGCGGTGGCATACGCGGTTCCCTGCTCCGCCGCATTCATGTCGCGCCGGATCCAGCCTTTGGAGGGTGACCTGCGCTTCACCTCGGCAACAATGCCGACCCCTGTATCGCGGAGGGCAGCTGCAAAAGGTGGGGAGCTACCAACTTCGTCAGCTGCCTTCTCGAGCTCGGCGGTGCGCGCCTCGAGCGCTCTCGCGCGAATGCGAGCCTCTTCGACGATGCGGCCAAGCGTGCCCGACGGTGCCGTCCACGCAAACGATGCTTGCACTTCGGTCCTTCTTCGGATATCGTAAGATTCGGTGCTTGTTCGGGATCCGTGGGAGCGAGCCCGAGAACTCAGCCCGCAACTTATACCGGACGTCAGCCATGCCGCTCACGAAGCGCCAGCGCGAAATACTAAACTATCTCTCGAGCTACTCCGAACAAAACGGCTACGCGCCGAGCTTCGAGGAGATCGCGGAGCAATTCCGGTATTCGTCGCTCGCCACAGTGCACGAGCATCTCTCGAATCTCGAGCGCAAGGGCTACATCAAGCGCTCGTACAACGAGAGCCGCGCGATCGAGATCCTCCCCACCGAGGCGACGCCCCGCGCCATCGAGCTGCCGGTGCTCGGCAGCGTCGCGGCCGGTGTGCCGATCGAATCGATCGAGCATAACGAGACGATGTGCGTGCCCGACGCGTTCATTCGGCGTGGCGGCAATCACTACGTGCTTCGCGTCCGCGGCAACTCCATGATCGACGAGCAGATTCGCGACGGCGACTTCGTCGTCATCAACGAGCGGCGCAGCGCGGACAATGGCGAGACCGTCATCGCCCTCACGAACGGCTCGTCGGCGACGGTGAAGAAGTTCTATCGCGAGCGCGACGGACGCATTCGGCTCCAGCCTGCGAACGAGACGATGCCCCCCATCTACGTCAGCGAAAACGACGTCATGATCCAGGGTGTGGTCGTCGGCGTCATGCGCCGCTATTGATCGGTATTCGTTAGGCAGCGCTGCGCGCGAACGCGGTACGCAGCCGCTCCAGGGCACGTAGCCCCGTGCCGTCGCGCGTTGCTGCCTCGGCGGCGCCGACGGCCTCATCGAAGGTCCGGACTAAGCCCGAGACATAGATCGCCGCCGCGGCGTTGAGCACCACGGCCGCCGTCGCGCCGCTGCTCGCGGTTCCCCCGAGCACCGACAGAACCATCTCCGCGTTCTCCTTTGGCGAGCCGCCGGCCAGGTGCTCGGCGCGTGGCGTGTCGAAGCCGTAACGTTCCGGCTCGATCGTCCACTCGCGCAGGCTCCCATCGCGAATCTCGATGACGCGGGTGGGACCGATTGGCGACACTTCGTCGAGTCCCGGTGCGCCATGCACCACCAATGCGTGCATCGTTCCGAGCTCACGCAGCGCACCCGCGATCAGCGGCATGCGGCGTTCGTCGGCAACCCCCACGACTTGGCGCCCTGCGAAAGCCGGGTTCGCCAGCGGCCCGACGATGTTCATCACCGTCGGGATGCCGAGCTCCCGCCTAACGGGTCCGACATGACGCATCGCCGGATGCATCAGCGGCGCGAACATGAACACGATCCCCGCGTCGCGCAGCGCGTGCTCCATTACCGGGAGTGGCACATCGATCGATACGCCGAGGGCTTCGAGCACGTCGGCGCTGCCGCAGAGCGAGGTGAAGGAGCGGTTCCCGTGCTTGGCGATGCGAATGCCCGCGCCCGCCGCGAGCAGCGCCGCTGCCGTGGAGATGTTGAACGTCACGAGGCCACCGCCACCGGTGCCGCAGGTATCGACGAGCTCCTCGGGACGCTCGGCCCGCAGCACCACCATGACGTTGCGCAACGCTCGCACGATCGCCGCGAGCTCCTCCGGCCTTTCACCTCTCACCCGGAGTCCAATGAGGATGGCGGCGATCTGCGCGGACGTCGCCTCTCCCGACATGATGCTCTCGAACGCCCGCGTCAGCTCCTCGTTCGGAATCGCCTCGCCCTGGGCGAGTCGCCGTATCGCCGTCGTGAGAGGATTCCCGTCAGCGGACACTGAGCATCTCGTGCAGGCGCTCCGGCAGCCGCGCACGCGACGCGACGAGCGCGATCACCAGCCCGAGCAGCCGCACACGTTCCACGTCCTCTTCGCCAAAGACGCCGTACATCGCCCGGTTGGTGAGGTTCACCACACCAACGAGATCCTCGTGGTAGACCAGTGGGAAGCTGATGAACGATCCCGTGGTGAAGTATTGATCGCGCAGAAGAGGATGCTGCTTCGCTTCACTCACGTCTCGCACGAGGAGTGGCTCTCGTGAGGCAGCGACTCGCCCGGCGACGCCGTCGCCAATGCGAATCCGGGCCCCCTCGGCGACGCCAGGCGCGATGCCGCGCGCCGCCGCGAGATACAGCCATCCCGCATCCCGGGCGCGCAGCATTACCGAGCAACGCTGGGCTTGCATGTCGTCGCCCACGAGCGACAGCAGCCCGTCGACGAGCTGCCGCGGATCATCCGTGCTCGCGTCGAGGCTCAGCACGCGATCGATGAGATACAGCGTGCGCGTCTTCTGACGCAGCAGCTCGTTCCGGCGCGCCAGCTCGATGTGTGCCTTTTCGAGCTGTTCGACCGCCGAGGTGACGGTCGCCTCCACTGCTTCCGCGCGCCGCGTGGCCTGTCGTCCATGCTCTTCCACGCGCGCCAGCTCGCGCTCGAGCGACACGACGCGTTCCGACGCGGTCGTCGCCGCTTGATCGTCGGTTGCGGCTTGTGCGAGCCCTGCCGCGAGCTCGGCGAGCCGTCGCTCGTACTCATCGTGCACCCGCTGCGTCACGCCCTCGAGCGTCTCCACGGCTTCGGCGCGCGCATCGTGCTCGAGAAAGCGAACGAGCGCGAGATCGAAGAGTGCGGCCGACGGACCAAACCGCTCCGAGGTCCGCGTGCCGAAGATTTTGCGCGTCTCATACAACACGAGCACCGCGCTGAGCTGTCCCTCGAAGCGGATGCCGCGGGCGGAGAGCCAGCCTGGCTCCTCGAAGCCGCGCAATCCGAACAGTCGCGCGAATTCGTCGGCGCTGTCTGTGAACTCGACGAATTGACCACCGCCCATGACCGCGACGCGTTCGCGATTCGGCAGATGATCGATCGTAGTGTCGAGCGCGGTAACTTCGACACCGCCGTCGTTCGGCACCAAGCGCTCGCGCAGCATGCTGCGCCGATGGTCGTACTTCACGAGCGCGAGCTGGGCCGTTCGATCGATCTCCGCGAGCGCTTCGCCGAGAGCGCCGAGCGCCGCTTGCACGTCGTTGGCAACCGTGAGGGCGTGAGCGAGAGACGCGAGGGTGCGCGGCGGCATCGACGCAGAATGTGAGTGGCTACGTCTAGCAAAGTCAATCGGTTCCACGCGCGCGTCGCACGACGCGCGTTGCTTGACAGCCCCCCTCGCCCCGGTAGTTTTCGTGCAATGGCCGAGCGTACCGTGCAACTCGTCTTGCACTACGACGGGGCACGATTCAGCGGTTGGCAGCGACAGCCCGACCAGCGCACCGTTCAGGGGGTCG
>Ga0136846_1234491_pt1 | contig 16862 bp, 18 predicted proteins | sample HopSoiMetagenom2_FD_96841 | JGI IMG/M metagenome (GOLD analysis project Ga0136846, IMG submission 96841) | Grasslands soil microbial communities from Hopland, California, USA - 2 Assembly 2016 (version 4) | ecosystem: Environmental > Terrestrial > Soil > Grasslands | place: USA: Hopland...
ACGCGATACAGTCCAGCTTCGCCATAGTCCTTCATGAGCCCGTGCCCGCTCCTCAGTGCCCGGTACTCGCGTGCTCGTGTGATTGGGAAGTGTTAGGAAGCGTCCAGAACAGATCAGGCATATACATGCGGTACAACGCATCTCACTTCTTCCGCGGTAACGCATCGTAGGCGCCCACGACGACTGCTGCGAGCGTTCGGCACTGCTTACCAACCGATCGGTTGATCCTGCAACCAGGGCAGCTGATCATCTTTAAGTCGTACATAGCGACCACCCCAGGCTGTTCGATCATTTCCGTTCCCTGAGCAAAACAACCCGTGCCAGGAGCAATCTCACGAGTTCACTTCCAGCATCCAATGTACGAGGAAGCCATGGCAAACCGAAATATCATCGTGATTGGCGGGTCCGCAGGTGGGCTCCAGGTTCTGCAGACTATCGTTTCTGCCTTGCCGTGGGATTTTCAGGCCTCCGTCTTCATCGTCCTGCACACCACCGAGGACAGCCCGGGATTATTGCCGCAGATTCTGAACCGTTACAGCAAAGTTCCGGTCATGTATGCCGTGCATAACGCTCCCATTCTGCCCTCGCGAGTCTATGTGGCACCCGTAGGTAAGAGACACATGTTGCTCGATCGCGGTACCGTCCGCGTGGAGCATGGGCCACGAGAGAACCGCAGTCGACCCTCAATCGATGCCTTGTTCCGCTCCGCATCGGTGGCTTACGGAAGACAGGTCAGCGGAGTCGTACTAACGGGAAATCTGGATGACGGCTCCGCAGGCTTGGCCTGCATCAAGAGCCGTGGCGGGCTTGCGATAGTACAGGATCCGGACGAAGCCATGGCGCCCTCCATGCCGACAAGCGCGATCGAAAGCGTGCAGGTTGACTTCATACTGCCTGCGGAGGAGATCGGCCCCAAGCTGGTGGAACTCGCGCCAACGCAGGTGGAAGAAAAGGTACAAGCAATCGAGGGCGGAAATGGAAACATTCACTCCACCGGACAATCGTACCCTTGCCCCGAGTGTGGAGGAGTTCTAAACGAGGTTGAGGAAGGCGAGATGGTGCGTTTTCGCTGCCGAGTGGGCCACCTCTATTCACCGGAGAGCCTGCTCGCAGACCAGAGTGAGTCAGTGGAAAGAGCATTGTGGGCGGCCATTCGCAGCATGGAGGAGCAGGCAGAGTTCTCCGATCGCATGGCCGCAAATTCGCGTCAAAAGCAACGTCCGGCACTGGCGCGGCGCTTCAGTGGAAAGGCGGAAGGCAGCCGAGCCAACGCGACAGTGCTTCGTGATCTGTTGCAAAAAGCGGCAGAAGACATTCTTGAAGTTCCTGAAGAGAGGACAGGGACGGACTAGGGGGAAAGCCTATGCCGAAGCCTGGTAACCGGCGGCCGGAAATGGCAGAGCGGGCAAGCAGCTCCAGACGCTTTCGCTAGATTATTTCCCTTCACCTCTTGCTCCTGTCCCGAAACTGCGATAGCGTTTTATTAGCTGTGAAAGTGCGAAAAGTGAAATTGCGTCAAATGTGCCCCACGTTTGAGAAGCTCAATCGTGACCGCCTGAAGAGCTGCGAGGAAACACAGCGTTCGGCGCAGCACACAGTGGATCACTCCAAAGAACTGATTGAGCAAGCTCGCGACCTGGTCACCCATCTCCGGGCGAAGCGGGTGAGTTAAGCTGATCATCCTCGTGTTCTGCGTATCTGGCGAGTACAATCCGACGCGGTAGGACGCCGTGCCTGTTCAAACCAACAAACGCAAATCGGCCAAAACCCCGAATTGTGAGTTGATCGCCATCGGAGCCTCAGCCGGGGGTCTGCGCGCACTCATGGACCTGCTTGACGGCATGGAGCCGAATTTTCCTGCCATCCTGGTGGTTCAGCATCTTGACCCAACCCACAAAAGCCACATGGCCGGGCTGCTGGCGCGGAAGACACGCAAGCGCGTCAAGGAAGCTGAGGATGGAGAACTTATCCAACGGGGCACGGTTTATATCGGGCCGCCAAACGAACATCTTCTCGTCTCTCACGATCGAATCCAGCTCGCGCATTCCCGGCTGATCCGGTTTTCGCGTCCGTCCATCGACTTGATGTTTACCTCCGTCGCAGCAATTTTCGGGTCGAGTGCCATCGGTGTTATTCTTAGCGGCTCCAATCGCGATGGTGCAGACGGCATCGCGGCTATAAAGCGGGCCGGTGGGATCACCATTGCGCAGGACCCTGCAACCGCCGAGTTTCGCACCATGCCGCAGTCCGCTATTGATACCGGCTGCGTGGATTACGTGCTTCCACTCGCTAACATGGGTCACACTATTTCCCAACTTCTGGTGAGGGCAGCGCCAAGCAATGGCAAAGGAAATCACGTTAAACGACCTTCTGCAAGAACTCGCGGAACGCCGTAAACTCGATTTTCGTGGTTACAAACAGACCACCTTGGAGCGCAGGTTCCGCCGGCGTATGTTTCAGCTTGATGTGGGCGACTACGCCTCCTATGCGGAATACATCCGCTCCCATCCCGACGAAGTCAACCAGCTGCTGAACACACTCCTGATCAATGTCACAGAATTCCTCCGCGATCCCCCGGCGTGGGAAATCGTGCGCCATGAAATCCTTCCCTCACTGCTGAAGCAAATCAAGCCGGGACATTCCTTTCGCGCATGGAGCGCGGGTTGCGCCAGCGGCGAGGAGGCGTACTCGATCGCCATGCTGCTGGCTGAGCACTTTGGATCTCGGATCCAGGATTACGATGTAAAGATCTATGCGACCGATATTGATGAAGAGGCCCTGAACTCCGCCCGGCGTGGTGAGTATTCGCTCGATCAGTTGCGGCGGCTCCGTCCGGAATGGCGAGCCAAATACTTTCATGGGAAAGAAACGTTCCGTATCACTCGCGAAATTCGGCGGCTTGTCATTTTCGGACGCAGCAATCTCGCCCAGGATGCGCCCATTTCCCATGTAAACCTGCTTGTGTGCCGTAACGTGCTGATCTATTTCGATTCACCCCTGCAGAACCACATCCTCGCCCGGTTCCATTATGCTCTGGAACCTGACGGAGTTTTGTTTTTGGGCAAGTCTGAGTCTCAGCTCACCAACTCATCTCAATTCCGACGTTTAAACGCGCGTTGGCGCATCTTCCAGAGGATTACGAGTGCTCAAATGAGCGATGATCAGCGCCACTCCCGACCCGAGCTTGGCGATGCACCTGCCGGTCGTTCCCTTCCCGATGAGTCGGAGGCGGCTCGCCGACAGCAACGAGAACTATTGGAGACCCTGAGCGCCGGAGTCTTCCTTCTCGGACCCGACGACACCATTGCCCAGCACAATACTTCAGCTCTCTCCCTGTTCGCATTGCCCCCGACAAACCTGGTTGGAAAGCGCCTGCAGGACACCGATCTGATCACGCGCATTCCCGAGCTGCTTCCACAACTGGAAGCCACTCGCGTCAATAACGATGTGTTACGTTTTCCAGCGCGTATCAAGGTAGGGCCAGAGGAGAAGGTCCTTGAAGTCAGCATCCGGCCACTCGTCAATGAGCGTGGCCAGCGTGGCGGCACGTTAATTCATGTCGATGATCAAACGGTCCAGGAAAAGCTGCAGATGACCGTGGAAGAACTGGAAAGCACGGGCGAAGAACTGCAATCCGCTAACGAGGAACTCGAAACCACCAACGAAGAGTTGCAATCCACGAATGAAGAACTCGAAACCACCAATGAGGAACTGCAGTCTACAAACGAAGAACTCGAAACCACCAACGAGGAACTGCAATCGCTGAACGAAGAGCTGGAGACCACTAACCAGGAACTAGAAGAGCGCACCAAAGAGTTGGACCAGGTTAATAACGTTTACCTGCAAACGCTGGAGAAGATTCGCCTTCCCGTCATGCTGGTGAATCATGAGCGCCATATTGAATTCTGGAACAGCCGGGCCTTGCGCTTGTTCGGGTTCAAGAGCAAACCGCCTATGGATCTCACGATTGACCAACTGCCGCTTTCGCAGGAACTGAAAACTACCCTGATCCGGCGGCATGGCATTGTTCTACTGAAGGAGCAGCCAATCGTAGCCCGTGCTCAGTCTCTGGGGACCGGCTTGAACTCTGTAGCCGACATTCATTTCAGCTTCATCCCTCGGGAGGATAAGTCCAGGAATGTGCTGATCATGTTTGAACCTGTGGATGGCAGGCCGAGCGGCAAGGCCACAAAAAGCCGGAAAAAGCGGAAATAGCCAGGCAGGAAAGAAAGCATCTACGGTGAAATTTGCTTCATGCGCTCTCTCATTTCAAGAATGCGTCTTTGCAGAAGCTCCGCCTGTTGTCGTTGTTGAAGCGTAGCGTTCGCCAAATTTTGCGCCAGGCTGTGCATGTTCGACATGAGGCGCCGGGATTCTTCCACTGGGTTGCCGGGTTGCCGCTCGACTGATATCGGCTGTGGCTTAATCGTCAGGACTCCCGAGGTTGCAATCCAAAAGTTCAGCTCCGTCACAAAGGCGTAAACAGGACCGCGCTTTCCTTTTCCGAGGTGCCGCACGGGTAATCCGAATTGGTGCTCCCATCTCTGAACCGTGCGTACACCGCGATTAAGATAGGAGGAAATCTCTTTCCAGGAGTTTAAGACCTGCTGGGATGGCTTTCCGTTTTGGCGCATATGGCGCACTCCTACAGTCTGCCAAGTCACTGAGATTGACACCTTGCAAAGCTGAGTATAACCCGAAGCAACTTATCCCGTTAGATGATTCGCAAGAGGGCAGAATGTCAGGCGATTATGAACGATCAACACGCTATATGAACTCTTTGCCCCGGAATAAGATGCGGCAACCCTGGTCAGCAGTTGATTGATAAACTCCACCGTATCGTATAGCAAAAAGCCCAGTAGCAAAGCTCAACTAATATTGCTTTTCACCGACATTGCCGGCGACAGCTCAACCGTGTTCCTCGTAAAGGCCGATGACGTTCCCGCCGGGATCACGGAATCTCGCGGTGATCTCAGGTGCATCCGCGCCGACCGGCTGAACAATCTCTCCGCCATTCGCGACCACTTTGTCGATGGTTTCGGCGACACTGTCGACCATGATGTAGAAGAGGAGCCCCGGAGCCGACGCAGGTAGACGATTGAGCACCCATGCGCCGCTTACTTCTCCGACGCCGTCATCGAAGGCCGTGGCCCCATCGCCCCGCTTCCTGATATTCCAACCGAACACCCGCTGGTAAAAGTCGGCCGAGCTTGTGACGTCCTTGGCCGGCAACTCGATATAGCAGATCTTGCCATTTGCGTATGTGGGAGGCATTTGGAGGCTCCATCACTTCGAGGTCGCCAGTTTATGGCCTGGCCTCGCAGATGGCAAACCCGGGAATTAGCTCTTTCATACGTCGCAAGCTGGCGATAGTTGCTCAACCATCACAGGATTGGTAGGGCCCATCTGGGCTTCGAATGGCAGGGAGAGGGTGAGCCCCTCCCCCCTTTGTGCTTACTTCTGATGCTGGCTGTAATACTGAATTCCCTGCTCCGCCTCGGATTGGGCTTGCTTCGTTAACTGCAGGGCCTTTGCGCGATGACCGCCGTGTTCGTTGTTGGCTTTTTCGAACTCTTCTTCCGCTTGCCTCAAGTGCTCGAGTCCAGCAGCCATGTGTGGCTCTTTACCCGTATTTTGTTTGGCCATGGCATCGGCTCTTTGCTCTTGTTTCTTCTCAGCCGCACTCTCCTGAGCAACCGCAGACGTGCATAGAGCGGCACCAAGCAGCAGCGCCGAGGCGTAAGCAACGATTCTGGAACGCATAGTGTCTTCCCTCCATGGGCTAGTCAGTACAGATTTGAGAGAAAGCGCTTGCGTGGCGCCGACAAGTGCTCTGCTCGCACAGGATATTGGAATCCGGGTGTGCATAGGAGGGTTGGAAATGTTCAGTGAGCCGGATTTACCGTGCAAATTCGTACTCTGGTAGTGCGCTATGAAGGTCCAAGACTTAGGAACAGGCATCTCAAGAGGTTGAGGGCTCCCTATGGCCGGTTCCAGATGGGCGATCGTTTTGAAAACCAAGCCGATTGACCCGGAAACCGCTGAACAGGAAGCGCGCTGGCTAAGACTCGGTGACGATGCTCTCTCAAATCACCCTACCCAGGAACTCGAGCGTCGACAGATCGCACCTGGTCTGCGGGCCCTGAGAAGATTAGAGCGAGTTACTCACGAATCCCAACAAGCTCTAGAAAAATATCGCGAAGAGAAACGCCGATTTTGATGTGTGGCAACTCACGAGCACAAGCTGCGGGGGCGGCACTAACCTGAAAAACTCGTTTTGGGAATCGGCAGAGTGACTTGCAGAGTGGTTCCAGAATTCGTCGACGAGATCTCCATCTCGCCATTCAGGTGCAAGACCCGTTCCCGCATCCCACGTATTCCGACTCCAGCATGACGGCCACCCTCTTCACGACTTGGGGAGATGCCTTTTCCCGCGTCTGCAACGTTAAGGCGTACGGAATCGCTATCGATGCTCAATTTCACCGATGCTGACGTGCTGCCCGAGTGCCTGTGAACATTGGTCAAAGCTTCCTGCACGATCCGGAAAATCGCCAGTTCCATCTCCTGGGGTAGCCGCTTGGACTCAGATGGTAGATCGAGAGCAATTTGCATTCTGCTGCGCTGTGCGAAGCCCTCAACGTACCAGTCCAAAGCCAGAACTAAACCTGCTTCGTCCAGCATGGGCGGATGCAGAAGATATGACAGTGTTCGAATTTCCTGCAGCGCTTGATCGGTCAGATGTGCGGCTTCCTTGAGCTTCTCCACCGCCCGCGGATCCAAGTCTGTTCCCTGGAGCATAGCCAGGCTGAGTGCAAGGGCGGCGAGAGTCTGTCCTGTACTGTCATGCAACTCACGCGCTAGTCGTCTGCGCTCTTCATCGCGCAGGTTCAGGAGCCGCCGCGAAAGCTCCCGCAATCGCGACTCCGCCTCCGCCAGTGCGCGCGTTCTCGATAAAACGCGTGCTTCGAGATCCTCGTGCGACTTACGCAGAGCTTCCTGACTGGCAAGAAGAGCTTCCTGCACACGCTTGCGTTCTGCGACTTCGGTCTCGAGCGCCTCAGCCTTTTGTTGCAGCTGCGAGATGATGCGATAGCGCTCTTCGTCGCTTGAAACACTCGTATAGCTTTCGCCCGGTATTACCGCGGAATGCTCGCCGCAGATCCTCAGAAAGGCTGGACCGTGCTCCTTCTGATTGAAATGAGCGATAGGATAAGCGCAGCGCAAGTGGAACGATCGCGCCTCTGCCAGTTCGTTCCATAGCTGCTCAAGGCGAATCGCGCCTTCGTAATTTTCCTCGGACCAGAGCAGCGCCACCATTTCGCCAAACGCGACGATGTTTGGGTTCTCACCCTCGCCTGTCAGCTTAGCTCCGTCGATAACCTCGCCCATGTAAGTAAGGAATTTGGCGGCATCGGGCAGTCCATCAACCATGAACCTGGTGAGAGTTTCGCTCGCGTCCAACGGGACGTATCTTCCCCATTGCATCGCGCGGGAGAGATCGAAGCCGCGTGACAAGAGTCGGTTGGCCAACTCTTCCCGATGGCTGCTGGTCGCGATTACGATCGCGGCATCACCATTGACCAGCGCTGTACCGATGAACCGGGTTAATTCGTCCAGCAAAAAGGAGTCTTGCGAATAGAATTGAACCACGTGGGCGCGGTGCTCGCGCGGCTGTGCCTCGAACGGGACTGAAACGGCTTGGGACACAAGCGGAACTGTTCCTTCGCAAGATACCGGGTGCGTAAACTCGCCCAGCCTCCCGTATCTTTTCAGACGCGTGCAGTCTTGCACATACAGTGAATTCCCTACTTATGCGCTTTGACCGAGGGACACCTGCTGGGGTTTGTAGCCGTGAGTTCTCCAGCAGAGCAGCTGCCTATATATAATCAATCTTGTGAGTTCCGACTCCGCCATACGTAAGCTCGCGACGGCACACTTCCCTACCCGGTGGGGAACCTTCCAGATACTAGGTTTCGAAGGCAGTTTCGGCGTTGGCAAGCGCAAGGAGGAGGCCGTGGCGCTGACCATGGGTGACCTGAAGACTCGACCGCCTCTGGTGAGAATTCACTCCCAATGTCTCACGGGGGACGTATTTGGGTCTTTGCGCTGCGACTGCCGTCAACAGCTCGAAATGGCGCTGGCCATGATTGCGCAGGAGGGCGTTGGCATCCTGATATACGAGCAACAGGAAGGCCGCGGCATCGGTTTGATGGCAAAGCTTCAGGCCTACGCCCTCCAGGACGCTGGACTGGATACGGTGGAGGCGAATGAGCGACTTGGTTTCAAGGCAGATCATAGAGAATTCGCGTTGCCTGCCGAAATCTTGAAAAATATCGGAGTTGACCGCGTCCGGCTACTGTCGAACAATCCCGACAAGGTCGCCGCACTCGAGAGCGCAGGGATCAGAGTTGTGGAAAGGGTCCCCTGTGAAGTATCCGCGGCGCCCTACGCGGAAGATTATTTGAAAACCAAGAAAGAAAAGCTCGGCCACCTGTTTACCTCACGCTAGACATCTTCTTTCAGAGCGCTTCGCGCAAGTGTAAACTCCTCCGAAACATGATGGCGCACAAAGCGCGTCCCGTTGTGCTCAGTGTGATCCTTGCGGCCGGAATGGCCGGTTATTACTTTCAAATCTTCCTGCCTCGCGCTCGTGCCACGCGTGCCGCCCACAACATCGCATTCTTTTATGCGGAAGATATGTACCCATATTGGTTTGGGACGCGCGAATTGTTGCTGCATCATCGGTCACCGTACAGCGAAGAGTCTACTCGCCAGATACAGGCCGTTCTTTACGGCCGAGTCCTGGACCCGCAAAACCCGTATGAACGCGACCAGCATCGCTTCTCCTACCCACTCTACATCGCTCTTTTGCTCGCTCCATTTGCATGGTTTCCCTTTTGGGTCCTTCGCGCCTGCGCAGCGGCCGCACTTCCCTTATTTGTCGTGTTCGGGGCAGTGCTATGGAAACGCGCGATGCGACTCACGCTGACGCGAACTCAATTGGGCATCGCTTGCGTGTTGGCGCTGTGCAGTTACTCGCTTCTGGACGCACTCGTAACCCAACAAGTCACGATCCTTGTGTTTTTCGCCCTTTCGCTGGCAGTCTGGTTTCTAGCAAACAAGCGCTTTGGTTTGTCGGGGATTGCCCTTGCGATTGCAACGATTAAGCCGCAATTGGCTATTGTGCCTATCTGTTTTCTGCTTCTCTGGACTCTAAGCCGCTGGCCGCAGCGTCGAAACCTTGTACGAAGCCTCGCAATATGCACCGGAGTTCTTGCGGCCGTCTCCATGTTCCTGTTGCCATCCTGGCCTATCGAATGGTGGCACACGATAGTTTCCTACCGGCACTACACCGTTCCTCCCCTCACGGTCTACATTCTCGGGGGAATAGTCGGCACGTTGATGAATGCGTTTCTGCTGCTCCTGGCGATATGGTTTTCGTGGAGGTCGCGGCACGATGAACCGACGTCACACCGATTCGCTTCGACATTGGCATTCACTTGTATTGTCCCGGTGGTAAGCCTTTCGACAGGCAACGCTGTCTACGACCACATCATGATTCTGCCCGCGCTTCTTCTGCTGCTTTCACAATGGAGAAGCATGTCGGCGCGGGGCGTTATGCGCATTCTTCTCTGGACGAGCGCGGCCGTGTTCGCCTGGCAACCGGCTTCAGCGACCATCGTATTCTTAATCAACGTTATCTCGCCCACGTTAATCAGGCCGGCAACTCTTCTTTCAGCGCCGCTGCGCACTCAGCCTTCGATGCCCTTCGCAGTGTTGGCTGTCCTGGGATTACAAATGGTGGCGTCGTCAAGGCATGGGGTCGACGCCGGCTCCCGCCGGCCGTCTTCAGAACTGATCCAGTAACTTCGCGGACTGCATGCGGCGTGAGACGGGCAATTTGTGCAAAGCAGCCTGGGCCAGTGCGATGTACACCGCGCGCGCCAGTGGAAGTCGGCGAAGCACTTCGAGGTGTTTGCTTATTGTCGCCACGTCCCCTCTTATAAGCGGGCCGCTGAAGGCTTCTGCTGCTCCATACTTCGCGTAGTTGGAAAGCGTCTGTTGCAAGATGGGAAGCATTCGCCGACGGGCAGCGCGCGATGAAATACCTGCGGTACGGGCGACCTCTTCAGCAGTTACAAGCAAGGCCACAAGCAGCGGCGACGAAAACGAGCCCCAGGCATGATAAGCGGGCTTGTCTTTTTTGCTGATCGGAAAGACGCTGCCACCAAGATCGCGTGCTATGGTCGTCGCCACCCCAAGTGCCTTTGCATCTCCTTCGACTGCGAAAGGCACCCCGTCGAGAGAAGGCACGCTTGCGGAGACAAACGTCATTAGAGGATGCAGCGAGGCCACAGTTGCCCCTGCGCGGCGAAGCGCATCCAGTTCATCGCTGGCCAGCGCTCCGCTGGAGTGCAGTACGGTCTTCGCGTGCCAGTCGGTACGAGCTCGGAGGTCACGCGCGCATCTACGAATTTCCGCATCTGGCACACACAACCAAACCACATCCGCGGACAAGGTTGCGTGAGCAATCGTACGGCACTGCGATTGGACTTTTCGCGCCAACAACGCGGCTCGCGCGCGAGATGAGGATTGCCGACCGGTAACGATCTCGTCGATCGTGTAACCCGCCCTGCGCAGCGACAGCGTCAGCGCGGTCCCCAACTTGCCCGGACCTATGATGGTGATGCTCGGCTTCCGCCCCATAGGCGGGCAGCATAGCAGGCGCGCTTCGCAAGCACCAACCTTGAGCACCACTCCGATCGATGAATTCTTGTGAATACCGTCGCTTATAGTATGTATATGGCCAAATCACATCCTGTAAAAGCCGGAAAGCTGCGCGTTCTGTCTTCTCGCACTGTGTTTCGTGGGCCAGTATTTCAGGTCACGCGTGATGAGGTTCAAGAGCCCTCAGGCATTCGAGCCAAGCGCGATATCGTTCGCCACCCGGGCTCCGTCGTAGTGCTTGCCATTGACGACAGCCAGCAGGAGCCTCGAGTTTTGCTCGAGCGACAGTTCCGTTATGCCGCCCGGCAAAATCTCTGGGAACTCCCCGCCGGAAGAATCGATGAAGGCGAGAGCGAGCTCGCCGCCGCGAAACGCGAGTTGATCGAGGAGACGGGCTACACTGCCGCACAATGGAAGAAGCTTGTGAAGTATTACGCCAGCCCTGGCTTTATAGACGAAACAATGTCCATCTACCTGGCGCGTGATCTGCATCGAGGAACCGCGCAGCCAGAGGATGATGAAGCAATCCGCACCCGCCTGTTCTCTTTGTCCGACACACTACAGATGATCGCCCGGGGAAAGATTTTCGACGGAAAAACTATCATCGGGGTACTGTGGTTTCAGCAGCAACACTCGAGCCCAACCTAACGACGCCGCAAGTGAGAATATCTTCCTTATTCCGTTATTCAGTGTATTGACACCTACGTACAAGTGGCACGAAAATGTGCGTCATGACGCAGGCATCTCTCGTGACAAGTGGTGTGCCTGTTAAGGGAGGCAGTAAGTGGACACTATGAAGGGTACGGTTAAGTGGTTTAACAACGCAAAGGGGTACGGTTTCATCGGTCGTGAGGATGGGCCGGATGTCTTTGTGCATTACAGCGCTATCAGCTCAGAAGGTTACAAGAGTCTTCAGGAGGGCGACCCTGTCGAGTTCGAGATTACCCAAGGTCAGAAAGGGCCGCAAGCCGCGAACGTCACCAAAGCTTCTTAGTTTTTCTCCGGAAGGTTATCGGCACAGAAGTTGTGTACGTGTGCGTGTTTGCCTCTGCACCAACGCAAACTCCCCCGGTAATTTTCAAGGCTAACTTACGTACGCCTGACCGACCTGCCCAGGTGCACTTCGGCCGGCCCAAAATCCCTCGGGCGAGGAGCATGCCAACTCTGCCCGGCAACATCTTTGCGCACATCACCGACTTCGACCCAGCACGAATAATATTCCGCAACAGCTGAAACACTCCCAAATTGAAGGCCTACCACTCCTGTCCCAAGTTGTTTAATCTTGTTAGTTCCCCATGGACAACAAAGCCATCGCCGGTCTGCTGTATGAAACTGCGGACCTGCTTGAAATCGACAACCAGGATCCGTTTCGTATTCGCTCATACCGCAGAGCGGCGGAGGCGGTTGAATCTCTGGACCAGCAGGTATCGCAGTTAATCACCGAGCCGAAAAAGTTGCTTGAGGTCCCTGGTATTGGAAAGGGCATGCTGGCCAACCTGCAGGATTTACTGCAGCAGGGACAGATCGGCATCCATACGGAGCTGATCAAGAAATACCGTCCCTCGATGCTGGAGTTGCTAAAGATCCAGGGCTTGGGGCCTAAAACCATTGCGCTGATCTGGAGCGCTTATCAGGTTGCCGATCTTGAAGGCGTCGAAAAGCTCGCGCGCGAAGGAAAAATCCGAACCCTTCCGCGTATGGGCGAAAAGCACGAGCAGAAGTTGCTGAAGGCAATAGAGGATTATCGTCGGATTGCCGGACGATTTCTACTGGACACGGCTGAGATTCAGGCCCAGAAACTCATCGCGCATCTCTCAACATTCGTGGGAATCGACAAGATCACCCCGGCTGGGTCTCTGCGTCGCGGGCGCGAAACTGTGGGCGACCTCGATGTGCTTGTTACGGGTAAATGCTGCGTGGATGATGAAGAACGCGCCCAGCTACTGGCTCACATCATCAAGCTGCCCGGCCTGATGGAGGTGATCGCTCAAGGAGACAACAAAGTCAGCTTCCGCCTGCGCTCAGGAATGCAGGTGGACGTTCGAACTCTTTCGCCAGATTCCTTCGGTGCGGCCATGCAATATTTCACCGGCTCGAAATCTCACAATGTCGCGCTGAGGCAGCGCGCACTGAAGATGGGGTTCACGCTCAGCGAGTACAGCCTGGCGGAACTCGAAACCAACAAACCCGTCGCGGGAAAAACGGAAGAAGAAATCTATTCCAAGCTCAAACTCGACTATATCCCTCCAGAGTTGCGCGAGAACTGCGGCGAGATCGAAGCCGCCGAGAACCACGCTTTGCCCAACCTGATCACGGAAGCGGATCTGCAGGGCGACGTGCATATGCACACGGTCGAAACCGATGGTCGCTGCACAATTGAAGAAATGGCGGACGCCGCTCGTGAGCGCGGTTACAAGTACATGGCCATCACCGACCATTCCAAGAATTTAGCTTTCGCCAATGGGTTGGACGACAAGCGTGCCCTCGAACACATTGCCAGGATTCGTAAAGCGGCTGAGAACATAGATGGCATAAAAGTATTCGCAGGAATTGAGGTCGACATCCTGACCGATGGTGAACTCGACCTTTCTGACTCCGTGCTCGCAGAGATGGACATCGTGATCGCGTCGGTGCATTCGCAATTCGGACAAGATCCCGCCAAAATGACGGAACGGCTCATCCGGGCGATCGAGAATCCCAACACATCCCTGATCGGACATCCCACCGGCAGAATGCTTCTTCGCCGTGATGCCTATGGCTTCGATATGGACGCGGTTCTCAAAGCGGCAGCCAAATCCAGGGTAGCCATGGAACTGAATGCCTACCCGGATCGGCTGGACCTGAATGATCGCCACCTGCGCATGGCCAAAGAACGTGGGGTGAAGATCGTGATTAACACTGACTCCCATCACACGTCTCACCTGGAGAAGATTCGCTTTGGCGTGCTCCAGGCGCGACGAGCTTGGTTAACCAGGGACGATGTCATGAATACCCTTCCGGTGCAGAAGTTCGCCCAAGCCATCAAGCACCAATGGTGAACAGCCTATGCTGCCCCTACCTTGTTTCAGCTGCTGGCTTGAAAATCAGCCTTGTTTATACGGTGGATAAAAACAATCCCTTTGACAGACCTCTGCACCTGGGGCACAATCCCTCGATCTACGCAAGAGGAGGTGCGCATTGACCATTCTGAGCTTCTGCGATCCCAAGACAGCCATGGTGACCACGAAAGCAACCGTTGCTGAAGCTATCCACGTCATGTTGGCTTGCCAGGTTGGCGCAGTAGCGGTTGTCGACGAGAAAAACTGTGTAGCGGGTATCTTTACAGAACGCGACGTCATGACCAAGTTTGCGCTGAGCGGCCGCGATCCCGCCGATACCTTGACACGCGATCTGATGACCACACCGGTGCACACCGCTTCTAATGAGATCACTCCCAGCGAGGCGCTCACCCTCATGATGGAGCGGAACTTCCGACATCTTCCTATCGTGGATTCGCGCGGCACGCTTTTGGGCATACTCTCGCTGCGCGGCCTGCTACAACACCGCACCGAAGAATTGACCCACGAACTCGATTCCCTGGAGGCTTACTATTCCAACGACAGCATCGGGGGATGATTCAGATTTCACGTTGCGGATTTCACACTCCGATTTCGGAATCTGACACCCTCCTCTTCCAGAACGCGTACAATCGTGTGCGCTATGGTCGATGACAATCCTGTCCCTCAGGCATCCACTGCCAGCCCGGAAACACCTGCGGCGCCACCTGCCGCGCCAGCGCCCGAAGCCGGTCCAACCATCAACATAGGAGATGAGTTCGGAACTGCTAAGCGGAACCTTCCTCCACCCAAGGTGCTTGCGATTGGTCTTGCCCTGATCCTCGTGATCTCGGCCATTGTTGTTTTCACCCAGAGCCGGCCTGGTTCATCCGGTTCTATCGACGACGTAAACGCGGTCGAGATTCCCGACCAGAACTCTGTGCTGGCCACCATCACTGTAACTATTCAAAACAATGGTAAGAAGGCGATTTGGATACACACGATGAGCGCCACTCTCGAAACCTCAACCCCCGATGCGTCGGGTAAGACTGAGTTCACCGACGAGGCAGGGTCGCCGGCAGACTTCGAGCGTTACTTTCAAGCTTTTCCCGCACTGAAAACCCATGCGACTGCTCCGTTGCAGGTCGAGACCAAGCTCCAGCCGGGACAGAAAGCTTCGGGCACTATTATGGTAAGTTTTCCGGTGACTAAGGATACGTTCGACAAGCGAAAGTCTATTGCAGTCACCCTTACGCCCTACGACGAAATTCCCCTGACTCTCAAAAAGTAGTTCGTGGAATACAGAGGTGAGTCGTACGTCGTGTTTTGTCCAGAATTACTGTCCTGGCGCCGACGCTTGAACCGGTTGAGGCGCACCTTTCGGAGTGCTCAGATACCCGGTCACGCGATTCTTGTCCACAGTCCAGATCACCAACTCGTATAGCATGTGCTCGCGACCGGTGTAGAACTGAATTGGCTCGTTCATATTGCGGTCTTTTTTCTCGATGGTGCGATCGTCAGCCATCACATTGAGAGTGAACTTGCCCTTCTTGGGATCAGTCTTCTTCAACTGCAGACTCACGGTCGAGACCGGCTTTGGAGTTTTGCTCTTGTCGAGAGTGAACTCGTAATAGTTGCGGTCCCCTCTGTGCTTTAGAACCTCAAGATCGCCGCGCGTCGTCGCGATCAGGCCGCTCATCACGCCCATATCACCCTTCACGCTTTCGAGGCGAGCCTTCGTGGCTTCCAGATCGCTGCGCGTGGAGGCGACGTCGGTCTTCACTCCACCGACCTCCGTTTTCACCCCTGCCACTTCGCCGGTGACCTGGCTGAGCTGCTCCTTCTGCGCACGAGAGAGTCGGCTCTCCGCAGCGCGTTGTTGCGATTGCAACTCGGCAGTGCGGCGCGCCAACTCTTTCTTGGTCATGCCGAGTTGGCCGGCCATCGTTTCCGCCGAGGCTTCGGCTTCCGCCATACGCTTGCCGAGCTCGGTAAGCTGGCCGCTGCTGGCTGTTTGCCCTTTCTCCAGCTTTTCCAGCCGCCCACGATAATCGTAGATCGCGTACAAAGAGCCTGCTACGTATAGGACTGCCAACAAAAGAATGATCCACTTGCCGGCGTTGCTTTGATGTTCATGAACCTCGGCTACTGCCGCGCCTTCTTCAGACATGACCCGACCTCCGCGAACTTTTTGAGAAGTGTTGAAGTAATTGTTGAGCATAAGCACGGCAGTGTCAATGTCCCGTCAGTTACTTCGGCTCCGGGCATAGCAAAAACAGGCTCACGGCTTCCAGCGAGGTACTCGTGGCCTAAGCCGTACAATGAACACGTGAAGACCTGGGACGTGATCGTTGTAGGGGCGGGGGTTATTGGCCTCGCGATTGCCCGAGAGCTCAGCAAACGCCGATTGTCAGTCTTAGTATTAGAGCGCGGTGAGCCCGGACGGGAGGCGTCGCACGCAGCGGCGGGCATGCTCGTCGGCGATGGGGAAGAAAATCCAGAACAGATGCGCGCCTTGGCCTCGGCCAGCGCACGAGCTTATCCCGAGTTCGTTCATGAGATTGAAGACGAGTCTCACAGCAAAGTTGATTTGCGCAGCGATGGAACCATCATCCTCCTGTCGAGAGAAGAAGCTGCCACGCATAGCTCAACTAAATTATTAACGGCTGCGGAGCTTGCTGACATTGAGCCGGAGGTCGCCGGACCAGAACGTCAAGCGGTTCGAATTGAGGAACGCAGCGTCGATCCCCGCGCGCTTACCGCGGCCCTGTTGAAGGCTTGCTTGCATCGTGGCGCGGAAGTCGCTTCCGGGGAGCAGGTCACCTCCATCAACCTTATCGATTCTCGCGTCTCTGGGGTAATCACTCAAAAAACTGCCTACCCGGCGAACTGCGTTGTGAACTGCGCGGGAGCGTGGTCTGGGCAATTTCCTCCTTACACTTTCCCAACAAGACCGGTAAAGGGGCAGATGCTGGCCGTAGTTCGCCGGCAGCCAATACTGCGGCATGTGGTGCGGTCGCCGGAAGTCTACATTGTGCCGCGCAGTGACGGGCGCATTCTCATCGGGGCTTCCATCGAAGACGCTGGCTATGACAAGCG
>Ga0136846_1220097_pt1 | contig 16860 bp, 18 predicted proteins | sample HopSoiMetagenom2_FD_96841 | JGI IMG/M metagenome (GOLD analysis project Ga0136846, IMG submission 96841) | Grasslands soil microbial communities from Hopland, California, USA - 2 Assembly 2016 (version 4) | ecosystem: Environmental > Terrestrial > Soil > Grasslands | place: USA: Hopland...
GCCCTGCTCGGCCTGCTCGATCAGCGTGTCCTTGAAGACCTCCCAGTCGAGCTTGAGCGGGTCGCCGTCGACCTTCTCGAGCGCCTGGTAGATCGGCACCGTGCCGATCGGCACCGGCGCGTTGCGGACGATCCAGCCGCGGATGTTGTGGATGTTGCGCCCGGTCGAGAGGTCCATGACCGTGTCGGCGCCCCAGCGGATCGCCCACACCATCTTCTCGACCTCATCGGCCGCCGTCGACACCACGGCCGAGTTGCCGATGTTGGCGTTGATCTTGACGAGGAAGTTGCGGCCGATCGCCATCGGCTCGACTTCCGGGTGGTTGATGTTCGCCGGGATGATGGCGCGCCGGCGAGCGACCTCGTCGCGCACGAACTCCGGCGTGATGTGGGGCGGGATCTCGGCGCCGAACGACTCGCCGTCGGCGATCTTCTCCTCGGCCTCGGCAAGCGCCGCCTCGCGGGCGAGGTTTTCGCGGTGGGCGACGAAGACCATCTCCTCGGTGACGATGCCGGCGCGCGCGAACTCGTATTGCGTGACCCTCTGGCCGGCGGCGCCGCGGCGCACGGTGCGCGCAGCCGGGCAGGGAGCGACGAGCTTCTCGACCGAGATGTTGCCGTTGTCCTCCGGCTTCACCGGACGCGGCGCGACCGCCGCATAGCCGCGCGAAGAAATCCACGCCTCGCGCACCAGCGGCGCCCCGGCGACGAGGTCGATCACGGCATCGGCCTCGGTATAGGGCCCCGACGGGTCGTAGACGCGCACCGGCGGCTCGAGCGGGTCGGAAAGCGCGATCTCGCGCAAGGGGACGCGGATGTCGGGCCGGCCGGCCGGCGAGGCGTAGACCTTGCGCGAGCCCTGGATCGGGCCGGTGGTGACGCTCTGCGGCAGGCCTTTGAGGTTCGTGACGGGGGCGTTCATCAAGGATCTCCTCGATCAAGAAGGAGATCCGGCGTCGGCTGCGGGGGGGTTAAGCCTTTAGAAAGTTCCAGTCCCTCCGCCGGAATGACCCGGATCAGGTTCAAGGGTCACGGCCACAGCCGTATCTCAGCCCCTCGACGGGGCTCCCCTCGGAACGGGCGAACCTTTGGGCGGGCGCACGGGATTGTCAATGAACTTCTTCGGCTGAGCTTGCGTTGCCTGCGGGCCGCCGCTCGGGCTAGAGTGCCCCGGGAGGCGAAACGGAGGATGAGTATGGAAAGACGCACATTCTTGCTTGGACTGGTCGGCGGGCTCGCGGCCGCGGCCGGTCTTGCCGCCGCCGGCGCGACGCCAGCCCAGGCTTTGGCCGTGCCCGCTCCCGCCCCAGGCCCCGATGCCAAGGCCTCGAGCGAGGCCGCCGACATCCGGCCCGAGGACCTCGACGGCGTCAAGGTCGAGGAGACGCAGTACTGGTACCGCCGCCGGCGCCGGTACTACCGCCGCTACTACTGGCGGCCGCGCCGCCGGTACTACCGCCGCTACTATCGCCGGCGCTACTGGTAAGGCGATCGGCGCCGCAGGGCGCCGATGCGCGAGACTAAGTCCGGCACGGCGGCTCCGACCGCCGTGCCGTTCGACTTTTCGGCTACGTCGCCGGCATTCCGTCGGTGCCGCGGCGCGCCGGGCCGACGCCTGCGACCTCCATAAGTTCCTCGTCGGCCTCGCTGTTGGTGGTGAGGATTTGCGGGCAGCGCAGGCAGGCCGCCCGTCCCTCCTGGGCGAACCACCGGCAGGTCCGGCGGATCACGCAGGGCGGCAGGGCATCGGTCACCGCCGGGAGACGCTCGACGATGCGCACCGCGAGCTGGCAGCGCGTCCCATCGAAATGCGTGCAGCGTTTCTCCTCGCAGCGGGCGGCGAGGCGAAACACCTCCGTCGGGGCGACGGGGCCGGCGCGGCCGAGGATCTCGGGCGTCGCCGGCAGGTGGGCGTTGAGATAGGCGAGCCGCGGCTCGTCAACCTCCCAGGACATGACGCCGAGGATCTGCGGCTCGGCCATGCCGGGCTGGGCGCTCGGGCAGCGCAGCGCCGCCTCCGCGGGAGAGGCCGGCATAGGCCTACTCGCGCAAGCCGCTGAAGACGTCGTGCGGGAAGTAGCCCATCGTGACGTGGCCGCCATGGATGAGCAGCGCCGGCTGTGCTCTGCCGCCCGCTGCCGCCTCGGCCATGCCCGGCCCTGCCTGCAGCTCCGCCGCGACGTCATTCGCAAGACCCTGCAGCTCGCCGATGCTGCTTTGCGTGAGATCCAGGTCGCGAAGGATGAACCCGATGATCCAGGGGTAGTCGAAGATGAAGTCCCGATCACGCTTGATCGGCGGAAGCTTCGGGTGCTTCCGGCGCGCCTTCTCCAAGGCACGATCGATATGGGTGGAGAGATCCTTCACGGAGATGGATTGGGGTTTGCTCGCCATGGCAAGCGCCTCCTGCAATGGTTCTGATCGATGAATGGAAACCCGACGCGAACGCCTACGCGCACAAACGGATGCTAAAATGATGCTTCGCGCCGAAGCGTACGCCCGCCGCGGAACAGTGTCGAGTCGATCTAGGACGTCGGCTGCCGGCTCAGGCGCCCATCACCCGGGCCTGGCCCGGCTCGGGCACGGCGGCGCCGGCCGCCGTGTACTCGCCGAGCTTGTTGCGCAGCGTGCGGATCGAGATGCCGAGGATCTTCGCGGCGTGCGTGCGGTTGCCGAGGCAGTGGTCGAGCGTAACGAGGATGAGGTCCTGCTCGACCTGCGCGACGGTGCGTCCGACGAGCGCACGGGTGACGGCCTCCGCGGTCCGCGCCGCACGGGTCGCTGGATCGGAGGCGGCGGGCCCGAGCGCCTCGCCTTCCGGGGTGCGGATGGCATCGACGTCGATCTCGGGCCCGGTCGCGAGCAGCACCGCGCGATGCATCGCGTTCTCGAGCTCGCGCACGTTGCCGCGCCATGAGCTGCGGGTCATGAGCCGCTTCGCCTCGACGGTCAGCGAGCGCTGCGGAACACCGTTCAGATCGGCGTATTTCCGCCCGAAATACGAAGCCAGCTCCAGCACGTCCGCCGGCCGCTCGCGCAAGGGCGGAATGCGCAGGTGGACGACGTTGAGCCGGTAGAGCAGGTCCTCGCGGAAGCTGCCTTTGCGGACCTCGTCGGCGAGGTTGCGGTTCGAGGTCGCGAGGATTCGGATGTCGACCCTGACCGGGTGCGCGCCGCCGACGCGGTCGATCACCCGCTCCTGGATCGCGCGCAGGAGCTTCGCCTGCAGGCGCACGTCCATCTCGGAGATCTCGTCGAGGAGAAGCGTGCCGCCGTTCGCCTCCTCGAACTTGCCGATGCGGCGCGCGACCGCTCCCGTGAACGAGCCTTTCTCGTGGCCGAAGAGCTCGGATTCGAGGAGGTTGTCCGGGATCGCGGCGCAGTTGACCGAGACGAAGGGCCGGTCCTTGCGGGTCGAGCGCTGGTGGACGTAGCGCGCCAGCACCTCCTTGCCGGTGCCGCTCTCGCCGGTGATGAGCACGCTTGCCTCCGAGCGCGCGATCTGCTCGGCGAGCTTGACCACCCGCTCCATCGCGGCGTCTTTCCAGACGAAGCTGCGGCTGTCGGCCGCGACCGCCTCGATCACCGCCGCGATGAGCTCGGGGTCGGGCGGCAGCGGGATGTACTCCCTGGCGCCGGCCTGGATCGCCGCGACCGCGGCGCGGGCGTCGGTGCCGGTGCCGCAGGCGACGACCGGCGTGCGGATGCGTTCGGCGTCGAGCGCCGCGACGAGCGTCGCGATCGGCTGCGCGACGTCGATCATGATGAGATCGGCGCCCTTGGCGCGCAGCACGTTGAGCCCTTGCGCGACCGCGTCGGCCTGGGTCACGGCGGCGCCGCGCTGCATCGCGATCTTCGAGGCGGCGACGAGCTCGCCGGAGAGCCGTCCGATGATGAGAAGGCGCATGTGTGGCTCCGTTTCGCGATCGCGCTAGTGATCGCCCTTGATGATCTCGGTCATGGTGACGCCGAGGCGCTCGTCAACGAGCACGACCTCGCCGCGGGCGACGAGGCGGTTGTTCACGAAGATGTCGATCGCCTCGCCGACCTTGCGGTCGAGCTCGAGCACCGCGCCCGGCGCGAGCTTGAGAAGGTCGCCGACCGGCATGCGGGCATTGCCGAGCACGGCCGAGACCGTGACCGGCACGTCGAAGACCTGCTCGAGATCGGCGGCGCTCTTCGCGCTCACCGGCGCGTCGAGCGTGCCGAGGGCGAGCGGATCGGCCTCCTCGAGGCGGGGCAGCTGCAGGTCGTTGTCGTGGGCCATCGCGGTTCCGATCTGATCAGGCTGCGGTTTCGGTTTGCGACGCGGCTCCGCCGATCGCGTCCTCGAACCGGCCTCGCTCGCGGACGATGCCGCCGTCGGCCCATTCGAGGCGAGCGTCGCCGAGCGCGATGTCGGGCTCGCCGAGCACCACGATGCGGCCTTCGAAGCCGCGCTCGCGGGCAAGGCGCTTCAGCATCCCGTCGACCTCCTCGACGAGGGCGTCGTTCACGCGAACCGCGAGATGCGGTACGCCGCGCAGGTGCTGCAGCGCCGCTCGCGCGGCGTCCGCAATCGGCCCGAGCGGGTCCGCGTCGAGCGCCTCGCCGGCGATCTTCTGCGCAAAGGCGAGCGCGAGGGCGACCGCCTCCTCCTCGATGCGGGCATGGCGGGCCTCGGCACCCGCGAGGAGCGCGCCGGCCGCGCCGGCGAGCCGCTCGGCCGCCTCAGCGAGCCGCGCCGGCAGCGAGGTCTGCGCCTGCGCGAGCCCGGCCGCGATGCCGGCGGCGCGGCCGCGCTCCTCGGCCTCCGCGACGGCGCGCGAGCCCGCCGCGCCCGGGCGGCGGAAATCGTTGTCGAAGAGGAAGCGGCTCGCCTGCGTCATGCTGTATCGGCGCCCGTCAGTAGACGAGCTCCTCCTCGGCGCGGTTCTTGCTGATCATGATCTCGCCCTTCTCGGCGAGCTCCTTTGCCAGGTTGACCATCTTGGTCTGCGACTCGTCGACGTCCTTGAGACGGATCGGTCCCATCGAGGCCATCTCGTCCTGAAGGTTCTTCGCCGCGCGCGTCGACATGTTGGAGAAGAAGAATGCCCGCGCCGTCTCGTTCGCCCCTTTCAGGGCGCGCCCAAGCGTCTCCTTGGCGACGTGGCGGATCAGCGTCTGGACGCTGCCCGGATCGAGCTTCGTCAGGTCCTCGAAAGTGAACATCAGGTCGCGGATCTTGCGCGCCGCGTCGCGGTTGGTCTCGTCGAGCGAGGCGAGGAAGCGCGCCTCGGTCTGACGGTCGAAGGAGTTGAAGACCTCGGCCATGAGCTCGTGCGCGTCGCGCCGGCTCGTCTGCGTGATCGTGGTCACGAACTCGTTGCGCAGCGTCTCCTCGATGTATTCGAGCGCTTCCTTCTGCACCGTCTCCATGCGCAGCATGCGGTTGACGACGTCGACCGAGAAGTCGTCCGGGAAGATCGAGAGCACGCGCGCGGTATGGTCGGGGCGCAGGCGCGACAGGATGACGGCGACGGTCTGCGGGTATTCGCTGCGCAGGTAGTTCGCCAGGATCTCGGGCTCGATATGCGACAGCCGCTGCCACATGCGCCGGCCGGAGGCGCCCTTGATGTCCGACATGATCGAGGTGACCTGCTCGCCGGGAAAGATCTTGGCGAGAAGCTCCTCGGTGCGGTCGAGACTGCCGGTGACCGCACCGCCGCCGGAGAGACGCGAGATGAACTCGACGATCAGCCGCTCGACGGTCTTCGGCTCGATCGAGCCGAGCTGCGCCATCGCGTAGGAGACCTTCTTGACCTCGTCCTCCTCGAGCATCGCCCAGATCGGCTGGCCGTGCTTCTCGCCGAGGAGCAGCAGCAGCACCGCGGCGCGCTGGGCGCCGTCCATTTCGGCAAGGTCGAGATGCGTGTCGCTCGCCATGTCAGCGCTCGTGGATCCAGCCGCGCAGCACCGAGACCGTCTCCTGCGGGTTCGACTTCACCATGTCGCCGATGCGCTCGAGCGATTCGGCCTGGATTTGGCCGTTCGCCTTCGCCACCTCGATCATCTTCGCGGTTGCGCCGTCGCGGGCCATGTTCGGCATCTCGAAGCCGCCTTGCGCGGCGGCCGCCGCGCCCTCGGCCGCACCGGCACCGCGCCCGCGCCGGCTCGCCTTCTCGATGCCGAGCATCTTGCGCACCATCGGCCGCACCACGCTCATGAGCACGATCAGGGTGAGGAGCGCGATGACCCCGGTCTCGATCAGCCGCAGCAGGTCCTCCTTCGTCGGGCTGAACAGCGAGGTGAGGAGCGGCGTCTCGACGGCCGGCGCCGCGACCGGCGTCTCGGCAAAGCGCAGGTTCACGACCTCGAGCTGGTCGCCGCGGTTCTTGTCGAACCCGACCGCGGTACGGACGAGCGCGGCGATGCGGTCGAGCTCCTCCTGGGGGCGCGGCTGGTAGGTCGTCTCGCCGCCGGCGGCCCGCGCGTAGACGCCGTCGAGGAGGACCGCGACCGAGAGCCGCTTGACGCGGCCGCCCTCGAGGATCTCGGTGCGGGTGGTGCGCGAGATCTCGTAATTGACGATCTCCTCGTTCTTGTTCGAGGCGTCGCGGGTCGAGCCGCCGCCGCCCGGCTGGGCGGCTCCCGGAAGCTCGCGGCCGACGCTGACCGCGCCGTCGGCTCCGCTCGAGGCCTGGTTCTCGGCCCGCGTCTGGGTCGAACGCACGACGCGGCTCTCGGGATCGAAGCTCTCGGAGCGGCTCTCGATGCGGTTGAGGTCGAGCTCGGCCGCGACCTGCACCCGGGCCCGGCCGGAGCCGACGACGCCGGCGACGATCTCCTCGACCTGCGCCTTGAGGCGGCGCTCGATCCCGGCCTGCTTCTCGTCGCCTGCCATGCCGCCTGCGGCCATGTCGCCCTGTGCCCCGTCGGCGAGAAGGCGGCCGCGCTCGTCGACGATCGAGACGCGCTCGGGCTTGAGGCCCTCGACCGCGGAGGCGACGAGGTGGCGCACGGCGCGGACCTGCGCGGCGTCGAGCTCGCCCCTGAGCTTCAGCACGATCGAGGCCCGCGGCGGCTCGCGGTCGCGCTCGAACAGGCGGCGCTCCGGCATGACGAGATGGACGCGCGCGCCCTCGACCCGGCCGATCGAGCGGATGGTGCGCGACAGCTCGCCCTCGAGCGCGCGGAGATGGTTGATGCCCTGGACGAAGCTCGTCGAGGAGAAGGCGTCGCCCTTGTCGAAGATCTCGTAGCCGACGCCGCCGCCGGACGGCAGGCCCTTGCCGGCAAGCTCCATGCGGATGCGGGCGAGGTCCTGGCGCGGGACGAGGATGGTCTGGCCGTCGCCGCGGGTCTCGTAGCGGATGGCCCTCGCGTCGAGGTCCTTCATGACGGCGTTCGCATCCTGCAGCGACAGCTCGGCGAACAGCACGCCCATCGTCGGCTGCGACACCCGCATGATCACGAAGGCGAAGAAGCCGACGAGCGCGAAGGTGACGACGCCCATCGCCGCGATCCGCGCCGGCCCGAGCCGCGTCAGGAAGTCGACCGCCCCGTTCACCTTGAGGGAACCTGCTCTTGGAAGAGACCCGCCGGGCGCGACGCGCCGCCGCGCTAGGCAAGAATTTCCCTGTTCAGGGTTAGCGTCTGGTTAAGGGGCTGGAACGAGAGTTGGTTGACAGGCCGCCGCGCCCGGCGTGTTGTCCCGGCGAGAGCAGGCCGGCATGACCGATTTCGTCTCCCTCGAAGCGCTTTCGGCCCGCGTGCCGAACGGCGCCGTGGTGGCGCTGCCGGCGGATTATGCCGGCGTCGCGATGGCAGCGACGGCGCCGCTGATCGCCGGCGGAGCGCGCGACCTCCATCTCGTCTGCGTCCCGACCGGCGGGCTGCAGGTCGACCTCCTGATCGGCGCCGGCCGCGTCAGGCTGCTCGAGACGAGCGCCGTGACGCTCGGCGAGGCCGGCGGCGCGCCGGCCTTCGGGCGCGCCGTGCGCGACGGCGCGATCGCGCTTCTCGACGCCACCTGCCCGGCGATCCTCTCCGGCCTCACCGCCGCCCAGAAGGGCGTGCCCTTCATCCCGATGCGCGGGCTCATCGGCTCGGACCTCCTGCGCATGCGGCCGGACTGGCGCGTGATCGAGAACCCGTTTACGGCCGGCGACGCCATCGTGGCGATCCCGGCGATCCGGCCCGACATCGCGCTGTTCCACGCCGCGGAAGCCGACCGCGACGGCAATGTCTGGATCGGCCGCCGGCGCGAGCTCGCCCTCATGGCCTATGCGGCGCAGACGAGCCTCGTCACGGTCGAGCGCATCCGCGACACCTCGCTCCTCGACGACGAGGTGACGGCGGCGGGCGTGCTGCCGGCGCTCTATGTCGGCGCGATTGCCCATGTCCCGAAGGGTGCGAGCCCCTACGGGCTGTGGGGCGAGTACCCGGCCGACACGGCCGAGATCGCGCGCTATGCCGAAGCGGCGCGCAGCGAGGCCGGCTTTGCCGCCTATCTCGACCGCTTCCTCGGCGCGCCCGCCTTCGCATGAGCGCAAGCGACCGCGAGCGGCTCATCGCCACCGTGGCGGATGTCCTCGACGGCGTCGGCCACGTCGCCGTCGGCGCCTCCTCGCCGATACCGGCCGCCGGCGCGATGCTGCGCCGGGCGCTCGACGAGCGCCGCGGCCGGGCGGTGCGGATCTCGATCCTCGGCTCGGCCCGCCACAACTTCTTCACCAACGGCAGCGCCGAGCTGTTCGACTGCGCGGCGCAGGGGCGGATCGACGCCTTCTTCCTTGGCGGCGGCCAGATCGATGGCGAGGGCAACATCAACCTCGTCGGCGCCGGCGACTACCCGCGCTCCTCGCCGCGCTGGCCCGGCTCCTTCGGCTCGGGCCTCCTCTACTACGTCGTGCCGCGGGTGATCCTGTTTCGCGAGGAGCACAGCCCGCGGGTGTTCGTCGACAAGGTCGATTTCGTCAGCGCCGCCGGCACGAGCGCCCCCGGCGTCCACCGCACCGGCGGACCCTACGCGCTCGTGACGGGCCTTGCCCGCTTCCGCTTCGACCGCGAGCGTCGCCGCTTCGTGCTGAGCGAAATCCACCCCGAGCACGGCCTCGACGACATCCGCGACCGCACCGGCTTCGAGTTCGATTGCGCGCAGGACCTTCGAGCGACCCCCGAGCCGGACAAAGAGACGCTCGCGCTGATCCGCGGACGGGTCTTCGATGAGCTCGCCGACGCCTACCCGCAGTTCGTCGAGATGCTGCGGGGCTCGGAATGACAGCCCTCAAAACGAAACAGCCGCCCCTCAGGGCGGCTGCGGAACGGCCTGTCGCGTGCGCTACTGCCGGTAATGCTGGATGCGGGTCGTGCGCAGGCCGGCGAGGCCGTGCTGGTCGATCGATTGCTGCCAGCTCAGGAACTCCTCGGTCGTGAGCGTGTAGCGCTGGCAGGCCTCCTCGAGGCTGAGCAGGCCGCCGCGGACGGCCGCCACTACCTCGGCCTTGCGCCGGATGACCCATCGGCGCGTATTCGTTGGCGGAAGGTCGGCGATCGTCAGCGGACTTCCGTCCGGCCCGATCACATACTTGACCCGCGCCCGATAGGGTTCGGTCATGATACGCTACTCACACACTCGACTGACCACGTCGAAAGGCAAGGTAGGCCGGCGCGCTTAAGATTTGCCTAAGCCTGCCGCGGCCGAGAAAAAGCCTTCGCGGACGCGCTCAAATCGCGGGCAGACCGAGGGTTTTCACGCTGCCGAGCGGCACCCGGATCGAGCCGATGACGAGCTGCGGCGTGTCGCCGGTCATGTCGACAGCATCGACCCGGCCGGCGATTTCGGTCTTGACCGGCACCCCCTGGCCGGAGCTGTCGAGGGCCGCGACCGTGATCGTGTAGTCGCCGTCCGGCGCGGTCGTGCCGGTCGAGGTCTTGCCGTCCCAGGTGAAGGTTTGGGCGCCGGCCGTCAGCGCGCTCGTCCGGGTCGCGACGACGCCGCCGTTCTTGTCGCGGATGGTGATCGCCGCCTGGCTGGCGTTGCGGGCCGGGTTCAGCACCCATCGGGCGCTGCCGTTCGCGAGCCGCGTCGTCGCGCCGTCGGCCGTAACCTGCATGCCGATGAAGCTCGCCGCGTTCGAGGTCGTCGAGGCCTTGACCGTCGTCAACAGGGCCGAGAGCGTCGCGTTCGATTTCAACTGCTGCTCGACCGAGGCGAACTGCACGAGCTGCTGCGTGAACTGGTTGGTGTCGAGCGGGTCGAGCGGGCTCTGGTTCTTGAGCTGCGTCGTGAGCAGCATCAGGAAGGAATCGAAGTTCTCGGCGATGCCCTTGCTCGGCGTCTTGCCGGTCGAGGCGGCGGCCGCTGCGGTGCCGCCCGTGCTGGTGATCGCGTCGGCCATGGCGGCCTCCTAGATATGCAGGTCGAGGCGCTTGGCGGCGCCCCAGAGCGTGCGGATGATCCGGGCCGGAGCGGCGTCGTCGGGATCGGGCTCGGGCGCGCGCCACGGCGCCGGCCGCGAATGGTTCGGGCGGTCCTCGCCGCGATGCTGGCCTCGGCTCTCGCCCTGGGGATCGCGCAAGGTGAGGTCGATGCCGCCCTCGGACGGCTTGAGGCCGGCCTGCTCGAAGGCGCGCTCGAGGGTCTTGGCGTCGCGCTGCAGGAGCGCCAGCGTCTCGACCCGGTCGACGACAAGCCGCGCCTGGACCGATCCGTCGTCCTCGATGTCGAGGCGCACGTCGATGCGCCCGAGGTCCTCGGGGTGGAGCCGGATCTCGAACCGGTTGACGCCGGAAAGACTCTTCATCGCGATCTCGACCGGCACCGCCGCGAGCGGCACGTTCGGGATCATTGCGGGCGCCGGGGCAGGCTGATCGGGCAACCGAGGCGGCGCGGTCTCCGCCGGGCGAGCGGCATGCGGATCTGGATGGGCCGACACAGGAGTGGCCGGGAGATCGACCGGGAGGCTGGGTTTCGCCGTCTCGGCCGGGCCGAGGTCGCGGTGGCTCGACAGCGCTTCCGCCTTGCCTGCGCGCTCGTCGTCCGACTGAGCCGAGGCGGGCGGCACTCGCGCGACCTTGGCGCTCGCAACGGGCGCGCTCGCCGTAGGCGGTGGTGTATCGGGAGGCGGCTCCGGCTCGGTCGGCCGCCCGTCGCCGGCATCCGGCGCGACAAGGGCAGCCTTGCCGCTCGCCAAGGGAGCGGCCGGCCCGGGCGGCGGCGGCAGGTCGGACGGCAGCTCCGGCCGACCCGGCGGGCCGCCGGCGGACACCGAGGCGCGAAGGGGTTCGGTGCCGGCCGGACCGGGTGCGCCGGCCAGCGCCAGGACGAGATTGGCCGCCTCGGGCGGGAGGCTTGGCGGCATGGCGGCCACCGAAGCGACGCTGGGGAAGGGGCCACCCGCAGCACCGGCGGAGGTGCGCTTGGCGCCGGATCGGCGGCGGCGGCCGGCGCGGCCGGAGGCGTGATTGGGCCGGGGGCCAGGGAAAGAGGTTCGGCAGCGACCCGTCCGGCTCCGGACTGAGGCGGGGGCGACACGGGGATCGGCGGCGCCAGAGCCACGATCGTGGCCGGGGACGGGCCCGGGCTCGGCGCCGTTTCGGCGGCGCTCGATGGCTCCTCGGGGTCGTCCTCGAGGCAACCCGTCTTGCCGGCAAGCGCGTCGGCTTCGCCTGCCTTTACATGCGCCGTATTCGCCCCCGCCCCGGCCGTCGCCACATCCGGGATTGCGGACTGGGCGAGGACGAGGACGGCATTATCTGCAAGCCGGGTCGTGGATCCCGCCGGGATCGGCTGGGCGGGCGGGATCGGGACTGCGCTGGCGCCCGCCTTCGCGGCCTGCCGGCTGGCGGCCTCGCCGCAGGCAAGCGCCGGCGACGCGGCAACGGGCTCTCCGGCCGCGAGCGCCGCCAGGGCCGCGAAGGTCGAGGCCTCGCCGTCCTGCGGCGCGGGTCCGCCGCCCGAGCCGGCGACGCCGGCGCCGGCTTGCGGCAGGAGTGCCGCCAAGATGAGAGATGCTTCCACCGCGCGCGCCCGTCTGCTCGAGAGCGAGCGGGGCAAGGTCCGGGCCAGCCGTCGCAAAGCCGAAGGTGTTGAATTCCCATATCTTTTGCGTCCGGACCCGATCGGCGGGCGCGGCGCGGCCGGCAGGTTTCAGCCAGGCCCCGGCAGGAACTGCCGGGCGGCGCCCTGGAAGAAGCAGGCCGCAGTGGCTATAAAGGCCCAGGGGCCGCTCGAGCCCGCAAGACCGGCCCATGCTCAACAGTCTCGACGTGCCGAAGGACCCCGCCGCGACCCGCGTCGTCGTCGCGATGTCGGGCGGCGTCGATTCCTCCGTCGTCGCGGCGGTCCTGAAGCGCGAGGGCTACGACGTCGTCGGCATCACGCTCCAGCTCTACGACCACGGCGCCGCCGTGCACCGCAAGGGCGCCTGCTGCGCCGGCCAGGACATCCACGACGCCCGCCGGGTCGCCGATGCGCTCGACATCCCGCATTACGTGCTCGACTACGAGGCCCGCTTCCGCGAGGCGGTGATCGAGCCCTTCGCCGAGAGCTATCTCGCCGGCGAGACGCCGATCCCCTGCGTCGAGTGCAACCGCGCGATCAAGTTCCGCGACCTCCTTTCGACCGCAAGCGAGCTCGGCGCCGACGTACTCGCCACCGGGCACTACGTCGCGAGCCGGCGCCTCGCCGATGGCCGCCGCGCCTTGTTCCGCGCCGCCGATCCGGAGCGCGACCAGAGCTATTTCCTCTACGCGACGACGCCCGAGCAGCTGGCGACGCTGCGCTTCCCCTTGGGCGAGCGCGACAAGGCCGAGACCCGCGCGCTCGCCCGCGACCTCGGGCTCAGCGTCGCCGACAAGGCCGATAGCCAGGACATCTGCTTCGTGCCGCAGGGGCGCTACGGCGACCTCATCGAGCGCCTGAGGCCCGGCGCCGCGAAGGCCGGCGAGATCGTCCATGTCGACGGCCGCGTGCTCGGGCGCCACGAGGGCCTCGTGCACTACACCGTCGGCCAGCGCCGCGGCCTCAAGGTCGCGATCGGCGAGCCGCTCTACGTCGTTCGGCTCGATGCCGCGAAGGGCAGGGTGATCGTCGGCCCGCGCGAGGCGCTGGCGACGAAAATCATCGCCGTCGCCGACGTGAACTGGCTCGGCGACGAGCCGCTGGCGCAAGCCGGCGACGCCATCGAGGTCGCGGTCCGGGTGCGCTCGACGCGTCCGCCGAAGCCCGCCCTGCTGCGGCCAGCCGGCCGCGGCGCCGAGATCGAGCTTTTCGCGCCCGAGGACGGGGTTTCGCCGGGCCAAGCCTGCGTCATCTATGCCGATCACGGGCCACGCGCCCGGGTGCTCGGCGGCGGCACGATCGCGCGCGCCGCGAGCGATGCCGCGGCGGCCGCCTGAGCCCAGACCACCGCGGGCCCGATGAGCGTCGACCTCGAAGGACAGCGCCGCGCCTATGCGCGCTGGGCTCCGGTCTACGACCGCGTCTACCACCGGTTCCTTGCCGACGCGCATCGCCGCACCGCCGCCGCCGCCGCGGCCGCGGGGCCGGACATCCTCGAGGTCGGGGTCGGGACGGGGCTCGTCCTGCCCTACTACCCGGCCCACGCCAGGGTCGTCGGCGTCGACCTGTCCGAGCCCATGCTGCGCAAGGCGGCCGAGAAGGTGTCCGAGCGGGCGCTGACGCAGGTGAGGCTGATCGCGGCGATGGACGCCTCCCGGCTCGGCTTCGCCGACGCGCGCTTCGACGCGGTCGCGCTGCCCTTCGTCATCACGCTGGTGCCGGACCCGGAGCGGGCGCTCGCCGAGTGCGCCCGCGTGCTGAAGCCGGGCGGCGAGATCGTGATCGCGAGCAAGCTCGGCGCCGACGCCGGCCTCGTGGCGCGGCTCCAGGAGACGGCCGATCCGCTGTTCAAGACCATCGGCTGGAGTTCGGCCTTCAAGATCAGCCGCGTCGAGGCCTGGGCAAAGGCGCACGGCGCAATCGAGGTACTCGGGATCGAGCCGCTCTTTCCGGCCGGGCTGTTCAAGCTGATGCGGCTGAGGAAGCGTGCCTGAGCCCGGGCCGCGCGTTCCTTGACAGCCTCGAACGGCGGTCCCTATATCCCGCGCCGGCGCCTTAAGGCGGAGTAGCTCAGCTGGTTAGAGCAGAGGAATCATAATCCTCGTGTCGGGGGTTCGAGTCCCTCCTCCGCTACCAAATTTCATCTTCATAATCAGGCGCTTACACTCGAGTGCCCGCGGGGCATCTCTCTCATATTTAGGTCCGGGGTACCATTTTGGGTACCAGAGCGCTCCGGACGGGTGCGAAACAGTCCCCGCCTGAGCTAGCGTTCTTGCATCCACTGGGCTTTGGTGCCGAGGTCATGCAGGTCGCGCGGCAGCTCTTCGCCGCTGCTGCAGAGAGCGCCGCGGGCCGAATGTGCGGCTTCTCTCGAGCGACGATAAAGGTGCGCTGCTTCGGCGAGTGACAGGCTCGCCCGTAGCCGCGCTCTGTGCTGCGCCTCATCGAGCTCGGTTTCTTCTTCCTCGGACAGGCCCCGTCCGCACAGGCTGGCTGAGTGCTCGCGCAAATACAGAGACCAAAGATCCTTCGGTCCGCCATCCGCTTGCCCTGAGCTAACCGACCAGACGAGGAGCGCCGCCGTGAATACGAATCGCGCGAAGGAGAGCATGTGAATCCCGAGGTAAGGATTCCACATCAAATCGCGATCCCGGGTTTAGAATTCGTGAACGAACCGACTTGCAAGCGCGGACCCTTTCGCTTCGGCGATCGTGCGGGCCATATGTCGCTGGGAAAGAGCACTGGATCCTTGAACCCTCGCCTCCTCCGACGCACCATGCGCTCGCCAAGTCATGCGGCTCGGCCGTAGCGGGGCTCGATGCGAATGACTGCCGCCTCGGAATTAAGGCTAGCCTTAGAGCGCAACCGGGAGGAGTTGGTCCGCAGCTTTGTCCGCGAGGCCTGCCTTTGCGATGAAATCACCCTCGGAATCGCGACTTCGGCCGCGGATCACACTGCGGAAGTCTGGCGGGCCCTTTGCGAGCAAGCATCCCCCGAGCCAGTTCGGCTCCTCGCCCATTCCTCCGGCCATGAGCTCAAAATCCGCATTTTGCTGCGCGGGTATTCTCGGTTTTCGGCTCTGGCGTTCCAAGACAGTACTTTAAGGGCGGACGCAGCGATCGCTTGGCGCCCGCGCGGGATTGATGGTTGGGAAGTATCTATTCACCACAGGCTCGGTGTGCCCGAAACACTCGTGACCCCCGATGACGGGGAGCCGTCCGCCGTCGCAACCATACACAGCAGTACGGACTACATAATCGAGTCGCCACGCAAGGATGACGCACCGGCGATCGCCCGCTGCTTTTTAAAAGTATATGGTCACAGCTATGTGCACTCAGAGGTGTTCTCGCCACGACGGTACTGGGACAAGATCGAGCGCGGAGAGCTGGTTCCGGTAATTGCTCGTGACACGACGGGAGACGTCGTCGGTCATGTTGCTCTGGAACGGGAGCCTGGAGCAAAGGTTGCCGAGCGCGGCGAGGCCGTCGTTGATCCGGACCATCGCGGGCGCGGCCTGCTTGAACGCATGACCGAGTGCCTCTCCGACAAAGCCTTCACACAAGGTCTGGAGGGGATTTATGCAGAGCCGCTTACCATCCATACTTTCTCGCAGCGCAATGATGAGCGCGTCGGTATGCCCGTTTGCGCAGCGCTGCTCGGCGTAAACCCGGAGAAGTTTGGCCCGAAGAACATGCACAGCACGCCTATCGGGCAGCGGCAAAGCTATTTAAGAACGTTCCGGTTCGTGCGCCCAACAGCGCCACGGACCCTACAAGCCCCGGACCAGTACCGTGACATTCTTTCAGAACTGTACACAGATCTTGGTGTCGCGGCATCGTTCGCAGCTCCCTACTCACCAAGTGTCGCACCATCCAAGAGCTCAATCAAATCCAACGGTCGAGGGTACGCCGTCATCACCCATGAAACGATTGGCTCAGAAGCGGGTGTCGAACTGCGCCAGGCATTTAGTGACGTCCGGGCTTTGGGTGCCAGGTCGGTTCAGCTTTCAGCTATCATCACTGATCCGCGCCTTCCCCAATTAAGCAACGCGGCACGCGAGCTTGGTTTCTTCTTCTGCGGTCTAGGACCAGGCTTCGCCGACGGGGCTGACACGTTTTCGCTTCAGTGGCTCGGTGAACCGCTGGACACGAGCAAACTTCAGCTCTTTACGGACCGCGCGAAGCGAATGATCGCATTCATCGACTTTGATCGTGCGGCGGTGGCTTCGGCGCGCTAATCTTGAAGCTACAGTACCAACGGATGCGGGATGTGGGCGCGGTGCGCACCTAACATTCGGGTGGCACTGCGAAGCAATAAACAGTTCGGCAGCGCTCCTATAGCTACTGGGGTGGGGCAGATCATAGAGGGCAAGTAGGAACGCCGCACGCGGCGCTCGTCACGAGCCCTGACCGACAGACCGAGGAGAAATCTGATGCGCCTCCCACTCGTTGCCCCTCCAAATCTCAGCTCCGAACAACGGGAGCTCTATGATGACATGCGACAGGGTATTGAAAGTAATTTCAAAGGCTTTGAAGCCATTAACAGCGACGGCGCTTTGATCGGGCCATGGAACCCATGGCTGAATTACCCGAAATTCGGCGGCCCGATCTGGGAGCTTGTCAAAGTCCTCTCCACCTCGCCGACACTGCCGCGGCCCGTTCGCGAAGTCGCAATCCTCGTCACCGGCACGCATTTCCACTCCGGCTACGAGCTTTACGCGCATGTTCTAATCGCGGAGGCCCGAGGACTGCCGGACAGCAAAATCGCGACCATAGTCGCGGGGCAACGCCCGGCGGACCTTACGCGGGAGGAGGTGGTGGCATACGATGTCGC
>Ga0136846_1213936_pt1 | contig 16845 bp, 19 predicted proteins | sample HopSoiMetagenom2_FD_96841 | JGI IMG/M metagenome (GOLD analysis project Ga0136846, IMG submission 96841) | Grasslands soil microbial communities from Hopland, California, USA - 2 Assembly 2016 (version 4) | ecosystem: Environmental > Terrestrial > Soil > Grasslands | place: USA: Hopland...
CCTTCGCCGCCTCGATGCGCAGCGCCATGTCGATGCGTTCGTCGTTCATGACGCGCAGCAGGAAGCGGCGCGGATCGTCCTCGCGCGACGCGGCGGGCGAGGCGGACGTGACGGCCGCGGACAGGGGCGCCGGCGCGCGTTCGCCGGGCAGCGTCGGGGGGCTCGCGGGCGCGTCCGCGTCCGCGCGCGACGCGGGCTCTCGCAGGCGCGCGAGCGCGGCGTCGAATTCCGCCGGCTTGATCGAGCGCAGCGGTCGCAGCAGCGCGGCCTGGCCGTCGTCGACGGGTTCGATGTCCAGCCAGGGCGTGTCGGTGAACATGACGGCGAGCTCCGGCGCGACCCAGGCCGACCAGTCGGTGCAGTTGACCTGCAGCGCCGGCACCATGGCCGGGGTGCGGCCGGGCTGCGCCGGGTCGGGCAGCAGGCGCACGCGCCCCGGCGGCACGTCGGCCAGGAAGCGCGCGCGCAGCGCGTCGAGGAAGGCGTGGCCCTGCGTCGGATCGACGGGGGATTCGAGCGAGAACCACAGCTGCAGCCCGTCGGTGCCCGAGACGGCGATCGCCGTCGCGGGCAGGTCGAGTTCGGACTGCACGCCCTGCCACAGCGGCGCGAGCGCGTCCCAGCCGGTGGGCTGCGCCACTTCCAGCACGAGGGCGCGCGTGCGGCCCGCGGCGTCGGCGAGCGTCATCGGCGAGGCGCCCGGCGCCACGGCGAAGAGGCGATCGAGTTCGGTGTCGAGGTTGTCCATGGCGTCAGGGCCTGGCCGGGCACGCGTAGGCGATCTTGTAGGGCTGGCCGAAGCAGCGCAGCAGGCGATCGGTGGAGCGCAGGTTGGGCTGGTTGGACTCGTTCTTCGTGGCCGCCGCGGCCAGGCGGTCATGGGTGGCCTGGAGCGCGGGCTTGTCGCCCTGCAGGAAGGCGATCGTCGCGTTGGCGTAGTCGTTCCAGTCGAAGCCCGAGCCGTCGTCGTCGCCGCTGCGCAGCGTGGCGCGTGCGGCGGCGATCGCGTCGACCGTCTTGCCGGCGCGGGCCAGCATCTGCGCGCGATGCCAGGCCAGCACGGGATGCGGATGCGCCTGCCTGGCCGTGTACGACTCGATCAGCATGGCGGCCTCGGCGTCGCACCCGGCGTCGCTCACGGGGCGCCAGCCCTGGTGGTCGTCCTGGTCGAAGGCGTCGAAGGGCAGCGCCAGGTCGCTTGCCAGGTGCTGCCGCAGCAGCGCGTCGCAGTCGGCGGCGTGCGCCTGGGCGGCGACGGCGACGGCAAGGACGAGGACGGCGGTGAAGCGGGGCAGGCGCATGGAATCCTTCGAAGGCGCGCGCCGGGCGGCGCGGGACGCCAGTCTATGCGCTCGCCGTGCCGTGCTCGAGCAGGTACCCGATCGCAGCGACCACCGTGGCCACCTGCGCCGCGTTGCACTGCGCGGGCGTGGCGCTGGCGCTATCGGGGTAGACCTCGGTGGTGGTCACGAAGCGGGCGGCGGTCATGCCGCCGCACAGGCCCAGTTCGCGCTTGGCGTAGTTGATCACGCCGGGCTGCTCGAGCGTCGTGCCGATGATGCAGCCGTGCTCGTCGGCGTCGGCGATGTGGGTGACGGGGCGCACGGCCGCGATCAGCGCGCGCTGGAAATCCGGCGCCGGGCGCTCGGTGTCGCCCACCAGGTAGAAGCCGTCGGGGATCGCGTGCCAGTCGAAGGCCTTGCCGTCGCGCGCGGCCTTGGCGGGCCCGAACTCGCTGTTGTCGGTGTCGGTGGTCTCGTGCAGGTCGACGTGCAGGTCGACCGCGCCGGCGTGCGCCGCGACGCAGGCCATGGCGAGCGCCGATTCGGCGGCGGGGCTGTCCTGGCGGAACTGGCGGTTCGGATCGATCGCGTCGGGGTTCCAGCGGTTGACCGTCTCGTAGCCCCAGGGGCTGATGCAAGGCAGCACCAGCACGTTGACATCGCGCGCGTGGCGTTCGAGCCCGGTGGCGATCCATTGCAGCGCGCCCTGCACGCCGCTGGTCTCGTAGCCGTGCACGCCGCCGGTCACCAGCACGGTGGGGCGGCCGGGCTGCCAGTCGTGGCTGCGCACCGCCAGCAGCGGATAGGCAGGCAGGCCCAGCCGCGCGTAATCGAGCACGCCGTACGAGAACAGGTGTGCCGCGGCGGGCAGCCGGGCCTTCAGCGGCTGCACGACCTCGGCGTCGTAGCTGCGGCGCAGGTGCTGGCGCGCGAGCCAGGCCGCCTTCTCGTCCGCGCCCCAGGGGGTGCCGGGCGTGCCGATGGGGTAGGGCGCGTTGTCTCGAGGGGTGCTCACGAAGTCGTCCTGGGATGGCGATCCCGGACGATAGCGCAAGGCCGGGCGCCGGGGCGAGCGCCGACCGGCCCCTGGCCGGCCCGGTCGACCTGGCAGGGCAGGTCGCGGGATCCGCCACGGCCTGCCGGGATGCGTCTGGCGGACGCGCGATCGCGGGCTGGTCGCACATGACCGAAAATGCCGGCGTTCCCCCTTCGTCCGACGTTCCAGAAAGCTTCCTCCAGATGGCCATCCAGTGGTTCCCGGGTCACATGCACACGACCCGCAAGGCGATCGCCGAGCGCCTGCCGGACATCGACGTCGTCATCGAGCTGCTCGATGCGCGCCTGCCCGGCTCCAGCGCCAACTCGCTGCTGGCCGAGATGACGCAGGGCAAGCCTGCGCTGAAGGTGCTGAACAAGCAGGATCTCGCCGACCCCGAGCTGACCGACGCCTGGCTCGCGCATTACCGCGCGCAGCCGGGAACGCGGGCCATCGGGCTCGACGCGAGCGTCGCCGGGCCGGCCAAGGCGCTCGTCGCGGAATGCCGGGCGCTCGTGCCCAACCGCGGCGGCATGGTCAAGCCCGTGCGCGTCCTGATCTGCGGCATCCCCAACGTGGGCAAGTCCACGCTCGTCAACACGCTCAACGGCCAGCGCGCGGCCAAGACGGGCGACGAGCCGGGCATCACGAAGATGGAGCAGAAGATCGTGCTCGCCAGCGACTTCTACCTGTTCGACACCCCCGGCATGCTGTGGCCGCGCATCCTCATCGAGGAGGGCGGCTACAACCTGGCCGCCAGCGGCGCCATCGGCCGCAATGCGTACGACGAGGAACTGGTGGCGATGGCGCTGCTGTCGCGCGTGCGCCATCGCTACGCCGACCGCATCACGGCGCGCTACAGGACGGCCGACTTCACGGCGATGACCGACGAGGAACTGCTGGCCGAGGTGGGCCGCAAGCGCGGCGGACTGATGCCGGGCGGGCGCGTGAACATGCAGAAGGCCGCGGAGATCGCGCTCAACGACTTTCGAAGCGGCGCCTGGGGGCGCGTCACGCTGGAGACGCCGGACGAATTCGCGGCGTGGTGGGCGACCGGGATGGCCGCCGAGGCGCAGCGGCTCGAGAAGAAGTCCGCCGACCGCAAGAAGCGTTGATCAGGCGGCCGGTGCGGCCGGCGCGTCCGGCGTCGGGGCCGGCGCGGGCTTGACGAACGCCTCGACCGTGCCCTTGAGCTTGATCATCAGCGGATTGCCCTTGCGGTCGACCTTCTTGCCGCCGGCGGGCACCCGCACCCAGCCTTCGCTGATGCAGTACTCCTCGACGTCGTGGCGCTCCTTGCCGTTGAAGCGGATGCCGATGTCGTGGTCGAAGATCGCGGCCACGTGATGCGGGCTGCGCGGGTCGACGGACAGGCGGTCGGGCAGCGTGGGCGGGGAGGCGGCGTCGGTCATGGCGGGAAATCTCGGGCGGGAAACGGGCGATTCTAAGTCGCCGCTCACGCGCCGCCCCGGGGCCGGACGCGCAGCTCGGCATAGCCCGTGGCCGGGTCCGGCTCGCGCGTGAAGCGCACGTCCTCGAGCCAGGCCAGCAGCACTTCGGCCGTGGTACGCACGATGCAGCCCGGCGCGACGTGGCCGCCCAGGACGCGCCCGTCGGCGTCCGACAGGCTCGCATGCAGGTGCGCGCCGCCCGCGCCGAGCGTGCCCGACAGGGTCAGGATCTCCAGGTCGCCGACCGCGTGGTGCAGGGCGTCGCGCCCGGCGAAGCGCAGCCGCGCCTCGCGCAGGCTGCCGATGCCCGCCAGCACGAAGGCGGCCTCGGCGTCGGCGGCCGCCATCGCGGCGACCAGGGCCTCGCGCAGGTCGTCGCCGGGCGACAGTCGGAGTGGCAGCGTCTTCATGGACGCCAGCGTAGCGCAGGGGCGCTTGACAGTTAAATAACCAAATGGTTATGATTTGGCCATGCCCGCCGCACCCGATGACGTCTTCAAGGCCCTGGCCGACCCCACGCGCCGCGCGCTCCTCGAGCGCCTGCTGCACGAGGGGAGCGAACTCAACGTGCGCGCGCTCACCGAGCGGGCGGGCGTCTCGCAGCCGATGGTCTCCAAGCACCTGAACGTGCTGAAGGCGGCCGGGCTGGTGCAGGAGCGGCCGGAAGGCCGCGTCGTGCACTACCGCGCCGAGCCCAGGGGCCTGGCGCCGCTGACCGACTGGATGCGCTTCTACGCCGTCTTCTGGGACGAGCGCATGGATCGCCTCGAAAACTTGCTCAACAGGATGGATCAATGATGAACACCGCCTCTGCCGCCACCACTCGCAGCGTCGTCGTCGAACGCCGCATCCCGCACCCGCAGGCCAAGGTCTGGCGCGCCCTCACGCAAGGGCCGCTGCTGGAAGACTGGCTGATGTCCAACGACTTCGAGCCGCGCGTCGGCCACCGCTTCACGTTCCGCATGCCGCCGATGGAAGGCTGGAACGGCGTCACCGACTGCGAGGTGCTCAGCGTCGAGCCGCCGGACGAGCTGTCCTACACCTGGAACTCCTCGGGCGAGGAGGCCGCCAACGGCCTGAAGACCGTCGTCAAGTGGACGCTGGCGCCGGTCGACGGCGGCGTGCTGGTGCGCATGGAGCAATCGGGCTTCCGCGAGCAGGACCAGCGCAACTTCATGGGCGCGAAGTACGGCTGGGAACGCAACCTGGGCGAACTCGAGCGCGTCGTCGCGAAGCTGGCATGAGCGCCCGCCCGGCCGCTCCGAAAGGCGCTCGCGCCGCAGCCGGCAGGCGCGGGGTAGTCCAGTGAGCGCGCTCGCCCACACCCCGGGTCGGGTCGAACCGTCGGCGCACGGCGGCGCGCGAGCCAACAAGTACCACCCGGCGCTGGTGCTGCTGCACTGGCTGCTGGCGTGGTTCATCATCGCCTCGCTGCTGTTCGGCTTCTTCGTGCTGCGCGTGGTGCCCAACACGGATCCGCACAAGATCGACATGCTGGAGTGGCACATGGGCCTGGGCATGGCGATCCTGGCGGCGATGCTCGTCCGCCTGGTCGTGCGCTGGCGCACCGCCAGGCCCGCCCCCGCCGGCCTGGGCACCCCCGCGTCCGCGCGCGCGGCCGGCCGGGCGCACCTCGCCTTCTACCTGCTCGTCGCCTGCATGGTGGCCAGCGGCTACGCGACGGCGCTGCTCGCGCACCTGAACGACATCGTCTTCGCGCGCAGCGGCGCGCCACTGCCGCCGACGTTCGACGCCTATCCCACCTTCCACCTGCACGGCTGGATCGCGGCGCTGCTGGCCGTCCTCGTCACGCTGCACGTCCTGGGTGCGTCGTGGCACTGGCTGGTACGGCGCGACGGCGTGATGCGGCGCATGGGCTGGGGCGGGCGCCGCGTCGAATAGAGGGTTGCCGCTTGGCGAATCGGGCGGCCCGCGCAGCGTGGCATCCTGCCGGATCCCACCGCCCGCCTCCCCACCCCCATGAGCATCCGACGCACCGGCCACCGCTACCGCGACCTCGCCACCGGCAAGACCCTGGACGTCTGGTTCCCGCGCGACCCGGCCCATGCGCGCCGCGGCTGCCTCGCCGAGAAGCTCGGGCTGATCGCGGGCGACGTCGTCGAGGTGCAGATCGACTCGCTGGAGGCGGCGCCCGCCTCGACCGAGGACGTGTGGCTGCGCCTGCACCTGCTGTCGGAGCGCGCGATCAAGCCCAACGAGCTCAACCTCGAGGGCCTCTTCGCGCTGCTCAACAACGTCGCGTGGACGTCCGCCGGCCCGGTGCTGCCCGTGCACGTCGAGGCGCTGCGCGCGCTCGCGGCCGCGGAGTTCCACCACCTGGCCGTGCCCTGCGTCGACAAGTTCCCGCGCATGACCGACTACGTGGTGCCCGAGGGCGTGCGCGTGGCCGACGCCGACCGCGTGCGCCTGGGCGCGCACCTCGCGTCGGGCACCACCGTCATGCACGAGGGCTTCGTCAATTTCAACGCCGGCACCCTGGGTGAATCGATGGTCGAGGGCCGCGTCACGCCGGGCGTCGTCGTCGGGCGCAACTCGGACGTGGGGGCGGGCGCGTCCATCATGGGCACGCTGTCGGGCGGCGGCAAGACGAAGAACTCGATCGGCGAGCGCAGCCTGCTGGGCGCCAACGCGGGCATCGGCATCTCGCTGGGCGACGAGTGCATCGTCGAGGCCGGCCTGTACGTGACGGCCGGCACCAAGGTCAAGCTGCCCGACGGCCGCGTCGTGGCCGCGCGCACGCTGTCCGGCCGCCCGGGCCTGCTGTTCCGCCGCAACAGCCAGAGCGGCGCCGTCGAGGTGCTGGAGACCGACGCACAGCGCTGGGGCGGCCTCAACACGGCGCTGCATTCGAACGACTGACGCTGCGCCGCGACGGCTTGCTAAAGTGCGCCTCGAACCACCGAGGTCGCCATGAAAGCCTTCCAGGACTACTACGCCGAGGACGTCGCGCACTGCTACGGCTGCGGCTCGCTCAACACGCACGGCCACCGCATCAGGACGCACTGGGATGGCGACGAGACCGTCACGCGCTTCACGCCGCTGCCCTTCCACACGGCGGTGCCGGGCTTCGTGTACGGCGGGCTGATCGCCTCGCTGGTGGACTGCCACAGCACCGGCAGCGCCGCCGCGGCCATGTACCGGTCCCAGGGACGCGAGATGGATTCGCTGCCGGCGCTGCGCTTCGTCACCGGCTCGCTGCAGGTGAACTACCTCAAGCCCACGCCGCTGGGCGTCGAGCTGGAGCTGCGCGGCACGATCGAGGAGATCAAGGGCCGCAAGGTGGTCGTCGAGACGACGGTGCTCGCCGGCGGCGTGGCCACCGCCACGGGCCGCGTGGTCGCGGTGCAGATGCCGGAGAACTTCGGCACGAACTGAGGCGATCTGGGCGACCCGTTGCCGGCGCTCGCATGCGGCGCAGCTCGGCCATCGTGCGGGCCGGACCGGCGCGAACCGACGGGCCGGAACGCGGGTTGCCTCTTCGGCGCGAGCGGCCAGGAGAAGGGCGGCGCGATCGGTCGGCGAGCGCTGCATCCCCCCAGGGCGTCCTGGCGGCCGGTTCGCCGAGCACGTGGCACGCCGGCGCAGATCGCGCGATACACCCCGGGGCATTCCACAATCGCGCATGCCGGCGGCGCGACCTATCCTGGCGGGACAGATCCCGCGGAGGTGGTGCATGGACTTGCCTGGCTTTACCGATCAATGGCAGACCGAGCGGCAGAAACTCTTCAAGTCCGTCCCTCCCGAGGGGCGGACCGTCCGCTACCTGGACAAGGAGTTCCTGGTCTACCCCGACACCTTCTGGCCGTTCGCCGACAGCCTGCCGCTGGTCACGCATTTCCGGATCGAACCGGGCGAAAGCGTGCTGGACGTGGGCACGGGTTCGGGCGTCATCGGCGTCTTCGCCTGCCATCGCGGGGCGTCGCGGGTGGTGGGCGTGGACATCAACCCGGCCGCCGTCCGGAGCGCGACGCACAACGCCCGGATGCATGGCTTCGCCGCCACCATGGAGGTGCTGCAGTCGGACCTGTTCGACGCGTTGCGCGACGAGCGCTTCGACGTCGTCACGGCCAACCTCCCGTTTCGAAACAAGCCCGCGCATGACGTGGTGGCCATGTCCCAATGGGACACGGATTTCAAGGTCAACACGCGCTTCTTCGAAGGAGTCGGCAGGCACCTGCGCCCGGGCGGCCGGATCTATTTCGTGCAGTCCAATTTCGGCGAAATCGAGGCGACGATGCGGCTGGCGCGATCGGCCGGGCTGCGGGTCGCGGAACTGGCCCGCGAGTCGATCGACGATACGCGGCGCCAGGAATTCATCGTCTACGAGATGACCCCGGGCTGAGTCGGCGATGCCATGGACGGCAGGCTGTTGACCATCAAGGCGCGCCGCGATGTTCCCGGCACGAACCTGGACTCCCTGATTCGACGGGTCGTGGTCGTCCTGTGCGGTTCACGAGGCGGTTCCAGCCTCTTCAAGGAAACGCTGGCGCAGCATCCGCGCATCGCGTCGCTGGACGGGGAACTGGACCCGCTGCTGGCACTGTCCGGCAACGGCTTCAACCAGAATTCCGACAGCGACTGCCTGGAGTCCGTGGCGAACGCGTCCGAACTTGCCGGCAGCATCCTGGACGAGATCTCGTTTGCGTCGCCGCAGATCCTCGACGCCGCCGCGCTGCAGAGGAAATGGAGGAACCGGCTCGCCCTGCAGTTCCCTTCGCATTTCCTGGATCCGGACGCCTATCGTCGCCTCGGGCAATCGCTGGAGGCCGCCCTGGGCCAGATCGACCGCGGAGACCGCCGCAGCGAGGCCGACCTGCAGCGCCTGATCCTCGCGTCCGTCTTCAGCGAGGAGCCGTGGCGGATCAGCTACTACGACGGCAACGCGACGCTCGGTGCCAGCCATCATTTCGACGAATCCCTGAAGATCGAGGAGCCGCCGTTCGTGATGCCCACGATCCGGCGCCGCCTCTTCGCCGCGTCGGATGCGCGGGACGCGGTGCTGCTCTTCAAGTCGCCCTCCGACGCCTACCGCATCGGGCTGTACGAACGCCTGTTCCCCAACGCCGAGGTGACCTACATCCACCTGACCCGGGGCTATGCGCAGTCCGTCAACGGCCTGATGGACGGGTGGCTCTATCCGCTGGGCTTCTTCTCGCACGACCTCAGCCAGGTCGGTTGCGAACTCGCCATCCAGGGCTATTCCGACCGGGTCTCGTTCGGCCGCAAGTGGTGGAAATTCGACCTGCCGTGCAACTGGAGACGATTCACCCGGACGTCCCTGGAGGAGGTCTGCCTGAACCAGTGGTCGTCCATCCATGAGGCGATCCTGCGACGTGGCGTCTGCTCGCTGCGCGTGTCCTTCGAGGATTTCGTCGCCAGTCCCGCCACGGTGTTGAAGCGGGTGACCGACCACCTGGGCTTGTCCGCCATGGCGCTCCCGGGCGCGTTGCCCGTGAGGATGGCGACCGATCCGCCGCACCCCAGTCGCTGGCACAAGCGAGGGGCGATGCTCATGGAATTGGGCCGCCGGCCTCCGGTGCGCGACATGATGGGCGCGCTCGGCTACTCCATGGACGCGCGCACATGGTTGTGAACGCCCGGCTCCTGCTGCCCTACCTGATGGGCCAGCGCCGCGACGGCCTGTGCCGCGTGCGCGAGGTCGACCGCCATCCATGGGAACTGCTGACGCTCGACCCGCCGCCCGCGGCACGCATCGAGGACCCGGTCGACAAGCTTCGCAGCCTGGGCAGGCTGTATGCGCTGCTCGCCGCGCGCGTCGCGGCGCTGGCCGGCAGCGGCTGCAGGCCCGTCAGCCTCGCCGGCGATTGCGTGTCGACCCTCGGCATGCTGGCGGGTCTGCAGCGCTGCGGCCAGCCGCCCGATCGCGTGCTCTGGCTGGACGCCCATGGCGACTTCCATACCTGGTCGAGCACGCGCACCCAGTACATCGGTGGCATGCCGCTGGCGATGTTCGTCGGGCGGGTCGACGACGGGCCCGACCCGCGCAGCCAAGCCACGCGCGCGTGCCTGTCCGCCATCGGCGTCCGACCCTGTCCACCGCAGCAGGTCGTTCTCGCCGATGCGCGCGACCTGGATCCGGGCGAACGCGAGGCGCTCCTGGCCTCGGCCATCGTCCGCTGCTCGCTGGACGACGCGCTGGCGCGCCTGGGGCCGCAAGAGCGCATCTACCTGCACTGGGACACCGACGTCATCGACGACCCGATTCGCATGCCGGCCCTCAAGTACCACGTCCGCCGCGGCCCCAACGCCGCCGACATGGCGACCTTCTTTCGGGCGTTGCGCGATCACGAGATCGTTGCCGTATCCGTCTCCGCCTGGCATGCGGAGCAGGACGACGACAACCGGACGGCCGGCGCCTGCCTCGACATCCTGAACACGCTGCTCGAGCCCTGATGCGCGGCCGCGGCGACCGCGCCGCGTCGAGGCTATGTGCCGTTGTTCTCCAGCAGGCGCCGAACGAGCGGGACGATCTCGCGGAACGCATTCTCCTTCTCGATCACCGCCACCACGCCCAGGGCGCGGGCTCTTTCGCAGAGCTCGTCGGTGATGAGGCCGGTGCTGATGGCGATGGGCATGCCCGGATTCAGGGCGGCGGCCTCCCGGGCGACGTCGAGCCCCGAGCGGCCGGGCATGTTGTAGTCGGTGATGAAGACGTCGACGGCCGCCGGCGCGGCCTGGATGGACGCCAGCGCCTCGGAGGCATCGAGGTATCCGCTGCAACGATAACCGGCTCTTTCCAGGATCCGGATCATGACCAGCATCACCGTCTCGTCGTCGTCGAGGTAGACGACGTGCTCGCCATGCGCGGCCACCAGCGCCGCCCGCTCGTGGATCGTCGGCAGGGGCAGCGGCTCGGCCGCCGCCGGCAGCAGGACATGGAAGGTGCTGCCCTGTCCCGGCAAGGTGTCCACGGTGATGCTGCCATGGTGCGCCGCGACGATCCCGTGGACCACGGACAGGCCCAGGCCCGTCCCCTGGCCCGTCGACTTCGTCGTGAAGAACGGCTCGAAGACGCGCTCGAGCGTCCGCGCGTCCATTCCGGAGCCCGTGTCCTTGACCCACAGATGGGCATAGGCGCCTGCCTCGAGGCCGCGCGTCCCGCTGTCCGCGGCGTCGACCTCCATGGCATCGAGGCCGATGACGATCTGGCCTGGCTGGTCATGAAGGGCATGCCAGGCATTCGTGCACAGGTTCATCACCACCTGCTGCAGTTGCGTGGCGTCGGCGTGGACGTGCATGGGCGCGTCGGCCAGGGCCTGCCGGAGGTCGACCCCCGCAGGCAGCGTCGCGCGAAGAAGGCGGAAGGTCTCCTCCACGATGGGTTTCAGCGCGATGACTTCGAGTTGCTGCGGACGACGTCGGCTGAAGGTCAGGATCTGCCGCACGAGATCGCGTGCGCGCAGGCTCGCCTGCTGGATCTCGCCGAGAGCCGTCTGCGCCGGATGACCGGGCTCGATATCGGCCAGCGCGATCTCGATGTTTCCGAGGATCGCGCCAAGGATGTTGTTGAAGTCATGCGCGATCCCGCCGGCCAGCGTGCCCAGGGATTCCATCTTCTGGGCCTGGTGGAGCTGCGCCTCGAAGCGCACCAGCTCGGCCTCCGCCAGGCGATGCGCCACGCGCTGCGCGACTTGCGCCAGCTCGCGTTCGAGTGCCGGCCCGAGACGCCCCATGTTCTCCTTCATGACGTAGTCGCTGGCGCCGGCCCGCATGGCGGCGACGGCCATCTCCTCGCCGATCGTCCCCGAGACGAAGATGAAGGGGATGTCCAACCCGCCGCTGCGGAACTCGGCCAGGGCCTCCAGGCCGCTGAAGCCGGGCATGCTGAAATCGGAGATCACGGCGTCCCACGGCCCTTCCTGCAGCGCCTGCCGCAGCGACGGCAGATCCTGCACGCGCCGTCCCTCCGGGGCGAAGCCCGCCTTGCGGAGCTGACGCATGGCGAGGCGAAAGTCGTTCTCGGAGTCCTCGACCGAGAGGATCCTGATCGGACGCTCGTTCATGGTGGTCATTGGGGAGGCGGAACCTGGTTGAGCGCGAGCCAGTAGATGCCGAGGATCTTGACGGCTTCCAGGAACTCGGCGAAATCGACGGGCTTTCGGACGTAGCTGTTGGCTCCGAGCGAATACCCGGCGATGACGTCCTGCTCCTCCTTCGACGACGTCAGGATGACGGTGGGCAGCAGCGACGTGCGCGCATCGGCGCGCATCGCCTTGAGCACGCCCAGGCCATCGAGCTTGGGCAGCTTCAGGTCGAGGATCACGAGCGTCGGCAGCACATCGCCCTGGTTTGCGTAGGCGCCGCGCGCGAAGAGGAAGTCGAGCGCCTCGACGCCGTCGCGCACCACGGTGACGGGGTTCATCAGGTGGCTGCGCTTGAAGGCACGCAGCGTCAGCGCGACGTCGTCGTCGTTGTCCTCAACCAGCAGGATGGTCTTGCTCTCTTCGTTCATCGACTTGCTCCGTAGGGCGGAAATAGAAGGTCGCTCCCTGGCCGAGGGCGGCCGACGCTCGCAGCGACCAGCCGTGGCGATGCATCACGCGCTGCACGGTGGCCAGGCCGACGCCCGTGCCCGGGAAATCGCGCTCGTGGTGCAGGCGCTGGAAGGCGCCGAAGAGGCGGGAGGCATAGGCCATGTCGAACCCCGCGCCGTTGTCCGAGACGAAGCAGACCTGCGTCCCGTCCTCGTCGCGCATGCCGACGCGGATGACGGCCTCCTCGACCTTGCTCGTGAACTTCCATGCGTTGGCCAGCAGGTTCTGCAAGGCGATCGCGACCAGCTCGCGGTCGCCTCGGACCCGCATCTGCCGGTCGATCTCCCAGCGCACCCGCCGATCGGGTTCGGTCCGGGCCAGGCCCGAGAGGATCTCCTCGGCCATCGCGCTGAGGTCGACCTGCTGGATCCGCAGCTCGGCCCGGGTGACCCGCGCCAGGCCGAGCAGCTCGTCGATCAGTCGGCCCATCCTCTGGCTGGCCGCGCGGATGCGCTGCAGGCTGTCGCGGGCCTCCTCGTCGAGCCGGTCGCCGTAGTCCTCCAGCAAGGCGAGGGAGAAGCCGTCCATGCTGCGCAGCGGGCTGCGCAAGTCGTGGGAGACGGAATAGCTGAACGATTCCAGTTCCTTGTTCAGCACCACGAGGTCCCGATTGCTGACTTGCAGCTGGTTGAACGAGTCCCGCAGCGCGCGCGTCATCGCGTCGAAGTGGCGCGCCATGTCGCCCAGCTCGTCCGCGCTGCCCACGTCGAGCTCGAACGACCAGTTGCCCGCGGCGACCTCGCGGGTCGCCAGTTCCAGGCGCGCGATCGGGCGCAGCACGTCGCGCCGGAACAGCCACGCCGTCGCGGCGGTCAACAAGGCCATCACCACCAGTCCCAGCCCCGTCACCTGGACGACGCGCCGCTGGGCGTCGTCGATCCGGTTCCCCGCATCGTGGATCAGCTGCTCGGCCTGCACGAGGCTGTTCTGCTGCAGGATCATGATCCGGCTCGACAGCTGCGCCTCGAAGCGTCGCTGCACCTCGTCGGATGTGCCCGCGCCGGAGGTCGCCTCGACTTCGCTGAACAAGCGATGGCTGTGTTCCCCCTGGCTGCGAAGGCTCGCCAGCGTGCGGGCCGCCGGGCCGTCGAGCGCCACCGGATTGGCGAACAGCCGCTCGAGCCGCTCCCACACGATCTGCTCCTGGAACCGCGCCCGGTCGCGCCGATTGAGCAGGAATTCGAAGGTCACCATGCGCATGTTGTTGAGCGCGCTGGCGATCTCGGCGCTGAGACGCCGCTGGTTGATGGCCGCACGGACCTGGGCATCGGCCCAGCCGATGCTCGCGGCGATCAGCACCATCGTGCCGAGCATCATCGTCGCCGCGATCGTGGCCTTGGTGCGGATCTTCATCGCACCACCGTCACTCGTTCGGGGCTGACCGCGAGCATCGTGTCGAGCTCGAGGTGCGAGAAGAAGTTGGGCACGGTCTGGCTGGGCGCGTAGTGGCGCGTCATCGCCCAGGTCGCCACGTCCTCCAGCGTGACCAGCTGGGCCTGCTGCTGCTCCACGTCGAGCGTCACGTCCTGCCAGGCCGGATCGATGGTTTCGGGGCTCAGCTTGAGCACGCCGGCCAGCAGGCGCTTGGCCGATGCCGGATCGGCATCGACGAATGCATCGGCCTCCAGCAGCGCCCGCAACACCCGGCCCAGCGGCTCGCGGTGGGCCTGCACGTAGTCCTGGCGGCCGACGAGGACGTAGGTCTGCGCATAGGAGTCGGGCGCGCGCAGCGACACGACGCGATCGCCGAAGGCCAGCTCGGCCTCGTGCCGCACGGGCTGCCACGCGGTGATGGCATCGACCAGGCCGTCGCGCAGTGCGCCGATCAGCGCCGAAGGCGGCAGGTCGACCAGTTGGACCGACTGCGGCGCGATGCGGTGCCGCACCAGGAACGCCCAGAGAAAATATTCGCCGCTCGTCCCGAGCGTCACGCCCACCCTGCGCCCGGCCAGGTCGCTCGCCGTTCGGATGCCGCGATCGATGCGTCCCAGCACCGCCAGTTCGTTCGACGCGTTGGCCACCGCCGCGATGATGCTCAGCGGCGCGCCCTTGAGTATCTCCACGACGACGGGGACGTCGGCGGCGACGGCCAGATCCGAATTCCCGCGCAGGAGCTCCGCCACCGCCGCCTTGCCATAGCTCTGGGGCAGCAAGGTCACGTCGAGCCCTTGGCTGCGGAACAGATCGCGCGCCGAGGCGATGTGGATCAGGCCGGCGTGCGGCACCGTGGGAACGGCGATCCGGACGCTCGACCTGGGCTGTTCGGGCGCGGCCTTTCGAGGCGCCAGCGCATACAGCGACGCCAGCAAGGCGGCCGCCCCGCCGCCGAACAGGATGCCGCGACGCATCGACCGGGACTGGATCGGAGCCTGCACTTGCATCCCCCGGCGCCAACGTCAGTTCAGTGCGTCCGGGACCTGCGTCGACACGCCTCGGACGACTGCGCGAGGCGCCGCCTGTTGCGCCGGGCGGTCGATCCAGAGGCGCGGAATGGCGACTTGGCGGAAGGTGGCGCGGTCAACCAGGCCGCGCCCGGGACGGCCGGTCGGGATCGGTGACGAAGTCGAGAGCTTCCTTTGCATGCGGCCTCCCAGCCTGTAGCGCGAGCACGCCGGCACCACACGCCGGATCCGGTCGTGTCGTACCGTTGCGGGACCGTTGACGGTCTGCAGACCCTCGCTACTGCATGCATCGACGGCCCGGCATTGCCTGACGTCGTTGTTTGTTTGTCGAGCAGTACTTCCCTGTCGACTCGTCGCGATGCTTCGAGTCGCGTTTGAATAGTAGACGGTTTTGTTCGATTCGTCGTGGGTTTCGTGGGCCGGGTCGAAATTCGGGCACGGGCCAGGCCGTCGGCGCTCCGACGCACCGCGTCGGCCCGGCGCGAACGCTTCCGCCGACGGGACCTCGCGCGCGCGAAAACGCGGATGGCCGCTGGATCCCGACATCACCGCGCGGGCGGACAGCCGGCCTGTCGTCCGCGTCGCAGGCGCGTGGCGCGGCGCGCGAGACGCGTCCCCGCGTTGCCCGCAGGACCCGCGTTGCGCGGCGGGCGCCTCGTCATCGACTCAGACGAAGCCCAGGTTGCGCTGCGACGCGTCCCAGTTGCCGAGGTTGGGCAGCACCGTCAGCAGGTCGGTGTCGCTGATGCCCAGCCACTTGCCCATCGTCGCGGCGTACTGGTCGACCGAGGTGGACGGCAGCAGGCGGCCCTGGCCGACGTCGTCGGGGCCGTTGTTGGCCACCGCCGGCGGCGTGCCGTAGTAGCGGCCGCCGTTGACGGCGCCGCCCAGCATGAAGTGCATGCTGCCCCAGCCGTGGTCGGAGCCGTCGTTGGCGGTGAGCGTGCGGCCGAAGTCCGAGGCCGTGAAGGTGGTGACCTGGCGGTCGACCTGGAGTTCCCGGGTCGCGGCGTAGAACGCGCCGAGCGCCTGCGCGAGGCTGGCGAGCAGCCCGGGGTGGATCGTCGCGAGACCGTCGTGGTTGTCGAAGCCACCCATCGACACGAAGAACACCTGGCGCTTCGCGCCGACGGCATCGGCGGTGCTGATCATGCGCGCCACCAGCTTGAGTTGATCGGCCAGCGGGTTCGTGCCGGGCGCGGGGAAGGGCGTGCTGATCGCCGGGCCTGCGTCCAGCGCCGCCGACAGCGCGCTGCCGGCGCTCAGCGAGCGCGCGCTGATGCGGCTGTACTCGTTCTCGAACAGGTGGGTGCTCGGCGCCGTCACCAGGGTCTGCAGCGCGGCCGAACACGCGGCCGATCCGAACAGCGGCCGGCTGACGCCGTTCAGCGCGACGGGCCCGTTGGGGGACACCTGGTACTGCGTGGCCGTCCTGCCGGAAAGGTAGACGGCGTTGCCCGACACGTTGACGCATGTGAAGACGGCGTTGCCGTTGCCCGACTCGAACAGGTCGCCCATGCGGCCGCCCCAGCCCGACGTGGCGCCCTCGGGCGACGAGGCCTGCCACACCGACTGCTGGTCGTTGTGCGAGAACAGCCGCGGCGGCAGCGGCACCTTGCCCGCGGTGTATTGCGCCTTCGTGGTGGGCTGCACCAGCGTGCCGACGTTGAGCATCACGCCCATCCTGCCGCTGTCGAAGATGGCCTTGAGCGGCAACAGCTCGGGCGCGAGCGCGTACTGCATGCCGCCGGCCAGCGCGACGCCGGGGGTCAGCACCGTGCCGGCCAGCTGGGCCTGCGTGTAGGCGAGCGTGGGGCGCATGCCCTGGTAGGCGGCGTAGCGCGTGGCGTCATACGGGATGAGGGTATTGCCGTAGTCGTTGCCGCCGTACAGGAACACGCACACCAGCGCCTTGTAGTCGGTGGCCGTCGCGGCGGCGGCCTCGCTCATCGCGGCCAGGTTCAGCGCCCAGGGCGCGGCGGCGCCGGCCATCGCCAGCATCGAGGAGCGCTTGAGGAACGCGCGGCGGGAAGCGTCGTGGGTCATGCGGGCCTCACTTCTGGACGATGTATTCGGGCGCGGCCAGCACCAGCACGA
>Ga0136846_1239559_pt1 | contig 16845 bp, 11 predicted proteins | sample HopSoiMetagenom2_FD_96841 | JGI IMG/M metagenome (GOLD analysis project Ga0136846, IMG submission 96841) | Grasslands soil microbial communities from Hopland, California, USA - 2 Assembly 2016 (version 4) | ecosystem: Environmental > Terrestrial > Soil > Grasslands | place: USA: Hopland...
CATCGCCGGCCCTTGCGCTCGGGCCCGGTCAGCGCTACACGCACGTCCACCGAACATTTCATCTCGTCGGACCCGATGCGGACCTGGATCGGATTGCGAAGGCGGTGCTGAACGTCAGCCTGGCAGAAGTGACCAAGACATTCAAAAATCCATAGTCGACGTTTCTCGGCGGCCTCTGCGGCCTCTGCGGCCTCGGCGTGAGTTACGTGCGTGGGACGTCACCGCTGTCACGTACGAGCTCCAGGGGACACTGAAGACGCCCAGCCATTCTTGTGACCCATCGACCGTTCCGGCGATCTATTGCAAGTTCAGTTTCACCGGCTGCACGAACGCGCCGTTACCCGCCGAGTCCCAGGCGGCGAAGCGCACCCAGGCCTTTCCCCCCGTGTCGAACGGGATGATGAAATGTTTCGTGCCGAACGCTGGAAGATCGGTGGCGCTGATGATCTGCCGGTCGACGGTGTTGCCGTCGCCCCAGACGACCTCGACGAATTCCAGCGGGAACGTCCACTCGACGTCTGCCGTCAGCGTTCGCCGACTGCCGGTGCCCTCAATTCCGTATCGTGGAATCAGCACCTCTCCTGTCGTCACAAAGAAATCGCCGCCGCGGAGCGCCTTCAGGATGACGCTCCAGTCCTCTGCAGGCCCTGGCACGTGTGCGAGCTTGACGTAGTTCACCGGAAACGCCGGGTAGAGGTCGTCCTCCGGTCCTTTTTTATAAGTGTCGACGTCCGCGATGATGTACTTCGGCTTGAGCGGCGTGGCGGCGAACATGTTGTTCATCGTGTCCATGGCGTCGAAGCATCGCCACTCGCAGAGACGCTTTTCCGACAGGTCCATTCCCATGCCCGGCTTGAACGCCACGCCCAGATAACGATCGTTCTTCACCCAGGGCGTGTCGACGATCGCATCGGGGTAACCGGTGGTTCCTTTGGTTCGCGGATGTGCGTGGAACCAGTAGCCGTTTTCGACGTCGAGCAGCCGCTGCACGTCTCCTGCATCGCCTGCGTGGTACACAGTGCCGTATGTCGGATCGGTTTGCATGAATGGCTCGCCATCGCGGCGGACCTTCGACCAGTACACAAGCCTCGGAAACATGACGTTGTAATGCCCGCCAAAGTACGCGCTTGGCTCTTCCCACGGCGTGACGAGGAAATCGACGTCGGAGGCCTTCCGCGACGCCTCCGCGTAATCCTTCCAGTCCTTGAAGCGGAGCGGACCGGGGTCGTCCGGATGGAGGTCGCCGTGAAAATCACTCAGGCCCACAACGTTCAGCCCGAGCGCGCGCATGGCCGCGAGATCTTCGGTCTGCGTGTCGAGCGAACCGCCGGAGCGGAGTCGCTCGGTGAATCGCAGGTGAAAGTGGTTGACGAATGTCTTGTAGCCCGGAACCGGCGCGAACCGATCGCCATGTGTGAAGGCAAGGACCGCGTCTCTGGTGGCATCAGCCCCCTCACCCGCGACATAGAAATACACGGCCATGTGTTGCCATGTGCCGGGCGGCGCGTTGTAGAGCGCGAAGTTCTCCGTGTACTCCGGGATCTCTTCGCCGTTCGCCTGGCGCACGCCAAGGGCAAAGCCCGCGTCGCTGTCTTTGCGATACCAGACGTAACCAAGATTCGTCTCCACCTCGCGGGTAAAGAAAAACGTGTGGGGCGGCGGAAACGTCGCGATCGACCCGGCGGGACCTTCCGCGATGAGCAGCCGGTTGGCGGCCTTCACGGCAACGCGCGCATCGTTCCGCACGCCACCGAATCGATACTGTTGCGCATGGCCGCCTTGATCCCGCCAGGCGACTCGCGGCAGACGTGCGACCGACAATCCCTTCAGGCCCGCTTCGTACTTGTACGCGGTCCATGGTTCATCGGTCTTCGCTACCGCCTCCATCCGCAACAGGTTCGTACCGCGATAAACGGTGAAGCGCAACGACCCGGAGAACGAACCCATCGACAGGCCCGGAAAGGTGACTTCGAGCCGGCCACCATCAGTGACGACCGCGCAGGATGCGGTCTCGAATGACGCGCCCGCGTGATGGATCTCTTCCGGCGTGCGCGGGAGGCCGATGTTGCGCGGCGTCTGCTGCCCTGGGCGGATCCCGGGCACGACCAGCGGCGCATCCCAGAAGGCGAACTAGCGATTCCGGTCGATCACCTCCTGCGTGAGCTTCACGCCAAGCTCACGAAGCGGCGCGGCCTGCTGCTCCGAGAATCGTCGTATGCCGGTCGCCACGTCGTATTCCGCCCGGAGGTTCTCTCCGATCGTCATCCACTCTCGACCCGCCTGATGAAGGGCCAGCTCGCGAAGGATCGGCTCGCGTGAATCGATCGCATACCGGATGCGAAGCTCGGTTGTGCCCTGTCCCGTCCACGACACGACCAGGTTGTCTCGGTCGACCCGCGCCGTCAGACCGGTAACGGGTTTGTACTTGGACAGGTCGCACGTCAGCGGATCGGCGGCGGCAGTCGCGGCCACCAGCGCCAGCACAATCACCAGCGGCGTCTTCATTCGCGACCTCCAGCCGGCCGGCTATCCGCGTAGTTGCGATACGCGTCGGCGACGGCGGCCTGTTTGTAGTCACCGGCATGAATGAGGACGCGGTAGCGGAGCGTCAACGTGTTGCCCCGGGCAATCGTGTGGCTGCCATCCTTTCCTGGATCGTTCGTGAACGCGCGGAGACCGAACGGGTTCACGGAGAACAGCCCGTAACCCCGCGCATGCCAGGTCGTCGGATGACGGAAGTTCGCCGGGTTGTCGAAGATCGCAATCCCGAGCGATTCTGCGCCGATCGTGCCGTCATAGTTCACCCACTCCGCCGGCTTGCCCCATATCGCCGGCTCTCCCTCGCCGCCGCGGGAATTCACCATCCGGCCCGGCGGCGAGTTCAGCTCGGGCGCCACACGGATCGCGAACGTGCCTTCTTTCGTGTCGTGCATCGTCAGCGGACCCTGATCGGCTCGCAGCGTGAACACGCAGTCGATCGTTCTGGTGTCGCGATCGCCGGCAAATCTGAACTCCTGCGTTTCGCTGCCAATCGGGGTCGGGCCCGGCCCCTCGAGGGTGAACGCCGCACGCAGGCTGCCGGAATCCTGCCCGCTGCTGACATCTTCCAGCGCTCGAAACACCGTGCGCCCGAACGGCAGCTCCTCCTGGCCGTAGAAGCGGCTGAATGCTTCTTCCGCCCAGAAGTTCACGCCGTTGATGTTGCCGTGGGCGAAGTACAGGTCACGCTGATGTGGCTCCAGCGACGGCTCCTTCTGGTGCTGTTCGGGAACATCGTTGCCAACCGGAAACCCGCGCGTCACGACGGTGCCTCTCGCGCTGCGGAGCGGCTGGAGATACGGCTTCGCCTGCGCAGGATCGAAGTAGTAGGTGGTGAACGGCCGGCCGCCGATCGCCACGTCCACCTTGGTGCCGTAGCGGGTCAACTGCACGGATTCGGTGCCCCGCGCAGGCGGCGCGTTCTGCGGCATCAACAGGAGTGCGATCGCGCACGCCTCGGCAGCGATTCGAACGGGTGTCATATCGTTGCGTCCTCCCGCGTTCACCCCAGGTCAAATGTCAGCCGCGTCACGGAGGCGGGCGGAAAGCGATGAGCGACGATGCCGTCGCGCGGCTGCGCCACAGTGACGTCGCGTGGCTGCACAACCCGTGGCTCCGCGAACGTGTTGTGCGCGTGGATGTCAGCCGCCGTAATCGTGACGGCTTTCGCGCCGCCCGCCGCCGTCGCGCCTCGAATCGCGACCTCCGCATCGCGCGCTTCGGTCACGTGCGGATTCACGACGGTCAGCGTGAGCGTGCGATTTTTCACCGTTGCGGATCCTGCAAGGCCCCAGAACGAACCCTGCGCGTTGACTCGCTGGTAGCCGATGCGTGGCGCAGAGAACACGGTGCGGACGGACTGTCCGCCGACGTGTGCCGCGTACTGCTCGAAGACGTGGAACGTCGGTGTCGCAACGAATTGATCGTCATGGGCGAGAAAGAGCGAGTGCAGGCAGTTGACGAGCTGCGCGACATTTGCCATCGCCACCTTGTCGGCGTGCCGGTGAAACGTATCGAGCGTCAGCGCCGTCAGCAGCGCATCCCGCACCGTGGACTGCTGTCCGAAGAGGTGCGTCGGATCGACGGCCGTGCCGGGCTTGTGCCAGGCCCCCCACTCGTCGACGACGAGCTTCAGCCGCCGGCGGCGATCGGTTTCGCCCATGACGCCCCAGTGTCCGGTGATCAACCCGTCCATGCGATCCGCTTCGTTCAGCAGTTCGTACCATTCGTCGACGCTGAACTGCACCGCGTCACCCTTCCCCGCGACCCAGTCCGTCGTCGCGCCGCGCGAGGTGTTCCAGGAGTAATGATGGAGGGCCCACCCCCACATCCCGTTGAGGGCGCCTTCCCCTTTTTCGGTGAGCTTCGTCAGGAACCGCCGCGTCCACGAGAGGTCGCCGGCATTCGGTCCGGAACCAACGAACGAGAGCGTCATCCCATAGCGCGGCACCCACGCGGTGAACCGCCGGAACTCGATCGCGTAGTCCTCGGGTGAGAAGTCACCGCCGCAGCCCCACGATTCGTTTCCAACGCCCCAGAAACGCACGCCGAACGGGTCACGGCTGCCGCCGCGCTCGCGCAACTCGGCAAGCGAGGTCGAGCCCGCGGGCGCGTTGCAGTACTCGACCCATTGATAGAAGTCACGCGCGGGCAGGCTGCGGAGGTTCGCCGCCAGGTACGGAGACCCTCCGGCGAGACGGCAGAACCGCATGAATTCGTTCGTGCCGAAGGTATTCGGATCGTACTTGCCGGGTGAATCCGGCAGCGCCGCCATTTCGTCGATCCAGAAGTTCGTGCGGCGCGGACGCGCGGATGCTGGTCCAGTGCCGTCGCGCCAGTCGTAACTATCGGCAAAGCACCCGCCCGGCCAGCGGATCGGCCCGGCGGGCAAGCGCCGCATGTGATCGACGAGCGCCTGCCGGATCCCGCCGGAGTTCGTCGCGCGCGACCGTTCACCGACCCAGACGCCATCGTAGACGACACCGCCAAGGTGCTCGATGAAGTGACCGTAGAGATCGGCGGAAACCAGACCGATCGGCTCGTTCGCCAGCACGTCGATTCGCGCGTCGGCTGCGCGCGAGGTGCGCGGCGCGAGGGTCAGGCCGGCGGCGGCCGCGGCAACCCGGAGAAAATCACGTCTGCTGCAAGCATCCATTCCGGGGAACATACACGAAGATGCCAGAACCGGGACACTCACACTTTGACGCGACCCGGTTCTGGAGCGGGCTTACAAACTGGTTGGCGCGCGGCGAATCCTGCAGCCCCCGGACGGGGACTTCGAGATCTCGTGCAAGATCCCGCAGGCATTTGCAGCCCTCTCCCTGGCACACGTCTTGACTTGTCGGCTAAGGCCATGATCTTCCTCATTGCGCTCCTCGTCGTCGGCGGCTTTGCCCTCTACGTCATGACCCCGAACGAGCGCGTGCGCCTGCTGCGCCGCGCCGTCGACGTCGTGCAGCCGATCGCCGGCGCCGCGAGACCCGGCGCCGCGGAGCAGGCCTTTCGTGACGCGCTCCGTGCCCGCACCCAGAGGGCGCTCGTCACCCCAGCGCTGATCCTGCTGAACGTCTTGATGTTCATCCGCCTGTTGTTCGCGGCGGGCGCGCTCAGCGACCCCGCTACCCTGATCGCGCTCGGCGGTAACTTCGCGCCGCGGACGACGAATGGGGAGTGGTGGCGGCTCGTGACCTCGATGTTCCTGCATGCGGGATTCATCGATCTCGTGCTCAACATGATCGGCCTGGCAGTAATCGGGCTCGTGCTCGAGCGGGTCGTCGGGCATGTGACGTTCGCCGTGGTGTACCTGGCCGCAGGGATCGCGGGCAGCGTGGCGAGCTTGTTCGAGTACCCGTTGAACGCGAATGCCGGCGCGACGGCGGCAATCCTCGGGGTCTATGGATTGGCGCTCGCCACGGCGATGTGGAGCGTGCTCCGCCGCTCTCCACTCACCATCCCGTTCGCGGTGGTCAAGCGACTCGGACCTGTCGTCGGCGTCTTTGCCTTCTATATTCTGGTGAGCGGCCGGCTCGGCAATGTCGGGAACATGACGGGTCTTGCGGTGGGCATCGGATTCGGCCTTCTGTTGACGAGAAACGTCAGCGAGAGCACACCGTCGATCGGCCGTGCCGGCCTCGCGATGGCGATGACGGTTGCGATTGCGGCGCTCTGCAGCGTTCCGCTGCGTGGCATTGCGGATGTTGGTCCGAGCATCGCGCAAGTCGTCGCGGCCGAAGACCGCACGGCGACTGCGTACGAGAAGGCCGTCAGCCAGTTCGTGAAGGGACGAGCGGCGGCCGAGGAGCTCGCGACCTTGATCGATCAGACGATCGTTCCCGACCTGCAGTCGGCGGCCGCTTCGCTGCACATGGTCGGCAAAGTCGCGCGCGAGCAGCAACAGCTCGTGGCGGATGCAGGGGAGTACGAACGGCTGCGGCTCGAGAGCTGGTCGCTGAGAGCGGAGGGACTGCGCGAGGGCAACATGCGCACGCTCCGGGAAGCGGAAACCACGGAGCGCGCGGCGCTCACCCTGTTCGAACGCATAAGGCCGTCAGAGTCCAGGTGAGCGCCGCCAGGTCGTTACTGGCTGGTCGTAGTCGTGACCTTTGCCGCTTTGCTCTTCACGTACGCGTAGTTGAACGAGAGCCCGTTGAACTTCGCGGCCTTCGCTGCCATGGCCGACGCTTTGCGCGCGTCCCCCGCTTCCCGCAGCGCAATCGCCGTGAGATACAGGATCCGCGGATCCTGCTGATTCCCGCTCGCGAACTCCTGGACTGCCGCTGACGCACGCTTCTCCGCGAGTGCGATGAGGCCGGTGAGTTCGTGCGCCTGTCGCGCCTCGAACGGGACTTTTCTCGGCGCGATGAGGCTCGCGTACTCCGCCGCCTTCGATTTCGCAGCCTGGAGGTCGTTGCGGGACACGGCGAGCCGCCCCTGCTCGAATACATGGTTCCGCAGCGTCGCGTCCTTCACCTCCTTCGGTACGTCCCCCTTGCTAATCACAGTCACGGCCTCGTCATATTTGGCCGCCGCGTCGTCGAGCCGGCCGGCTTCGCGCAGCACGTCACCCATTTGCGTGAGATCCCCCGACATCGACGCGGCATCGTGCTCCGTTTCGGCAATGGCGTACTCGGCACGGATTTCCTCCAGCGCCTTGTCCGTTGCTCCTTCGTGCACGTAGGCCGCAGCTGTCCAGAAATGCGAGAGGCGCTTCTCACCATTGTTGCGCGCGATCGCGGCAATCCGCGCGAACGCCGCGCGGGCCTGGTCCGGGCGCCCCGCGAACAGGTGGTCGTTCCCGATCCCCACGTACGAGGCGACGAAGTTCGGGTCCAGCGAGAGGGCCTTCTCGTACGCCTTGATGGATTCGTCGAAGCGTCCCATCTTCATGAGCAGCTCGGCGTAGGAGTCGTGCGGATTCGGATCGTTCGGAATCAGTTCGATGTATTTTTTGAACGCGGTCTCAGCGTCGCTGAACTTGTCGATGAACCGGTAGGCATAGCCAAGCTGGTTGTACGGCTGGGAAAACGACGGGTTGATCGTGGTCGCCTTGACGAAGTGCTTGATCGCCGAGTCGTAGTCCTGCCGGCCGAAATAGAGATTGCCCAGCAACGCGTGGGCCCGTTCGTCGTTTGGAAAGAGCCGCACCAGCTCGGTGTAGTGCGTCAGCACTTCAGGTGCGCTTCCCTTCATTGCCGCTTCGAGGCCGAGAACGACGTGTCGCTCGCCTTCACTCACCTGGCCGGCCAGCTTTGCGGCATGGGTCGTCGCCTCGATGAACTCCTTCGTCGTCGCCGAGGTGGTGGCCAGGCCCACATAGCCGAGCGCGAAGTTCGGATCCTTTGCGATGGCCTGTTCATAGAATGCGTGCGCGTCGGTCGCCCGAAGCTTCTCCGCGAGATCCCGTCCTTTCAAATAGAGCTGGCGCGCGTCGTCTGATGTCGTGGTGATTGGAATCTTGTCCGGGGTTGCCGGGGTTTGCGCGAACGCTGATGGCGCACCCGCGCCGGGCACGAAGACGAGTGTGCACGCGAGCGCCCGCGCGGTGACTGTAAGGCTGCGCATCGTTGAGCCCTCCAAGGAAGTAGTGGGCTGGAAGGCTATGGCAGTCGTGCGCAGCCCGCTACGCCGGTGGTACGAACGCCAGCCTGGGAGGGTCAGGATCCGCCGTGGGCGGGACGGGACAAGCCGGTTCGAGTGCCGCCCCGGCGACGTAAACTACGCGCATGCGCATCCGAGGTTTCGTGCTGCTCGTGTTGGTGGTGATGCTCTCCGTGCCGCTGTGGACGCAGCCGCAAGCCGTGCCTCCGCCCATGCTGCTCCGAGCGGGCCGGGTGCTGGACGTTCGCGCCGGCGTCTACCGCAACGACCAGGGTGTGTGGATTGACGCCGGACGGATACGGCAACTCGGTGACTTTGCTGTTGTTGCCGCCGCGGCGCCGACAGAGATTGCGGTGCTCGATCTGAGGCGCCTGACGATCATGCCCGGGCTGATCGACTGTCACGCGCACCTGCTCGCGGCAATGGACCCGGAAAACGACGCGTCCGATAACCTCGTCCTCACACTTGCGAAAGAGACGCCCGCCCGGCGCGCACTGCGCGGCGTCGCGATGGCGCGGGAACTGCTCGACGCCGGGTTCACGGTGGTGCGCAACGTCGGACATTCCGGCGTGGACGGCGACGTCGCGCTGCGGGACGCCATTCGCAGCAACTGGATCTCCGGACCCCGAATTACGGCTGCCGCCCGTAAGATCGCGCCGCACGGCGGGCAGGCGTTGCCGGTGCAGGACGCCCTCGCGCCGGCGCTGATCGATCAGGATTTCCTCACCGCCAGCACTCCAGACGAAGGGCGACGCGCAGTCCTCGAGAATCTGCGCGTGGGCGCCGACATGATCAAGGTTGTCGCCGATGACTGGCCGCGCGTCATGGATGACGACACGCTGAAGGCGATCGTGGACGAGGCGCATCGCGTCTCGGTGAGGGTCGCCGCGCACGCCACGACGCGGGTCGGGATTCAAGCCGCGATCGCCGCTGGCGTGGATTCGATCGAGCACGGGGACGATGCCACCGACGCGCAGTTCCAGGCCATGCGCGAGAGACACATCGTGCTCGTGCCCACCGTGTGGCCGCGCGAGATCCTGCCGGTGCCGCGCACGCTGGCCGCCCGACCCGACATCGAAAAAATCAAGGACGAGTACGTCGCTGAAGAGCGTTCGAAGGTCGATCGCGCACGCAAGGCCGGCGTGACGATCGCCTTCGGGTCGGACATGTGGTTCGGTTATCCGGACAAGACGCGTGGACGGGCTACCATCATGGTGCTCGAGGCGATGCAGGGGTTCGGCATGCCACCCGTTGATGTCGTGCGCGCGGCAACGATCGTTGCAGCGGCTCTGATTGGCTCCCCGGACGTCACCGGCGTACTGGAACCAGGCTCCTCCGCCGACGTGATCGGGATCGACGGCGATCCGCTCGCCGACGCACGTGCGCTCGAGAGCGTCCTGTTCGTCATGAAGGGGGGCGTCGTCGTTCGCAACGCCCCACCCTCGCACACTCCCTCCGCGTCGAGGTAGGCCGGGTCTTTAGACCCCCAGGGTAGGCCGGGTCTTCAGACCCGGCGCCATTATTTCGTCGTCGGCACCGTGAACGCGTACACCTTGTTGTTACCGGTGCCCGGTGAAAGGTGTCGATATCCCGAGCCCCAATACACACTCCCATTCACGATCGAGGGCGCGTCAATCACGGAGCCGCCGCTCGCGAACGTGAAGAGGACCTGACCGGTGCTCGCATTGAGCGCGTGCATGTTGCCGGACAACGATCCTGCGTAGAGGACCCCGTTCGCGACGCTCAAGGCTCCCGGGTCGAGCGCTCCTTTCGTCGGATCCGCAACCTGCCAGAGGATTCTGCCGGAGCGCGGATCGAGCGCGGCCCACGACCCCCAGTTGATGTTGGGCCCGCCGACCAGCTTGTAGCGCAGGCGACTGCTGTTCGTGATCGCCGCGTAGATGCGCGTGCCGTCCGTCGCGGTTCCCCACTGGATGCCGCCGGTGACGCCTCCTGGTCCCACCTGCGTGTTCCAAATAACCGAGCCGTCGGCCGGGTTCAGCGCCCAATAGATTCCGCTCTTCTGGCCGATGCCGAGGATGGTGCCGAGAAGGTTCGGGCCGGATCCAGGAAAGTCGAAGTCGGGTCCTGCGGGGGCCGGGCAATTCTTACCGCCGGTCAGACAGGCAACGGTCCAGGCGTCGAAGAACGAGAGATGACGCGCCCATTTGACCGCGCCAGTCGCGAGGTTGAGCGCGAGAACGGTCTCGAAGTAATCGTCAGGTGCGGCGCAGTTCGGATTCGGCGTGTTGGTGTCGATCGACTGCTGCTCACAGGCAAGCACGGAGTCGGGCACGGTGTAGTTGTTGCCGGTGCCGATGTAGAGCACGCCTCGCGCGGGATCGATCGCGGGCGGCGACCAGATCGCGTTGCCACTGTAGCCGCCGGTTGCGCCACCGTTGTCTGGCAGGGTGAACGTCTTCCACAGAATGGCGCCGGTCGTGGCGTTCAGCGCGACCATGCTGCCGCGGAACGTACAACAGGCATAGGCGTCGTTCGTGGCGAACGCCTCCTCCTGCGAGGAGACACCGACGTAAACGATGTTTCCATTGAACACCGGGGAACCGGTGATGATGGCGGCCGGGTGCGTATCAACTTGCGTGATCCAGCGCAACGCGCCGGTACTCCGATCGACGGCGAACACGTGCGCGCCGTCGTGCGCCACTGATGTCTCCATGTTGTCGCCGAGGATCAGCTGATCGTTGAACACGGCCGGGCTCACGCGCGCGATGCTGCCGGGCCTCCCGTTGTAGTCGGCGATCTTCCTCGACCACTGCAACTGCCCCGTATCGGCACGGACCGCGAACAGATTGCCTGCCCAGTCCGGGAAGTACACGTTGTTGCCGGCGACCGTGGGGGTCGCGCTGACGTCGCTTCCTGTCGTGAAGACCCACTTGGTGACGAGCTGACCGACGTTGGCGACGCCGATGGTCCGCTCGTTCGGCTGGGACCTCGAGTTGTTCAGGTCGTGGCCTGCGATTCGCCACTGCGCTGCAGCACCACTTTGCGCGAGGGCCCTGCCGCCGAGCAGAACGATTGCGAGCGCGGGCAAGACTGCACCGGCCCTCCAGAATCGACGTGCTTGCATGATTTTCCTTTCCTCGATGATGCGCACGGCGATCGAGCTCGACGCGCGCAATGTTTGTTGATGCGCGCAGGTAAGCGGCAAGCAGGCTGCCAAACGCGTCGTATCGACGCTGTGGGGACGAATCGGTTATGAGGTTCGCGCTGGGGTGCGACGTTTCGATACGCGATCACGTAAGAATGGCCAGCGATATGGCTGCGTCGCGCAGTCCGATGGCTGCGCCCGCATCGATACTCGATGGTTGCGATTGCATTAATTAATGCCGCCGCGTCCTGACGCCAGCAGCGCGTTCAATTCGTCGTTGGTCCACGGCCGCGTCCGGCTGGCGGTAAGCGTACGCATCTTTTTGATCAGCCCCGGCTCGACGGGCGTCCCATCATTACCCCACTCGCGCCGGATGTATGTGAGCACGGCAGCGATCTGGTCGTCGTCCAGCGCGGAGCCGATCGGCGGCATCAGGCCGATTGGGCCCTCCTTGCCATTGAGCAGGATGCGCGCGGGGATCTCCGGGTTTGCCAATGCAAGCGGCGACGAGATGAGGCTCGCCGCGAGCCTTTCCTGGCCGCGGCCGTCGGGCTGATGACAGGCCTGGCAGATGTTCTTGTAGATCTCGCGTCCGGCGTCGAACCGCTGCTGTTCCTCCGCTGTCAAGGGCGTGATGACCTTCTCCCCGCGCTTTCCGGGCCAGGACACGCGAGCCAGCAGCGTTGTCGCCCGTGCGCCCAGGTCGCCGCTCGAGGCCGCGAGACTGATCAGCGCGACGGGTTCGTGCTCGAGCCGCAACGACGGTCCCCGGCGGCTCGCGGGATCGGCGACGGTAGGGTCGCCCGGCCGCTGGAACGCGTATGCGCCACCTGGACCCGCACGTCCGCCGGGACACGTCGGACACGGCAGATTGGCCGGCACGGGTTCGGATCGCCCGCGGCGCTGCCTGCCCGGTGTCGGAGCACCGAGCAGCGACACTTCTGCTCCCCTCAGTACAGCTGAACGCACCCAGACCGGACGGCCCGCATCCGCTGCCACTGCAAACACGTCCTGCGCCGCGGCTTCCTTGGCGCCGCGCACAATCGTTGCGGCGAGCATCGTCACAGCTGCCTCACGCTGCGGCGTCGGTTCATTCGCCGCCTGCGCGATCCTTTGAAGAACGTCCGCTTCGCTCCCCCCCACGCTGCTCAGTGCCGCGTCCATGGTGACCGCATCGTCGCCGTGGCGCTCGAGCATTGTCGTAATCGCCGCTTCGCGTTGCCCTGGCGGCATGGCGCCCAGTGAGGCCGCGAGCTGACGGCGAACGGCCACGTCAGGGTCGTCGGTCTTCTTCAACAGCGCGCCCGCAATCTGCTGGTTTCCCTCGGCCAGCCATCGCTCCGCAAGGCGGACGGCAGACGCGCGCACATACGGGGACTCGTCCTCCAGTGCGCCGGCTACGACGGTCGGCTCGATGGCATCGAGGCCATCGAGCGTCCACAACCCGCGCAGCCGGGCGCGCCAGTCTCCGGCTTCGCGAGCCAGCTTCACCAGCGCTGGCGCGACGCTCCTGTCACCACGCTCGACGAGCAGCCGCTGCGCCGTCTCGCGCCTCCAGCCGTTCGGGTGCGAGAGCAGCGTCACCAGTTCGCCGGATGACCCGCTGGGCACGGCGCGCGACGTGTCGCGGACCGTCGTCTCGTGCACGACGCGATAGATTCGGCCCATGCCGTCCGGCCGATCGAGCTTGCGTCCGATGATCTGGTCCCGCAGGTACTGCGTGATCGAGATGCGATGCTCGATGATCCCGCGATACATGTCAGCGATGTAGAGAGTGCCGTCCGGAGCGTTGGAGATGTAGACCGGACGGAATCGCTCGTCGGTCGAGGCGAGGAATTCGCCGCGGTCATACGCCTTGCGGGCCCTCAGCGTTCCGCTCGAGTCGTCGAGCACGATGCGGCTCACGACATTCGCGGCCGGTTCGGCGACGAACACGCTCCCGTAGACGTCGGCGGGCAGCCGATCGCCGCGATAGACCACCGGCGCGCAGACGGACGTAAACTCTGCGAGCGAGCCGTCGGGACGATCGATCCCGGCCTGATACGCGCGGTTGGTGCCCGGGTTCGGCCGCACGGGCCACACCGTGTTCAGCTCGGGAGTGTCGTCGGCCAGCCGCTCGTAGCTGCCGCTCGTGCGCAGCAGGCTTGGATTTCGCGCGTAGTACGCGGTCTGAACGAGATCCACGTGGAGCGCCGATTCGTTCGTGTTGCGATAAATCCGCCCTGCATCGTCCTCGGTGATCCCCCACTCGCCGCGCTCGAGCGTCGTTTGGAATTGGAACTTTCCGTTTTTCAGGCGGAGCTCGAGATCGGTCTCTCCGGCGGTGTGCATCCAGTTGTCGAGCGACCATGGAAATCCGTTTCCGGCATTCTGCGGGTCGCCGCCGCGGCGGCTGAAGTGGTTCGTCACGAGTTCCTTCTGATCGGCGCGCAGATCACCGTTCGTGTCGCGCATCAGCCAGAGATTCGGCGGTTCGGCCACCAGCACGCCGTGCTCGAGGATCTTCAACGACCGCGCGAGCACCAGGCCGTCGGCGAACACCGTGCGCTTGTCCATCCTGCCATCGCCATTGGTGTCCTCCAGCACCACGACCCGCCCGATCGGGTCGTACTCGTTCGAACCGGTGATGTCGGCCATGAAGCCCGGCATCTCGACCGCCCACAGACGCCCTTCGGGATCCCAGTCGAGCGCGACGGGCTCCTGGATCAACGGCTCGCTGGCCACGAGCTCGAGGTGGTACCCGGGGGGCATGTAGAAGGTCTTCAATGCCTCTTCGGGCGCAAGCGGCGGTGACTCGTCCGAGACTTTCTGAACGCCGGGAGGCCACGCGCGGTTCGACGGAGAGCTCTGGGAGCCGAAGGCCGTCACCACCGCGACCACCACGAACAGGGCTATCGAACGCAGGCGCGCAAGAGACATATCAGGTCGATTCTCCTTCGTGCAGAATATACGGGCATGACGGTTACGTCCCAGCGAACGAGCGGCAGCGAGTGAGCCACGCGAGCGGAGCGGGGCGCCGGGGTCCCCGCGAGCGCGCGTGCTGGGGGGCCGGCGGGGCGAAGCCCCCCGGCTAAAAATGCGACGCCGCGACTTCCTGACCGCGTCCAGCTCCGGGCTGATCGGGCTCGCCGTGCAAGCCGGGCCCGCCCACGGCGAGGACGCTGCCGAGCCTATCATCGACATCCACCAGCATGTGGGCTACACGGGCCGATCGGATGAGGCACTCGTCGCGCATCAGCGTGCCATGGGCGCAACCATGACCGTGTTGCTGCCGGCGGGGCGCCCTGTGAGCAGGGCGTCAACACACGACGGTGTATCGAACGGTCTGCAGGCGCAGTGCCTTGGCAACGACGCGTGCGTCCAGCTCGCACGTGCACACGCCACGACCTTCGCGTTCGGCGCGAATGAAGTCCCGGATCTCCCGGATGCAACGCAGGTCATCGAGCGGTATCTCCGCCGCGGCGCCGTCGTGATCGGCGAGCAGAAGTTCGGCGTGGAATGCGACTCGCCGGAGATGCAGAAGATCTACCGGGTGGCGGAGGCTCACCACGTCCCGGTCCTGATGCACTGGCAGTCCGACATGTACAACTACGGCATCGAACGGTTCCTCAGGATGCTCGAGAAGTATCCGAAGGTCAATTTCATCGGGCATGCACAAACGTGGTGGGCCAACGTCGACAGGAACAATCACGATCAGACGGTGATGTATCCAAAGGGGCGTGTGGTCCCCGGCGGACTGACCGACACGTATTTGTCCGGGTACGCGAATATGTATGGCGATCTTTCCGCGGCATCGGGACTGAACGCACTGACGCGTGACGAGGATTTCACGCGTGATTTTCTCGTCCGCCACCAGGACAAGCTGCTCTTCGGCAGCGACTGCACGGACGTCGAGGGCAGCGGGGCGAAGTGCCTTGGAGCGCAGACGATCGCCGCGATTCGCCGCTTGGCGGCGAGCAAAACTATCGAGCGGAAGCTTCTCTACCAGAATGCAAAGAAGCTGTTCCGGCGCCTCTAAAGAGGCGCCCTACAACCCAAGTTTGTAGGCCGGGTCTTTAGACCCGGCGCGCGACCCTGCAACCCAGGTTTGTAGGCCGGGTCTTTAGCCCGGCTCGCGGCCCTCCAACCCAGGTTTGAGGCCGGGTCTTTAGACCCGGCTCGCGGCCCTCCAACCCAGGTTTGTAGGCCGGGTCTTTAGACCCGGCTCGCGGCCCTGCAACCCAAGTTTGTAGGCCGGGTCTTTAGACCAGGCTCGCGACCCTGCAACCCGGGTTTGTAGGCCGGGTCTTTAGCCCGGCTCGCGACTTGCGCCGAAACGGCTGACGGAGTACAAGCCTCGACATGAATCGACGCGAATGGATGGCGACTCTCGCGGCGGCGGCGCTCGTCAGGCCCGCGGCCGCCGACGGGCAGAGAGGCACGACGCAGGAAAAGCCCGCGGCTCTCGATCTGAAGGAGTTCCAGCCGCGGAGCATGCTGCACGTGACCGAAACGCAGGTGCCCCGCGCCCGCTTCCCGGTGATCGATTTCCACACGCACATCGGATTCAGCGCGGCCAGCTCGGGCGGCGTCGCGCAGGGCGAAGAGATCCGGTTCCTTGCACCGCCGGAGGAACTTCTCGCCGTCATGGATCACGTGAACCTGCAGACAATGGTGAACCTGACGGGGGGCGTCGGACGCGGGCTGCAGGAGAGCATTCAGCGATACCAGACCGCGCATCCCGGCCGCTTTCTCACGTTCGCAGAACCGCGCTGGAGCGCGGCGAATGCGCCGAATTACGCCCGCGACCAGGCGCTCGAGATCGAACACGCACACCAGCTGGGCGCACGGGGGCTCAAGGTGCTGAAGACGCTTGGCCTCTACCTCCGGGAGCAGATCACCTCAGGCCCGCTCGTCGCGATCGACGACCGCCGGTTCGATCAGATGTGGGAAGCGTGCGCCGCCAACTCGATGCCGGTCGCGATGCACATCGCCGATCCCGAGGCGTTCTTCCTTCCCATCGATCGGTTCAACGAACGCTTCGAGGAACTGAACAATCATCCCAGCTGGTCGTTCTACGGCCGCGACTTTCCTGCGAACCGGGCGTTGCTCGAAGCACGCAACCGCGTGCTCGAGCGTCATCCGAAGACCACGTTCGTCACGCTGCACGTCGGCAACAACGCCGAGAACCTCGGATACGTATCCGAGTGCCTCGACAAGTACCCGAACATGTTCGTGGAAACTGCGGCGCGGATCGGTGAGCTTGGGCGACAGCCGCGCACGTCGCAGCGGTTCTTCGATCGGTATCAGGATCGCGTGCTGTTCGGCACCGATGCGGTGCCGCACGGCACGGAGACGCCGCAGCAGATCTTCGGCGAAGCGCTCTACGGGATCTACTTCAGGTTCCTCGAGACCGAAGACGAGTACTTCGATTACGCGCCCGCGCCAACGCCGCCGCAGGGGCGCTGGCGCATCTACGGGCTCGGCTTATCCGAGCCGATCCTGCGCAAGGTGTATCACGACAACGCTGCGCGCTTATTGGGTCTGTAGGCCAGGTCTCAGGCCCGGCGATCACAGGCGCGTCTGAAGACACGCCCTACGCGATCGTCTGCAAGTACTCG
>Ga0136846_1221437_pt1 | contig 16843 bp, 18 predicted proteins | sample HopSoiMetagenom2_FD_96841 | JGI IMG/M metagenome (GOLD analysis project Ga0136846, IMG submission 96841) | Grasslands soil microbial communities from Hopland, California, USA - 2 Assembly 2016 (version 4) | ecosystem: Environmental > Terrestrial > Soil > Grasslands | place: USA: Hopland...
CGACCGCACCCGATCCACGTCGCGAAAACCACACGATCCACACCGCGGTCGCGCCGAAAGCGGTCATCACGATGCGCACATTGGTCACCGGGCAGCCCCGGCCCCCGAATGTAGTGCGCAGATCCCGCAGCCCAAAACCGAAAAGCAACAGGACAACCCGCTGCGACTACCGCGAACCCCGAATCGTGAGCCAAGTCAGGACTGCAGCTCAACGCAGTCGATGGATCAGTCGTCAGCTGAGCGCTCGTAGCACTTGGCGGCCTTATGCATTGGCCTGCAATCGCCAGCACAGGTGTCAACAGATTTATTACTGCCAACAGTCGGTCAAATTCTGCCAACGGAATTAAAGCGGTGATCTTGTCGGTTTATCAACATAGCTGCAGCGAACCGAACCGGGACACCTATGCCACGGCTCGAAACAAAAGAAGAAGTACGAAAGAAGAAGGCACCAAACATGAAGAAGTTCGGATTCGCCACTCTACTTGCCGGCGGGCTGACCGTCGCGGTCCTTGGACTGGCCGCACCGGCGGGTGCCGCCCCGACCGGTCCGGGCAACGCCCAGGACACCATCAACCAACTGCAGGCCGACGGCTACAACGTGATCGTCAACCGCATCGGTGCGACCCCGTTGGATCAGGCCACCGTGGTAGCGGTGCGGCCCGGCCAGACCTACAGCCGGACCGATTCCGGTACCCCCGGTGACAGCCTCGAAACGACCGTCACCGGCAAGACGATCTACGTCGACGTCAAGTAGATCGCCCAAAACGCAAGGGGCACCCCCACAAGGGGTGCCCCTTCGTCGTTTCTAAGCGGCAGGGACATTCTGTGCCACGATTGCCTTGCTATGGCATGGGAACTGAGCTACGACGGCACGCTTCGTGAGATTTCTACCGCGGCTGGTGTCCTGCGCTATCACGAAGCAGGGCATGGCCCTCCCCTGCTGTTCCTGCACGGCTCGGGTCCCGGCGTCACCGGCTGGCGGAATTTCAGCGGCATCCTCGGCACCTTCGCCGACCATTTCCGTTGCCTGATTCTGGAATTCCCCGGGTTCGGCGTGAGCGACGACTTCGGCGGTCACCCGATGGTGACCGCACACGGTGCCACAGCGACCTTTGTCGAGGCGCTGGGCCTCGATTCCGTTGACGTCATCGGCAATTCGATGGGTGGCGGTGTCGGCATCAACTACGCGATCCGCCACCCGGCCAAGATCCGCCGCCTGGTCACGATCGGCGGAATCGGTACGAACATCTTCACGCCCGGGCCGAGCGAAGGCATCAGGCTCCTGCAGGAGTTCACCGAGAACCCGAGCCGCCAGCGACTGGTCGACTGGCTGCATTCGATGGTGTACGACCCGGCGCTGGTGACGGATGAGCTGATCGAGGAGCGTTGGGCCTTGGCCACCGACCCGCCCACCCTCGAGAGCGCCCGGCGCATGTACGGCAAGGCGGCGTTCGGACAGATGATGGCGGCCATGCGGGCATCGGATGCCCCGATGCCGTGGGCGATGATGCACAAGGTGACGGCGCCGACGCTTCTGACCTGGGGCCGCGACGACCGCGTCAGCCCGCTGGACATGGCGTTGATCCCGATGCGCACCATTCCCAACGCCGAGCTGCATGTGTTCCCCAACTGCGGGCACTGGGCGATGATCGAGGCGAAGCAGGCGTTCGAAGACACCGTGCTGGGCTTCCTGCGCCGACGCGACTAGCTGCAGCGATTCGGTTCCACCGATCGGGACGGCGCGCCATGATGACAGCATGGCCGAACGGGTTCTCGACAGGGTGATGGCGATCGCCGACCGATTTCGCGAGCAAGCATGGGATGCGGAGCGGCTCGGCCGGCTGCCCGACGAAACGGTCAAGGACCTCAAGTCCGTCGGTGCGATCAGGCTGCTACAGCCCAAGCAATACAACGGGTTCGAGGTACACCCGCGGGAGTTCGCGGAAACGGTGATGGCGGTCGCGTCGCTGGATCCCGCGTCGGGCTGGATCTGCGGCGTCGTCGGCGTGCACCCCTATCAGCTGGCCTATGCCGATCCCCGAGTGGCGGAAGAGATCTGGGGCGCCGACACCGATACCTGGGTGGCCTCGCCCTACGCCCCACAAGGTGTGGCCAAGCCGGTTGACGGCGGCTACCTCTTCAACGGCCGATGGCAATTCAGCTCCGGGACCGACGCATGCGAATGGATTTTCTTGGGGGCCATGGTCGGTGATGCGGATGGCAAGCCTCTGATGCCCCCGCAGATGCTCCACATGATCCTGCCGCGCAAGGACTACCAAATCATCGAGGATTCCTGGAATGTGGTCGGCCTGAGGGGCACCGGCTCCAAGGACGTCATCGTTCGCGACGCGTTCGTGCCGGACTACCGGGTGATGAATGCCACCGAGGTGATGGACGGCACCGCCCAACGCAAGGCCGGGATGACGGACACGCTGTATCTGATGCCGTGGTCAACGATGTTTCCGCTCGGAATCACGTCGGCGGTCATCGGGATCGCCGAGGGCGCGCTGGCCGCCCATCTCGACTACCAGCGGGACCGCGTCGGCGCCGCCGGGACGGCGATCAAGGATGACCCGTACGTGATGTACGCCATCGGCGAAGCGGCCGCCGACATCAACGCCGCCCGGCAGGAACTGCTCGCCAACGCCGACTGGATCTACGACATCGTGGACGCCGGCGACGAGGTGTCCTTCGCGGACCGGGCCGCCGGCCGCCGCACGCAGGTGCGTTCGGCGTGGCGCGCAGTGATGGCGGTCGACCAGATCTTCTCGCGCTCCGGAGGCAATGCACTACGGATGGATAAACCATTGCAGCGGTACTGGCGTGACGCGCACGCCGGATTGGCCCACGCGATCCATGTGCCCGGCACCACCTTCCACGCCTCCGCGTTGAGCTCGCTCGGAGTTGAGCCCGAGGGCCCGCTGCGGGCCATGATCTGATCGAACCGAGGAACACCCACAGTGAGCGACATCAAGAGCCTCGGCTACATCACCGTCCAGACCACCGACATCGACCGCTGGCGCACCTTCGCGCTCGACGTGCTCGGATTCGCCAAGGGCACCGGTCCTGACGCGTCAGCCCTCTACCTCCGCATGGACGAGCGCGCCGCTCGGATCGTCGTGACCCCTGGGGAAACCGACGAAGTCGTCACCGTCGGATGGGAGGTCCGCGACCGGCCGGCGTTGCTTCGCGTTCAGGAGACGCTGCAGTCGGCGGATGTTGGCGTCAAACCACTGCCGCAGGACGAGGCCGATGCCCGGCGCGTCGAAGAAGCGATCACGTTCAGCGACCCGACGGGCACCACGATCGAGGTGTTCCACGGAGCCCTTCTTGACCACAGCCCCGTCGTGACGCCGTTTGGCGCCCGGTTCGTCACCGGCGCACAGGGTTTGGGGCATGTGGTGCTGCCCGCAACCGATCCCAACGCCGCCTTCGACTTCTACACCGACGTGCTGGGCTTTCTCTCGCGCGGCGCGTGGCGGGTCCCGGCACCACCCCAGTACGGTCCGGTCCGGATCAGATTCCTCGGTGTCAACGAGCGACATCACAGCCTGGCGATCGTGCCGTCCATGCGCGAAGGCGCTCCCGGGCTCATCCACGTAATGGTGGAAGTCGACGGTCTCGACGCGGTCGGCCTGGCGTTGGATCGGGTGAACGCCCAGGGCTTCCAACTGTCGTCGACGCTGGGCAGGCACACCAACGACAAGATGGTGTCGTTCTATGTGCGCGCACCCGGCGGCTGGGACATCGAATTCGGCACGGACGGCATGCGCGTAGACGAAAGGTATTACACCGCAGAGGAAATCACGGCCGACAGCTACTGGGGCCACCAGTGGACGGGCGAGCTTCCGGCGGCGATGCGGCAGTGATGAGCGACGTCCGCCCGAGGGCCGCCGGCAAGATCGACACCTGGGATTACGAAGCCGACGTCGTGATCGCCGGATACGGCATCGCGGGCGCCGCTGCAGCCGTCGAAGCCGCCTCCGCGGATGCCGACGTTCTGGTCCTCGAGCGGACCGGGGGCTGGGGCGGCGCCGCGGCGATGGCGGGCGGTTTCATCTACCTCGGTGGAGGGACCGGACTGCAACAGGCGTGCGGCTTCGACGATTCGGTCGACAACATGGCGGCCTTTCTGAATGTGGCCATGGGACCGGGCGCCGACGAGAACCGCATCGCCGACTACTGCGCGGGCAGCGTCGCGCACTTCGACTGGCTGGTGCACTGCGGTGTGCCGTTCAAACCGGTGTTCTGGGGCGAGCCGGGCTGGGAGCCGCCCGCCGACGAGGGACTGATGTTCACCGGCGGGGAGAACGCATACCCGTTCAACACGATTGCCACCCCGGCGCCGCGTGGACACGTTCCGCAGATGGCCAACAAGCGGGCCGGCGAGGCGAGCGCCGGTTACATGCTGATGAAGCCGTTGGTCGACACGGCCACATCCCTTGGCGTGCAGTCGATCTACGACATCCATGTTCAGTCTCTGATCGTGCAGCCCGACGGCCGTGTCACCGGGTTGACCGCCCGCCAGTACGGCAAGCCGATCGCCGTGCGCGCACGGCGGGGCGTCGTGCTCGCCTGCGGTAGCTTCGCCTACAACGACGCGATGGTCGCCCAGTACGCACCCCGCATCGTCGGCCGACCCGCCGCCTCGATCGAGCAGCACGACGGGCAGGCCATCCGGATGGCCCAGGCACTCGGCGCCGATCTGGCCCACATGGACGCCACCGAGGTTGCGTTCCTGATCGATCCTCAACAAACCGTCCGCGGCATCCTCGTCAACGCGCGTGGCCAGCGTTACGTCCCGGAGGACATGTACTCCGGCCGGATCGGGCAGCTCACGCTCTACCACCAGGACGACATCGCCTACCTGATCATCGACGGCGACGCGCAAGAAGAGGCGATGGCCGCGACGTCCGCAACGCCGTTCCTCAAGCGCCCGGCCACGTGGGTCTGCGAAACCATTGCCGACCTCGAAGGCGAGATGGGCCTGCCCGCCGGATCGCTGCAATCCACCGTCAGCGCCTACAACGACGCCGCCGCGCGCGGCGAAGATCCGCTGCTGCACAAGAAGTCCAAATGGTGCAAGCCGATCGGCACTCCGGTCGGCGCGATCGATCTCAGCGCCAGCTGCGCCGGCTTCACCCTCGGAGGGCTCCTGACCACGCCCGACGCCGAGGTGCTACACGTCAGCGGCGAGCCGATCCCCGGGCTGTTCGCGGCCGGCCGCGCCACCTCCGGACTGGCCGCGTGGGGGTACGCCAGCGGAATCTCCCTGGGCGACGGCAGCTTCTACGGCCGCCGCGCCGGACGGTCGGCGGCTAAGGGCTGAGTCCGGGTTCGTCCAGCACCGGCAGAGCGCCATCGCGCACGGCCTGCCTAATGGACTCGCGCAGTGCCGAACACGACAGGAACACGCCCCGCCCGCCGTGCTCTGACAGCAGCTGAGCCTCCTGCCGCTGCGGGCAACGGGCCAGCGACGTGGCGTCCCACTGTACACTCGTCTGCTGCCAAGTGCTCTTGCGCGCCAACACTTCCGCGCCGCATGCGCGGCATGTCACCGGCATCATCGGAGCGTCGGCAAGCCGATTGTCGGTCCGGACGGTCACAGGCCGGTTCCCCCAGCCGCCGACATCGCGGCAAGGTTTGCCTCGACCTCCTTCATCCATTTCTCGTGCGAGTGGGTGGTGTCGAGTTCGTATTCGAATCGGTCCACCATGTCCGGCTTTACATCGGCGGCGTCGACGTAGAACTGCTCATACCACCGCCGTAGGTGATACACGGGCCCGTCCTCCTCGCACAACAGCGGATTGTCTATGCGCGCCTTGTTCTTCCAGATCTGCACGTCCTGCTCGAAGCCGATCTTGACGAAGTCGCCGAAACCGATCGCGGTCTGCATCGCCGCGTCCTCGGGAAGCGTCTCCGACTTCTTGACGATGATACCGTACTGCAGCACAAAGGAATTCACGTCGATCGGATAGTGACAATTGATCAAGATGCTCTTCTGATCGCCGTCCTCGTAGTTGTACGTCAAGTCGTCGATCATGAACGACGGGCCGAAATACGACGCCACGGACGTGGTGCCGAGCATCCGCGGTCCTTCGGGCTGGCCGGCGTCAGGACGGACACCGCTGTTCATGTACTGGGTGGCGATGTGGCCCTCGAAGATGTTCTTGAAATACGTTGGCAGAGAACCGTGAATATAGAAGAAGTGCGCCATGTCGACCACGTTGTCGATGATCTCCCGGCAGTTGCTGTTGACTACCGTTGTGTACCAGTGCCAGTCAGTCCACTCGTCACTGGTCGCGCCCTCGATGCGCGGAATCACCGCCTCCGGCGGCGGAGGGTTGCGCTCGGGGTCGTTCCACACGAACAGCATCCCGTCCTGCTCCTCGGTGATCCAGGTAGCGGTGCGCGCCGCCTTGGGCACTCGCCGGCTGTACGGAACGTTCTTGCACCGGCCGTCACCGCCCCACCGCCAGTCATGGAAGGGGCATGCGATCTCATTGCCCTTGACCTCGCCTTGCGTGAGATCGCCACCCATATGGCGGCAGTAGCCGTCGAGGACGTTGAGCTTCCCGTCACCGCTGCGGAAGACGACGAGCTTGTGCCCGAATGCGCGGATGGCGTACGGCCTGCCGTCGCCTAGGTCCCTGGTCAGGCCAAGGCAGTGCCAGCCACGCGCGAATCGGGATGGAGCCGCCTCGGCCTCGATCTGCCGAATTTCGTCGGAGTCCGCCTGCAACGTCATGTCCTGACCGTCCTTGATCTCGATGGCTCATGACAAGGATGCTCTGTCCGGATTCACATGACGGCGGAATCGGCCTCATCCATAGTGGACGGGTGACGACATGGGATGACGAGACCGACGTCATCGTCGCCGGGTCGGGTGGTGGCCTGGTCGGCGCGTACACCGCGGCCCGCGAAGGGCTATCCGTCACGGTCGTTGAGGCCACCGACCAATTCGGCGGTACCACCGCATACTCCGGTGGCGGGGGCATGTGGTTCCCCTGCAACCCCGTCCTGCGTCGGGCCGGAACGAACGACACTCTCGACGCCGCGTTCAGCTATTTCCACGCCGCGGTTGGTGACCGCACCCCGCTGACCCTGCAACGCACGTACGTATACGGCGGTAGCGACCTGATCGCCTACCTCGAAAAGGATCCTCACTTCGAGTTCGACATCCTGCCATGGCCCGATTACTTCGGACGGCTGCCGCATGCACGCCTGGACGGCATGCGCCACACCGTGATGAAACCGGTGGACGCCGAGCGTCTCGGCAGCCTGCAGCACCGGATACGTGGCCCGTTGGACAGCGAACGACTCGGCGCCGCGCCGCCGAACACCCTTATCGGCGGGCGTGCGATGATCGGCCGGCTGTTGATGGGCATCACGTCCCATTCGCACGCCGCGTTGCACCTCGACACTCCACTGGCGGAACTCGTCACCGCCGGCGACGAGGTGGTCGGTGCCGTGGTGGAGCAGTGTGGGGCACGGCGCGCGATCCGGGCGCACGCCGGCGTCCTGCTCGCCGCAGGCGGTTTCGAGAACAGTCCCGCGCTGCGCGAACGCTTTGGCGTACCCGGTGATGCCCGGGACACGATGGGCGCCCCGGGCAACGTCGGCCTGGCACTGCAGGCGGCGATCGACGTCGGAGCGGCGGTTGACCTCATGGATCAGGCGTGGTGGTCACCTGGTCTGACGCATCCCGACGGGCGGTCGGCGTTCGCCCTGTGGTTCACCGGCGGAATCTTCGTCAACGACAACGGCGAACGGTTCGTCAACGAGTCGGCCCCCTACGACCGCCTGGGCCGGACAGTCATCGACCAAATCAACTGCGGCGCAATCAGTTCGCGGTACTGGATGATCTACGACGACAGGGAGGGCCTTGTCCCCCCGGTGAAGGCCACCAACGTGTCGATGGTCGAGGCTGATCGATACGTCGAGGCTGGGCTCTGGCACACCGCGGACACGATTCCCGAGCTTGCGGCCGCCATCGGCGTCGACCCTGAGAACCTGGCGTCCACGGTGAAGCGGTTCAACGAATTCGCCGCCACGGGCGTCGACGAGGACTTCGGCCGCGGCGACGAGGCATACGACCGCGCGTTCTCCGGCGGTCGCACGCCACTGGTGCCGATCCAGACGGGTCCGTTTCATGCCGCCGCATTCGGTCTCTCTGACCTGGGCACCAAGGGCGGACTGATGACCGATTCCGACGCCCGCGTCCTCGACACCGACGGCCAATCCATCGGGGGGTTGTACGCCGCGGGCAACACGATGGCGGCGGTCAGCGGAACGGTGTACCCGGGCGGCGGCAACCCGATCGGGGCGTCGATGCTGTTCAGCCACCTCGCCGCCAAGCACATGGTGCAGCGACGACGGTAGACACCCTGGCGATAGTGTCTACGCCACACCGGACACTCACCGAGGAGACACCCATGACGGACCGGCCCCTTCGCGTCATTCAGTGGACCACCGGCAACATCGGACGGCGGTCGCTGCACGCCATCATCGGGCGCGACGACATGGAACTGGTCGGCGTCTACGCCCATGGTGCCGACAAGGTTGGCGTCGACGCCTCAGAGCTGTCCGGCTGGCCGGAACCCACCGGTGTGACGGCGACCAACGACATCGATGCGCTGCTCGCTCTGAAGCCCGACGCGTGTTGCTACAACCCGTTGTGGCCGAACATCGACGAGCTGGCCCGGCTGCTGGAGGCCGGCGTCAACGTCTGCTCGAGCGCGGCCTGGATCACCGGCGGCAAGCAGTCACCGGAGGACCTGGAACGTATCCGAAAGGCTTGCGAGAAAGGCAATTCGACGATCTTCGGCAGCGGTGCGCATCCCGGCATGACGAATTTGGTCGGCATGGTTCTCAGCGGATCGTGCGAGCGGGTCGACGAGATCCGCATCACCGAGTCGGTGGACTGCTCGACCTACGAATCGGCGGGCACGCAGACCGCGATGGGCTTCTCGCAGGATCCCGACACCCCCGGTCTGGCCGAAAGCGTTCGCCGGGAGAGCGAAGTCTTCGCCGAGTCGGCCGCGATGATGGCCGACGCGATCGGCGCCAAGCTCGACAAAATGACGTTCGACGTCACGTTCACGCCCGCAACCGGCGATACGGATCTGGGCTTCATGCAGATCCCGAAGGACACGGTGGCCGGCGTGTACGGCTACCACCGCGGCTGGATCGGCGACCGCAACGTTGTCAGCGTCGGCTTCAACTGGACCATGGGCGACCACGTCACCCCGCCCAAACCGCTCGAGCACGGTCACGTAATCCAGGTGTTCGGGCTGCCCAATATGCGGACAGTGCTGCACTGCCTGCCGCCGAAGGACTGGACCGAACCCGGGTTCATGGGCCTCGGCATGATCTACACCGCCATGCCGGTGACCAACGCGGTGCCCGCGGTCGTCGCCGCCGCGCCCGGCATCGTGACGCTGGCGGATCTGCCGCCGATCACGGGCCGCGCGGCGGTGTAGCCGTACTTCGCCCAACGTACGGTTGTTGGACACAAACACCGAGTAGACCCGGCAACAACCGTACTTTCGGTGCGGCTCAAAGCCGTTGGGCGAGTTTCGTTTTGCCTGGGCCGTCGAGGTCGCGCAGTGCGGCTGGGCGTCCAGCCATTGCCATCAGCAGCGCCTCGCCACTCCCCCGCACTTCCGGACCGTTGCTGTGAGTCCAGTCGAGGTCTGTCGCGACCAGGCGCAAGCCGCGGACCCGCAAGCCACCAAGGATGCGCGGCGCCCACGTGGAAAAATCCAAGGCGATTCGCAACGATTCGGCAGGTATCGTCCGTGGAATCCCGAGCGGCCTGCGGATGTCCTGCTGGTGAATAATCCCGTCCGTCAGGGCAATTCGGCCACCGAACCCGGACGTCAACCCATGCGGAACGGCGTACTGGCGCACCAGCGCGGTGAGTTCTTCCGGTGACTTGACGGCGTAGTCGGCCACTCCGACCGCGTTGGCACCACCCCGAGTTACGAGGCCCTTGGCCATCCGACGCATGAGCTGTGTGCGGCTCAGCGGGTCGTACCCGATCACGTGGGCGACGACGTCGCGGACCCGCCACTGCTCGCACAGCGTCGGACTGTCCCACTGCTGGGGCGTCAGACCTTCCAGCAGCGCGGCGAACTCTTCCCGTTCGGCGCGAGCCATCTGCATGGTGTCCGCCGACGTCACTCCGACTCCGCCAGGCGGACACAACGATTGAGGGTCTCGGTCCAACCGTTGGGCGAGTCGAAGATCGCGCGCATCTGCTCGGCGTGCTCGCCATAGCGCTGCAGGTTCCTATGCCGCAGGGCGACCGTCGTGCGCCCGGGTTCTGTCTCGGTGAACGTCAGCTCGACCTCCGTCTCGAAGTCGGGGTCGAACTTCCATTCCGCCGTGATCTGCCACAACAGCACCACGCGCGACGTCGGCTCCCAGGCGGCCACGCGGCCCCAGTCGCACTCCGCGCCATCGGCAGCACGTTCGAACCAGCGTCCGCCGACCCGCGTCTCCAGCACGACTGCCTCGAACGGCGATGCGCCGATGGAATGCTCGGGCGGCCAGAACTCTGTCATGCGAGAAGTGAACAGATCGAAGGCCTTGGCCTGTCCCAGCGGCACCGTGATCGACCGGGCCACCTCGACTTCGGCTGCCGAGTCTGTGGTCATTACTGCTCCTCCTCATCTGTGTCGGCCTCGACGGACGCCAGAAGCGCGAAGTTGTCGAGTGTTGTCTCCCAGAACCGGTCGAGATAGTCACGCACCGCCATCAGCCCCGAACGGTTGACGCGATACAGGCGCCGCGTACCCGCAACTGATTCGACGACGAGCTCGGCGTCCTTGAGCACCCGCAGATGTTGTGAGACCGCGGGTCTGGAGATCGGTAACTGGTCTGCCAGCGCCCCGACCGCGATGGGACCGTCGGCCAGCTTCTCGAGAATCGACCGACGCGTCTTGTCCCCGAGGGCATCGAGCACGGTAGCGGCGGACGCAGACACATCGGTAAGTCTGCGCTAACGGTTAGTCAAAGTCAACCGTTCGTAGCCGCTTACTGTTCGGCCAGCTGCACAGCGACGCCGACCGCCCCGCCGCCGACGTGAATCGACAGCACCGGCCCCATGTCGGTGACGACGAGCGACTCGATCTGGGGCAATCGCGTCGTCAATGCCGCACCGATCTCGTCGGCGGCGTCGTGGTTGTCCACATGGTGCACCGCGATCGATGCGCGGCGCTCCCCGACGATCTCGACTACCCGATCGACCAACGCCGCATGTGCCTTGGCCACTGTCCGGATCCGCTGGTCGAGCACCAGGAGGCCGTCCACGTCAAGACACAGCAGCGGTTTGAGCGACAGCGCGGTGCCCAACCACGACGCCCCCTTGCGGATCCGGCCGCTGCGCCGCAGATTGTCCAGCCGGTGCACGACGACGAACACGTGCCCGCGCGACTGCGCCGAACGGGCCGCGGCCTCAACGGCATCGAGATCGGCACCCGAGCCCGCTGAGCGCGCCGCGGTCAGCGCGACGAACCCGACACCCATCGCCACCGAACGCGTGTTGACCACCCGCACCGCCTGGCCGAACTCGCGCGCCGCCTGCACGGCAGCGCTGTAGGTGCTGGACAGTGCCGCCGAAAGATGCACCGCCACAACGCCGTCACCACCGCTGTCACTCAGCGCCTGGCGGTAAGTCTCGGCGAGCTCGGTCGGTGTGGCACCGGCGGTGGTGACACGCGGACGGTCGTGAATGTCGTAGGGCACGCCGTCCAGCCCGTCACGCAGATCGGTCCCGTCGACCAGTACGTGCAGCGGCACCTGCCGGATGTCGAACTCCTTGAGTTCATCGGACTGCAACCGAGACGACGAATCGGTCACCACGACGACGGCCATGTCTATCGCGAATCTTTTTGCTGCACGCCTGCTTCGGCAAGGGCTTTGAACATCAGCTCGGCAACGGCCTGATGCGCCTCGAAGTTCCAGTGGATCCCGTCGGGATTGCCCCGCCCGCTGAGAACTTGCTCTGCGACCGCCGCCTTGAGGTCGACAAGCGGGACATCATGCCGATTCGCCCATTCGCTGATCGCCTTGACTGTGCCTTCACGGCCGTGGTGCGCTTTGCCATATGTCTCGGCGACGTGTACCGACGGTAGCGATGCGACGATCGGTATTCCCGGCCGATTGAAGCCGATTGCCCCACGGGTCATTTCGAGGTAGTCCGCGGAAAGCCGGGGCGGCAGGGCGGCGCGCGATATCGGCGAGAACCGCGGCTGCGCCCACCCGTAGCCGTTGCGCACCAAGCGCCGAAGCCACGCAGGTCGGACGTACCGGATCATTTCCCGCAACGCGGTGGGCAGGGGCGACGGCAGCGAATCCATGCCGCCCGTCGCGACGATCACTGCGCCGGCCCGGGGCAACGCCGCCCACGCCCGCGGATCCTGGGTGGCGGCCCACCAGCTGTCGCGACAGGTCCAGCCGATCCGCCCGATCAGCTCGACATCCCAACCCAGCTGGCTGGCAACGATATTCGGCCAGATGCGGGGATCGTCGGCAGGCAGGCCGCCGGCGGGCCCATAGTAGGACAGCGAGTCACAGAAGACGAGAAGCGTTGGCTTGATCGCCGATTCACAAGACATCGTTGGCGACCTGTGCCGAGGCGTTCCACACGTCGAGCCGCCAGCGGATGTTGGATAAGGACGCCGGCGCTGAATCTGTCTCGCTGTGACCGGACAACTGCACCCAGCTGGCGTTGCCCATGCCACCCAGCGCCGGCCAGTTATCGACGGGCAGCGCGAGCAGCGCCGCCGTCAGCGCGGCGATCAGCCCGCCGTGTGCCACCAGGACCACCGGACGCTCGGGTTCGTCGACGCCCCACTCGGTTTGGTCGGCGACCAGCTCAGCCATCAGCGGCATGCTACGTGTTGCGACGTCGACCCGGCTCTCGCCACCGTGCGGGGCCCACCGGGCGTCGTCGCGCCACGCCAGCCGCGCGCCGGGGGCCGCGGCGTCCACCTCGAGATGGGTCATCCCTTGCCAGTCGCCCAGGTGTGTTTCGCGCAGCCGGGTGTCGACGAGCACGGGCATGCCCGATCGCTCACCGAGCGCGACCGCGGTATCCAGCGCACGCCGCAGATCCGACGACATGATCACCAGTGGCTGCCGTTTCGCCAACACCTCGGCGGCGGCGACCGCCTGGTCGCGGCCCAGATCCGACAGCTCGGTGTCGAGCTGGCCCTGCATCCGGCTGCCCGCGTTGTACCCGGTCTGTCCGTGACGCAGCATCACCAGTCGACGCACTCTCATGGCGCGTCCAGTTCCACCGGAACGACGGGGCAGTCGCGCCACAACCGGTCAAGGGCGTAGAAGTCGCGCTCATCCTGATGCTGGATGTGCACCACGATGTCGACGTAGTCGAGCAGCGTCCACCGGCCCTCGCGGGCGCCTTCGCGGCGGGCGGGCTTGTATCCCGCGACGCGCATCTTCTCCTCGACCTCGTCGACGATCGCGTTGACCTGGCGTTCGTTGGACGCCGACGCGATGACGAAGCAGTCGGTGATCACGAGCTGGCCGGACACGTCGATGACGACGACGTCTTCGGCGAGTTTGGACGCGGCCGCGCGCGCCGCCACGGTCGCCATCTTGATCGCGTCGTCAGCGGCTGTCATCTATTGCCGTCCTTCGTCACGGCCGGCTGGGCGGCATAGAGCTGGCGCTTGGCCACGTATTGCACGACACCGTCGGGCACGAGGTACCAGATCGGCCTGCCCACTTCGGCACGCTTGCGGCAGTCGGTCGACGAGATCGCCAGCGCGGGCACCTCGACAAGGGTCAGCGCGTCGGCGGGCAACTCGGCAAGTGCGGCCGCGAGGTGCTTGCCGTCGAGCTCGTAGCCGGGGCGGCTGACGCCGACGAACTTGGCGATCGAGAACATTTCCTCCCAGTTCTGCCACGACAGGATCGAGGCCAGGGCATCGGCGCCGGTGATGAAGTAGAGGTCCGCGCCGGGGTTGAGCGCCCGCAGGTCGCTGAGCGTGTCCTTGGTATAGGTCGGGCCGCCGCGGTCGATGTCCACCCGGCTGACCGAGAACCGCGGGTTGGACGCCGTGGCGATGACGGTCATCAGGTAGCGGTCCTCGGCGGCGGTGACGTAGCGGTGGTGCTTCTGCCAGGGCTGGCCCGTCGGGACGAACACCACTTCGTCGAGCTCGAACTCATCGGCGACCTCGCTGGCCGCGACCAGGTGGCCATTGTGGATGGGATCGAACGTTCCGCCCATCACTCCCAGCCGCCGTCGAGAAGTCACAAACAGCCAGCTTACGGGAGTGCCGCCGGCGGCTCTTCGCACGCCGAGATCGACGTTCTGGCGGATTTCTCTCGCACTTTTGCACCCGTTTGTCCGTTTGGGCGCAAGTTAGACGGGCAGCAGCTGGTCGATCACTGTGGCCAGCTGCTTGGCCGAGCGGCATTCGTGCATGGTGATGACGTCCGCATACCGCGGCACCGCCGAGTCGCCGCTGCCCCACAGGTGCTTGGGCTCGGGATTGAGCCAGTGCGCGTGCCGGCTCGCGTTGACCATGTGGGCCAGCAGGTCCGTTTCCGGGTTGCGGTAGTTGTTGCGCCCGTCGCCGAGGACCAGCAGCGAGCTGCGCGGCGACAGGACGTTCGGCCAGTTCTCGATGAACGACACGAAAGCGTTGCCGTAGTCGGAGTGGCCGTCGCGGGTGTAGACGCCCGCTTCGCGGGTGATCCGCTGCACCGCCACGGCCAGGTCGGAGTCGGGCCCGAACAGCTCGGTGACCTCGTCGGTGGTGTCGATGAAGGCGAACACGCGCACCCGCGAGAACTGCTGGCGCAGGGCGTGCACCAGCTGAAGAGTGAAGTGACTGAACCCCGCGACCGAGCCGGACACGTCGCACAGCACGACCAGTTCCGGGCGCGCCGGATGCGGCTTCTTGAGCACCACGTCGATCGGGACGCCGCCCGTCGACATCGACTTGCGCAGCGTCTTGCGCAGATCGATCTCACCTGCGCGCGACCGTCGCCGCCGCGCGGCCAGCCGCGTCGCCAGCGTGCGGGCCAACGGCGCCACCACCCGCCGCATCTGGCGCAGCTGCTCGCCAGAGGCGCGCAGGAACTCGACGTTCTCGGCAAGCTGCGGCACACCGTACATCTGCACGTGCTCACGGCCCAGCTGCTCGGCGGTGCGGCGCTTGGTCTCCGCCTCCACCATCTTGCGCAGCTGTCCGATACGTTGGGCCGCAAGGGCTTTGGCGATCTCCTCCTGCGTCGGCGTGGGTTCTTCGCCGTAGGGCGCGAGCAGGCCGGCCAGCAGCCGGCCCTCGAGATCGTCGAGGCTCATCGCCTTGAGCGCCTGATACGACGAGTACGACGGGCCGCGGCTGGACTGGTAGCGGCCGTAGGCCTCGACGATCTGGGCGATCATCGCCGCCAGCCGCGCGTCGAGGTTGGCCAGGTCGGCGTTGTCGGAGAGCATGTCGACCAGCTGTGCGCGCAGCGCCTCGATGTCCTCGGGAGGCAGGCCTTCCGGCGCATCGTCGTCATCGTCGTCGAGCAGGACGGTCTTGGCACCAAGTGCCGCGGGAAAGAACAGGTCGAACATCGCGTTGTAGGTGTCGCGATGGTCGGATCGACGCAATACCGCACACGCGATGCCCTCGCGAAGTGCCTCACGGTCGCCCAGCCCGAGCACCGACATCACCCGCCCGGCATCGACCGTTTCCGATGGGCCGACCGAAATGCCCTGCCCGCGTAAGGCTTCGACGAACTCCACCAGGTGACCGGGGATTCCGTGCGGGGCCAGCGGCTGCGGCGGGCGGGTGCGACGGACGGCCATCAGTTGAGCCTGAGTTCCCCGGATGCCTTGACCTGGTCGGACTGATGCTTGAGCACCACGCCCAGCGTCGCCGCGATCAGCTCATCGTCGATGGTGTCGAGGCCGAGCGCCAGCACGGTGCGACCCCAGTCGATGGTTTCGGCCACCGATGGCAGCTTCTTGAGCTGCATGCCGCGCAGCACCCCGATGATCTTCACCAGCTCCTGGGCCAGATGTTCGGGCAGCTCGGGAACCCTCGACAGCAGGATGCGCCGCTCGAGGTCAGGATCGGGAAAGTCGATGTGCAGGAACAGGCATCGACGCTTCAGCGCCTCGGACAGTTCCCGGGTGGCGTTGGAGGTCAGCAGCACGAACGGCGCGCGTTCGGCGACGATGGTGCCGAGCTCGGGCACCGTCACCGCGAAATCGGACAGCACTTCCAACAGCAGGCCCTCGATCTCGATGTCGGCCTTGTCCGTCTCGTCGATCAACAGCACCGTCGGATCCGTGCGGCGGATCGCGGTGAGCAGCGGACGCGACAGCAGGAATTCCTCACTGAACACATCCATTTTCGTCTGATCCCAGTCGCCGGAACCGGACTGGATGCGCAGGATCTGCTTGGCGTGGTTCCACTCGTAGAGGGCGCGGGCCTCGTCGACGCCCTCGTAGCACTGCAGCCGCACCAGACCTGAGCCGGTGGCCTGCGCGACGGCACGGGCCAGTTCGGTCTTGCCGACGCCGGCCGGGCCCTCCACGAGCAGCGGCTTGCCCAGCCGGTCCGCGAGGAAAACCGCGGTGGCCGTTGCGGTGTCGGGCAGGTAGCCGGTTTCCGCCAAACGTCGCGCGACATCGTCGATGTCGGCGAACAGCGGTGCCGGGCGTGCGGGGACGCTCACTGGGCTTGCTCCTAAGTCTCTGCTGTTTCAGGCCGGGCGGGTGTGGCCGTCTCCCCACACAATCCACTTGGTTGACGTCAATTCGGGCAGGCCCATCGGCCCTCGGGCGTGCAGCTTCTGTGTGGAG
>Ga0136846_1228806_pt1 | contig 16843 bp, 12 predicted proteins | sample HopSoiMetagenom2_FD_96841 | JGI IMG/M metagenome (GOLD analysis project Ga0136846, IMG submission 96841) | Grasslands soil microbial communities from Hopland, California, USA - 2 Assembly 2016 (version 4) | ecosystem: Environmental > Terrestrial > Soil > Grasslands | place: USA: Hopland...
CATCGCCCGCTGCAGGTCGAGGTCGATGCTCAGTCGCAGGTCCACGCCCGGCTTCGCCGGCACCACGCCGAGCGTGCGCAGCGCGCGACCGTTGACGTTGGTTTCAATGCGCTCGTAACCGACATTGCCGCGCAACGCGTCTTCGTAATAGCGCTCCAGCCCGGTCTTGCCGACATGGCTGAAGGCGGCGTCGAGCGTCTTCATCTTTTCCTTGTCGCGCACGTCAACGCGACCGACATAACCGATGATATGGGTGAACAGATCCTTGTACGGATAGACGCGGCCGAAGTACGGCACGATTTCCACGCCCGGGAATTGCCAGCGATCGACCGAGAAGCGGGCGATCTCCTCGTCGCTCAGGCGCGCCTTCAGCGTCACCGGCGCATGCGGGCGACTGGCGTCGCGGGCGCGATCGAAGGCTTCGATGTCTTCGGGCTTGAGTTCGATGCGCGTCGACAGCTGCTGGATCAGCGTCGCCATGTCGTCGACCTGGTCGGGGGTGACGTCGAGGCGGAACTCCGGCACGTTGTCGGCGAGAATGCGGCCCTTGCGGTCGTAGATCAGCCCGCGCCCGGGCACGATCGGCCGCGGCTTGATCTGGTTGGCCTCGGCCGCGGCCGAATACATCCGGTGCTGCGCCACCTGCATGCGGAAATACCAGCCACCGAGCCCGGCCAGGCAGGCCACCACCACCGCGAACGCGATGAAGGCCCGCCGGCGGAACTGCTCGACCTCGAGCGCCTGGTTCTTGATTGCACTGCGTCGGGGCGCCATTAGTTCATTGACCTAGCGCCGTCCGCGATCCAGCGTCGCCAGCAATGCGTGCAGCGGCCCCCACATCACTGCACCGACCGCGGCCGCGCCGAGACTGGCCCACGGATGCTGCGGCTGGCCGAGGAAGGCATGGACGATGGCGGTGACGATCCAGTCGTTCACCAGCAGTGCGGCGATCGCCAGCACCTGTTGCCAGATCGGATAGAAGCGCAGGCGCGAGCGGAAACGATCGAGCAGGAACGCGATCACCACCAGTCGCAGCGCGTATTCGCCGAGCAGGCTGCCCTGCACCACGTCAAGCAGCAGGCCGATGAAGAAGGCGAAGCCGAGGCCGGTATCGTCGCCGTGCTCGAGCACCCAGTAGGCAAGCACCAGCGCCATCCAGAACGGCCGGAACGGCGCGACCGCATCCGGCAACGGCAGCAATGCCAGCAGCAACGCGATGGCGATGCTGGCCGCCTGCAGCAGGCGCGTGCGCCGCCGCATCATCGGGCACCGCCCGGCAGCGTGCGCAGCAGCAGCACTTCATGGCCGCGATCGGGCTGTGCCGCCGGCGCGAGATCGGCTTCGAGGAAGGCACGGCTATCGTCGAGTTTCAGCTTGGTGATGGTGCCGACCGGGAAACCGGCGGGGAAACGCCCGCCCAGCCCCGAGGTCTGCACGCGATCGCCCACCTTGATGTCGGCCGAACGCGGGATGTTGCCCAGCACCAGGCGGTTGCCGCGCCCGTAGACGATCAGGCGGATGCCGGTGCGCACCACTTCCACCGGGATGGCGTGGTCGGGGTCGGTGATCAGCAATACGGTCGAGGTGATCGGCTGCACCGCGATCACCTGGCCGAGGACACCGCCGCCATCGATCACCACCTGGCCGAGGTGGACGCCCTGGTTGGAACCGGCATCGAGCACCAGCCGCTGGTGGGTGGGATCGAGATCGATGTCGAGGATCGGCGCCAGCTGGACGTCGAGGCGTCCGCGCTGGGAAGCGCCGAGCAGGTTGCGCAGACGTTCGTTCTCGGCCTGCTCCGCCTGCAATCGCGCCATGCGCGCGCCGGCCACCGCGACCGCGTTGCGCAGTTCGGCATTGTCCTGGATCAGCTGCGAACGGCTGACCGCGTTGTTGCGCATCTCCACGCCGATGCGTCCGGGCAGGCCCGCCAGCTTCCACACCGGCTGGGCCACCAGTTCCAGCGAGGCATGCACGCGCTGCATCACGCCGCCATGGCGGTCGAACGCCATCAGCACGATGCAGGCTGCGAGATAGGCGAGCAGGCGCAGCGTCTCCGCGATGCTCTCGGTGCGGGGCGCTGCGGGACCGGGATAGGAGGACACGATGGGAGGGGCGCGTCAATTGGCAGAGGGCGGCCCCGCGGGGAGGCGATGGAGGCGCCGCAAGCAGCGCCCATTGCAGCAGCGATCAGTAGTTGCCGGCGAAGAACTCGTTGCCGTGCGCGTCGAGCAATTCCAGCGCACGACCGCCACCACGGGCGACGCAAGTCAGCGGATCGTCCGCCACCTGCACGTGCAGACCGGTTTCCTCACCCAGCAGGCGGTCGAGATCGCGCAGCAGCGCGCCGCCGCCAGTCAGCACGATGCCGCGCTCGGCGACGTCCGCGCACAGTTCCGGCGGGGTCTGCTCGAGCGCCTGCTTGACCCCGGCGACGATCTGCGACAACGGTTCGCGCAGGGCTTCCAGCACTTCGTTGGAGCTGATGGTCAGGACCTTGGGCACGCCCTCGGCGAGGTTGCGGCCGGAGATTTCCATTGAACGCGCGTGTTCCTGCGGATAGGCGCAGCCGATCTCGATCTTGATGCGCTCGGCGGTAGCCTCGCCGATCAGCATGCCGTGGTGGCGACGCACGTAATTGATGATGGCTTCGTCGAAGCGGTCGCCGCCGACGCGGATCGACTGGGCGTAGACGATGCCGTTCAGGGCGATGACCGCGACTTCCGAGGTGCCGCCGCCGATGTCGATGACCATCGAACCTCGGGCCTCGGTCACCGGCATGCCGGCACCGATCGCCGCCGCCATCGGCTCCTCGATCAGCGAGACATCACGGGCGCCGGCTTCCAGTGCCGATTCCTTGATCGCGCGCTGCTCGACCTGGGTCGAGCCGCAGGGCACGCAGATCAGCACGCGCGGGCTCGGGCGCAGGAAGCGCGACTTGTGGACCTTGCGGATGAAATGCTTGAGCATTTCCTCGGTATAGGTGAAGTCGGCGATCACCCCGTCCTTCATCGGCCGGATGGTGGTCAGGTTGCCGGGGGTGCGGCCGAGCATCTGCTTGGCGTCGCTGCCGACCGCCGCCACCGAGCGGGCCTGGCCCGAGGTCCGGTCCTGGCGCACGGCCACCACCGACGGCTCGTTCAGCACGATTCCCTGCCCGCGGACATAGATCAGGGTGTTGGCCGTCCCCAGGTCGATGGAGAGGTCATTTGAGAACATGCCGCGGAGCTTTTTGAACATCGAATCTGGGCCTGGGGAGCGAATCGGGGGAAGTCCGCAAGCCTAGCAAAAAAGCGGCCTTCGCGTGTTCTTCGCGCGTTATCCGACGGGCGTTTCTTGGCCTTCCGTCCGTCCCCGGGTTACCCTTTCCCGGTTTGCCCCTCCACGCAAGAATAGAGTCCGACCCAATGTCCGCACTGATCTGTGGTTCCCTCGCCTACGACACCATCATGGTGTTCCCGGACCAATTCAAGAACCACATCCTCCCGGACAAGGTGCACATCCTCAATGTGTCGTTCCTGGTGCCGCGCATGCGCCGCGAGTTCGGGGGCTGCGCCGGCAACATCGCCTACAACCTCAAGCTGCTCGGTTGCGCGCCGATCCCGATGGCGACTGTGGGCCAGGATTTCGCGCCCTATCGCGAGCATTTCACCAAACTCGGCATCACGCTCGACCACGTGCGCGAACTGCCGGAAGCGTGGACGCCGCAGGCCTTCATCACCACCGACCACGACAACAACCAGATCACCGCGTTCCATCCCGGCGCGATGATGGAAAGCCACCAGAACCACGTGCACGATGTCCCCGGCGTCACCATCGGCATCGTCGCGCCCGACGGTTACGAGGGCATGCTGCAGAACGCGCGCGAATTCGCCGCCGCCGGCATTCCCTTCATCTTCGATCCGGGCCAGGCGATGCCGCTGTTCAACGGCGACGAGTTCCGCCAGTTCATCGAGCAGGCCGACTACGTGATCACCAACGATTACGAATCGAACCTGCTGCAGGAACGCACCGGCTGGAGCGAGGCGGACATCGCCGGCAAGGTGAAGGCGTTCATCATCACGCGCGGACCGAAGGGCTGCGACATCCTCGTCGACGGACAATCCATCCACGTGCCGCAGGCGCAGGAACAGGCGGTGGTCGATCCGACCGGCTGCGGCGACGCCTTCCGTGCCGGCCTGATCTACGGCATCGAGAACGGCCACGACTGGCTGACGATCGGCCGCATCGGCAACCTGATGGGCGCACTCAAGGTGAGCCACCACGGCACCCAGAACCAGCGTTTCACTTTCGACGAGTTCAACGCCGAGTTCACCCGCCAGTTCGGCCACTCGCTGTAAAAAACGGAACGCGCTTCACGGCGCGCTCCATGCCTTCGGCATGCGCCCGGCATCGAGGCCGCCGACTTCGAATTCGGCGGTCTGTTTCGGGCCGCCCTTCACCGGAATCTCGATCGCCAGCACCTTGTGGTGCTGGATCGCCCGCCACAGCGCGCGGTCGTGATTGATGAACATCGAGATCGCTTCCTTGGTATCGGGGCGCAGGCCATCGAGCATCTTCGTCGCGCCGTCGACCGTCACCTTGACCTTGCAGCCCTTGTAGCAATCGATGTCGCCGTGCGACAGCACGACATACGTGCTGCGCTTCCACTCGGGGTGGTCGCGGAAGATCAGTTGCACGTGCGAGACGCCGCCGTCGATCGTGATTTCGTTCTTCGAAATCAGCGCCGCGCTGATCTGCTGGCCACGGCCTTCGGGATTGGTCTGGTAATCCCACAGCGAACGCAGGCGTTCGTCATCGCGACGCGCGTCCGACTTCGACTTGATTTCGTCGTAATGCACCATCGCCTGCGCTTCGGCCTTGGTCCCGGCGTGTTCCTGGTGCAACTCGTCGGCCTTCAGGCGCGCACGCGCCCAGTCGCCGGCCGCATAGGCGCTGTCGAATTCGACGAGGACCGGCGCGGCATCCTGTTCGCGTTGCATCGCGTCCGCCTGCGCATTCGCTGGCGCGCCGCCCTGCCCGCACGCCGTCAGCGCGAGGGCAAGCGCGGCCACCAATGAAGACTGGCGACGACGCAACGTCACTTCGCCTTGTCCTTCAACGCCGCCGACTTGTCCGCCTTGTCGATCAGGTCCTGCACGCTGCCGGTGGTGATCGGGTGGTACGACGGCTTGGCCCGCGCGAACACTTCCTTGGCGAACGCGAGGCCGTCCGGCGTCTTCACCAGTTCGCCATAGGTCGGCATGATCAGCTTGCGGCGACCGACGCGTTCGATGAACTTGCCGAGCTCGCTGCGCGCATCGACATAACCGCTACGCACGGTGAGCGGATACCAGCGCATCGCGATCTCGCCGTTGGGCGTGCCGGTGAAGTGATAGGCATCGTCGAGCGCCTTGAGCTGCTCGCTCTTGAGCGTCGGCGGCAGGCCTTCGAGGAAGTGCACCCATTCCTGCGTGCTGTATTTCGCGGTGACCGCCTTGGCCGGCAGGATCCCGCCATCGAGCCAGGTCTTGAGCGAAACGTCGACGGCATCGAACTTCTTCGAGTCGGTCTTGGGCGCGTCGTCGGGAATGCCCGGCTCGTAGATCCACTTCTCGACCTCGGCCATCGTCACCTTGCCGGGATGCGCATCGACCAGGTTGGCCTTGAGGTAGTCGAGCATCTGCTTCGTCGTGATGCTCTGGAACGCGAAGTGGTCGAAATAACCCTTCAGGAAGGGATCGAACACGTCGCGGCCGTACTTCTGTTCCAGCCACTGCCAGAACCACGCGCCCTTGGTGTAGACGGTCGCGCTCGACGAACCATCGGGATCGGCCAACGTGCCCGGCTTCAGCGACAGCAGCTGCAGCTTGGGATCCAGCGTCTTGTATTCGTCGGCGAGTTCGCTGCGGTCGATCGCGTTCTCCATGTCCCTGGCATCGACGCCGTAGAGCGCTTCGGTGATGCGGCTCTGGACGTAGGTCGTGGTGCCCTCGTTCAACCATGCGTCCTTGTCGGTGGCGAAGGTGACGAGATTGCCCGACCAGCTGTGCGCGAGTTCATGCGCGACCAGCGACACCAGCGACTTGTCGCCGACGATCACCGTCGGGGTGGCGAAGGTGAGGCGCGGATTCTCCATGCCGCCATAGGGGAACGACGGCGGCAGCACCAGCAGGTCGTAGCGATCCCAGCGATACGGGCCGTACAACTTCTCGGCGGTATCGATCATCTTGCCGGTGTCCTCGAACTCCTTCCCGGCCTTGCCGGACATCGCCGGTTCCGCCCACACGCCGCTGCGCTTGTTGATCGGCTTGAACACCAGGTCGCCCGCGGCGATCGCCAGCAGGTAGGACGGGATCTTCTGCGGCATGCGGAAGGTGTAGTCGCCGGTGCGCTGCGCGTCCGGCTTGTTGTCGGCGCTCATCAGCACCATCACGTTCTTCGGCGCGGTGACATGCGCGGAATAGGTGAAGCGGATCTGCGGCGTGTCCTGCAACGGCACCCAGCTGCGGGCGTGGATCTGCTGCGACTGGCTGAACATGAAGGGCGTCTTCTTGCCTTCGGTCATCGCCGGATCCAGCCACTGCAGACCGGAGGCGTTGGGCGAAGTGACGTATGTCAGGCGCACCTTGGCCGGACGATCCGGCGTTTCGACGGTGAGCTTGCTGCCGAGGATCTTGTCGGCCGGCGCCAGCGCGAACTTCAACGCCGTCCACTGGCCATCGGCGCCCTGCCCCTCGGCCTTCTGGATGGTGATGTCGCGGGTATCGAGCACCAGCTGGGTCGCATTCTTGTCGAGCCAGTCGAGGCTGTAGGTCGAGGTACCGGAGATCGTCTTCTTGCCGAAGTCGAGCGCGAGGTCGAGCGCGAGGTCGGTGGTGCGGACCTTGTCGGGCTGCGAATAGGAATGCTCGTCCACCACCGCCTCCGTGGATTGGGTTGCCGGCGCGGTGGCCGCGGGCGGGGCCGGTGCCGCGGGCGTCGCCGTCTGTTGCGGGGCCTGCGCCTGCTGGCAGGCGGCGATGCAAAGGGTGATGGAAGCGGCGAGCAGCGACTTGCGCATGGGAGGCTCCTGGGAAAGGAATGAAGCGGAAACTTTCAAGTCTAGCGCTGCGCGCCGGACGCTGCTGCCTGCGCGTCATGACCATCGTCACCCCGACTTGCAGCACTCCTGTTTCTTTCCGCATTCATGCATCGTTGGCGCATGCCCACTTCCTTGCATCGATGCATGCTTCCGACACGACTCCGCGCCCTTGCGCTTGCTGGCCTGTCCGCCCTGGGCGTCCCCGCCTTCGCGCAGACGCCTGCCACACCAGCCGCCGATGCGGGTTACGTGCCCGGCGGCGGCATCCCCAAGTTGCAAGGCAACATCGCGATCGACGGCAAGCTCGATGATCCCGCATGGCAGGGCGCGCTGGTGCAGGAGATCGCCTACGACATCCAGCCCGGCGACAACACCCCGGCGCCGGTGAAGACCATCGTGCGCATCGGCTACACCGCGGATGCACTGTACGTGTCGTTCCACGCACTCGATCCGGATCCGGCATCGATCCGCGCGCACTTGCGCGACCGCGACGCGATGTTCAACGACGATTGGGTCGGGGTGTTCCTCGATACCTTCAGCGATCACCGCCGCGGCTATGAGCTGGTGACGAACCCGCTGGGCGTACAGGGCGACATCATCCGCGACGAATCCAACACCGACAATCAGGAAGATTCGAGCTGGGACGGCAAGTGGGACAGCGCCGGGCGCATCACCGCGGAAGGCTATGACGTCGAGATGCGCATCCCGTTCTCCACCCTGCGCTTTCCCGCCGGCAACGGCGAACAGCATTGGGGCATCTCGCTGTTCCGCAACTGGCCGCGCAACAAGCGCCACCAGCTCACCAGCCACCTCGTGCCGCGATCCTCGAACTGCTTCGAGTGCGAATGGGGCAAGTACACCGGCCTGGCCGGCGCACAGCAGGGTCGCAACCTGGAGATCGTGCCCACGCTCGTCGTCGGCAAGGAACAGACCCGCGACGTCGCCGGCGACGCGTGGCACAGCGAGAAAACCTCGATCGAACCCGGCGTGGACATCAGCTGGGCGCCATCGCCGGCGATGACCTTGAACGCCACCCTCAACCCGGATTTCTCGCAAGTCGAAACCGACCAGCTGCAACTCACCGTCAACAACAGCTTCGCCCTGTTCTACCAGGAAAAACGCCCGTTCTTCCTGGAGGGCGCGGACTACTTCAACAGTCCGTTCAGCGTGCTCTACACCCGCCAGATCGCCAGCCCCGATTACGGCCTGCGCGTCACCGGGCGCAGTGGCGGCAATACCTACGGCGCGATCATTGCCCGCGATGCCGAGCCACAAGTGCTGGTGCCCGGCACGCAAGGCTCCGGCTTCAGCGCGCTGAATGAAAAGGTCGACGTGGCCGTGGGCCGTTACCGCTACGACTTCAACACGCATTTCAGCGTCGGCGCGATCGGCACCTTCCGCCGCGGCGACGATTACGACAACAACGTGGCCGGCGTGGATGCGCGCTGGCAACAGGGCTCGCATACCGCCACCGCGCAATTCCTGCACAGCCAGTCCGAGTACCCGGCGGACATCGTGAACGTCTACGCGAATGACCTCGGCAACGACGCCAAGCCAACGGGCGATGCCTGGCGGGTGGCGTACAACTTCAGCAATCGCAACTGGGGCTTCAATACCTGGCATGAAGACATCGATCCCGGCTTCCGTGCCGACCTCGGCTTCATCGGCAGGGTCGGCTACGACAAGTCGCTGGTCGGCGGCGAGCACTCCTGGTACCGCGACGATGCGGCCTTCAACAAGATCAACCTGTACGCCGACTGGGACATCACCCGCAGCTACGACGGGCAACTGCTGGAACGCGAGCTGGAAGCGCAGGTCACCGTGCAAGGTCCGATGCAGAGCAATGTTCGCCTGCACGGCCTGACCCGGGTGGCGTTCTGGAACGGCAGGCTGTTCGACGAACACTATGCCGACATCAACACCAATTTCCGCCCGACCGGCAACCTGCAACTCGGCGCCTATGTGCAAGCGGGCACGCTGATCGACCAGGATGCGAACAAGACCGGCCAGCGCACGATGGTCGAACTGTTCGGCAACGCCAGCATCGGTCGCGGCATCGCGGTGGACTGGGACATCATCCGCCAGCGCATGCGTCGCGATGGCGGCACCGCGTTCGAGGCGACCGTGATCAATGCTGGCGGCAGCTGGCAATTCGACCCGCGCCAGCGCCTGCGCCTGACCCTGCAGGGCAGCGAAGTGAAGCGCAACCAGGCGCTGTACCCCCAGGCGGTCAACGCAACCGCGCGCGACTGGGCCGCGCAGCTGGTGTATTCGTACAAGGTGAATCCACGCACCGCGCTATACGCGGGCGCTTCCTATGGCGCCTTCATGGACGACGACCACCCGAACCTGTTCGGCAACACGCGCAGCGTGTTCGTGAAGCTGAGTTACGGCTGGCAGCCGTAGGCCGCGGACATGCAGCCGCGCCGCTATCGCTGCATCAAACCTTGTAGCCCGTGTGAATGGCGACGATGCCGCCCGACAGGTTGCGATAGTCGCAGCGCGCGAAGCCGGCCGCCTGCATCATCGACTTGAGCTCGTCCTGCGGCGGATGCTGGCGGATCGATTCGGCGAGGTACTGGTAACTGTCGCTGTCGCCGGCGAACAGCTTGCCGAGATGCGGCAACACCTTGAAGCTGTGGAAATCGTAGATCGGCTTGAACCAGTCGGCGGTGACCTGCGAGAACTCGAGCACGCGCGCCTGCCCGCCCACCTTCAGCACGCGATGCATGTCGCGCAGGGCGGCGTCCTTGTCGGTGACGTTGCGCAGGCCAAAGGCAATGGTGACGAGATCGAAGCTGGCATCGGGGAACGGCAAGGCCTCGGCGTTGCATTGCACGTATTCGAAACCGTTGACGTTGCCGCGATCGGTCATGCGGTCGCGCCCGACTTTCAGCATCGAGCCGTTGATGTCGCCGAGGACGATCTCGCCCGCATCGCCGACGCGGTCGCGCAGCAGGGCGGCGATGTCGCCGGTGCCACCGGCGAGGTCGAGGACGCGATCGCCGCGCGATACCGACGAGGTGGCGACGAAGTAGCGCTTCCACGCCCGATGGATGCCCAGCGACATCAGGTCGTTCATCAGGTCGTACTTGCCGGCCACCGAAGTGAAGACCTCGCCCACCAGCTTCTGCTTCTCGTCCACCGGGACGTCGCGATAGCCGAAGTGGGTGGTGCCGGGCTTGTCGTTGGGTGTGTTCATGGCCGCGATTATCGCAGATGCTGCGTCGCACCATCTTTCGTTCGATTCGATGCTAGCCTTTCCCGTTCGCGTGTCCATGATGACAACTCCCATGACGAAGCAACAAACCCTCTGGTCGCAGTTCGGCGTACTCAGCACCGTATTCTTCTTCTGGGGCTTCGTCGCCGCCAGCAACGACATCCTGATCCCGGTGTTCAAGCAGACATTCCAGCTGAGCCAGGTGGAAAGCCAGTGGGTGTCCAACGCGTTCTACATCGCTTACGCCGTCGGCTCGGTGATCTACTTCCTGTATTCGAAGGTTTCGGGCGGCGACCTGCTGAACCGGATCGGTTACAAGAACGGCATCTGCCTTGGCCTGTTGATCTCGGCGCTGGGTACGTTGCTGTTCATCCCGGCGGCCAACTTCGGCTCCTTTCCGCTGATGCTGTCCGGCCTGTTCGTCGTGGCGCTGGGCTTCTCGCTGCAACAGATCGCCGCCAACCCGCTGGCGATCGTCATGGGCGACCCCAGCACCGGCGCACAACGCCTCAACATGGCCGGTGGCGTCAACAACTTCGGCACCACCATCGGCCCGCTGCTGGTGAGCTATGCAATCTTCGGCAGCGCCACCGGCAGCAATGCCACGGCCAACATCGAGAACGTCAAGACGCCGTACCTCTTCCTCGGAGCCGCCTTTCTCGTCGTCGCCGCAATCCTCAAGTTCTCCAGTGTGCCGAACAAGCTCGACCTCGACAAAGTCGCGGAAGAAGAAGCCGAGGATGCCAGCAAGCTGATCCATCGCCCTTCCGTCTTCGCCTATCCGCAGCTGGTGCTGGGCATGCTGGCGATCTTCCTGTACGTCGGCGTCGAAGTCTCCACCGCAGGCAACCTGCCGGCCTACCTCAAGCAGAACCTTGGCGTGCCCACCGCACAGGTGGCGCCTTTCATTTCGCTGTTCTGGGCCAGCTTGATGATGGGCCGCTGGACCGGCATCCCCGGCGTGATGGGCGTGCGCGCCGGATTGCAGAAAGTGTTGATCCTGGTGTTCCCGTTCCTGGCGTTCGGCGTCTATCTGGCGGTCAATGCCGCGGCCAGGCATGACACTTCGCAATTCCATCTCTACGTGATCCCGATCGCGATCATGGCGCTCACCGCGCTGGCCAGCCATGGCAATCCGGCGCGCATGCTGAAGTACTTCGCCATCCTCGGCATGACCGCGCTGGCGGTGGGCATGTGCACCGATGGCCTGTTGAGCGCACTCGCCTTCGTCTGCGGCGGGTTGGCGTGCAGCGTGATGTGGCCGTGCATCTTCACCTTGGCCATCACCGGTCTTGGCAGGCATACCGGCACCGGCTCCAGCTTCCTGATCATGATGATCATGGGCGGCGGCCTGGTCAGCATGTTCCAGGGTTTGGTGTCCGAACACATCGGCATCCAGATGAGTTACCTGGTCGGCTTCTGCTGCTTCGCCTACCTGGCGTTCTATTCGTGGTTCGCCGCGAAGCAGATCAAGATGCAGGGCATCGACCTGGAACAGGTGGCGACGTCCGGCGCGCATTGATCGCTGGTACTGGTGTGATATGAAAAAAGCCGCCCGATGGGCGGCTTTTTTTGTTGGGTTCAATGATCGCTTAGCTGATCAATCAATTCCCGGATCAATTTGCGACGTTGCGCGGGTAACGCCAGGAATGCGTCGACCGCAAGTCGATCGACCGCGGAAATTTTCCATTCCAGTGTCGGTTCCTGCACTTTGCGACTGACCCCGCTGCCGTACTCCAGGACATCAGCCTCCATCCTCAGCATCTTTGCCAGGGCTACCAGGTTGGGTCGGCGCGGCAAGCTCTTGCCCGTCAGCCACCCGGATACAGCCTGATCGGTCACCGGGATCCCGCCAAACCGCGGGAGAAGTCCTGCGATCTCCTTCGGACTCTGGCTCTGATTGTTCGCCTTGAGCGCTGCCCTGAGACGCTGGCCGAAGGCGACCTGTTCGCTTTTCATGCCGGCACGGTAGGTCCCCGCGGCAAAATGGCGGAAAGAGTTGCTTGGTCACATGATCAATATTTACTTTATAGTTTGCGAAAGAATTGCTTTCCCGGACTCCCTGTTTGTCTTCTTCACCGCTCGTCCAACTGTCGGGGTCCATCGGGGAAGAGCCTCGGCGGGATGGGCGTGCGCGAGATGGGGGCATCTAGGTGCCCCTGCTGGACTGGCACAACCGCGATGCCGCCCTGACGGACGCGGCAAGGACGAAATACCGGCTGCTGGAACCGGTCGTGTCGTTGTCCCATGGCGATCCCGATTCGCCGAACATGCTGATCGAGGGCGACAACCTTGATGCGTTGAAGGCCCTGTTGCCCTATTACGCAGGACAAGTGAAGTGCATCTTCATTGACCCCCCATACAACACGCGTAGCGCGTTCCCGCACTACGACGACAACCTCGAGCATTCGACATGGCTGTCGATGATGTACCCGAGACTGGAATTGCTGCGGGAACTGTTGTCGGAAGACGGGGCGATATATGTCGCCATCGACTACAACGAGGCGCACTATCTGAAAGTCCTGATGGATGAGGTTTTCGGGCGAAAAAACTTTCAGCGCGAAATCATCTGGCGTATTGGCTGGTTGTCGGGCTACAAGACGATGGCGAAGAACTACATTCGCAATCACGACACCATTCTTTACTACTCCAAGAACGCCGAAAAAACGTACTTCAATAAAATTTATTTGGAAAGAAAAGACTTTGTGGAGCGCTTTTCCGATACGACGTACAAGACACTGCTGTCCCGCCTTGTCGATCTCGGAATTTCCAGGAAGGAGGCTTCCGCGTTCATGGAAGCCGCCCAATTCGAAGGCCTCCCGGAACGCTACCCTTTGGAAGACACATGGAACTCCTCTGTTTACGACAAACTGAATAGCATCGCGGTTGTTTCCTTTTCGGGAGAGTCGGTTTCCAAGATGCTCGGCGTCGAGGAATTGAAAGGACAGAAGTCCGAAGCGCTAATACGCAGGGTTCTGCAAAGTTCGACCAAGCCGGGAGACTTGGTGCTGGACTCCTTTGCTGGCACCGGAACCACTGGCGCAGTCGCTCACAAGATGAATCGCCGATGGATCATGGTTGAACGCGGAAAGCATGCGATTACGCATGTGGTGCCGCGACTCAAGCTGGTCATCGCTGGTCAGGAACAAAGCGGAATAACTAAAGCCGAAGGTTGGCAAGGTGGTGGTGGATTCCGTTTCCACAGGCTCGGCAAGCCTGTCTTCGACGAAGACGGCCACATCGACGAAAGTATCCGCTTCGAGCATCTCGCCGCGCATGTCTGGTTCGCTGAAACCGGTACGCCGCGATCGAGCCGCGCGTCGAAGGAAGCCTTCCTCGGCGAGCACAAGGGCACGGGTTATTACCTGCTCTACAACGGCATCCTCGGCGACGAGAGCAAGTCAGGCGGCAACGTGTTGACACGGCGCGTGCTGCGTTCGCTACCGAAATTCGACGGCTCCAAGGTGATCTACGGCGAGGCCTGCGCACTGGACGATGACATGCTGGGCGAACTCGCCATTTCCTTCCGCCAGACGCCCTACGACATCAAGGCGCGATGACATGGCACTCGGACTGAAGAAGTACCAGCTTCGCGCATTGGGATTACTCGAGCGATTCTTCGATGCTGCGCGCATCGGTTCCCCGACAGATGCATTTGCCGCAACCGTGGCCGAAGGCTTGTCCGGGCAATACAAGCCGATGCCGGGACTCGCCGAAATCCCCTATGTCTGCCTGCGCATCCCGACCGGTGGCGGCAAGACCGTGATGGGTGCGCACATCATCCAGTCCGCAGGACGCAACCTGCTCGATCGCGAGCTGCCACTGGTGATGTGGATGGTGCCGACCACCCAGATCAAGACGCAGACGCTGGAAGCCTTCCGCGATCCACGACACCCATACCGGCAGGAGCTGGACGATGCCTTTGGCGGGCGGGTCGCGGTATTCGACATCGCCGATTTCACACAGGTTCGCCCGGCCGACATTGCGACAAAAGTCTGCATCGTCATTTCCACCGTGGCCGCATTGCGTGTCACCGACAAGGAAGGACGCAAGGTCTACGAACACCACGAAGACCTGGAAACGCATTTTTCAGGGAGTGCCACGCAACTCGACCATCTTGATCGTGATGATGACGGCAAGGTCAAGGCATCGTTTGCCAATGTGCTGAAGCTGCATGGGCCGCTGGTGATCATGGACGAGGCGCACAACGCGACCACTCCTCTGTCTTACACCGTTTACGAACGTCTTGGCCCGCGCGCCGTGGTGGAACTCACTGCGACGCCGGACGTGACGAGCTCTAACGTGCTGGTGAGCGTTTCCGCCTTCGAATTGAAGTCGGAACAGATGATCAAGTTCCCGGTCATGCTGACCGAGCACGTCGGCGAATGGCCATCGGCAGTGAGCAGCGCAGTCGCGCGACGCAAATCGCTGGCGAAAACTGCGCTCGACGAACCTGACTACATCCGGCCGATCCTGCTGATCCAGGCCGAGAACTCGCGCGGCGCCGCAACAGTCGAGGAAGTGAAGCGCCATCTGATCGACACTGATGGCGTATCGGAGAACACCATCGCGATCGCGACCGGAGACCAGCGCGAAATCGATGGCGTCGATCTGTTCGCCCGCGATTGTCCGATCGAAATCATCATCACCAAGCAGGCCCTGAAGGAAGGTTGGGACTGTTCGTTCGCCTATGTCTTCTGCTCGGTGGCGCAGGTCCACAGTGACAAAGACATCCAGCAGCTGCTCGGCCGCGTCTTGCGCATGCCCTACGCCAGCCGTCGCCGCCAGGAGGCGATGAACAAGGCTTACGCGCATGTCATTACCGAAAATTTCGGCACGGCGGCGGGCGAGCTGACCAACTCGCTGGTCGGCATCGGCTTCAACCCGATGGAAGCGACCGCGGCGATCCGCAATGGCGAACAGGAATCACGCACCTTGCCGTTGCGCGGCGGTGAAGCCCTGACGGTATCGTTGCCAGTGACTCGCATCGATGTCCGCAAGGCGCCGAACCTGAGCGATGTCCCGGAACGCGACCAGCACCGGGTCATCTTCACTCCGCACGACAACGGCAGCGGCGGCTTCGTCGAGATCCGCGACGAAATCGGTGCAGAAGCAGAAAAAGCAATCGTCGATGTCGTGCCCGCAAGGGAACGCAACGAAGCGACCGCACGTATCGAGCTGCATCAGTACGCCACGCTTGCAGCGAAAGCCCCAAGCGAACGCGGCGCCGAATTCCGCGTGCCGCGCCTGTGCGTGATGGATCAGGGTGAACTGGAACTCGTCGATCGCAGCGTGGTGATGGCCGACTTCAGTTGGGATCCGCTGGCCACGCCGCCTGATCTTTCCGGCTTCCGCTTCAACGACGACAGCATGACCTTCGAGGTCGTTCTCGAAGGCCAGACGGTGAGCTACCACCGGGTCAAGGATGACGCCGCAACCTATCTGCCGGGCTTCGCGCAGGATCGCAACGCAGCTGACCTGATCGGGTGGCTGGATCACGAGGTGCGCGAACCGTCGGTCAAGCAGCTGGTCCTGCGCGAATGGCTGCGTCGGGCCGTGGATGAATTGCTGGTCGATCGCGGATTCTCGCTGGCGCAACTGATCAAGGGACAGTTCATCCTCCGCAGGAAATTGATCGAACAGTTGCAGCTTGCAAAGGAACAGTCGGCACGGGCCGGATTCCAGCAGGCATTGTTCAATGGCGGGCTGGAAATCATCGCCAGCGACGCGCCCGATCACGCCTTCAGCTATCCGGCGGATACGGCGCTGTATCCGGCACATTCATACTACCTGGGCGCATACCGTTTCAAGAAACACTATTACCCGGTTCCGGGTGATCTTTCGTGGAAGACCAGCGGCGGCAAGATCGGTGAAGAGTTTGAGTGCGCGCAACAGATTGACTTGCTGGACGAAGTCGAATTCTGGGTCCGCAACCTCGTCCACCCCTCACAGTTCTGGATGCCGACCGCCAATCAGCGCACCTATCCCGATTTCATCGCTAAATTGAAGGACGGTCGCTTGCTGGTCGTCGAATACAAGGGTGGCGACCGCGTCAGCAACGATGACAGCAAGGAAAAGCGATTGGTCGGCGAACTGTGGGCAAAACGCAGTGACAGCAAAGGGCTCTATCTAATGGCTCAGAAGGTCGACGACAGAGCGCGGGACGTACGCACGCAGTTGCTGGCGGCGATTGCCAGCGAATGATAGCTTAGCGGCGCCTCGGCCTCACCCTTTTGATCTCCCGCGCCTCACGCAGTCTCTGCGCGTGCGCACTCAGCAGGTCGCCACGCGTCAGAATGCCGACCATGCGATGCGGCGTTTCTTTCCCCAGCACGATCACCCGTCCGACGTCGGCTTCGACCATGTGGTCGGCGGCTTCGCGCAGCGAGTGATCCTCGCGCACGGCCAGTACGCTGCGCCGGATCAGCGATCCGATCTCCGCGACGTCAACATTGCGGATGTTGGTCAGATCGCGTCGTGTCACCACGCCCAACAGCTGGTTGTTGGCGTCCAGCACCGGGAATCCCTGGTGGCGGGCGGCGGGGTGGTCCTCCATCAAC
>Ga0136846_1240796_pt1 | contig 16840 bp, 14 predicted proteins | sample HopSoiMetagenom2_FD_96841 | JGI IMG/M metagenome (GOLD analysis project Ga0136846, IMG submission 96841) | Grasslands soil microbial communities from Hopland, California, USA - 2 Assembly 2016 (version 4) | ecosystem: Environmental > Terrestrial > Soil > Grasslands | place: USA: Hopland...
CAGCATGCGCGCGGCGGCCGCGCGCGCGGCCACGAACGTGCCGATCGCGTTGACCGCGAACACGCGCTCCCAGTCCTCGGGCTCCTGGTTGCTGAACGGCAGGCCCAGCCGCCGGGACTGGATGCCCGCGTTGTTGACGAGGATCTCGACCGCTCCGAGGTCGCGCTCGACCGCCTCGATCGCGCGCTCGACGCTCGCGGCGTCGGTCAGGTCGGCCTCCACGGCCATCCCTGTCGCGGCGGTCGCTCCCAGCCGCTGCGCGTCACGGTCGAGCCGGGCGACCGCCGCGCCCGCCTCGCCCAGCCGGCGTCCGATCTCCTCGCCGATCCCGCCCGCCCCGCCGGTCACCACGGCGACGCGGTCCCCCAAGTCGATCTCGACAGCCACCCTCAAACCCTTCCGCCGGTCCAGCGTCCAGAATATCTGAACTCTGATAGGTTGAGCCCGCGAGGGCCAGGACGCCTGGCGCGGACCGCGAGGAGCCATGAAGATCACCCGCCTGACCACGCACCTCGTGCACTGCCCGATCCCCGAGCGCCACCGTGTCCGCTCCGGCGCCGGGCTGAAGCTCGCGCGGCAGGCCGCGTTCGTGGAGATCGAGACCGACGAGGGGATCTCGGGGATCGGCCCGTGCTCCTTCGGGTCGGCGTCGGTGGACCTGTTCATCGTGCGCTCGGTCGTCGACCGGGCGATCGCGCCGATGCTCGCCGGCCGCGACCCTGCCGCGATCGAGGCGACCTGGAACGAGATCTACTACGGGGTCGTCACGCGCGTCCTCGGGCACCGCGGCATGGGCGTCGCCGTGCTGTCCGCGATCGACATCGCGTTGTGGGACATCAAGGGCAAGGCCACCGGCCGCCCGGTGTACGAGCTGCTCGGCGGGCCGACGATGGATCGCGTGCGCTGCTACGGCAGCTCCATCTACTGGTCCTCGCCGGCGCAGGCCGCCGCCAGCGCCCGCGAGTTCCTGGACGAGGGGTTCGGCGCCGTCAAGCTGAAGGTCGGGGTCGACGCCCGCCAGGACCTCGACTCGCTGGCCGCGATCCGCGAGGAGGTCGGGCCGGACGTCGACATCATGGTCGACGCCAACCAGAACTACTCCGCCGACCTGGCCATCAAGGTCGGCCGCGAGCTCGAACGCCACGACGTGCTGTTCTTCGAGGAGCCGATCCCGATCGACGACGTGGACGGTCATCGCCACGTCGCGCAGGCGCTCGACACGCGGGTGGCCACGGGAGAGAACCTGTACACGCGGTGGGGCTTCTTGCCGTTCATCGAGCGGCGCGCCGCCGACATCGTCCAACCGGACGCCTCGCGTTGCGGCGGCATCTCCGAGGCGCGCAGGATCGCCGACCTCGCCGCCGCCTTCCACGGCTACAGCGCGCCGCACACGTTCAGCGACGCCTTCACGGTCATGGCCAACCTGCACGTGATGGCCGCCACCGCCAACACGATCATCCTCGAGCTCGACCGCACCTACAACCCGTTGATGATCGGTCTGGTGACCGAGGAGATCCGCCCCGTCGACGGGTACCTCGAGCTGCCGGCGAAGCCCGGGCTCGGGCTCACGCTCGACCGCGAGTTCCTGGCCGCCCACCCGTACGCCGGCGAGCTCGGCATCTCGGCCGGCGGCCGCCCCGCCGTCGGGATGGCCTCGGAGGTGCTCGCCGACCGCGCGGCCCGCGACCTGCAGGCACTGGCGTGATCGAGTACGGCGGGCTCTTCTGGGTCCTCGTCACCCCGTTCGACGACGGCGGGCGCGTCGACGTCCCGACACTGCGCCGGCTCGTCGCCTTCGCCGTCGAGTCCGGCGCGCGCGGCCTGACCGCGCTGGGCGTCAACGGCGAGGCGGGCGACCTCGACGAGGGCGAGCGCGAGCTCGTCGCACGTTCGGCCATCGAGGCCGCGGCCGGCGCCGTGCCGGTCGTCGTCGGCGTCAGCGCGGGCGACGCGGCGGTCGCGGCGCGCCGCGCGGCGCAGGCCGCGAACCTCGGTGCCGGCGCTGTCATGGTCGCCCTGCCGCCGGTCGCCGAGGCGGCGGGCGAGCACGTGCGGGCGGTCGCCGACGCCGCCCCGGCGCTGGACGTCGTCGTGCAGGACTACCCGGCCAGCGGGCATCCACCGATGGACGCCGACGCGCTCGCCGCGCTCGTGCAGGACGTGGGCAGCGTCCGGGCGCTCAAGGCGGAGGACCCTCCGACTCCGGCGAAGATCGCCGCCACCCGGGCGCTCGCGCCGCACGTCGCACAGCTCACCGGGCTGGGAGGCCTCTACCTGCTCTGGGAGCTGCGCGCGGGGGCCGACGGAGCGATGACCGGCTTCGCGTTTCCCGAGCTCCTCGTGCAGCTGTGCCGCTGCGCGGACGAGGGCGACTGGGAGCAGGCCGAGCGGCTCTACCGCATCGCGCTTCCGGCGCTGGTCTGGGAGAGTCAGCCGAACGTGGGGGTCGCCTTGCGCAAGATCCTGCTGGCCGAGCGCGGGCTGCTGCCCTGCGCCGCGACGCGGCGCCCGCAGCGCGTGCCGCCGGCCGCCGCGCGCGACGCGCACGCCGTCGCCCACGGCCTGCTCGCCGCGGAGGCGACGCGATGACCGCGCTGGTGGAGAGCCTGGTCGCGGGCAAGTGGCTGGTCCAGGACGACGCCGAGCGCGCGCCCGACCGCGACCCCGCGCGCCTGTCGCGCGTGCTGGCCCAGGTTCCGCAGTCGGGGGAGGCTCTGGTCGCGGGCGCGGTGGCCGCGGCCTCGGAGGCGCTGCCCGCCTGGCGGACGACGTCGCCGCTCAAGCGCGGGAAGATCCTGCTGCGGGCCGCGCGCATCATCGCCGAGCGCGGCGAGGAGCTCGCCGGTCTGATGACCGCCGAGCAGGGCAAGCCGCTCGCCGAGTCGCGCGGCGAGGTCGAGCGCGTCGTCGACTTCTGCGAGTGGATGGGCGGCCAGGGCGGCGCCATGTCGGGCATCACCGCGCCTTCCGAGGATCCCGGGCTGTTCGCCTTCACGGTCCTCGAGCCCGTCGGCGTGGTCGGACTGATCACGCCTTGGAACTTCCCCCTGAACATCCCCAACTGGAAGCTCGCCTCCGCGCTGCTGCACGGCAACACGGTCGTGCTCAAGGCCGCCGACCTCACCGCGTGCTGTGCGCAGGAGCTCGTGCGCTGCTACCACGAGGCCGGCGTCCCCGCGGGCGTCGTCAACACGGTCACAGGGTCCGGTCGCGTCGTCGGCGGCGCGCTCGCCGACCACCCGGCGGTGGCCGCGATCTCCTTCACGGGTTCCACGGCCGTGGGGCTCGGGCTCGCCGCACGCCTGGCGGGTCGCGGCGCGAAGTCCCAGTGCGAGATGGGCGGCTCGAACCCGGTCGTCGTCTGCGATGACGCCGACCTCGAGCGCGCGGTCGCGCACGTCGTCGTGGCCGCCTACGGGACCAGCGGCCAGCGCTGCACGGCGGCGCGCCGGGTCATCGCCACGCCCGCCGTGCACGACGCGCTCGTCGATGCCCTCGAGCGCGGCCGCCGGCGGCTCGTGGTCGGGCCCGGCGACCGCGACGGCGTCGACGTGGGGCCGCTCTGCGACCCGCGCGGGCTCGACGACGTCCTCGCCGCGATCGGCCGCGCCCGCGCCGCCGGCGCCGACGTGCGCGGGGGCGTGCGGCTGGACGGGGAGCTGTCAGACGGCCTGTTCATCGAGCCCGCGCTCGCCACCGGCGTCACGGCGCAGATGGAGCTCGGCCACGAAGAGGTCTTCGGGCCCGTGCTGGCCGTCCAGCGCGCGCGTGACTACGAGGACGCCCTAGCCCTGGCCCTGGCCACCGACTACGGCCTGAGCGCGTCGATCTTCACGCAGAGCCTCGCGCGCGCGATGGACTTCACCCGCCGCGTCCACAGCGGGATGGTCCACATCAACAAGGGGCCGATCGGGGGCGAGTCCCACATGCCCTTCGGCGGCGCGCGCCGCTCGGCGTTCGGCCCGAAGGAGATGGGCGCCGCGCGCGACTTCTACACGCAGAACAAGACGGTGTACGCCGACGTGCGCCTGGAGGCGTGACCGGTGGAGGTCGCGCCCGGCATCCACCGCATCGAGTCCGACCTCGGGCCGCGGATGATGGCCCAGTACCTGCTGCGCGGGGACGACCTCACCGTGCTCGTCGACACCGGCCTGCGTGACACGCCGGACCGCGCGATCGCGCCGTACCTCCGCGGGCTGGGCCTCGCCCCGGCCGACGTCGACCTGGTGCTGGTCTCGCACGCGGACGTCGACCACTGCGGCGGCAACCGGCGCTTCCTCGAGCTCGCGCCCCAGGCCCGCGTCCTGGTCCACGCCGACGATCGCGACTGGGTCGCCTCCAACGACGCGATGATGCGCGGCAACTACCTCTGGTACCGCGACTACGGCTTCGGCCCGGACGAGGAGAGCGTCGCGTGGATCAGCGAGCACCTCGGCGGCGACGCGCCCGTCCACGGGACCGTCCGAGACGGCGAGGTCATGCGGCTGGGGGCGCAACGGCAGGTGGAGGTCCTGCACCTGCCCGGCCATACGCCGGGCCACGTCGGGCTGTGGGAGCCCGACGGCCGCGTCGCCGTCATCGTCGACGCCGCACTCGAGCGCGGCGTCTACGACCGCGCCGGGACGCTGCTGATCCCACCGCGCATCTACGACGTGCAGGCGTATCGGTCGACGCTGCGACGGCTGCTCGACCTCCGCCCGCGGCTGCTGCTGACCGCGCACTACCCGGTGTTCGAGGGCCCGGCCGCGCTCGCCTTCCTCGAGCGCTCGCTCGCGCACGCCGACGCCGTGGAGAACGTCGTACGGGAGGTGGTCGGCGCCGGAGAGGAGGACCTGTGGGCGGTGACGCGCGCCGTCGACGCCCGCCTCGGGCCGTATCCCGAGTTCACCATCGAGCTCGCGGCCGCGGTGCGCTGGCACCTCGAGCACACGGCCGCGGCGCGCTGAGCTACGCGCCGGCGCCGTGCGCCCCGCCGTCCAGGAAGGACGCGATCGGCGGCACGGCACGGTCCGGCTCGTCGAGGAGGAAGAGGTGCCCGGCGCCGGCCAGGACGAGCAGACGGGCGTGCGGAATGCGCCGCGCCATCCAGCGCGCGTTGACGACGGGCACGAGCGGGTCGTCGTCGCCGTGCACGACGAGCGTCTCGTGGCCCAGCCGGTGCAGCCACCGCTGGCTGCTCCATCCGCCGACCGCGTAGAGCTGGTAGGCATAGCCGCGCGCGCTCGGCGGGCGCGTCTGGCGCAGGTCCAGCCCGACCGACAGCGCGCGCGGGTCGCGCGCCGTCCGGCCGCCGGCGATGCGCGGCACGATGGCCGCGCCGAGCCGCCGGCTGTAGTAGCGGGCGGGCGTGAGCATCATGAGGACGACGCGCGGGTCGGGCGGCACGCCCGGCGGCCCGGCCGCGGTCGCGCAGAGCACGAGCCGGCCGACGCGGTCCGGCGCCCGGTAGGCGAGCTCTTGGGCGACGACGCCGCCGAGCGAATAGCCGAGCACGTCCACGACGGCGTAGCCGAGCGCGTCGAGCAGGCCCACGACGACGCGGGCGAGCTGCGGCATCCGCAGCGGCCGGCGCGGCGGCAGCGAGGCTCCGGTGCCGGGGAGGTCGAACATGACGAGCTCGCGGCCGGTCAGCCGCCCGGCGAGCGGCTGCCACATCTCGACCGGAGCGCCGATCCCGTTGATCAGCAGGAGCGGCCGCCCGCTCCCGACGCGCCGCACGCGCAGATCGAGCTCGCCGACGCGGACGCGCTCGTCGCCGCGCCCGCCGCTCACCGCGCTTGCGCGAGCGCGCCGTAGCGCTCGCGCAGGTCGCGCTTGAGGATCTTGCCGGTCGCGTTCTTCGGCAGCTCGTCGACGACGACGACGTACTTGGGGGCCTTGAAGCCGGCCATCCGGGCGCGGCAGAAGGCCATCAGCTCCTCGGCGTCCAGCGACGCGCCGGCGCGCGGCACGACCGCGCAGGTCACGGCCTCGATCCAGCGCGGGTGGGGGATGCCGAAGATGGCCACCTCGGCCACCTTCGGGTGCTCGTAGATCGCCTCCTCGACCTCGCGGCTGGCCACGTTCTCGCCGCCGGTCTTGATCATGTCCTTCTTGCGGTCGACGACGGTCAGGTAGCCCTCCTCGTCGAACACGCCGAGGTCGCCGCTGTGGAACCAGCCGCCGGCGAAGGCCTCCGCCGTCTTCCCCGGGTCGTTCCAGTAGCCCAGCATCGCGTGGGGCGAGCGGTGGACGATCTCGCCCACCTCGCCGGGCGGCAACGGGCGGTCCTGGTCGTCGACGACCATCGTCTCGACGTTGAGCGCGGCCCGGCCGGCGCTGCCCGCCTTGCGGACCTGGTCCTCGGGTCCCAGGAGCACGGCCATCGGCGACATCTCGGTCTGCCCGTAGAAGTTGAAGAGGCGGACCTGCGGCAGCCGCTCGCCGAGCTCGCGCAGCACCTCGACGGGCATGATCGAGGCCCCGTAATAGCCGGTGCGCAGCGAGGAGAGGTCGCGGCGCTCGAAGTCCGGGTGGCGCATGAGCGCGATCCAGACCGTCGGCGGGCAGAAGAGCTTCGTCGCGCGGTGCTCCTCCACCGCGGCCAGCATCGCGGCCGGGTCGGTCCGCGGGAGCACGATGCTCGTAGCGCCGAGGTGGATGTCGCACGTCAGGAAGCAGTGAAGCTGGGCGCAGTGGAAGAGCGGCAGCGCGTGGACCTCGACGTCGTCCGGGCGCATCTCGCCGTCCACGATGCAGCTGACCTGCTGGGCGATGACCGAGCGGCTCGTGAGGGTCGCGCCCTTGGGCCGCGACTCGGTGCCACTCGTGTAGAGCAGCTCGAGCGGGTCGTCGTCGGCGATGAGGACCTCGGGCTCGGCCGCGTCGGGGTGCTCCATCCAGGCGTGCAGCGACTCCCAGCCCTCCGGCGGCGGGGCCGGCGCGTCGGACATCACGGCGCGCGGGTCGACGGCGATCCCGGCCTGCTCGATCGCGGCCTGCGCGACGCCGAGCAGCTCGTCCTCCACGATCGCGCCGCGCACCTCGGCGTGCTCGAGGATGAAGGCCACCTCCTGGGCGCGGAGCATGAAGTTGATCGGCACCGCGATGACCCCGAGCTTGACCAGCGCGAAGTAGGCGACCACGAATCCGTGCGAGTTGTGCGCGAGCAGCGCGACGCGGTCGCCCTTGCCCACCCCGCGCTCGGCGAGCGCGTTGGCCGTCCGGTTGACGGTCGCGTCGAGCTCCGCGTAGGTCTCGCGCACGTCACGGTAGACGATCGCGGTCTTGCCGGGGTGCCGCGCCGCGCTGCGCCGCAACAGGTCGCGCATGACGAAGCTGCGCGCGATGATGGTCTCCTGCGCTGCGGCGGTCTGGGTCATGCCACTTCCTCCTCCTGCGACGATTCCGGCGCCTGGCGCAGACTTTCCCGGGGCGCGAGCGCTCGACGCGCAGCGGGTAATCCGTTCAGACCGACCGGCGGAGGGGAGAGGCGCGATGGCGACAGAGACCTCGACAGCGCGAAGCGACGGCCACGCGGCGCCGCCGCCCGGCGCCCGTCCCGCGCGCGACGGCGCCGCACAGGACGCCGGCGAGCGCGCGGCCGAGGCGCTCGACGGCGCGGAGGTCGTCGACGGCCTGCGCCCGACCGCGTTGGCCGGCGCCCTCGTCCGCGCGCTGGCCGGCGCCCGGGTGCGGCGCGAGAGCGTCCGTCTCGCGGGCGAGCTCGCCAAGGTGGCGGTGGGGCGCTCGGACGTGGAGCCGGCGCGCAACGACTGGCGCTTCAAGGACCCGGCGTGGAAGGAGAACCCGGGCTTCAGGCGGCTGGGGCAGGGGTACCTCGCGTGGTCGCAGGCCCTGCACCGGCTCGTCGACGAGGCCGACGTCGACTGGCGGACCACCGAGCAGGCGCGGATGGCCGTCGAGCTGCTGACCAGCACGCTCGCTCCGACCAACGCGCTGGCCTCCAACCCGGCGGCGCTCAAGCGGGTCTTCGACACCGCCGGCCTCAGCCTCGCGCGCGGCGCGCGCCACATGGCCGCCGACGTCCTGCGCAACGGCGGGATGCCGTCGCAGGTCGACCGGCGCCCCTTCCGCATCGGCGAGAACATGGCCGCCACGCCCGGCGCGGTCGTGTGGCGCAACGAGGTCTGCGAGCTCATCCAGTACACCCCGAGCACGCCCGAGGTCCACGCGCGGCCGGTGCTCATGATCCCGCCGCAGATCGGCCGCTTCTACTTCATGGACCTCGCGCCGGGCCGCAGCTTCGTCGAGTACGCGGTCAGCCGCGGGCTGCAGTTCTTCGTGGTCAGCTGGCGCAACCCGCACCGCGAGCAGGGCCACTGGGACCTCGACACCTACGACGGCACGCTGCTGGAGGCCGTCGACGTCGTCAACGAGGTCACCGGCACGGACGACCTCAATGTCCTCGGGCTGTGCGCGGGCGGCATCACCACGGCGACGCTGCTGAGCGCGATGAAGGCGCGCGGCGACGACCGCGTCAGGGCCGCGTCGTTCGGGGTCACGCTGCTGGACTTCGGCGTGCCCGCGCCGATCGGCATGTTCCTCGCGCCGGGCCTGCTCGACCTCGCGCGGCGGCGGTCGTCGAGCCGCGGCGTCCTGGACGGGGACTCGCTCGGGCGCGTGTTCGCGTGGCTGCGCCCCAACGACCTGGTCTGGAACTACTGGGTCAACAACTACCTCATGGGCAACGACCCGCCGGCCTTCGACATCCTCGCCTGGAACGCCGACAACACGAACCTGCCCGCGGCGCTGCACGGCCAGTTCCTGGACATCTTCCGCGAAAACCTGCTCGTCGAGCCCGGCCGGCTGAGCGTCCTGGGCACGCCGGTCGACGTCGGGACGATCGACGTCGACACGTACGTGACCGGCGCGGTGACCGACCACATCACCCCGTGGAAGGGCTGCTACCGCACGGCGCGGCTGGTGTCGGGGCCCAGCACCTTCGTGCTGAGCAACGCCGGCCACATCGCGAGCCTCGTCAACCCGCCGGGCAACCCGAAGGCGCGGATGTTCACCGGGCCGTCGCCGGTGCCCGCGGACCCCGACGAGTGGCGCGCGCAGGCCACGGAGCGGCCGGGGACCTGGTGGGAGCACTGGGCCGACTGGATGATCGAGCGCGGCGGCCCGCAGAAGCGTGCGCCGGCCACGCCCGGCAGCCGCCGCCATCCGGCGCTCGGCCCGGCGCCCGGCCGCTACGTGCGCGAGCGGTAGCGGACGCCGTCAGGTCATCCGCGCCTGCAGGCGCTGCATCCCGCCGATCCAGCGGTCGTAGTCCTCTGCCTTGCGCCGGAAGAAGTCGAGCACCTCGGGGTGGGTGAGCAGCAGGAAGCGCTCCTCGCGCAGCCCGTCGACGACGACCTGCGCGACGTCCTCGGGCGTGACGACCGCCCCCGCGGCCTTGACGACGCGGCTGCCCAGCGCGTCGCCGCCCTCGCCGAAGCCCTCGTGCAGAAGCGGCGTGTCGACGCCCATCGGGCACAGGCAGCTCACGCGGATGCCGCGGTCGCCGTAGGTCACCGCCAGCCATTCGGCGAAGGCGACGGCCGCGTGCTTGGAGACCGAGTAGGGGGCCGAGCCGATCTGCGTGAGCAGCCCCGCGGCCGAGGCGGTCGACAGGAAGTAGCCCTCGCCGCGCTCCAGCCAGCCCGGGACGAGCCGGCGTGCGGCGAAGACGTGCGCGCGGACGTTGACGCGCGAGGCCTGGTCCCAGACGTCGTCGGGCGCCTCGAGGCCGGCGCCGTGGGCGACGCCTGCGTTGGCGCAGAAGAGGTCGACGCCGCCGAACGCCTCCTCGGCGCGCCCGATCAGCCCGTGCACCTCGTCTTCCCTGGCCACGTCGCACCCCACGGCGACCGCCGGCGCGCCCGCCTGCCCGGCGACCGCCTCCGCGCCGCCGGCGTCGAGGTCGGCGACGACCACGCCGCGCGCGCCCTCGGCCGCGAAGCGCAGCACCAGCGCGCGGCCGATCCCGGAGGCGGCCCCGGTGACGACGACGCTGCGGCCGGCCAGGTCCATGCTGCGTCCGGGGTTCCCGCCCGGCGCCCGCGAGGCGACGCCCGCGCGGCGTGCTGTCCGGGCACGTACCCCGAGACGGCGAGGGCGCCGATCGGGGGTCGCCCCCGACGATCGCGGGAACACAGCCAACGGGAGGCGGGCGCTGCGCAGGCTGACTCCAGCAGCGTGAGAGGAGAGAGATGGCAGACGCGACGAAGGCGGCGAACCTGCAGGAGCTGCTCGCGGACGCGCCGACCAACTGGGGCCGGTGGGGACCCGACGACGAGATCGGGTGCCTGAACTTCCAGACCGGGGAGGAGGTGCTGCGCGGGGTCCGCGAGGTCAGGTCGGGCAAGGTCTTCACGCTGGCCGTCCCGGTCGGCAACCCCTCCGGTGACCCGGTCTGGCCGGGACGCAGCGGCGCGGTCAAGCTCATGACGCAGGACCGCAGCCACTACGTCGCCGGGAAGCTCGACCAGCTGCCGGGCGGCCTCGAGTACGCCGACGACTACATCAACGCGTTCCTGCAGGGCTCGACCCAGTTCGACGCCCTCGGCCACACGTGGTATGGCGAGGAGATCTACAACGGCCACGACGCCATGAGCACGACCGGCGGCATGGGCAAGTGCGGCGTCGACAAGCTCGCCGAGCGCGGCGTGGTCGGCCGCGGCGTGCTCATCGACATGGCCCGCCACCGCGGCAAGAAGTGGCTCGAGCGGGGCGAGACGTTCGGCGTCGAGGACCTCGAGGCGGCGGCGAGCAGCCAGGGCGTCAGCATCGAGCAGCACGACAACCTGCTGATCCGCACGGGCTGGCTGACGCTCTTCTACGAGCAGGGCCGGGAGGCCTTCTACGGCGACCAGTTCGTGGAGCCCGGGCTGCGCTACAGCCCCGAGCTCGTGCGCTGGTTCCACGAGCGCGAGATCGTCTCGCTGTCCACCGACACGATCGCCAACGAGGTGACCGTGGACCCCGACGCGGGGATCGCGCTCGTGCTGCACGCGGCGCTGATGCGCAACCTCGGCGTGCTGTTCTCCGAGATCTGCGCCTTCGACGAGCTCGCCGCCGACTGCGACCAGGACGGCCAGTGGAGCTTCCTCTACGTCGGCGCGCCGATGCGGATCGTCGGCGGGACCGGGGCGCCGGTCAACCCGGTGGCCATCAAGTAGCGGTCGCACGGGGCGACCGCCGGGAGGTTTGCAATGGGGAACTACGAGCAGCGGCCCTGGCTGCCCCTCTACGACGAGGGCAAGCCGGCCGACATCGAGCTCGAGCACCGCAGCGCGCTTGAGATGTTCAAGTCGGCGGTGGCCCGGGCGGGCGACCGGCCCGCGGTCCACTACTTCGACACCGCGCTGACCTGGAGCGACCTCGACCGGCTGACGGACGGTCTGGCCGTCGGGCTGGGCGAGCTCGGCGTGCAGCCGGGCGACCGCGTCGGGGTCTACCTGCAGAACGTCCCGCAGTGGATCCTGGCCACGGTCGCCACGTGGAAGGCCGGCGGCATCACCGTCTCGATCAACCCGATGAACCGCCAGCGCGAGGTCGAGCTGCTGCTCAACGACTCGGGCTCGAAGGTGCTGGTCACGCATGAGTCGCTCTACGCCGACGTCGCCGCCGATGTCCTGCCGAACACCGGCGTGCAGGGCGTGGTGACGACGTCCGAGCTGGACTTCACGGACGGCTCGCAGCCGCTGCTGGCGAAGGTGCAGCGCCGCCGCCACGAGGGCACGCACGACCTGCTCGAGCTCGCCCGTGCCCACGACGGCGAACAACCGGAGCCGGTGCAGCTGTCGGACTCCGACGTGGCCTTCCTGGTCTACACCTCGGGGACGACCGGGCCGCCCAAGGGCGCCATGAACACGCACGGCAACGTCGTGTTCAACGCCCAGACGTACCGCGACTGGATCAACCTGACCGAGGGCGACGTCGTCCTCGGCGTGGCGCCGCTCTTCCACGTCACCGGGCTGATCGCGCACCTCGCCGTGTCGATGCTCGTCCCGATGCCGCTGATCCTCTTCTACCGCTTCGACCCCGGCGTGGCTCTCGAGCTCGTGGAACGGCACCGGGCCACGTTCACGGTCGGCTCGATCACGGTGTTCCTCTCGATGATGAACCACCCGTCGATCGGCGAGCGCGACCTGTCCAGCTTCAACAAGGTCTACAGCGGCGGCGCGCCGATCGCCCCGGCGACGGTGGAGGCCTTCGAGCGCGCGGCCGGCGCCTACATCCACAACGTCTACGGGTTGACCGAGACGACGTCACCCTCCCACGCGGTGCCCTTCACGCGCCGGGCGCCGGTCGACGAGGAGTCCGGCGCGCTGTCGGTCGGCGTGCCGGTCTTCAACACGGTGGTCAAGGTCGTCGACGAGAACCGCAACGAGCTGCCGCCCGGCGAGGTCGGCGAGTTCGTCACGAGCGGCCCGCAGGTGGTGTCCGGCTACTGGGAGAAGCCCGAGGAGACCGAGCACGCGCTGCCCGGTGGCCAGCTGTACACGGGCGACGTCGGCTTCATGGACGAGGACGGCTGGTTCTACCTGGTCGATCGCAAGAAGGACCAGATCAACGCGTCGGGCTACAAGGTCTGGCCGCGCGAGGTCGAGGACGTCCTCTACGGCCATCCGGCCGTCCACGAGGCGGCGGTCGTCGGCGTCCCCGACCCCTACCGCGGCGAGACGGTGAAGGCCTACGTGAGCCTGAAGGCGGGGCAGAGCGCGGAGCCGACCGAGCTCATCGCCTTCTGCAAGGAGCGGATGGCCGCCTACAAGTACCCGCGCGACGTCGAGCTGGTCGACGAGCTGCCCAAGACGGCCAGCGGCAAGATCCTGCGCCGCGAGCTGCGCGGCCAGGCGATCGCCAAGGCCGACGCCCAGGCCAAGGCCTGAGGAGCAGCGACGATGGACTTCTCCCCGTCAGCGGCGGCGGAGTCCCTGCGCGAGCGCCTGCAGGGCTTCATGGACGCGCACGTCTACCCGGCGGAGCGCGAGGTCCTCCAGGCGCTCGACGCCGAGGTGCGCCCCGGCGTGCCCTTCCCGGGCGTGCTCGTGCAGCTGCGCGAGCGTGCCAAGGACGAGGGACTGTGGAACCTGTTCATGCCCGACGCCGAGTACGGGCCGGGGCTGTCCAACGTCGACTACGGCCTGCTGTGCGAGACCATGGGGCGCAGCCCGGTCGCCCCGATGGTCTTCAACTGCCACGCGCCGGACACCGGCAACATGGAGATCCTGGCCGAGCACGGCACGGCCGCGCAGAAGGAGCGCTGGCTGAACCCGCTCCTGGAGGGCGAGATCCGCTCCTGTTTCTCGATGACCGAGCCGCACACGTCGGGCTCGGACCCGACCGGGCTGCGGACGCGCGCGACGCTGCAGGACGGCGAGTGGGTGATCGAGGGCCGCAAGTGGTACACGACGGGCGCGGTGGGGGCGGCGGTCGCCATCGCCATGGTCGTGACCGACCCCGACGCGGCGCCGCACCAGCGCGCGAGCATGATCCTCGTGCCGATCGACACGCCCGGCCTCGAGGTCCTGCGGTCGATCTCGGTCATGGGCCACGACAAGGGGCCGGGCCACTGCGAGCTGGTCTACGACGGCTGCCGGGTGCCGGAGGCCAACCTCCTGGGCGCACGCGGGGCCGGCTTCACGATCGCCCAGAACCGCCTGGGACCCGGCCGGATCCACCACTCCATGCGCGCGCTGGGCGCGGCCGAGCGCGGCTTCGAGCTCATGTGCATCCGGGCCAACGACCGCGTCGCGTTCGGCGGCCCGCTGGCCGACAAGCAGTTCATCCAGGACTTCGTCGCGCGGTCGCGCATGGAGATCGACGCCGCGCGCTGGATGGTGCTGCACGCCGCCTGGAAGATGGACAGCGCGGGCAAGGGCGCCGCGCGCCAGGAGATCTCGATGGCCAAGGTGATGGCGGCCAACGTGTGCATGGACGTCCTGGATCGGGCGATCCAGGTGCACGGCGGGCTCGGCGTCTCCGACGACACGCCGCTGGCGCTGATGTGGCGCGAGAACCGCGTCCTGCGCCTCGTCGACGGCGCCGACGAGGTCCACAAGATGGCGATCGCGCGACGCGAGCTGCGGCGCCGGCGCCCGGAGGCGCCCGCGCCGGCCGAGCGTGTTCCCGCGCCCGAGGCGGTCAGCGGCTGAGCGACGACGAGATCAGAGCGCGGCTCGAGCAGGGCCTTCCCGAGCTGCTCGGCGCGCCCGCCGAGCTGCGGTCGCTGCGCCTGCTGGCGGGCGGCGCGTCGAAGGAGGCCTGGGCCGTCGACGTCACGGCGTCCGGGGACGGCGTGCTCGAGCTGCTCGTGCGGCGGGCGACGGGCGGCGCGATCTACTCCGGGATGCTCTCGATCGAGGAGGAGTACCGCGTCCTGTGCGCCGCGTTCGACGCCGGCGTCAGGGTGCCGCGGCCCTACGGCTACCTTCCGGACGTCGCCGGGCGCGACGCGTTCGTCATGGAGCGCGTGAGCGGCGAGACCATCGGCCGGCGGATCGTCCGCAACCCGCAGCTCGCCTCCGCGCGCGCCGTGCTCCCGCAGCAGATGGTGGAGGAGCTCGCCCGCATCCACGCTGTCGCGCTGCAGGAGGTCGATTTCGTGCCCGGGCCGCGGACGCCGCCGGCCGTCGGCGCCTATCTCGACGGCCTGCGCGAACAGCTGGACACCCTGCCCGACGCGCACCCCGCGCTCGAGCTGGCGCTGCGCTGGCTGCGCGAGCACGAGCCGCCGGGCCACGGCCTCGTGCTCGTCCACGCCGACTTCCGCCTCGGGAACTTCGTCGTCGACGAGCACGGCCTGGTGGCGATCCTCGACTGGGAGATGGCCCATCGCGGCGACCCCGCCGAGGACCTCGCCTGGCCGCTGGTGCGCGCGTGGCGCTTCGGCTCGGACGACGGGCCGGTCGGCGGCATCGGGCCGGTCGAGCCCTACCTGGAGCGCTACAACGAGCTGACCGGGCGCCGGATCTCGCCCCAGGACCTCTTCTACTGGGAGCTCGCCGGCAACGTGCGCTGGGCGATCGGGTCGGCCCGTCAGGGGCTGCGGCACATCTCGGGCGAGGAGCGCAGCGTCGAGCTCGCCGTCCTCGGGCGCCTGGCCGCCGAGGTCGAGTACGAGGTCCTGCACCTCCTCGAGCAGGTCGCGTGATGCAGGACCGCCCGAGCTTCGCCGAGCTGCTGGACGCGGTGCGCGAGTTCCTCGAGACCGAGGTCGCGCCGCAGCAGTCCGACCACCGCGCGCGCTTCCGCACGCTCGTCGCCATCAACGCGCTGACCATCCTGCAACGCGAGCTCGACCGGGAGGCGCAGCTCGTGCACGACGAGGCGGCGCGCGTGGCGGCGCTGCTGGGCCGCGAGGTCGACATCCCCGACGATCCGGAGGACCTGCGCGCCCTGGTCGGAGAGCTCAACGCCGAGCTGGCCCGTCGGATCCGCGCGGGCGACGTCCCCGAGGGCACTCTGGAGCACCTGCGCCGCGTGGCGGCGGCGAAGCTGGCCGTGGCCAGCCCACGCTACCTGGCGCGCTACGAGACGTGAGACGGTGGGACCGATGCGCGCCGTGCAGATCGTCAACTTCGAGGGACCCGAGGCGGCGCTGCGGGCGGCCGACCTCCCCGAGCCCGAGGCGTCGCACGACCTGACCCCGGGCGCGGGCGTCGTCGTCGACGTGCGCGCGGCCGGCGTCTCCTTCCCGGAGGTGCTGCAGACGCGCGGGCAGTACCAGATCAAGCCCGAGCTGCCCTTCGTCCCCGGCAGCGAGGTGGCCGGGATCGTGCGCAGCGCCCCCGACGGCGCGCCGGTGCGCGCCGGGGATCGGGTGGCCGCCTTCTGCATGCTCGGCGGCTTCGCCGACGTCGCCGTGGCACCCGCGTTCCTGACCTTCGTCCTGCCCGACGAGCTCGATTTCGCGCAGGGCGCGTCGCTCATCCTCAACTACCACACCGCGTACTTCGCGCTGAAGCTGCGCGGCCGGCTGGAGGCGGGCGAGACCGTCCTCGTCCACGGCGCGGCCGGCGGCGTCGGCACCGCTTCCCTGCAGGTGGCCAAGGCGCTCGGCGCGCGCGCGATCGCGGTGGTCTCCTCCGACCAGAAGGAGCGGGTGGCGCGGCAGGCGGGCGCCGACGAGGTGCTGCGCTCGGGCGGTGCGTGGAGGGACGAGGCGCGCGAGCTGACCGGCGGCGCCGGCGTCGACGTCGTCCTGGACCCGGTCGGAGGGGAGCGCTTCGTCGACTCGCTGCGCTCGCTCGGCGAGGGCGGGCGCGCGGTGGTCGTCGGCTTCACGGCGGGGTCGATCCCCGAGGTCCGGGTCAACCGCCTGCTGCTGAGCAACCTGGAGGTGGTCGGGGCGGGGTGGGGCGCGTACGCGATGAGCAAGCCCGACGTCTGCCGGGAGATCGGCGCCGCCCTGGAGGCGATGATCGAGCGGGGCTTCGTGCGTCCGGTGGTGGGGGCGCGTCTGCCGCTCGAGCGCGCGGCCGAGGCGCTCGCGCTGCTCGACGGCCGCGGGGCGATCGGGAAGGTCGTGCTCACGATGGATGCCGGGGAGGGCAGGTAGCCTCCCGCTCGTGCACACGCGAGTGCTCGGCAGGACCGGCCGCGAAGTGTCGGAGATCGGCTTCGGGGCGTGGCAGATCGGCGCCGACTGGGGCCATGTGGACGAGGGCGCGGCGATCCAGACGCTGCGCGCGGCCGCCGACGCCGGCGTGACGTTCTTCGACACCGCCGACGTCTACGGCGACGGGCGCTCCGAGCGCCTGGTCGGGCGGCTGCTGCGCGAGCGGCCCGATGCCGGGCTGACCGTCGCGACGAAGATGGGGCGCCGCGCCGTGCAGCTGGTCGAGAA
>Ga0136846_1225223_pt1 | contig 16837 bp, 16 predicted proteins | sample HopSoiMetagenom2_FD_96841 | JGI IMG/M metagenome (GOLD analysis project Ga0136846, IMG submission 96841) | Grasslands soil microbial communities from Hopland, California, USA - 2 Assembly 2016 (version 4) | ecosystem: Environmental > Terrestrial > Soil > Grasslands | place: USA: Hopland...
ACGGTGCAGGGCATCATCGTCTTCGCCACCGTCGCGATCATCATCTTCAACCTCATCGTCGACCTGCTCTACGCCTTCATCGACCCACGCATCCGACTGGGCTGAACCCGTTTAGCGCGCGGCGTGCGGGCTATGTGAATCCTCCCCGACAAGGAGGAAGCACATGACCACATATGACGGGTCCGACATGGGCCCGGCCGCGCCACCCCAGACGATGCCCTATGGGCGGGGGTACGGGTCGTACGGCTACGGCATGCCCCGCCCGCAGTGGCGCGGGATGATCGAGACGAAGCCGTTCTTCCTGACCAGCGAGTTCTTCGCGCCGCTGCTCGCGATCATCGCGATGTCGATCGGCGTGGCCACGGCCGACAACTTCGACGCCCCGCGCTACTGGACGCTCGTGTCGGTGATCGTGTCGGCCTACGTCATCAGCCGCGGCATCGCCAAATCCGGCACGAAGAGCCGCGCAGCCGACCCCCGCGAGGACATGGACCTCTTCAACCGCGGGAACGACCGGCAGCACCAGCACACGCCGTAGCGGCACGTTCGGGAGTTAGTGGCTGTCAGCCACTAACTCCCGAGAGCCGCCAGAACCTTCTCGGAGTTGCCCTGGGCGCGCCCGTTCGACATGGCCGTCGCGACGGTGCCGTCCGGGGCGATCACGAACGTCGACCGGATGACGCCGACGTGCGTCTTGCCGTAGTAGCTCTTCTCGCCCCAGGCGCCGTAGAGCTCCGCGACCCGGTGGTCGGGGTCGGCGAGCAGCGTGAAGGGCAGCTCGTACTTCTGCCGGAAGCGCACGTGCGAGTCGACGTCGTCCGGGCTGACGCCGAGGACGACGGCGCCGCGCCGCTGGTACTCCTCCCAGTCGTCGCGGAAGCCGCACGCCTGCGCGGTGCAGCCGGGCGTGTCGTCCGCTGGGTAGAAATAGAGGACGACAGGCTTGCCGCGGAAGTCTGAGAGCGAGACCTGCTCTCCCGCGTCACTCTCGAGCGTGAAATCGGGTGCCGGCTTGCCTTTCTCGACCACCGGACGAGCCTAGCGCTACGGCTGCGTCGTACGCGTCGTCGGCTACGGTGCCAACCGGGCCGTGCCGCATGTCCAGCTGCCAGTGATCCTCACTGGGCCCAGCGGACCTGCGGTCTCAAGGGAAAACGTCGCGCTCTTCAGGTTCCTCGCGATGATGGCCGTACCGGACGGGGTCCGAGTCCAGGGCGAAACTCCAGGAAGCTGATAGATCCCGTCGATGACCGGGTTCGGGCCGGATCGCCTCTGATGATGCGCCAGGACCAGCTCGAAGGCTCTCGCGTTGGAGGGGGTGGGCGCAAACATGCCGAAGCCGGCCCGCGTGGCCGTACAGCGGCCGCCTGCGAACGTGAACGACGTCCCTGCCACTCGCAGCACGGCCCGGGCGGGGCCGCAGAACCTCAAGAACCCTCCCGAGGACGCGATCCCATCCTTCATATCCGCTGCCGAACACTTCGGCGCGGTCGGAGCGGCGGCCTCCGCCGGCCACGCACTCAGGGCGAGGGCAAGCAGGCTTGCGGTCACAATCGCCGTGCGCATTCGCTGGCGCGAGTATCGACTGTGTTCTCGCCCGGGTCAACAGTGCGGAGCCCACGAGATGGGTAGCTGCTGACCCGGTGCCGGAAGGGCGCTACTGCAAAAAGGTGCCTTCGTGTCGTCACGCTGGTAGAAGTAGAGGACGACGGGCTTGCCGCGGAGCTGCGACAACGTCACCTGCTCGCCGGTGTCGCTCTCGAGCGTGAAGTCCGGTGCCGGCTGACCCTCCTCGACCACCTGACGAGCGTACGGTTTGGGCTCGCCCGCGCCGGGGGCACAATGTCGTGCGTGAGACGGACGCTGGTCCCCGCGCTCGTCCTCGCCGCGGCCCTCGCGGTGGCTGCGCCGTTCGCCGGCGCGCAGAGCGGCGGCGTGACAATCCGCATCGTCGGCGCGGACGACGGCAGGGGCACCTTCACGGTGAAGGGGGCATTCGCCGACAACGGGACGGCGACGGCCACGACGGCCAGGGTGGTCACGCGAGGGAAGAAGGGCACGCTGACGTTCTCGGTGACCGGCAAGACCTGGCGAATCGCCGCGGGCACGAAGACCTACAAGGGCCTCTATGGCCACGGGACCATCACGCGGAGCTCCGACGGCAGCCTCATGACGCTCACCGGCACGGTCGAGCGTCCGCGCCAGCCGACGGCGTAACGGCGCCCGATAGGGTCGCGCCGTGCTGCGCGCCCACCAGACGGTCGCGATCCTGGTGCTCGTCTCCGCGGCTGTCGCGGTGCTCGTCGGAGCGCTCGCCTACCGCCGCGGCGGCACGGCCACCGGAGCCGCCCGGCAGCTGCTCGCGCTCGTCCAGACGCTGCTCGTCGCGCAGGTCGCGCTGGGGCTGCTGCTCCTCTCCGACAACCGGCGCGCCGCCGACCAGCTGCACTACGCGTACGGGACGTTCGCACTCCTGGCCGTGCTCGCGCCCTGGCTCTACGCGCCCGCGGAGCCGCGCCGCCGGCTGCTCTGGTTCACGGGAGCTACGCTCCTGGCGGGTGTGCTGGCGGGGCGTGCATACATGACCGCAGGATGAGGCGCTACTTCTCGGAGATGAACCCGCTGCTGCGCGGGCTCCTCGTCGTCGCCGCGATCGCGCTCGTGATCGTGGTCTTCCAGCTCTACGCGACGCTCGCGGCGCTCTATGTGATCGCGCGGATCGCCTTCTTCATCGCGATCGCGTTCTTCATCTACCTGGTGTGGCGCGAGCGGCGGACGGAGATCGCGTCGTGGCCGACCCGCGCCCAGATCGCGTTCTACGGGTCGGCCGGGCTGGCCGTGTTCGCGGTCGGCGCGTACCTGGTGATCGGCGCGTCCGGCCCGGACGCAGCCGCGTTCCTCCTCGTGCTGGTCATCTGCGGCTTCTCGATGTTCCGCGTGTGGCGGGACCAGACGACCTACTGAGCCGAGACGCGTGAAGTTGCGCCGTCGAGCGCGTCGAGCGCCGCGCGCACGGGCACGCGCTGGCCGACGAAGATCGGCGTGTCGCGTTCCGTGTAGCGGCTCGCCTCCGAGTCGCGCAACCGCAGCATCAGGTGCATGAAGTCGGCCGGCTCCTCGCACTCGAACGCGGTCATGAACTCCTGGTCGTCGATCCCGAACGAGTAGGTCGTGTGGTTTCTGATGCCCGGGAACTCCTCGCGGCCGATGCGGATGTGCTCGTCCATCGCCTGCTGCCGCTCGTCCTCGCTGAGCGCGTACCACGGCCGCACCTTCACGAACGGGTAGACGACGAGGTACGGCAGGTCATGAGGCGCGATCTTCCGGGGCCGTCGCGCAGACGTGTACTGCGACGCCTTCGTTGTCGCGAGGTACGAGTACGGGGTCTCGAGCCAGCCCGCGAGCGGCGTGCCGTTGAGCTGCGCGCCCAGCTCGCCCAGGTCCTCGTAGCGTTCCGTGATTTTCCAGAGGAAGAAGTCACAGTCCGGTCGCACGCCCGTGACGGTGTAGGCGCGCAGCCCGGGCATGCGCTCGGCCCACTCCTCGACCACCTCCGCGAACGCGTCCTTGCCGGCCGCACGCTCCTCCACGGGGAGGCGCCGCCACGCCGGATCGACGCGGTAGAAGGTGTACGCGACGTACTGACCCTCCATCGAGGGATCGTAGCCCGCGAGGGTTGACCCCCCGTTCGAGGGGAAAAAGAATCCGATCGTGGGACGGGGGCTGCTTGCAGCAGTGATGGTCGCGTGCGCGCTGACGGCATCGGCGTCGGCGGGGCGCACGCCTGCGTACACGGTGACGGTCGTCGGGACGATGAGCACGTCGTCCTTCGTGCCCGCCCACTCCGAGGACGGCTGCTGGGTCGACGCGGTCAGCGGCGTCCGGACACTCGCCTTCAAGAGCACCCGCTCCGTCCGCGTCACCAGCCTGAAGTCCCTGCGCCTGGCCGTTCCGGTGCGCGCGACCACGGACGCGGGCGGCACCCACGAGCGCCGGCGCCAGTGCGACGACGGCACCGGCGGCGTGCTCGCGATCGACTACGCCGCCAAGCACGCCGTCTCGCTGGAGCCGGTCCAGGTGCGCATCGCCGGCGGGCGGCTCTGGCTCGACGGCGCGGCCGACGATGTCAGTGGCGCCTGCTTCGGCGTGCCGACGCCGCCGAGCCCGATCGGGCTCGCAGACGCCTACGCCGACGTGCCGGCGCGGGTAGGGAAGCGCCTCACGCTGCGCGGTGAGGAGGACGGCCAGGCCCAGGGCGACGGCTGCCTGCTCGTCCGCTCCGTCCGCTGGACGGTCACGTTCTCGCGCGTATAGGGGTGGCTACGCTGGCCGTGTGGCCCACGCGCTCGAGCCGCGCCTGAAAACCCTGCCCGCCAAGCCGGGCGTCTACCTGTTCCGCGACGCCAAGGGCGAGGTGCTCTACATCGGCAAGGCCAAGTCCCTGCGCCCACGGGTGCGCTCCTACTTCCAGTCCGGAGAGAGCCGCCGCGGGGTCGCCGACCTTGCGCGGCGGATCGCGGATCTCGAGGTGATCGTCACCGGCAGCGAGGCGGAGGCGCTCCACCTGGAGCAGACGCTCGTCAAGCGCCACCGGCCGCCGTTCAACGTCCGTCTGCGCGACGACAAGTCGTTCCCGTACATCGCCGTGACGGTCGAGGACGACTACCCGCGCGTCATGTTCACGCGCGAGCGGCACCGGCGCGGCGTCGTCTACTTCGGGCCGTACGCGAACGCGAAGAAGGTGCGGGAGACGCTCGACGTCCTCAACCGCGTGTTCCGCTTCCGGCCGTGCGAGGGGCCGCAGCCCGGGCGTCACTCGGGCATCCCATGCCTCGACTACCACATCGACCGCTGCCTCGCCCCGTGCGTCGGCTACGTCTCGAAGGACGACTACGCGGACATCATCGACGGGGTCGTCCAGTTCCTGTCGGGCGACACGAAATCGATCCAGCGCGAGCTCGAGCAGCAGATGCTCGACGCCGCAGCGCTCGAGCGCTTCGAGGACGCGGCGCGCTACCGCAACCGCCTCTTCTCCGTGCGCCACCTGGCCGAGCGCCAGTTCGCCGAGCGGCGCGAGTTCGGGACGGTCGACGTCATCGGGATCGCCGCCGCCGGCGACCGCGCCGCAGTCCAGGTGTTCCCGCTGCGTGACGGCAAGCTCGTCGGCCGGCACAGCTTCCACCTCGAGAACGTCGAGGGGCAGGACATCCCGACCGTGCTGGAGGCGTTCGTGCTCGAGTACTACGGCTCGTCGCCGAGCGTGCCGCCCGAGATCGTCGTGCCGCCGGAGGCGCACGACACCGAGGCGCTCGAGGAGTTCCTGTCCGCCCGGCGTGGCGCGCACGTGGAGGTGCGGCCGGCGCAGCGCGGGGAGAAGCGGCGGCTCCAGCAGCTGGCCACGCAGAACGCGCAGCTCGCCCTCGAGACGGACGCAGCCGCGACCGAGCAGCGGCGGCTCCGCCGCGTCGAGGCACTCGAGGAGCTGCGCGAGACGCTGAACCTCGAGAGCCTGCCGGTGCGGATCGAGTGCTACGACATCTCGAACATCCAGGCCGAGTCGCCGGTCGGCTCGATGGTCGTCTTTCAGGACGGCGTGCCGAAGAAGGCGCACTACCGGAAGTTCGGGCTCCGCCGGCTCGAGGGCCCGGACGACTTCGCCGCCATGGCAGAGGTGATCTCCCGCAGGTTCGCCCGGCTGCAGGACGTGACGGCCGACGAGTACGACGAGAGCTTTGCGTCCGTCCCGAACCTCGTCGTGATCGACGGCGGCAAGGGCCAGCTTTCCGCCGCGCTGGCGGCGATGCAGGCGTACGACCTGCCCCGCGTGGCGGTCATCTCGCTCGCCAAGCGCGAGGAGGAGATCTTCCTGCCGCACCGCTCCGACCCGGTCCGCCTCGACCGGCACTCGCCGGGGCTCCAGCTGCTCCAGCGGCTCCGCGACGAGGCGCACCGCTTCGCACTCGGCTTCCACCGCCAGCGGCGCAGCGCCCGCGCGCGCGAGTCGATCTTCGAGCGCCTCCAGGGCGTCGGGCCGGCCCGGCGCCGCGCGCTCGTGCAGCACTTCGGCTCGGCCGAGCGGTTCCTTGCCGCGAGCGAGGAGGAGATGGAGGCGGTGCCAGGCCTGCCGGCGAAGACCGCGCGCTCCATCTACGCGCAGCTGCACAAGGCCGGCCGGGCGTAGCTAACCGGGCGGCGCCGCCGCCGGGGCCTCCTCGGCCTGACGCCGCCGGCGGATCTCCCGGAAGTCAAGCGTCCGGGCCATGATCAGGAGCGCCAGGAACCCGACGACGACGTTCGCCACGGTCACGGTGACCTTCACGCCGACGCTGAGCGCGACGAGGGCGGTCCGCGACGCGGCGCCGGCGAGCACAACGACGAGCAGCGCCTGCTCCGTGCCGATCCCGCCGGGCGTGATCGGCAGGGCGGTCGACGCGCTCTGGGCGACCTGCGCGATGAGCGCGTTGTGGACGGTGGCGACGATGTGGAACGCCTTCAGGAAGAAGAACGTCTCGGCGATGCGCGTCGTCCAGTCGACCGCCTGCCAGAGCGCGACGCGGCGCAGGTAGCGGCGCGGCCTGCGCAGCACGGTGAACCCCTGGGCGACGCGCTCCTTGAACGCACGCACGTGGCGAGCGGCCCAGAAGTACCCGACGACGAGCGCGATCACGATCACGACCGCGACGCTGATCGAGAGACGCGTGTGCCGGAGCAGCCAGCCGAAGTCGAAGCTGGGGAGGTCCGGGATGACGTGGACGCTCGGCAGCACGTGCTGCGTCAGCGCGTACACGAAGAGTGCCAGCGCGGCGGTGATGTCGAAGATCGCCATGACGCCGAGCGACGCCGCCAACGTCGTGTACGTCGAGTTGTCGACGCGGTGCTTGACCAGGTAGAGGCGGACCGCGTCGCCGGCCCGCGCGGGAATGAGTGCGTTGACGCCGACGCCGGCGAGGTACGCGCCCCAGATGGAGCGCCAGCGCACCTTCTCCTCCGGATAGGCGTCCACGATCACGTTGCGCCACGCCCGCGAGATCGCCAGCGAGCGCAGCAGGTGGAGGCCGAGCGCAACCGCGATCCAGCGGAAGTCGACCGCCGAGAGGTGGTCGTAGAAGACCTCGATCGAATCGAGGATGTGGCGCATGCGCGCCCCTTACCCGCTGGCGGCTACGGTCGATCCGGCGGGGCGGAGCCGTTGCCGTCCGCGTCGGGCTGGTCGGCCGCCATGAACGGGTAGCGGTAGTCGCGCGCCGGGACGAACGTCTCCTTGATCGAGCGCGGGCTGACCCAGCGGATCAGGTTCCACATCGACCCGGCCTTGTCGTTCGTGCCGGACGCGCGCGCGCCGCCGAACGGCTGCTGGCCGACGACCGCGCCCGTCGGCTTGTCGTTGACATAGAAGTTGCCGGCCGCGTACCGGAGCGCCTCCTCGGCCTGGATCACCGCGTCCCGGTCATCCGAGAACACGGCGCTGGTGAGCCCGTAGGGCGACCCGCGGTCGACGAGGTCGAGCGTCTCGGCCCACTTGCCCTCGGGGTAGACGTACGTCGTCACGATCGGGCCGAACAGCTCCTCGCGCATGAGCGGCATCTCGGGGTCGGTCGTCGTGATCACGGTCGGCTCGACGAAGAAGCCCTGCGAGTCGTCGACCCCCCCGCCGGCGAGGACCTCCGTGTCGTCGCGGCTGCGGGCGAGCTCGATCGCCTCGCGGTGCCCCTTCTGCGCCTTGGCGTCGATGACGGCGCCCATGAAGTTGGAGAAGTCGGTGACGTCCCCCATGCGGATCTGCGGCACCTCCTCGGCGAGGCGCTCGCGCAGCGCAGGCCAGAGGTTCGAGGGGGCGAAGATGCGGGACGCGGCCGAGCACTTCTGGCCCTGGTACTCGAACGAGCCGCGCACGATCGCGGTGGCGACCGCGTCGACGTCGGCCGAGGGGTGGGCGAGGATGAAGTCCTTGCCGCCGGTCTCGCCGACGATCCGCGGATACCCCCGGTAGGACGCGATGTTCTCCCCCACCGTGCGCCACATGCCCTGGAAGACGGGCGTCGACCCCGTGAAGTGCACGCCCGCGAGCCGCGGGCTGGCCAGCGCCGGGTCGCCGATCGCGGCGCCCGGCCCGTAGACGAGGTTGATGACGCCGTCGGGCAGGCCGGCCTCCTGGAACAGGCGCATGACGAAGAAGGCGGAGTAGGCCGCCGTCGACGCCGGCTTCCAGACGACGGTGTTCCCCATCAGCGCCGCGCTCGACGGTAAGTTGCCGCCGATCGCCGTGAAGTTGAAGGGCGTGACCGCGAAGACGAAGCCCTCGAGCGGCCGGTACTCCATTCGATTCCAGATGCCCGGTGAGGAGATCGGCTGCTGCTCGTAGATCCGCGTCATGAACTCGACGTTGAAGCGCAGGAAATCGATCAGCTCGCAGGCGGCGTCGATCTCCGCCTGGTGCACCGTCTTCGACTGGCCGAGCATCGTCGCCGCGACGAGCGTGGGGCGCCACGGCCCGGACAGCAGCTCGGCGGCGCGCAGGAAGATCGCTGCGCGCTCCTCCCACGGCATCCGCGCCCAGTCATGCGACGCCGCGCCGGCAGCATCGATTGCACGCTCCACCTCGGCGGCGCCGCCCTGGTGAACGGTCGCGAGCACGCGATCCTTGTCGTGCGGCTCGACCTGCTCGAACTGGTCGCCGGTGCGCACGTCCTGGCCGCCGATCACGAGCGGGAGGTCCATCTGCTGCCCGCGCATCTCGGCGATCTTGCGGATGACGGCCTCGCGCTCGGGAGAGCCCGGTGCGTAGTCGTGAACCGGCTCGTTGACGGGCGGCGGCGGGCGGAAGATCCCGGAGCGGCTCACTGCGGCGATGGTATAGGTGCGCCGGTGGCGCGGTGCGTCCCGTACCAGGCAGCCGGCTGGGGCGAAGGCGAGCTCTGGCTCGAGGCCGGCCGGCCGGTCTGGCACGAGCTGCCGCGCGGCGAGGCCGGGGAGGACCGCGCCGATCACCCGCTGACCCGGCGTCTCGTGCGCTTCTTCCACGGCGAGCGCGTGTCGTTCGACGACGTGCGGCTCGACTGGGAGGAGGAGACGGCGTTCGGCCGCGCGCTGGGCGAGGCGCTCGCCGCGGTCCCGCGAGGCGAGGTCGTGACCTACGGCGAGCTCGCCGCGCTGGCCGGTCGTCCAGGGGCCGCACGCGCGGCCGGGACCTTCTGCGCGCACAACCGCCTGCCCGTGTTCGTGCCCTGCCACCGTGTTGTCTCGGCTGTGGGGCTCGGCGGCTACGGCAGCCTTGGGGCCGACTACAAACGCCGGCTGCTCGCGCTCGAGGGCGTCACGGGCTGGTGAACGCCCGGGCACCGTCGGCGCCGCGTGTCAATCCCCAATGCCGCGGTCTTGGCGCGCCGGGGCATGATCGGTCATACTCGGCTTCGGGCGGGTCTGCGCTCGTCCGGCACTGGATTCAGACCCCGTCCGGTGCCACGGTCCGGAGCGCGGTTCAACTGGAGGGGGAGGTCGTCCTCGGAGCTTCCCCTCCGACCCGCCCCCTATAAGGGCGTGCGGACAATTACAACCTTCCTTCGGTGTCGGAGGATGTCACAAGCTCCGGCCGGAGCCGGGCAACACGGGCACCGATGGCTCGCGGGAATAAGTGCTTCTACTGCGGCGACGGCCATGAGCCGGGACCACGCGATCGGCGATCGAGTTCTTCTGACTTCCCGGAGCACCTACCCAGGCGGGGGCGGCGAAACAGTCAGGAATGCGGGTCGGTCGCCGTGGCGATCGAGATCTCGCCGGGATGCTTCTCGACGAGCGCGAAGCGGTCGTTCGCCTCGATCACAGTCTCGATGGCAACGACATCATGGCCGGGCGCGATGAAGAACCACATCGGGTTCGAGCGCGCGTTCTCGTACTCGGCCCGGGAAAGCGAGACTCGTTCCATGCAGGCGATCTCAGCGCACTCGCAGAGGTATTCGGAGCGGTCGGGTGGATCGAGCGAGCGTGCGGCGTTGAGTTTGTCGGTCGTAGCGTGGACGCGCTCGTTCAGCCCCCGGAAGAGCACCTCGTTCTTCGCCTGTCGGTCCGGCGGCCTGTCAGTCATGGTGCTCCTCACAGCGCCCTGTCGACGCGTCTCATCGGGCCCGCGGGGACTACTCTACGGCTCCGCGGGGTCGCCGTCCCGAAAGCCCGCAACGGGTTGACGCTTCTCAACGACGACGTACCCGTCATGGCGGGCGACGACGCGTTCATCGGTGGGGGTCTCGTGCCCGACTCGCAATAAGAAGTCGTTCCTCCCGGCACGGACGGCCTGGTACGTCGCCAGGGGCACGTCGACGACCTCCATGCATTCGCCGTCGGAGCACTCGCAGATAAATGGAACGTTCCCTAGCCCTTCGAGGGACACGAGATTCGCTCTCAGGTTCTCGTTGGCTGCCCGAAACGCCGCTTCGTTCTCGGGACGCTTGTTGCCGTTGTTCGACATCGCGATCCGTCCTCTCTGCGCGCCCGGGCTCGATGGCCCGGCAGGACGAAAGAGTCAGAACGCGTAAGCCACCACCGTACTCGGCATCTGCATGAGCGGCGTGAGGATGCGCACAAGATCCGCATGCTTCGATACGGCACGAGCCGAGCTAGGACACGGCCGTTCCCACGGGGGGTACCCAGGGTCAGGCGCTGAAGCAGGGCGGAGCACTGGCTGCAACACTCCCGCTCCAACCGATCCGAGGAGGCATCGTGTTCATACGCATCGCACGCTTCGAGGGCAGAGATCCGTCGCAGGTCGACGAGTCGATCGAACGGGTACGCACGATGTGGGACGAAGGAACGACCCCGCCCGGACTTGAGGACTGCCGCCGCTCGATGATGCTCGTCGATCGGAAGACCGGCAACGGCCTGGGGCTCACGTTCTTCGACGACGAGGACGCCATGCAGCGGGGCGACAAGGCACTGGACGAGATGACTCCCCCGGCGGGTATGGGTGGTTCGCGCTCGACCGTCGAGATGTACGAGGTCGCGCTCGACCGTGAGTGGACGCCGAGCATCAGATAGTCGCGCGCACGCCGCTGGCTCTGGGCCAGCTCCAGCTCCTGGCCGAAGCGCCGGTAGCTGCGGTTCTTGATCACGGTCTATGACTCTTGCTCAGAATCCTCGGCGAGGGCTTTGACGGACCTACGACGTCGCCGTAGTCGCGGGCGTCCTCGGAGCTTCCCCTCCGACCCGCCCCTTTGCTCGCGCGGCGCGAGCCCGCGCACGGGGGCAACGGCCGGTTTCCTCCACGGGAACCCAGGGCCGAATGGGTTGAGTTCCGCTTGGGGTCGTGCCACGCTCGTTTGAGCTTTGGCCCCTGAAGTTCGTACCGGCCATGTGATCGCGGGCTATCGCATCGGCCCGCTGCTCGGGGCCGGGGCAATGGGGAGCGTGTACCTCGCCGAGGACACCCGGACCGGGGAGCGCGTTGCGCTGAAGTTGCTCGCACCGGAACTGGCTCCCGACGAGCGGTTCCGTCGGCGGTTCTTGCGAGAGACGGAGGTGGCGCGCACGCTCGAGCATCCGCACGTCGTGCGGACGCTCGAGGCGGGGGAGGACGACGAAACGCTCTTCCTTGCCATGGCCTACGTCGACGGCCAGGACATGCGCAAGCTGCTGCGCCGCGAGGGCCCGCTCGACGGTCGGCGGGCGATCGACCTCGCAGGACAGCTGGCCGACGCGCTCGACGCGGCACACGAGACGGGGCTGGTTCACCGCGACGTCAAACCTGGCAACGTCCTGATTCGAGACGGGCCGGACGGCGAGCATGCCTCTCTCTGCGACTTCGGGCTGGCGCGACACGTCTCGTCCGTCAGCAGCCTGACCAGCGAGCGCAGCTTCGTCGGCACGATCGACTACGTCTCGCCCGAGCAGATCGAGGGCGGCACGATCGACGGGCGCGCGGACGTCTACTCGCTCGCCTGTCTGCTCTTCGAGTGCCTCGCCGGCGCAGCGCCCTTCGAGCGTGAGAGCGAGCTGTCCGTGGTCTTCGCCCACCTGAACGACCCGCCGCCGCCGCTCAGCGATTTCCGGCCCGACCTTTCACAGGCCTTCGATGCGGTTTTCCGCATGGCACTCGCCAAGACGCCGGACGAGCGCTACTCGAGGTGCACCGAGTTCGTCGACGCGGCGCGTGCCGCGCTGGCCGGCCACGTCGTTGCCCCGCGCAGACGGCGGGGGAGGTCGCTCGCCCCGCTCGCAGCAGTCGCGCTCGCCGGAGTCGCAGCGGCGGTCGCACTCGTCGCGACGCACGGGTCGGGCCACGCCCGAGCGGGGCCGGCCCTGAGGCTCAGTCCGAACGCCCTGAACCTGGTCGACGTGCGGACACACAGGGTCTACGCCCACATCCCTGTCGGCGTGATGCTGCCGGTCGCCGACACGTGGTGGGATCTTGCGTTCACGAAGCACGCTGCCTGGGCCCTGCTGGGAGCGAAGCAGCGCCTGGTCCGCATCGACCTGGCAACGCTCCGCCGCACGGGCAACGTCCGGTTGCCGTGGAGCCCGGGAAAGCTCACGGCGGCGGGCAACGCCGTCTGGGTCACACAGGACGACGGCCCGGCAATCTGGCGCGTCGACGAAGCGACCGGCAAGGTCACGCGTCGGCTCGTCCTGGCGACCGGGCAAGCCGAGGGCGACGTTGCCTACGGGGCCGGGTCGCTGTGGATCGGATCGGTGCCGGGCGTCGTCCGCGTCGACCCGGCAAGCGGCCGCGTCGTGCACCGGTTTCCGATCGAGGGCAGCTCAGGCGGGATGCAGATCGTCTTCGCGAATGGCGCGGTGTTCGCGGCTCGACCTGGTAACGGGCGGGTCGTCAAGATCGATCCGGGCGCAAACGCAATCGCGCATCGCACGCCGTTGCACGGGTGGGTCAGCGACCTCGCCGTCGGTGGCGGACGCGTCTGGGTCTCGATCGTCCCCGACGGAGTCGTCTACGAGCTCAGCCCCGACGACCTCAGCGTCCGGGGGACCGCGCGCGTCGGCAGTGATCCCGAGCGCATCTCGTTCGGAGACGGGCAGCTCTGGAGCGCGGACCCGAAGACGCACAGCGTCGCTCGCGTCGCTCAGGTCTCGGGCGGGACAGACACCTTCTTCACCGCGGCCACACCGACCGTAGCCGCGTACCACGCCGGCCAGCTCTGGGTCGGCGCCGCGCAGTCGCTGCCGGCGCTCCCGCCCACCGCCGGCCAGGTGCTGAGGATCGCCGGCGGCGGCGCGGTTGCCGACCCGCTGCAGGGCGGGCTCTGGAACGAGCAGGCGCTGTACGCGACCTGCGCCAACCTCCTGAACTACCCGGATACGTCGGGCGCCACGGGCGCACGGCTGCGGCCAGAGATCGCCGCCGCGCCTCCCGTCGTCTCGAACGGAAGCCGGACGTACACCTTCCGCGTCCGGTCCGGCTTCCGCTTCTCGCCGCCGTCGAACGAGGCCGTCACCGCGGCGACGTTCCGCCACACGATCGAGCGTGAGCTCCTGAACAGCCAGGGCGAGACGTCGGACATCGTCGGCGCAGGAGCATTTCGCGCCGGAGCGAGCCCGCACGTCGCCGGCATCACGGCGCGCGGCAACCTCTTGCGCATCACGCTCGAGCGGCCGGCCGGCGACTTCCCGACGCGTATCTCGACGCCGGAGTTCTGTCCGGTTCCGCTCTCCACGCCGCTGCGGGGCGCGGTTCGACGGCCGATCCCGTCCGCAGGTCCGTATTACGTCGCGTCGAGCGAAGGCGGGCGCACCGTGCTGGAACGAAACCCGAACTACCACGGCAGCCGGCCACGAGAGTCCACGCGAATCGTCTACGACGAAACCGCGGGCGAGCAGCAGTCCGTGCAGCTCGCGGACCGCGGCGCGACCGACCTGGTGGCGACGTCGATCGCAGGCGATCTGCTGAAGCCCGGCGGCGTGATCGACCGGCACGCGCGGACGTCGCCCGCGCTGGCGAGGCGCTACCACGTCTACCAGGCCCCGATCGTCGACTACATCGTCTTCAACACGCGACGGCGCCTCTTCCGCGACGCCCGGCTGCGGCGCGCCGTCAACGAGGCGATCGACCGGTCTGCGCTTGCTGGCGCCTTCGGCGACACGCCGGCCGACGGGATCGTTCCGCCGGCGGTGTTCGGCTACCCGGCCGGGCGCATCTGGCCGCTCCACCCTGACGTAGCGGCCGCGCGCCGACTCGCCGGACGGCAGACCCGCCACGCCGTCCTGTTCATCTGCGGTGACCCGCGCGAGCGGAGGCTGGCCGACATCGTGCGCCGGAACCTCGCGGCCATCCGGCTGTCGGTGGCGGTCAGCGCAGCGAGCGACTGTTCATCACGGGCAAGGGCAGGCGCCGACCTGGCGATCGTCGGGGGCTTTCCCTACGCCGTCTCGCAGGAACGTGACCCTGAGCAGGTCGTCGAGAACATGCTGCGGCAAGCTGTCTTCGGTGAAGCCTTGCCGCCCGGGCCGTGGCGCAGTCGCTCGTTCGTCCGCGAGGTCGAGCGGTCGCGTCTCCTTCAGGGAGCTCAACGCACAGCGGCGAACCGGCGGCTGACCGACGAGCTGACGCGTGACGCCCCCGTGGCCGTGTTCGGCAGCTGGGTGTGGTCCGAGTACTTCTCGCCGCGGATCGGCTGCAAGGTGTTCCAGACGCACTACGGCGTCGCCGACCTGGGCTCGCTCTGCAAGATGAAGACGAACTAGGTTCCGAGCGACCAGCTGAAGCGCGTCCGGCTCTCGCGCGGAGCGAGCCCTCCCGGCCGCGGCCCCGCGTGGACGAGGACGAGGGGACGCTTATCGCCGAGGCGGGTCGCCCGTCCGCCGACGCCCTCCGTCCGCCACCTCGAGGAGACGCCCGCGACCACGACCGTCGCCGCTCGGACGGCCGCGGCGAATGCGTCGCGCGCGACGAGCACCGGCTCGCCCGTGACGCCGACGAGCCGCTGCACCGCGATCGAGGCATTCGCGAGCAGTCGGCTCGCGTCGCGGCGTCCGCGGCTGGGGTCGGCCCGCGTGCCGACAAGCCGCAGCGGCGCATTGGCCGCGGACGCAAGCCACGCGCCCAGCTCGAGCGCCGCCCAGTCGTGCTCGGTGCCGCCGAAGGGGACGAACACGCCCTCGCCGGCGGCCCAGTCGATGGCCTGTCCACTCACGACGGCGACGTCCGCGGGCGAGTGCTCGAACACCGGCGTCGGATCGTGAGTCCCGCTCACGACGACGAGCCGAACGGCCCAGGTTGTCGCGAGGCGTACCGCGTCGCGCGCCACTTCGTCCGTCGTGAACGCGGCGGTGCGGGCATTTCCGCCGAGCGCTGCCGCCCGCGCGCGCACCATGGCGGCGGCCGCGGCCAGGTCGTCCTCGGCGGCGACGAGGCGCGCGACGATCAGCTCGGTCGCGGGAGTCAGCGGCTCGACGAGCGACATGAGCCCGTCCATGTCCGTATCCCGGTCGGCCACGACGAGAACGGAGCGGGCGGGCGCGGGCTCGCGCGCCCGGGCGCGGGGGAGCAGCGCCGGGTCCTGCCGCAGGATCTGCCGCTCGAGCTCCTGCAGCTCCGGCCCAGGCTCGAGCCCGAACTCGGAGACGAGCGCCGAGCGAGCCGCGCGGTACGCGTCGAGCGCCTCGGCCTGCCGACCCGCCCGGTAGAGCGCGACCATCAGCTGGCCACGGAACCGCTCGCGCAGCGGATGCAGGGCGACCAGCTCGTCCAGCTCGCCGACGAGCTCCGTGTGCTGTCCGAGCTCGAGCTCGACGTCGTTCCGCTGCTCCAGGGCGGCGAGGCGCAGCTCCTCGAGCCGCTCGATGGCCGGCTGCGCGAACGACTCGTAGGCAAGGTCGGCCAGAGCTGGGCCGCGCCACAATCGAAGCGCCGAGCGAAGCAGATCGGCAGCCCGCTGCGGCTCACCGCCGGTTAGTGCCTCCGCTGCCTCCGAGACCAGCCGTTCGAACGCGCGCAGGTCGAGCTGGTCGGTGGCGAGCCGGACGAGGTAGCCGGGGGAGCGCGTCTCGATCGCCTCGGCGAGCCCCGGCTGCTTGCGCAGGTCCGAGATCTGCCGCTGGACCTGCTTGACGGCGCTGACGGGTGGGGTGCCGGCGTACAGGTCGTCGGCGAGCCGATCGATCGGCACGACCTGGTTCGCGTTCAGGAGCAGGATTGCCAGGGTCGCGCGCTGTTTCGTGCCGCCCAGCCGGATCGCGCCGCGGTCGCGGACGACCTCGATCGGCCCCAGGATCCGGAACTCGAGCAAAGCGGCTCGGGACCGTACCGGTTCGATACCGGACGGGGGCCGCGGCGGCCCAGCATCGGCACATCCGAGAAAAGGAGGAGACATGCGGAAGCTGATGTTGCTCGCAGTGGTCGTCGCCCTGGCCCTCGTCGTGGCGGTCGCGGCCGCCGCGAACCAGCGCCCGGCGAACGGGCGGATCGCATTCAACCGCGACGATCCGGCGCTCCAGGACGACGTCGTCTACACCGTGAATGCCGACGGGAGTGGCGAGCGGCGGGTGCTCGACCACGCCGAGCAGCCGCACTGGGCGCCGGACGGGATCCACCTGATTGCCTTCCCACACGACGCGGACAACGTCGAGGGGCGCATCGTCGACACGCGAAACGGGACGTTCCGTGACCTGCCCGCGCGCGAACCCGGCGTGTTCATCCCGTGTGGCGTCTGGTCACCGGACGCGAGGATGCTTGCGTGCGGCGGGTATTCCGAGGAGCCCGACCGCAACGGCATCTACCTCGTCAGCCCGCTCGACGGCCACGTGATCCAGCAGCTGACGTCCAACCCGGTGACCGAGGACGACGTCGGCAGCTTCTCGCCGACCGGTGCCCGCCTGGTCTTCATCCGCGTCAGCC
>Ga0136846_1236418_pt1 | contig 16836 bp, 14 predicted proteins | sample HopSoiMetagenom2_FD_96841 | JGI IMG/M metagenome (GOLD analysis project Ga0136846, IMG submission 96841) | Grasslands soil microbial communities from Hopland, California, USA - 2 Assembly 2016 (version 4) | ecosystem: Environmental > Terrestrial > Soil > Grasslands | place: USA: Hopland...
ATATCATAACTACTGGCGCCATTGCCCCGCATATAATAATTTCCTTCCAGTCTTACATCATTTCCCCGGCCAGTAAGTGTGGCCGTTGCCGAATAAACATCACTGGCATTATTACTAATATGTATGACTGCATTGCCGGCCGTATCATTTTTTATACTAAGATCATTAATAGTGAGATCACCTTTAAAGATGGGGTCATGCATGATATCGGCAAAGTTGACTGTTCCATTCAATCTTCCGTCTACAAGCGTTGAGTCCGATTGTACAAAAGCTGTGACAGTTGCCAACCGGAAATTGTCAAACTTAACCTCCAGTGGTGAATTAAGATTCTGTGTAAGGCTGTTGATGCTGATCTGTTGCCCGTCCCTGCTGAGCACAAAATTGGAGGCCAGTAAATTTTGGGGTGTAATGGTCAGCTTGTTATTTGCAGGTACCGTCCATCTGTCATAATTCAACAGCAATCCTTCCGGTGCAAAAGAGAAAACATAATTGTTTGGCTGCGGCTGCTCAAAAACTCCAGCGAAGTTATAACGGCTTTTATCCGCCCGGTCTCTGGTATCTACTGTAAAATTCATCTTGTTATTGGCAATCGAGGCATTAAGAGATGTATTATATAATGTCATGTTGGCCGCTGTAGTGATTTGATCTACATGGAGAGCCGTTGTAAGATTGGCCGAATCAGCATTGGTACCGGCCTTTAAACTTAACCGGCGAATACGATTGCCTCCATAATCAAGTACAGGGGCAGTAACAGAAGCATTCCAGCCATTGGTACTGCTGAAATGACTTGTCAATGTGAGCGAATCCATTCTTTCCAGCTGTGGCATGAATACTTTGAGCGGAGCGCTATTAATGACATTGGCATTCAGCGTGAAATCATAAGGCTGCCTGCTATGAACAGGCGCAGCTCCATAACTGCCAGATTGTATGGAGAAATAAGGCTGAATGGCCTGCTGCAGAATATTGCCCAGTTGGGTAACACGGTAATTGCCCTGCAATTTTGCTACTGCGATATCACTTGTCAATTGAATGGAATGACCGCTATCTGTACGAGCGGCCAGTATTTGTACAGTATCCAGCTGTATCCGCTCTTTATCCTGGACAAAGACATTTTGAGTTAGAAAAAGAGATCCCACAAGGTCATCAGGATCTGCGGAGGTGAAATTACCTTCCAGTTTTCCGTGGTATAAAAAAGGGTCAGGGGTAAGGTGAAGAGGCTGGGTCTTTATGCTATCGATCATTCCTGAAATATGGAAATCAGGATGTGCTTTGGAGATATCTGCAGAAGCGTTCAATGCAAAATGAATATTCGGATCAGCCATTGCCGCGTCAACAGTTGCCTGTTGTTTGACCAGTGCAGCGTTTATATCAAGATCTCTGTAATTGTATTGATTCAGGACTGCTGACTGCACCTTGCCTTTCACTGCAAGGTTTGCTGTTTTGGGATCAAGGCCAGTGCCATTGACATTGAAGGTGGCAGTAACCGGTCCCAGGTTTTGTTTATCCTGTAACAGGGTACCAAGATCGAGAGAACGTGTTTGCACCAGGGCATCATACTTCATTTTTTGAGTATTACCCAGGTATCCGAATTTTCCTTTTACAATGGCATCACCGAGATCGGTGCGCGCAACCAGTGAAGTATTCAGATCATTGGCATTACCACGCATGCTACCGGAAACTGAGATCCTGGAGGGAACAGTAATATTGGAAGGGATTGTACCCTTTGGTATAAATCGCTCAATATCTCTTCGTGAACTGGAGATATTATTAATTACAAGATTGGCGCTGAGGCGGTCCATATTGGGTAAACCTGAAATGGTACCGTGAATATCTGCCCGGGTATCATTCAATCCCTGCACCTGAAATTCATCTATTCTAAGATCGGATACCCTTCCAGTAATACGGCTGTTGATGTACCAGGTGGCACCTGGGTAGGCAAAGGCAGGAGATTGTCTGAGCTGGGGAGCAAAGGTAAGCACATCGCTCACCAATATTTTGCTGTGATCAAGGTCCAGATCAAGCCAGAGATTACCAATATCTTTTTGCATTGCCTCCAGCGAGGCATATCGCATATAAGCATTGCGCTTTAATTCCGTTCCTGGCGTTTTCAGATACAGGTTATGGAGATAGGCCTCATTATTGGAAAACAGGAAATCTGTGGTCAACTCCTGTAATTCAAATCCGCTTTGTTCTTTGAAGGATGCTTTTTCAATTTTGGCAGCAATGGTATCATCACAGAATATAAAATTATTTGCTTCCAGGTTAATTGGTGTGGTCTTAATATGGGAGTAGTCCATTCCCGTTTTTTGCCGTGGCTGATTGTCATCATCAAACTGGACATTATTATTCCCTGATTTGAAGGAGGCCACATTGATGCACCAGCCTTTTTGCACAGTGCTATCAATCTTTTTACCTACTTCCTTTATAACTTTTTTGGCTGCTTCTTTTTGACCCATCCGGAATGCAGAGCTTGTATTTTCCACTACCACATCATCAAAATCGATCTCCTGCTCAGCAAAATCTATCTTTTTCAATTCCACCATCAGAGAGCCGATATCAGCAGTAGTATACAGGGCGTCAATATCATTGGAATAACCAAGATTTGATTTTGTGATTGCAACCCTGCCCAACGTAATGTGGGGATTAGCAGGAATTGTTTGTACTTCATTACTATCTGGCAACGCGTTGGGAACTGTCAGTGGTTTTACCTGGTGGAAATGTGCCACCAGCCCATTGAGGTTGATATAAGGGATATCTATTAGAAGATGCTCAGCATCGTATTTATTGATCTTTGTGTCAAAATGATCTATCCAGGTGTCTGCTTTGGTTCCTGTTACCACATCATCATATACCAGCCTGGCTTTATTAAGTATTATGGAGTTGATTGAAATGGATGAAGAAGTAGTATCTGCTGGTGCAGCAGGAGAGGGGTTGGGTTTGGGGCTGAAAGCATCAACAATGAACTGGTAATTGAAATTGGTATCCGAATCCTGGCGGTTTACCATAGCTGTGATATTATCCAGTTTTACGGAATTGATCTCAAGCTGTTGTTTGAAAATTAATTTCAACAGTGCCATATCCACTTTTACGGATCCAGCAGACAGCAGGGTGTCTTTTCGCTGGTCTTCCAGATAAACATCTTCAACAACTATTTTTTTGGGGAGCCCTATATAGATCCTTCCCACCTGCACTTTAGTGTGCAGTTTATTTTCCAGGTAAGTGACTGCTTTTTTCCGCAGGAAATTTTGTACGGGTGGAGTAAGTATCAATAGAACCACTACAATGAAAAGCACGATAATAAACAGTACTGTTTTTAAAACAATCCTGCCCAGCCGTCTGAGGGGATTTTTTTTGATCACTGGCTGATTCATTCCTGCGGTATTCTTTTCTTGTTCGAAGTAAATAAGATGGTGACCTGCTTATGAGTTGATATCTGATTCACATTATTCTACTGAATCTGCTTCCTGTTCACTCAGCTTTCCGTTGCCCAACATATATTTCTTCTGTGGTGTGGCAATTGTACCATGAACCACACAGATCCCAGATAAGAATGCAAGCGCATGTATTGGTCCACCTGCTCCAAAAAGAAAGAAGCCCATGATCCAGATCACTGCCAGCACAATTGCTATACTATAAAAAACTCGTTTCATTACCTGTATTAATGAAAAAATGATGCCAATAGAAAATGGGGAAAAAAGGGGAATGTGACGGGATTGTAACTGGTTATGCAGCAGTGAGTCGCACCATTCTGCTGCTGAGGCTTATATTCATTAATAGCCGCTGCGGCCCTGTGGTGTCACAAATCACATGGATCAAAATAAAGGGAACGATCTCAGGCAACTTTCATCGGCACGTACTGGCATTTCTCCTGTAGCCAGGATACACTGCCTTTTGATTTGCGGATATACCAGCAGGCCTTTTTTATCTCGATAGAAAGAAGCAATTTATTTTTCTTTGATTCGCGGGTTATGCGGCCTCCGATATACATATAGTTTTCACGATCCTTTTGTATCAGCACAACATTTTTGTTCAGGAGTTTGTGCAGGGGAAGGTCATCGGAAACAATGCAACTGATCTTATCTTCCTCATCCACAGCAATCTTGACGTGAAGCGTCATTTGCTTCTGGTCCTGTTTATATCTTAACAGGGCAAGCTGAATGGAGCATATCTTTTCCTGAATACTATTCTCATTTATGTGTAGTGGTTTATTCATGGTCCTGATTAATTATAATTTGTCTGATGAAGTTTAGCAAGAACTGATTCGTGACCGCGATTGATAGCTGCCTTTTGCAATAACCATTTGTAGCCATTTTCCAGCATGGTTTCAATCCTGTTTTTAGGTTTGCGGGTATGCGGTTCTGTATACTCTATGTTGAGCATATTCATTTTTACCAGCAATGTCCGCTGACCTTCTTTATCACCGGTAAAGTTTCCATTTACTACTGTAGCTTTTCCGCTTACTTCAATAAAGTAATCATATCCCTTACGGAAGAAAGAAAGGCGTGCAGGAAAGGTTTTTTCATATTCTTTTACGGCTGGGTGCGGTCCGCGGCAGATAAACCAGAGCTGGCCTTCATCATCCACTTTGATGGCATTAACAACATCATTTTGGAGGCGGTTGGTACTGTCGCTCATACAATACATTACGGCCGTTCTAAGCTGGTTGATCTTTTCTCTTATAAACCCAAGGTTCAAATCTCTTGTCATAACATCGGTTTACAGTTAAAAATCAAATGTGATACCAGTCTTTCCAGACAAAAGGAATTCACTTTAAAATAAAGAACCGGGAAAATTATTCCCACAGGTGGCATGGATTTTTCATCAAACCGTAATAAAATGAGGATCTGAAGTGGTGAAATCGAAAAACAGGCTTACCCATCGTGCCTTACTAAAAGCAGAGAGGGATGCAAGGCACGCAGCTTCCATGGCGTCCTTAACGTATATTAATAGTGATAGCGAAGGGATTATCCGGGAAATCCGGGGTAAGAAATTTTTATATTATGAGGGAAGGAAGCAGGTACGCGATAAACTGCAATTGGAACGGATCCGGAAGCTGGCCATTCCTCCTTCCTGGAAAAATGTATGGATCTGCAAATCTTCCAACGGTCATATCCAGGCTACAGGCACTGATCTGCGTGGGCGCAAACAGTACCGCTACCACTCCAAATGGAACGCACTGCGCAATGAGACCAAATTTCACAAGCTGTTTGAATTTGGGAAAACGCTGCCGAAACTGCGCAAGAAAATCCGCAGTGATATGAAAAACAAAGATTTGAGCCGGGACAAAGTACTAGCCACTGCAATCAATTTAATGGACAAAACTTATATCCGGATCGGTAATAATGGCTACGAAAAAATGAATGGGTCCTATGGACTGACTACCCTCAAGGACAGGCATGTGAAATTCCTGAATGGAAGTGTTGCTTTCTCTTTTACCGGGAAGAAGGGAATTGATCATACGATCAGGCTCAAAGACCGGAAACTGGCGAGAATAATAAAACAGTGCCGCGACATTCCAGGCAAGACGCTTTTTCAATATTATGATGAAGAAGGGAAACAACATCCGATTGATTCCGGCATGGTCAATAATTATATTAAAGAAGCAACCAGCCAGGAATTTAGTGCAAAGGATTTTCGAACCTGGGCCGGGTCCCTCCAGGCCATAGAATATTTCCGGAAAAATCCTGACATTATAGAGCGGGAAGACAAAAAAAAGCTGACGGTGGAAATGATTGCCGCAGTGAGTGAAAAATTGGGTAATACGGCTACGGTTTGCAAGAAATATTACATTCATCCTCAATTGATCACACTTTGTGAGGAAGGAAAGATAACTGCCGATCTTCTAAAAGGAAATAAACGTGGAAGTGAATCATTTACTGAAAGCGAAGATATCCTTATGTGTATTCTTAAGAAGTGTATCTAAACTTAAGCAATTTGGGAAGAGATGTAAAAAGAAAAACCGGCTGCCGATTCGCAAGCCGGTTTTGATTTGCCCCTCTTTTGAAATGAATACCTAGTTTACAAATCTGATCGGGATGCTGACCGTCCCATAATGAGTGAAACGATAAACAACACCAAAAAGATAAAGAATAATATTTTTGCTATAGATGCTGCTCCGGCAGCAATACCACCAAATCCAAAAATTGCGGCTACTATAGCAACGATCAGGAAAATTACTGTCCAGCGTAACATAGCTTTAAATTTTAAAGGTTAAAGAAAATTGTGATCATGCTTTCTGCACTTGATGTAACCATCATCCTGCAGTGGCATTGTCCAGTGTTTAAATTTCCGCCTCTTCCTTTCCTTAATTCCTTCATTGGCGGGAGCAGCGTCTTTCAATCCTCTGACAAAAGTCAACCGGGAAACAAAATCCAGTTGCTTTTCTCTATTGATCCCGTCTTTTTTATCATTTAACACCATACTGATCTATTTGCTTTCGTTTGATAATCAGGAGAAAAATTCATGCCGCAAAAAACAAGGTTCTAAAAAAGGAGATTGCTGGGGAATTGGGGAGTTTTTTCAGCAGGCATGATACAAGAAAGCATCATTTTGATGGGGAATCCATTCAAAACTCCTTCATATTATTTTCGTGTTTGATAAGGTCAACTGGTATAAAAATTTCATATGAACCTTTAAAAACCAAATGCAAAAAGGAAGTCCAAAGAAACCTGTCCGGAAACCTCAGCACCAGCCAAAACCAGGTATCGAAAAGAAAATGTCACCACGCCCCATCTATGATGATCCATCAATACCTGGAACTAATAAGTTACAGGGAAAGATTGTGCTGGTGACGGGTGGAGATAGCGGGATTGGTCGCGCAGTTGCAACATTGTTTGCCAAAGAAGGAGCTGATATTTCCATTGCTTATTTGAATGAGCACGTTGATGCCAGAGAGACCAGGCAGGTGATTGAAACAACCTATAATAAACGTTGTCAATTGATCCCCGGAGACCTTGGTAAAGAACAGCATTGCAGGAGGGTAGTGCAGAAAGTGATCAGGGAATATGGAAGGATAGATATCCTGGTCAATAATGCGGGCATACATTATGAAAACGAGGACCTGCTGGACCTGAAAACTGCGCAGCTGCGCAAAACCTTTGATACAAATATTTTTTCTTTTTTCTGGATCACCCAGGCTGCCCTTCCTCATATGAAAGAAGGAAGCTGTATTATTAACACCTCATCAGTCACCGCTTACCGTGGCAGCCCGGCATTAATGGATTATGCAGCTACCAAAGGAGCAATTGTTTCTTTTACCAGAAGTCTTGCTTCCAATCTGGTGAAAAAAGGAATAAGAGTAAATGGGGTTGCACCCGGACCAGTATGGACTCCGTTAATTCCGTCAACCATGCCAGCAAAGAAAACAGCAGCGCACGGAAGCGATTCTCCCATGGAAAGGGCCGGGGAACCCGTTGAGATTGCTCCCTGCTATTTGTTCCTGGCAAGTAAGGATGCCAGTTATATAACGGGACAATTCCTGCATCCCAACGGAGGAGAGATAGTCAATGGATAATTAATTCGAGGGTGTTTTAATGAGCCGGTTGACTGTATTGAGGATATCCTCCATATCAAAAGGCTTGGCCATAAAATCATTGGCACCTGCCTGCAGGCATAATTCCTTTGCATTTGGATGTGCAGAGATCATCATGACGGGTATACTGCGGGTATCAACTTTTCCTTTCAGTTGTACGCAGATATCCGTACCGTTAATGCCGGATAAAAGCATATCCATTATGATCAGGTTGAAAGATTTATTGGAAATAGCCTGGAAGATCTCGTCCACCCGGTCAGCAGTTACCACCTTGAAGCCTTTGTATTCAAGCATCATTTTGAGCATCATACTAATATCCGGATCATCGTCAATTACCAGTATCCAGGCCTGCTGGTTGTTCATTGGGCGTTATTTTGTTTCATTAGCGGTAATGTAAATGTAAATACAGTTTTTTTATCTTTTTCACTTTCTACACGAATTGTTCCATTATGTCTCTGGATGATCTCATTTGCGATGAACAGGCCAATTCCAAAGCCTGGATAGGTTAATTCATTTCTTCCTTCAACTCTATAGAACCGTTCAAATATCTTTTGCTGTTCACTTTTATTGATCCCAATTCCATAATCAGTCACACTGATGACTACTTCCTTTCTATTTCCTGAAATGAACACATCAATGTTTTCTGCATCCGGCGAATATTTAATGGCATTGGTCAACAGATTCAGCATTACCTGTGCGATCCTGTCCCTGTCTGCCTGTACAGTTCCTTCAAATTTGTTTTCAATAACAATTTTATGCTTTAATGTGGTATGCCGCACATCCTGCACGGTTTCTTCTACCAGTAAAACCGGATCAAACTCAGTATAGTTGAGGTCAAGCTTACCAGTTTCTATCCTTGACATATCAAGCAGTTCAGAGATCAGCCGGGTAAGTTTGGAAACCTGTTTGGAAACAGTAGTGAGGGAAGATTTGACCGTCGGCTGGGCAGCTCGCAATTTTTCTTCATTCATTTCCTCATAGATGCTCAGGAGTAACTGCACATATCCTTTTATGGAAGTGATTGGGGTTTTTAATTCATGGCTGGCCATCTTTATAAAATCATCCTTGCGCTGCTCCAGTTTTTTTAGTTCCGATATATCAATACAGGCGCTAATGAAACCTACAAATTCACCGGTGGGAGATAACCGGGGTACGCAATTATCAGCAAGCCATCTATATTCTCCATCATATCTTTTCAGCCGGTACTCTGTATAAAATCCTTCCTGTTTTTTAAGGGCATTCGAGTAAACTTCAATGCATTTTTCGCGATCTTCCGGATGCACTCCATCCAGCCACCCATCATTACTTTCTTCTTCCTGTGTGCGCTCTCTGAATTCCAGCCAGGTTTTATTGAAATAATCATTGAATTTATCTGTGCCAGACATCCAGATCATTGCCGGAACATTGTCTGCCATAGTCTGAAAAAGTTCAAGGCTGTCTTTCAGAGCCTGCTCTTCCTGTTTTTGTTTAGTAATATCCAGTATGGTACCAATAAACCTGGTAGCCTGGTTATGTTCATTGATGTATGTTTTTCCCTGCGATTTAACCCAGCGGATCATTCCATCCCCGCTGCGTTTTATCCGGTACTCGATGTTCAACTGTCCTGATCCGGAAGGATCCAGTACTTTTTGAATTTCTTTTTGAACATAGGCACTATCTTCAGGAAAGATATGGGTGGAAAAAAACTGATAATCAATAACTGAATCAGCAGGCACATTGAAGATCCTGCAGCACTCTTCTGACCAGTTTAGCTGACCGGTTATTGGCTGGAATTCCCAGGTACCCAGATTGGTTGATTCAATGGCCATACGAAAACGTTCATCACTTTCCCTCAACGCCACGTTCAATCGTTTCTGTGTGGTGATATTCCTTGCAATCTTTGAGGCACCCACAATGATTCCATCGCTATTGCGGATGGGGGAGATGGTCAATGATATATCTAATAATTCTCCAGACTTTGTAAGCCTTTTGGTCTCAAAATGCTCTACCCGTTCACCCCTTCGGAGGCGTTCAATGATTTTGGGTTCCTCATCACTTAATTCTGCAGGTATCAGGGTCATAATTGAACGGCCGATCATTTCATCTTCTGTGTAGCCAAATAGTTTTTCAGCTGCAGGATTCCAGCTGGTGATTATGCCATCAAGGGTCTTGCTGATGATGGCGTCTTCCGATCCCTGGATAAGAGCAGAAAGGCGTTCTTTCTCTTGATCAATTAACCTGGTGGTAGTAACGTCAACCAGCATACTTATTGCACCCACAAAATTGCCTGATATGTCAACTATTGGACGTGGGTTTGCTTTAATGAACCGGCGGGTACCATCAGGGCGCTCAAGGATTATTTCGTCGTTATTTGTTTGGCTCTTTGCTTTGATTGTCAGGGCCATCGGAGTTTCCTCCGGTGGCAAAACTGAACCGTTCAGCCGGAACAATTTCCAGGCACCGGTCCATTGATGAATTCCAATTTCAGGTTCACGGCCCCAAAGCTCAGCTGCTGCTGCATTAAATTGGGTAATATAACCCCTTTCGTCGCATGTATAGATAGCGATGGGCAGGCTATTGATCAATGCCGGGTAATAAATATCGTTTTGTGCTGGGAGAGTCAATGTAGGTGGTGAAATCATTGTTTATTGGATCGGCAATTACAAATTTAATTAATCTGGCCGGTTAAGTAACGATAACAGAATAGGCTCTTTCTTTCTGTCTGCGATAGTAATTTGAAAATAACATGCCAATCCCTAAATATGATTAACTGCCAATGCCTTAAACTGTTTCAAATGTTTAACGGCTATCATGTGTAGAATTTTTTACCCACCTGAATCTGTCAGAATTGAAGTATAAAGGCTGTTCCCTTGCCTTCAGCGGACTGTACATGGATATTTCCCCGGTGAAGCATCATGATCTGCTTGCAGAGGCTCAATCCAATACCACTTCCGCTTTTCTTGGTACTGAAAAATGGAATAAAGATCTTCTCCATTATTTCCTCCGACATACCGGTACCATTATCGGCAACTTTTAATACAGTTCGTTTGGAAGAAGCGAGGTAGGCTGAGAGAACAATTTTCGGTTCTGCAATATCTTTTACAGCTTCAATGGCATTCACCAGGAGATTGATCAATACCTGCTCTATGAGATTGGGATCCACATCCAGGATGATATCTGTTTCCTTTAATACAATCTCCAGTTCAATATTTTTCTGTTGCAGGGTCGGCTGCATTAACCTGTACAGATTCTCAAATATATCACTCACATATACTTTCTTAAGATTGGGCGTTGTGATCTTGTTTAGGTTACGATACGTTTGCGCAAATTTGAGCAGGCCTTCACTTCTTTTTTTTATAGTGTCAATCCCTAATTCAAGATCATCCACTGTGCCGGTATCATTATTCAATAAAGTATAAGATTGCTGCAGGCGATGCTTCAATGTTTCTGCCAATGATGAAATGGGTGCAATGGAATTCATGATCTCGTGTGTCATTACACTCAGCAGTTTTTGCCAGGCTTTTGATTCCGTCTCATCGAGCGCCTCATTTACATTCTGAAACGCGATCAGTTTATATAGCTTTCCTTCTGTCTGAAACAAAGTAGCTGATAATAATACTTTAAAGGCTTCACGCTCCAGATGTGCCGTTGCAATTTTTGATTCTCCACTCTTCAATAAAATAATCTCATTGTATAATCCTTCATCCCGTTTGGCGAGGGAATGGATCTTTTTCAGGTAGGGTAGTTGCAGCATTCTTTTCAGGGATTCATTCATCCATACTACTTCACCCTCCTGTTCTTCATAAGACATAATTCCTGTATCAACCAGCTCCAGTATTTTTTGCAGGTACTGGTACTGGGTTTCCTTTTCCTTGCTGATTACCTTAAAGGTGGTGTTGATCTCATTGAAGCCTTTGCGTAATGTTTTTATTTCATTGGTGCCATGCCTCACATCAAAATACCTGGAGAAATCACGATAATGAACAGACTCAACAAACTGCCCCAGTTCATCATGTGCCTTGCGCTGAAACCGATAGAACTCTATGACCTGGTAAATGACAACAGGAGTTATAAGTGCCAGATAAATATACCAGCCCTTTACCAGCAGGAAGGAAGCCAGTACCAGTGCTATAAAGAGAAGAAGCACCCGTATTAAAATGCTTAACTCAATTCGCTTAAATGTCATATTTACTTATGCGGCGGTAAAGGGCAGTGCGGGTAAGGCCCAGTTCCTTGGCCGCCTGTGTGATATTGCCGTTGTGTTTCTGGATCACCTTGAGGATCGTATTCTTTTCAACTGCGCTCAATTTCAATTCCTTTTGTTCGTGCTCACTTTCCTGTGATTCCAGCGGAGAGAAGATAATATCCTCTTCTTTCAACAGGTCATGGTCAGCCATGATCACAGCTCTTTCAATGCTGTATTGCAATTCGCGTACATTGCCCGGATAACTGTAATTCATCAGTTTTTGCATGGCCCTTTCGCCAATTTCCAATCCATGCTTGAGGTATTTATTACTATAAATTTCGCAGAAATGTTTTGCTAGCAGCATGATATCGGTTGCCCGTTTGCGTAACGGTGGTATCATGATCTCAACCGTATTGATTCGGTAAATAAGGTCTTTCCGGAAATGTTTTTCATTGGCCAGCTCAGTAAGTGGCAGGTTGGTAGCGCAGATCAAACGGATATCGATTGGAACAGGTTGATTGGTGCCCAGTCTTATGATCTGGCGGTTTTGTAATACACTTAACAGTTTGGCCTGCTGCTGAAGGGATATATTGCCGATCTCATCAAGGAACAATGTTCCCTGATTGGCTGATTCAAAACGGCCGACCCTGTCTTCCCGTGCATCTGTGAAGGCGCCTTTCTTATGACCAAACAGTTCACTTTCGAAAAGACTTTCTGTGAGCGCGCCCACATCTACTTTTACATAAGGCTTATCTGTACGAAGAGACTGCTGGTGAATCGCACGCGCTACCAGGTCTTTACCGGTTCCATTTTCACCGAGTATAAGAATATTGGCATCAGTAGGAGCGATCTTTTCAATCTTGTAAAAGATGTCCTGCATGATAGGGGATTCACCGAGTAATTCCTTTCCGATCAAAGAATCCGGATCAAAAGCCCGCCCGCCTGCATTTCTGTTGTCCTTTTTTTTCAATATCTCCTTAATTGTATCGATCAGCTTTTCATTGTGCCAGGGCTTTACTACAAAATCAGAAGCCCCCTCTTTCAGTGAACGGACTGCCAGGTCAATATCACCATATGCGGTGATCATGACCACGGCTGTTTCTGGTTTTTGTTTCTTCACTTCCTTCAGCCAGAATAATCCCTCGTTGCCAGTATTAATGGAACTATTGAAATTCATATCCAGCAGTATCACATCAAAATTGGTCTTTGATAAGTGTGAACGAAGGTTCTCCGGGTTTTTCTCAGTGATCACTTCCTTACTCTCCGTCTTCAGGAGAAGTCTCACTGCAGTCAATACGTCCGTATCATCATCAATAACCAGTATGGAAGCGTTCTTCAGTACCATGCATGTTGTTTTCAGGAATTTAAAATAGCTTTTAGTTCCCTGCTGACTCTCAATGCTGCAAGTATACCATAAATACAACCGCATGGCAATTAAATTTTTAAGAAAGGACGCCAAAACCCTGTGTATCAAAAGCGGACACCGGCTGTATCGTTAACGAACGAATTCGTAGTAAGTGGCCTGCTAAATAACTCAAAATCAGTTTGCTGGGAAATGGCATATTTATTCACTTACTGCCATGAGCTTTTTAAAACAATTCGGTCCTACCCTTCTGGTACAGCGGAAGGGTAGCTCTTTAAAAAGAAAGAAATTAGCAGGAAAATCAGATTATGGTTGACAGAATAATAGAGAAAAAAACCTGGACAAAGAAAAGGATACTGACCATTGTTGGCATTGCAGCTCTTGTTGGGCTCATCGGTGCCAGCTATTACTTTACATCCGGGAAATCCAGGCTGAACGTGGACAGGGAACGTATTACCATCAGCGAGGTAAAGCAGGGCATTTTCCAGGAAAATATTCCTATTAATGGAGTTGTGCTTCCCCGTACCACCATTTATCTGGATGCAATGGAAGCAGGCCGCGTGGAAGAAAAATTTGTTGAAGATGGTGCCATCATGAAAAAGGGTGATCCTATTCTCCGGTTATCCAACACAGATCTTGAGTTGAACCTGGTAAACCAGGAGACCTCGGTTTATAACCTCCTTACCCAAATGCAGATATCCCAAAATGCAGCCCGCCAGAATACCATCTCCAAACTCAACCAGTTGACTGATGTGGAAAATGCGCTTAAAGAGGCCGAGAGAAAATACCTGTTAAATAAGAAGTTATATGAACAAAAGGTGGTAGGGCTCCAGGAATTCAAGGAAGCAGAAAACCTGTATAATTACCAGGTTGAAAAGAAAAAACTGACTGACCAGATATTGAAACAGGATTCTATTTCTGTAAAACAGGAACTGGATCAGGCAGGAAATTCTTACAGCCGTACTCAAAATGCCTTGCAACTGATGCGCAGGAAGGTCGGTGACCTGATTGTTCGTGCGCCGGTTGATGGACAACTTACTTCCCTGGATGCCGAGATCGGGCAGTCAAAGAATAAAGGGCAAACGTTGGGGCAACTGGATGTGCTGGATGGATTTAAGGTAAGAGCTGAAATTGACGAGCATTATATTAACAGGGTATTCAATGGCCTGCATGCCATATATACATTAGCGGATAAGGACTATAAGCTGGTCATAAAGAAAGTATATACCCAGGTAACCAATAGCAGATTCCAGGTAGATATGGAATTTGAAAATGAAGTACCCAAAGGGATTCGTCGCGGACAAACCTTGCAGATACGCCTGGCATTGAGTGATGAGAAGCAGGCACTGCTGGTAGCCAAAGGCGGATTCTTCCAGAAAACAGGAGGGAACTGGATATTTAAAGTAACCGATGGCGGTAAAATAGCGTATAAAGCGGATATCCAGTTAGGTAATCAGAACCCGGAATATTTTGAAGTAGTATCAGGTCTTAAAGCCGGTGATAAAGTAATCACTTCCAGTTATGACAATTTTGGGGACGTGCAGGAACTGGTATTAAAATGACAACTACAAAACAACATATCATGATCAAAATCACCAATCTCGAAAAAATCTATCGTACCGAGGAAGTGGAAACCGTGGCCCTGAATAAACTTTCATTTGAAGTAAAAGAAGGTGAGTTTGTTGCCGTTATGGGTCCTTCCGGTTGCGGAAAATCCACGCTGTTGAATATTGTTGGGTTGCTGGATGACCCCGATACCGGCAGTTTTCTTTTCAATGGAATAGAAGTAGCAAAGTTCAATGAACGGAAAAGAGCCGATCTGCGCAAGAGGAATATCGGGTTTGTGTTTCAGAGCTTTAATCTGATTGATGAGCTTACCGTTTTCGAGAATGTGGAATTGCCATTAATATATACAGGTGTAAAATCAGCCGAACGTAAAAAAAGAGTGGAAGTGGTGCTGGATAAGATGCAGATCATGCATCGCCGCAATCACTATCCCCAGCAATTATCAGGTGGTCAGCAGCAGCGTGTGGCTGTTGCCCGTGCGGTGGTAAACAATCCCAAACTGATCCTTGCAGATGAGCCCACCGGTAACCTCGATTCTTCCAATGGTAATGAGGTGATGCAACTACTGACAGATCTTAATGAACAGGGAACCACCATCATCATGGTCACCCACTCGGAACATGATGCCCGTTACAGCCATCGGATCATAAGAATGCTGGATGGACAAACAGTAACAGAAAATATCCTAGTGTAATAGTCCATCTATTTGTCTGCCGCGTGATAGAATAAGTTTGTAAACCAGAAAAATGAGTTTATGATCAGGAATTTTTTCAAGGTTGCATGGAGAAACCTTTTACGTAACAAAGGATTTTCCCTTATCAATATCTCCGGGCTTTCCATAGGAATGGCGGCTGCCATACTGATCATGCTGTGGATAAAGAGTGAGGTGGACTATGATCAGTTCCATGAAAAAAAATCAAGGATTTACGAAGCCTGGAATAAAGCTACTTTCAGTGGCAAGCTTCAGTGTTGGTCTAACACGCCCAAAATAATGGCAAGGACCCTTGAAAAAGATATTCCAGAGGTTGAAAGAGCTGTGCGTGTTCATTGGATTCGCAATTTTTTATGTTCCGTTGGTGATAAAAGGGTCATGATAAATGGGACTATGGTCGATACGGGATTTCTGCAGATGTTCAGTTTCCCAATGGTGAAAGGTGATCCCAATACAGCCTTAAATAAAGATTACGGTATACTGCTTACTCAATCCGGTGCCAGGAAAATATTTGGTGATGAGGAAGCAATGGGCAAGACGATAAAGATCGATAATAAAGACAATTTTACGGTAACTGGTATTTTGAAGGACCCGCCTGATAACAGTCGCTTCAAGTTTGAATACCTGATGAACTGGAGTTATGTGATCAAAAGAAATGAAGATGACAGTTCATGGGGAAATAATTCAACCAAAACATATGTACTTCTTAAAGAAAATGCCTCAATAGCAGCGGCAAATGCGAAGATCAAAGGAATGAAGGTGAAGTATGCCAAAGATGAGGACCCGGCCTGGGAAATGTTCTTATATCCGATTAGCCGCTGGCACCTGTATTCAAGTTTTAAAGAGGGTGTTGAAGATGGAGGATTGATTGAGTTTATCAAGTTATTTGGAATTATTGCGGCATTTATCCTGTTAATTGCCTGTATCAATTTCATGAACCTTTCAACAGCACGTTCAGAAAAGAGGGCAAAAGAAGTGGGTATTCGTAAAGTGGTAGGTGCCCAGCGAAAATCATTGATCAGCCAGTTCATCGGGGAATCAATTTTATTATCCGCTATTGCCGGCGTATTTGCTTTATTGATTGTGCAACTTGCATTACCTGCTTTTGGCCATCTGACAGAAAAGCAATTAAATGTTGGTTACAATGATATTGGTTTTTGGGCAAAGGGCCTGGGCTTTATTATACTCACAGGTATCATTGCAGGAAGCTATCCTGCCTTCTTTATGTCATCCTTCAATCCTTCCAAAGTACTGAAAGGAACATTTAAAGCAGCCAATGCGCTGATCACTCCAAGGAAACTACTGGTGGTGCTGCAATTCACCTTCGCTATTATTCTGATCATTTGTACCAGTATAGTAAAGCAACAGATTGATCATGCCCGTAACAGAGAAAGCGGTTATGGAAAAGATAACCTGGTTTATCATTTCCTTACTGGTGATCTCGATAAGAATTATAACCTGGTAAAGAATGAATTGCTTCAGTCGGGCATTGCCAAATC
>Ga0136846_1239554_pt1 | contig 16835 bp, 14 predicted proteins | sample HopSoiMetagenom2_FD_96841 | JGI IMG/M metagenome (GOLD analysis project Ga0136846, IMG submission 96841) | Grasslands soil microbial communities from Hopland, California, USA - 2 Assembly 2016 (version 4) | ecosystem: Environmental > Terrestrial > Soil > Grasslands | place: USA: Hopland...
GTGGAGGCGATGACACGCACGTCGACGCGCACGGTCCTGCTGCTGCCGACCGGCTCGAACTCCTGCTCCTGCAGGACGCGCAGGAGCTTTACCTGCGCGTCGAGTGGCATCTCGCCGATCTCGTCGAGCAGGATCGTGCCGCGGTGGGCCACTTCAAAACGGCCGATCCGTTTCTCGACGGCGCCCGTAAACGCACCCCTGACATGCCCGAACAGCTCGCTCTCGATCAGGCCCGGAGCAATCGCGCCGCAGTTGACCTTGATCAGCGGTCGATCCGCGCGTCGACTGCGACTGTGCACCGCTCGTGCAAACAGTTCCTTGCCCGCCCCGGTCTCGCCCAGGATGAGCACCGTCGTGTCGGTCGCAGCCACGCGTTCGACATTCCGCAATGCGCTGATGAGCGCCGGGCTGTTCCCGACGATCTCGCTGAAATTGTGCTGGGTCTGAATCTCTTCCTGCAGGTACAGGTTCTCCGCCTGCAGCTGATCGCGCAGGCGGTGCAGCTCTTCGTGCGCGAGGCAGTGGTCCAGCGCGACGGCCACGGCGCTGGCGATCTGGTCGAACGAGCTGCGCCGGAGATTCTCATAGGCGTCCTGCCGGGCAGCCATGAAGAACAGCGCGCCCAGGCAGCGATCCGCGGCAATCAGTGGAAGCGTGCAGAGCGATTCCATTGCATACCGCTGCATCTGATCGAACGTGACCGGAAAGTTCTCCCGCAACGTGTCGCGCGACGGGACGACGAGCCATCGTCGGCTACGCAGCACCCATTGGCAGACCGTGCCTTCGGCGGGGAGCACCGTCGGCTGCGTGGGGCGTGGCACCGCGTCGCTCGACGCGAGGATGTGTCCCTGCAGCCGGTCGCCGGCGATCGGCAGTTCGATTCCAAACCGATCGGTCTCGAGGACGTTGCGCAAACAGGCAGCGATCGCGCCGAACAGCTGATCGCGCTCGAGGTGCCTGCCGACTGCGACGTTGACCTCGAGAAGACCCTTCATCTCCTGATTGGTCACACGGACCTCGGAGATCTGCCGGCGCAATTCGAGCCGGGTCATCACCTGCTGCCCGAGAACCCGCAGGGCAGCGGCGTCTTCGGGCGCCAGCGCGCGCGGCGCGCAGTCCATCACGCAGATTGTGCCCACGATATGACCGAGCGGCGTGGTCAGCGGCGCACCCGCGTAGAACCGGATGTGCGGTTCGCCGGTGACGAGCGGCTTCTCCCGGAAGCGCGCATCATCGAGCGTGTCGTTCACGATCAACACGTCGCTCTGCTGTATGGTCTCAGCGCACAGGGATTGTGTGCGGGGAAGCTCAGTCGGCAACGGCCCGACGGTCGCCTTGAACCACCGGCGATCGGCATCTATCAAGCTGATCGCGGCAAACGGTGTACGGCAGATCAGGGATGCGAGTTTCGCCAAGTCGTCGAACTCGCGTTCAGGGGGGGTGTCGAGGACGCCATATCGCTGCAAGGCGTCAACACGTTGTGCCTCCGTGTCCTCCATCATTATCTCACGCTCCTGAAGATGTCGGGGCCGCTCGCATGGCCGTCGCTTCGTATCGAGAGGGGAAGGAGGAAGGCGACCGGCAACCACGCTAGTAAATCGATCAGTTTGCGTCAAGCAGATTTGCCCATCACCGCTTCGCGCGAGCTCAGCGTTGGGCTCCTGTGGGGCCGAAGCGCTCGGTTCTGATCCGGCCGGGATCGTTGCCCGGCGTTGACGAGCAGGTCGGCCACGTGCTCGACGAAAGACGTCGGACCACACACGTAGCACGTCGGCGACAAAGTCGAGGCCCAGCCGGCCTGGGCGAGGAGCGTCGTATCTATGCGGCTGGGAGGACGTGACCAGTCGGGAGGAGCGGTGCGCGTGTAGACGAAGGTGATGCCGATGCCGCGCGTGGCGAGCGCCCGCAATTCGTCGCGGTACCACACCGTGTCCGGACTGCGGACCGAGTAAAGCAGCCGAAAAGGTGCCGCGCTCGCTGCCGCCGCGCGCGACCGGACCATCGCCATCAGCGGCGCAATGCCCGACCCGCCGGCGATGAGCTGGATCGGTTCGACCTGACCTTCGCGCCATACGAACCATCCGCCGATGGGTCCCCGCACTTCGAGGACGTCGCCGATCGCGAGATTCTGCGTGAGATAGGGCGAGACCTCGCCGTCCGGAAGCCGCTCGACCGAGAGCTCGATGCGACCGTCCGCGCGCGGCGCCGAAGCAATCGAGTACTCGCGCACGGCGGAATAGCCGTCAGCAGCGGTCACGCGCAGGTCGACGCGCTGGCCGGCGACGTGGCCCGGCCACTCCGGCACGTGCAGCGTGATCGTCCGCGCGGTGGCGGTCTCATCGCGCAGGCCGACGACCGTACAGATCTTCCAACTCAGTCGCCCGAGTACCGCTGCTCCTGCCATGGATCTCCGTAGATGTGGTAACCATTGCTCTCCCAGAATCCAGGTTCGTCGCGATCCAGCAGCGTGATTCCGCGCACCCACTTGGCGCTTTTCCAGAAGTACAGATGCGGGACGATCAGGCGGGCAGGACCACCGTGTTCTGGTGCCAAGTCCTCGCCGTCGAAGTTGAACGCGACCCACGCCTGCCCGTCCAATAAATCCTCCAGCGGCAGGTTCGTCGTGTAACCGCCAAAGGAGCGGACGAGCGCGAACGCCGCATCGTCGGAGATCCCGTCCAACAGCGTGTCGAGCGACACGCCTTCCCAGGCCGTGTCGAGCTTCGACCACCTGGTCACACAGTGAATATCCGCGGTGATGTGCTCGGACGGCAGCTCGCGAAACGCACGCCAGCTCCATCGCCGCAGGACATCCTTGCCGTCATCGATCGAGAACTCCCACTGCTCGAACGGAACATGAGGCGTCGGACCGGCCGACAGCACCGGAAAGTCCTCCGTCACATATTGACCTGGCGGCACCGCCGTCTTCGGCGCGGCGCGCCGTCCAATGAAGCCTCGCGATTGAACCATCGTCCCTTGCTCCTTACTGACGAACCGTGCAGACGGCATACAGCAGGCGGTGTGCCAGGGTCGATCGCGGCGGCGCTGTCGAAGAGCCATAAACGCACATCGCACCGCCGAGACGTCATGTCGACTCAAAGGCGGCTAATTGACACGCGTCGTCGACGAGGCACGGGACCGTCGCGATCATGTGTGTATCTCTCGTGGATTCGCGACGCTGCGACAATGAGTGAACCTGGCCTCGCACATGCACTGGTGCCCCATGAAAAGACGCAGGCTGCTCGATGACCAATCGGTATTCGATCCTCGAACAGCTGGCAGGGTCACCACTGATGGATGCTTGTCGATGTCTGTCAGACCGCGTCGATCGTGAGCGCCCAGCTATGTAAGGCCGCTGGCGGCGACCGGACGGCACGCGAGTCTCCGATCCGGCGTTGTGTCTATTCAGAACCGCAAATCGCTTCGGTCGGACTGACCGAGCCGCAAGCACGTGCGACGGCGAGGGAAGTGCGGGTCGGCCGATACTCCTTTCGCAATAACGGGAAAGCCATCGCGGCTGGGGACACAGATGGTTTCATCAAGGTTCTATTTGACGCAGATTCCGATCGGTTGCTCGGAGCGCACTTGATCGGACCCGAAGTCACGGAATTGGTTCAAGGGTTCGTTATAGCCATGACTCTCGGCGCCACGGGAGTGGATCTGATCGACTGCATCTTCCCTCACCCCACTCTGTCCGAGGTCATGCATGAGGCGATCCTCGCCGCTCATGGCATACCGTTGCACATGTAAAGGACAGCGGTGTCAAACGCACGCTAGCCCTGCTCCTTTCGAGGCCATGCCGCTTGCGCCGCCAATGGTCAGCATCAGGGCGCTAGATGTGGTAATGATGTGGTCCCGTGCGACTGTGGCGAGCATTTAAGGCGGCCACGGTCTATCGGCGTGGCTCGACGGCGTGTCGTTCAGAAAGACGGTACGCCGCGTCTGCGTACCGGAAGTCCGAAAGATGAACGGATGCGTTGCACGTCGTTCCGGCGGAGTGACGAACGAGCGAAGAGTCGCACCAGCCCTCGTCCTCGAAGACGCTCGATGCCGCGAACGCCACGCGCGCGTCGGTGCGTTGGTCGAGGAGCTTCGGTCGAAATGCAATCGCTCTCGAGGAGATTCGAGATGAACCTCGAACCGCACAAGCAACGCTGCGGTCGCTGAAGCGGAAAGCGAACACTGCAGCGAGGCGAATTGGATTCGACAATCCTGCAGCAAATCCATGACACGATTGCCCTGCCCCGACTCGATGACAAGCTGAGCTTGGAGGTCGTCTGCGCCGTAAACGGATGAACCTTCACGATGCCGAGCTTGCGACGAGCGTCGTTCTCTCTACAATGGTCGAGTGAACGAGCGCGCGACGCGCCGCACCGACGGCGTGGAATGATCCGGTCTGGCCGAGTCCCGCCTGACGATCGCGATCGGCGCGCGCACGCCGAGGCTGCCCTCCACTCTGGCGAACCGAGTTATCGACTGATCGTCGACACGATGCCTGCCCTCATCGCGATTATGACGCGCGAGGGCGAGGTCGAGCATGTCAACCGTCAAGTGCGCGAGTATTTCGGCCGCACGCTCGACGAGCTGAAAACGTGGGGCACGGCAGGCGCGGTGCATCCGGACGATCTGCCGAAGTGGTCGAGGCGTGGCGAAGCGCCGTGGTGACCGGCCTTCCAAACGAGATCGAACACCGCATACGCCGCGCCTCAGAGGCATTCTCCAATCCTGCGCCGAAGTCGTCGTCGTGGCTGACGCTTGGCGTCGCCGGTGCTGCGTCGAGCCTATGCGCCACTGCCGCGTATCTGGACACACGGCAGCCCTCACGAACATGAACAGAGAACGCAAGGGGGCGGCCGTCAGTGCGGCGAGGGGTCGCCACGCTGTCAGGCGCGAGCGGAGAGGCACGTGAAGATTGGAGTGATCGGTTCAGGGGCGGTCGGCTTGCCGCAAGAGACGCTCGTCGTCCTGACGGCTGTTCCGACCTTCGTAACGGCGCAGGCCGCGAAAGCCATCTTGCTGCGCCTATCAAGGAGTTCGATCACCGGAGTTTCGAACCGCACGCACGCCGCTCTGGTTACACTGGTCGTCCTACTGCTCGCCACGGCCGCACGCGCCCAGGTTGTCGGAGCGATCCTCACGGGGACCATCACCGACCCCAGCGGCGCTGCTGTGGTGAGTGCAACCGTCAGCATCCGGAACGTAGAGACCGGCATCGCCACGCTCACGCGGACGAACGAGGCTGGCATCTATTCGGCCCCAAACCTGCTCCCGGGTGAGTACACCGTTTCGGCCGAGTCGTCTGGACTGATCTCGGGAGAGTTACCCGCGCTGACACTATCGGTCGGCGCCAAAGAGATCCTCAACGTCCGGATGGGACTGGCGGCGGTCGCACAAACCGTCGATGTCCATGCTGGCGTCGGCGCCGTGGAGCTCGGAACCTCCGCAATCAGTCACCTGGTCGACGGGCGCGCGGCTCGCGAGCTGCCACTCAACGGACGGGACTGGAGCCAGCTGGCCCTCCTTCAGCCGGGCGTCAACTTGATCCGCACACAACCGGACGCCAACGGTGTGAACAACCGTGGCAACCGGGGATTCGGATCTCAGCTCACAATCGCCGGTGGCCGGCCCCAACAGAACAACTATCGCCTCGACGGCGTGAACATCAACGACTACGCGAATTCGTCGCCAGGTTCGACCGACGGACTCACGCTCGGCGCTGAGGCCATCGCTCAGTTCTCGGTGATCTCGAGCAACTACTCGGCGGCGTACGGCCGCACGTCTGGTGGCGTCATCAGCGCTATGACCCGTACCGGCACGAACGCTTTCCACGGTTCGGTGTACGAATTCGTCCGGAATGACGCTTTCGATGCACGCGGATTCTTCGACGATACGGACCTGCCGTTTCGCCGGAATCAGTTCGGGCTCGCGGCCGGCGGACCCATCGTGAAGAGCCGCACGTTCTTCTTCACCAACTACGAGGGGCTGCGGCAGTCGCTTACGACGACGACAATTGCAACGGTGCCTTCACAGGCCGCTCGCAGCGGTCATCTGGCGAGCGGCGACATCTCCGTCCATTCGGCCGTGCAGCCATACCTCGACTTGTTCGCGCTGCCGAACGGCCCGGTCGCGAGTGACGCCGGCCTCTACAAATTTCCGAGCAAGGCTGTGGTCCCCGAAGACATGTTCACGGTGCGCATCGACCATACGATCTCTGACCGCGACAATCTTCACGGCACTTATCTGTTCGATCACGGATCCACCACGCAGCCGGATTCGCTCAACGTCGTCCTTAACTTCAATGAAGTGCGTCGACAGGTGGGCGCCATCGAGGAGACGCACGTGTTCGGAACGGAATTGGCGAACACGGTGCGCGTGGGAGTTAACCGAGTGGTCGCGGCGACCCTACAGACCGCACCCGGCGCGAATCCGCTCGGATCCAATCCGTCACTTGGCATCGCGCCGGGCTTATTCGCGCCGGTCATTCAAGTGACGGGGCTCACGAATTTTGGGGGCGGACTGAACGGCACGTCGTTCGGCAACTACTGGTTCACGACGTGGCAGATCTACGACGACGCGTTCTGGAGCAAGGGGAAGCACTTGTTCAAAGCGGGATTCGCCTTTGAGCGGATTGCCTCAGACTTCCTCCTAGCGGCGAATCCGAACGGGGTCTTCAGGTTCAACACGCTTGTGGATTTTCTCGTCAACCGACCAGCGTCGCTCCAGTTCCAATACGGCGCCCTGACGCCGCGAGCGTTACGCCAGAACGTATTCGGTGTCTACCTCGAAGACGATTATCGCCCGACCGGGAATCTCACTGTGAATGTCGGGTTGCGGTACGAACCGGCGGGTGTCCCAACCGAAATGAATGGGAAGCTGGCGAATCTGCGGACGCTCGGATCCGCGCAGATCTACTCCGGCGATCCGTTGTTTCGGAATCCGACGTTGGTGAACCTCGATCCGAGAGTCGGTATTGCGTGGGATCCGTTCAGGACAGGACGAACCGCCGTTCGTGCCGGTTTCGGCATCTTCGACGTACTGCCGCTGACTTACCAGTTCAACCTGATGCAGGTCTCGGCCGCTCCGTTCCAGGCGACGGCGAGCTCTTCTAGTCTGCCTCCCGGATCGTTTCCGGATGGTGCCGTGTCGCTGGTGCAGCTGGGCAGCGGCCTGCGAACCTCCTTCATCGAGTTTGAGCCCAAGCGCAACTATGTCATGCAGTGGAATGCGAGCGTACAGCGGGAGGTGTTCCGGGACGTCACCTTGATGGCCGGCTACGTGGGGTCGCGGGGCGTGCACAACGCGATGCGCACGACGGATGCAAACGGCGTGATTCCGTCGATGACTCCGGACGGCCTCGTATGGCCGTGCGCCGGCGTCGTGACCAATGGTGTGTGCAGCCGGCCAGGCGGCGGTGTGCGGTTCAACGCGGCGTACGGCCAAATCGACGGTCAGGTGTGGAATGGCAGCTCGAGCTACAACGCTCTGGTGTTGACGGCCAGGAGACGTTTCGCCGGAGGTCTGAACTCGCAACTCTCGTTCACGTGGTCACACAGCGAAGATACCGGATCGTCAATCGGATCGGGCGGGCCATTCCTCAATTCTGTGTCGGGACAGTTTCTGTTCGCGCCGATGCGCGCCCCCTCGGACTTCAATGTGGGCCGTACGCTCATCGGGAGTGGCACGTGGGAGGTGCCCTTTGGCCGTACCAAGGCGTGGGGCGGCTGGCAGCTTGGCGGCATCCTGAATATCAGTGACGGCCTGCCTTTTACGCCGCTCATCGCTGGCGATGCGCTGGGACAGGCGAACCAGAGTCTCTTCGACGTGCCGGATCGACTTGATAAGCCCGGGTGTGACACAGCAGTCAACCCAGGCCATCCGTCGCAGTACATTAACCTGAGCTGCTTTGCGTTTCCTTCCCCGAGCACGCGGTTCGGGAACGCCGGGCGAAATTCGCTTGTCGGTCCCGGCATCGCGACCGTCGATGCCTCGCTGATCAAGAACATGCGGGTTGGCGTCCTCGGCACGAGCGCACACTGGCAGTTCCGTGCCGAGGTGTTCAACGTGACGAATCGCGCGAACTTTGCGGCGCCCTTGGCGAACAACAGATTGTTCGACGGGAAGGGCTCGCCGGTGCCCTTCGCCGGCCAAATCACAACGCTCTCTACCAATCCGCGGCAGTTACAGCTTGGTCTCAAGTTGACCTGGTAACGGCGATGCCTCGGCAGAGCTACACTGACGCGTCCACGCGAACCGGGATCAGTTGCAAACGGCTATTCACGACCATGGTGCCAAGCGTGTCTGGAAAGAGACGACGTATCGTCGCGAGAACCATTGCTGTGGCTTTCGCGGTGCTGACATCGTGTCCGTCCGCATTTGCGTTGAATCCGACGCTGGAGGTCAGTCAGTACGCGCATTCCGCCTGGACGGTCGCCGACGGCTTCACAAAAGGCGCGATTTATGCCATCGCGCAGACGCCTGATGGTTATCTGTGGCTCGGGACTGAGTTCGGTTTGCTCCGGTTCGATGGCGTCCGCACGACGCTGTGGCCCTCCGACCGGGTTTTCCCGTCCAGCCAGATTCGAACGCTGCTCACTGGGCGTGATGGAACGCTCTGGGTTGGCACCTCGAAGGGACTCGCAAGCTGGAAGGACGGCAGGCTGACGGTCTACGCGGAGCTGGCCGGACACATCGTAACCAGAATGATTCAGGATCGCGACGGTGCAGTCTGGGTCGTCGGGACGACACCCCCGACTGGGAAATTGTGCGCGATTCGGAATGGTGGCGTGCGTTGCTGGGGAGAGGATGGGCGGTTTGGCGCACGCGTCACCGAGATGTATGAGGACCGTAAAGCGAATCTCTGGTTCGGCGAGCCGCGTGGTGTGTGGCGGTGGAATCAGGGTCAACCACAGTTTTATCCCCTGCGGATTGATCGGTCTGTTCAGGCCTTGAGTGAGGATAGCGACGGTGTTCTTCTCGTCCTGCTTTCGGGAAGGATCTACCGAATGATGGACGGGCAGGTTCTGGAGGCGTACCGGTTGCCCGACGCAATCGGACGACTTACGACGCGTTTCGTGCTTCGTCGCGATCGCGATGGCGGCCTCTGGATCGGCGCGTTGGGAGGAGGCTTGGCCCATATCCACAATGGGACGGTCGATCAGTTTTCGGAGTCTGATGGCCTGTCGGGCAATGCCGTAGCAACACTCTTTCAAGATCGCGAAGGGAACATTTGGGTCGGTACGCAGGCCGGACTTGACCGCTTTCGCGAATTGCCCGTCGCACCCTTCACGGCCCGCCAGGGGTTCTCGAACCTGCGCATTCTGGCGGTCGTTGCGTCGACAGACAGCAGCGTCTGGGTCCGCACTGCCGATGGCCTAAATCAATGGAAGGACGGACGCGTCAACGTGTACCGCGAGTTCTCCGGTCTTTCGGATTCGACGGCGTTGCCACATATGTCGCCGGCCACCCGCGACCCTGCCGACGACGGGGGGCAATTCGAGTCGTCTGGGGGCGCTCTCTTTGAGGACGAACGCGGTCGAATTTGGTTTTCGGCGACGCGATCGGTTGGATATCTCGACCGCGGGCGGTTCACCGCCGTCCGCACCATTCCCGGCGGCAGGGTGCATTCGATCACGGGCAACCTGATGGGACACCTGTGGTTCGCGCACGAGACGCAAGGACTTTTTCATCTGGCAGGCGAGCACGCCGTCGAACGGATCTCTTGGGCGCGCCTCGGACACACCGATTACGCGGATACTCTAGCCGTCGATCCTTCCAGTGACGGCCTGTGGCTTGGATTCTTTCGCGGCGGCGTCGAGTTTGTGAAGGACGGTCAGGTCCGCGCGTCGTACGCAGAGGCGGGCGGGATGGCCCCGGGGAGAGTCAACGACCTTCGTTTCGGCCGCGACGGCGCGCTCTGGGCGGCGGCCGAGGGCGGCGTCAGCCGGTTGAAAAGCGGACGGATCACGACACTGTCCTCCCGCGACGGTCTTCCTTGTTCCGAGGCGCATTGGACGATGGAGGATGACGCCGGCGATTTCTGGCTGTCTATGCCGTGTGGCCTGGTGCGAATTGCGCGCACCGACCTCGACGCGTGGACCAGTCTGGCGGACGAGAAGCTCCCCCAGTCGACAATCCCAGTCACCGTTTTGGCCACTGCAGACGGAGTGCGCAGCCGTGGGAACGCCGGACCATTCAGCCCGCACGTCGCAAAGGCCCGGGACGGAAGACTGTGGTTTTTTCCCTTGGAAGGCCTTAGCGCCCTCGATCCGCATCGCCTGTCGTTCAACACGCCCCCCCCACCAATAGCGATCGAGCAGATCAGTGCCGACAGCCGGATCTACTTGCCAGCGTCGGAGGTGCGCCTTCCTCCGCTGATTCGCAATCTGGCGATTGACTATACCGCGCTCAGTTTCGTTGCTCCCGAAAAGGTAAGGTTTCGGACGAAACTCGAGGGCCACGATCGCGAGTGGCAGAACGTCGGCAACCGCCGACAAGCTTTTTACACCGACCTGGGTCCTGGGCGATACCGATTCCGCGTCACAGCGAGCAATAACAGCGGCGTGTGGAACGAGGCCGGCGCGTCTCTCGATTTCGCGATCGCTCCCGCGTACTATCAGACCAACTTGTTCCGCGCATCGATAGTGGCAGCTTTGCTCGCGCTGCTCTGGTCGGTGTATCAGCTGCGCCTCCGTCAGATCGCGCGCGAGTACAACGCGCGCCTGGATGAGCGAGTCAGCGAGCGGACGCGCGTGGCGCGGGAGCTTCACGACACGCTCCTGCAGACTTTTCACGGCCTGCTATTTCGCTTTCAAGCGGCGACGAACCTCCTCCCAGAGGGTCCAGCCAGACAGAGTTTCGAGAGCGCGATCGATCAGGCGGCGCAGGCGATCACCGAGGGTCGGGATGCCGTCCAGGGATTACGCTCGTCGACGGTTACGACCAACGACTTGCCCGCCGCCATCGGATCGCTGGGCGACGAGCTCTCGACCAACGAGACCAACAAGAGCGCAGTGGCGTTTCATGTCCACGTCGAGGGCGCACCGAGAAATCTCCATCCGATCATTCGAGACGACATCTACAGGATTGCCGGCGAGGCGATTCGCAATGCCTTCAGGCACGCGCAGGCGCGTCACATCGATGCGGACATCGAATATCACGCCCGCCAACTGCGACTGCTCGTCCGCGACGACGGTCAAGGGATTGATCCGACGGTAATTGAAGGATCGGGACGCGGACATTGGGGCCTGCCAGGCATGCGAGAGCGCGCTGAGCTCATTGGCGGCCATCTGGAGGTCTGGAGTCAGCTTGGATCAGGCACCGAGGTAAGGCTGACGATTCCTGCCTCCAGGGCGTATGCGACTTCGTCCGGTCGACGCTTCTGGTGGTCGTCAAGCAAGACGGGAACGAACGCGTGAGCGCCTCTCCTAATCCAATTCGAATCCTGGCGGTCGACGATCATCCGCTGCTGCGCGGAGGGATCGCTGCGCTCATCGCTGGCCAGCCGGACATGAGCCTGGTGGCGGAATGCTCCAACGGGCGCGAAGCGATCCACGACTTCCGCACCCATCGTCCGGACGTGACCTTGATGGATCTGCAGATGCCGGAGATGGGCGGCCTCGACGCAATCATCGCGATTCGTGGCGAGTTTCCCGACGCCCGAATCATCGTGCTGACCACCTACGCCGGTGACGTCCAGGCGCTGCGTGCGCTGCAGGCTGGCGCCCGGGCGTACCTACTGAAGAGCCTCGTGCACAAGGAACTCCTGGACACCATTCGTGCCGTCCATGCCGGTAAAAAGACGCTCTCGCCCGACGTCTCCTACCAACTGGCCGAGCACGCCACTGACGATGCCCTCACGAAGGGGGAAATCGATGTCCTGCAGCTAATTGCAGGCGGAAACGCCAATAAGCAGATTGCCGATCGGCTCTCGATCACGGAAGACACGGTCAAAGGCCGGGTCAAGAATATCCTCTCGAAGCTGGGCGCTGACGACCGCACTCACGCCGCCATGATCGGCCTCAAGCGCGGCATCATCGAGCTGTAGCTTCGTTTACTCGAAAGAGTCACGGCGCCACCCTTCCGAGGCTTCCGGTCCCATCGGGAATCTCATACTGTCGGCATGGGATCCTATGCGACGGTTCTTCTCGACATTCGGCTACGGCCGGGTTGGTGCAGCGTTGCTGACCATGCGGCTCGTCGCGGCCGTTGCCCTAATCGATCGAGGATTCGAGGGCCTGCAGGCAGCGTCTAGATTCGGGATCGGCGCACTACCGCTACTCACCATTGTCGCAGGTGCCTTTCTGCTCCTGGGTTTGTGGACGCCCGTTGCGGGAACGATCGTGGTGGCTGTCGAAGTGTGGAACGCCGTTTCGAACCCCGACAATCGCTGGATCCCCATTCTGCTGGGCACGCTCGGCGCAGCCTTGACGCTGCTCGGGCCTGGTGTCTGGTCGGTTGATGCCCGCCTCTTTGGATGGCGGCGGATCGACATTCCTGATCGACAGCGTCGCCCTCCCGGACTTTCCGAGCGTTAGCTGACGCCTGACGAATATTCTCGGCGCATAAAGTCGCCAGCAGCCGCAAAAGGCTCGCCGGCCCGCGCGAAGGGGTCGGGATACGACGCGATTGAGTTGACCACAGACTCGATCGAGGGTTGTTCACGGAAAGAGCTGCCTCCACAATGTCCCCGTGACACCTCCACAAGGGCAAGAGCTTCCATCGAACAGTCACCCAACCATTGCAGAACCGGAGGCAGTATGCCGACCACAGTGGATCGTTTCGACGTCCCGTCGTCAGCCACGATTGGTCACCGTGACGCCACCTTCCCCAGACTGGAACGCTCGGGTCGGGCAAGGAGCGGCACCATGTCTGTCGCTGAGTTGATAGGGTCCAGCCCGAAGTTCCGGGCTGTGCTTGAAGATGTAGGAACAGTAGCACCAACCGACTGCGCGGTACTCGTCCAAGGCGAGACCGGCACCGGTAAAGAAGACATCGCTCGGGCCATTCACGAGGGCAGCGCGCGCCGGGATCATCGTTTTGTGGCGGTCAATTGCGCGGCGATACCAGCCGCGCTACTCGAGAGCGAACTGTTCGGGTATGAACGCGGCGCTTTCACTGGAGCGGTTAGTCCGAGAATCGGCCGCTTCCAAATGGCCGATCGGGGCACACTCTTTCTCGACGAAATTGGCGAACTGCCAATTGAACTGCAGCCAAAACTCCTGCGCGCTCTTCAACAGCATGAATTCGAGCGACTTGGCAGTTCGCAATCCGTACGGGTCGATGTCCGAGTAGTGGCGGCGACCAACGAGGACCTCTTGACCAAGGTCAGGCGATACAGGTTTCGTGCTGATCTGTACTACAGACTGAATGTGTTTCCGATCACGCTCCCGCCACTGCGCGAACGAGATGGCGATATCGCGTTGCTTGTGGCTCATTTCGTTCGGATCTTCGCCGAGCGTTACGGCAAGTCAATCAAGCACATCCCTGACGACGTGATGAAGGCCCTTGAGGAATACAACTGGCCTGGCAACATTCGCGAATTGCAGAACTTTATCGAGCGCTCGGTTATCTTGACCACCGGCCCAGAACTGCGATCGCCTATTACGGACCTCACCAATGTCCCACTGCCTGACGACATTGAGCGAACGCTGGCAGACGCAGATAAGGCACACATCATTGCCACTCTTCGACAAACTAACTGGGTTGTCGGCGGACGAAACGGTGCCGCCGTGCGACTCGGCCTGAAACGGACGACCCTCATTGCAAAAATGAGACGACTCGGCGTCTCGATGGACACGGCCGATCAACGCTCACCGCAGTCGGACTCGAATGTCGAAGCGCCGCCACATAGTCTGTGGCGCATTGCATGAGATCGACACGGGCAGTGATGGCTGGAGAGCAACTGTCTGCTCGGTAAGTCCCATCCCATGACGTTCGTCCACGTGCGCGCAGTCGGCGAACCGGGCGGCACATCGCATCGCCGAGACGTCATGACGACACGTGGCGTTCAATTGACACGCGTGTGTGCGCGATGCCGTGGACCGGCGCGGCCATTTGTGTGTTTGTCGACGGCTTCGCGACGTGCGACGGCGCGTCGACGTTGGCCTCGCACATGCTGTGATGCTGGATGAAAGGACACAGGCTAATGACAACTCGCTACGCGATCCTCGGTTTCGTCGTTCTCCCGCGCGCACTCTCGTCTTGTCTCAAGACGCCGCAGTACGCTATCCGCCAGTCAACAATGGAGGTCACATGCTGCACTCGATGATCATTCGCGGCGGAATCCTGGCTCTCGCCGCGCTTCTGGGGACTAGCGCCGTCGCCAATGCCGAAGTGGTGAAGTTGAAGGCGAACATGGACGCCTCGCAAGAGGTACCGCAAAACGACAGCAAGGGTAAAGGAACGGCCGAGCTGACCTACGATACGACGAGCAAAGAATTGACCTGGACGATCACGTTCGATGGTCTCTCCGGCGCCGCAACTGCGGCGCATTTCCACGGCCCCGCCGAGCCTGGCAAAAACGCGGGTGTGGCGGTGCCGATTGGGCAAACCGTGACTAGTCCTGCCAGCGGAAAGGCCACTCTTACGGACGCCCAGGCCGCGGACCTTTTGGCCGGCCGCTGGTATGTCAACATTCACACCGCCGCCAACAAGGGGGGCGAAATCCGCGGTCAAGTCACGAAGTAGCTGCGCACACCTAAACCCGTGACCAAGGCCGGTGCTCCATGTGAGCAGCCGGCCTGCTTTTGTTCGGGCGCCTGAGCGGCGGGGACCAATGTCAATACGACGAACTCCGTCGACGCGTCGGTGCGACCGCCAAGCTTTCATCAGTCTAAATCTCGAGCGTAACCATCCAAACACCGTACAAGTCACACAAGCGCGGTGTCGATGGGCGTGATCGGCCCACGCCAGGGCACCGTTAGATGTCGCATGGATGGACAAGGACACGAAACTGCTGATCATCATTCATCGCTACAGGCGCGATGTCGCGGAGGTCTCAAATGGAAGCTCAGATGAATAGAACGGCAAAGAGGTGGCGCACTTCGGAGTGCCCTGGGAGAAAACGTACGGGTACGCGCAGGCTGTGCGAGTGGGAAACACAATCTACGTGGCCGGCCAGCTGAGCCATGATGATGACGGCAATTTCATCGGTCCTGCAACTCGTGACAGTTCAGGACGCGAGACGGACACGTCGAACATGGAACTTCAGATGCGCACGACCTACGCGAATGCGGCGAAGGTCCTGGCTCGATTTGGCGCTGGACTCCGGGACGTCGTGGAAGAACTGCTATACGTCATCGACATCGACTCGGCGTTTGCGGTGGCTGGTGCGGTTCGCAAGGCCGCATACGGTACCGATTCACCTCAGTGCGCCAGCACGATCGCTCAGGTGGTGCGACTGGCGTTACCGCAGCAATTGATCGAGATCAGCTTCACCGCCGTATTGCCGGACTGAGTCGCCCCGCCAGACACAATTCACCTCGTTTAACGATCGAGAAGCGTCCATGGGAGTCCTCCACACCACCGGGAGCGGGTGCGGCAACGGCGAGCCTCTGACATCGCTACTCCTCCATTGGGACGCCCTCGGCGATCTTCTGTTGAAGCCGTCCGATGAAGCGAGCCGCGATCGCCGGCTCGTAGCCGCCGGCGCGGAATGCATCGGCCCATTGCCCGTCCGTGAGCCCCGCCAGCAGCTCGCTCGCCCAATGCACGTCGCCGGCGTAATGCGGCGACGAACGAGCTCCTGATGTTCGCGGTGATAGCTGAACTCTACGAAACCGTCCTTGACGCCGGTGATGAACGCGTGATGCTCGAAGCTGCCCGGATGGCCTCGTTTCGGCTCGAGCCGGCCAGTGGCGCCCAACGCCGTTCCAAGATCGGGAGCGACGTACCAGCGGTCGACGCCGGCGCCGGGTGCCTTCACTTCGTACACGCATTGTTGTCATTCTTGAGGTCAGAGCTATCGAACAGCACGAGGATGACTAGGAGGCCTTGATACGGCCTCATACCGACGAAGGGATTTTGCTGTCACGACCAGCTGCCAGTGTGTTTGAGCGAATTCTCGTTTAGGCGAAACAGGCCGCCCGCCTCGCGATGCGTACCCGACGCGTCGCGCATCTTGAAGGCGGACATAAAATAAACGGGCGGCTGATGATATCCGACGGCCGACAGGACGCGGGAGAGCACGACCTCGATCGGTCCCTCTGCGCCCTGATCGTTGTGGGGCGGCTGGTTGACGTGCCATTCGCGGCCTTCCGAATCCATGACCGTCACGTCGGGGTTCGTTCCGTCCGTAAGCCTGACGAACGTGTACGTGTCGTTCGGATCGGGTGCGTGTTTAGGACCCCACGGGCCGGAGTACAGAGCGCGCATCGGCAGATCCCTCGGCCGCCGCCAGAACTCGGCCAGCGGCGCGTCCCACGGCAGCATGGTCGCCCGGACCGGCGGCGTGCACGTCGGGATGTAAACCGCGAAGATCGCCGGCATCACGCAAAGAGCCACACGCGTCATACACGCCAGCTCACGGCACAAACGGCACGTCTGCCGTGCGACGGGAAAGCGAGGTGGAGCGTGTCTCTCTTCCGTCAGCCGAGCGGCCCGCACACGATTTCATCCTGACGCCAGAACACGTGAGCTCGTCTTTCACGCTTTTGCTGACTTCACAAAACAACTCTCCGGTATCGTCTCCGTGTGCCCAATTCACGCTCGAGGGCATATCAAAGAGCGGGCGATGCTGTCAGTGGTTCGGCCCAGAACCAAGTCCGTGCGTCAGCCTGCAGAAATAGATCGATTTCGTCGGTGTCAGATCGAACCCAAGCGTATGAAGATCCGCCAAA
>Ga0136846_1215609_pt1 | contig 16831 bp, 17 predicted proteins | sample HopSoiMetagenom2_FD_96841 | JGI IMG/M metagenome (GOLD analysis project Ga0136846, IMG submission 96841) | Grasslands soil microbial communities from Hopland, California, USA - 2 Assembly 2016 (version 4) | ecosystem: Environmental > Terrestrial > Soil > Grasslands | place: USA: Hopland...
ACGATCGACGGCATGATGTTGAACCACGACGTCGGCATCCGGTCCTGCGGAAGGTCGAAGCGGGTCTGCTCGGTCACGGCAACGCCTCCTTCACCCGGGGGGCGGAGCGTAGCGGCTGGCGTGACGAGCCACCACCGGTCGGCTACGCGACGGGCGTCTGCGAGACCTCGATCCAGCCGTCGACCTCGCGCGCGGCGTACAGCGACAGCGGGTCTCGGGCCGGACCGTCCACCGGTTCGCCGGTCTCGAGGTCGAAGACGCTGTCGCATGTCGCGCACGTGACCTGCGCCGAGCGGTCGTCGAACGATCCCTCGGCGAGCGAACACCCCTGCCCCGGACACGTCTCGGCGAACGCGAACAGCCGCCGCTCGTCGTGCGCGATCGCGACACGCGCGGCGGGTAGGTCGAACGCACGGATCTCGCCCTCGGGGATCTCGGCGAGCGTGCCGACGCGGACGTGGTCGCCCTGGCTCATGCGCCCTTCACCGCGAGGAACGAGCGCTGCAGCACCGTGGCGGTCCCGAGCGCCGCGAGCAGCACCAGCACCGGGAGCATCATCCCGGGGATCAGCAGCCCGACGGCCAACGCGATCACGCGCTCCAGCCGCTGGAACAACCCTTCGGTCAGGACGACTTTTGCGGCCTCGGCCTCCGCGCGGACGTGGCTGACCGCGACCGACACCACCAGCGTGATCAAGGCAAGCACCGCGGCGACCGTCTGGCCGTCCGCGGCAAGCCGCCAGAACAGGCACGAGAACAGGACCATGTCGGAGACGCGGTCCAGCACCGAGTCCATGAACGCGCCCGATCGCCGCGACTCGCCGCGCTGGCGTGCGACCGACCCGTCCATCACGTCGAACGTGCCGCCCAGGATGAGGGCGACCGCCGCCCATACCCAGTCGCCGGCGACGATCAACACGCCGGACACCACGTTGGCCGCGAGCGCGAGCAGCGTCAGCTGGTTCGGGCTGACCCCGGTCCACAACAGGAAGGCGAGGACGCCACGGTAGGGCCACGCGAAGATCCGCTGGGCCGCGCCGCCGGCGGCACCCTCGCTCTTGCGGGGCGCCGGCATGTCGCGGACGCGCGGCGCCTCCCGCGCGCGGCGACGATCGTCCTCGACCGACACCGCCGGGTCAGCCCATGAAGGGCTCGAGCGACACGATCCGATAGCGGAACGTGCCGCCGGGAGCCTCGTACGCGATCTCGTCGCCGATCGCGGTGCCGACGAGCGCGGATCCGAACGGGGAGCCGGTGGTCACGGTGCGCGCGTCGGGCGCCTTCTCCTCGGCGTGCTCGGCGATCAGATACGTCTCGTCGTCCTCGTCGTCGAAGTCGAGCGGCGTCACCGTGACCAGCATGCCGGGCCCGACCGCGTCGGCCGCCGTCGGCGCCTCGACGATGTCGGGGTCGCGGAGCATCTGCTGAACGTTCCGGATGCGTGCCTCCATCAGACCCTGCTCGTCCTTGGCGGCGTGGTACTCCGCGTTCTCGCGCAGATCGCCGTGCTCGCGCGCGACCTTGATCTTCTCGGTGATCTCGGCGCGCCGCGGACCGGTGAGGTCGTCGAGCTCGGCCTTCAACCGGTTGTACGCGTCCAGCGTGAGCGTCGCCGTCGGCTCCTGGCCGGCCGGACGGGGCGGACGCGACTGGAGCTCCTCGGGAAGGTCGGGCATGGCCCGAGTCTAGCGGCGGGCTCCGAGCCGGCCACGCCGTCCGACGGCGTGCCGTACGCTCGGCCGATGCCTACCGACACGTTCACCGACCAGGTCTTCGACGCGACGCTCGGCTACTTCCGGATCTTGTCGATGTACCTCGGCCTCCGGCTCGGCCTGTACGAAGCGCTCGGCGCCGAGGGCCTGACCGCGGACGCCCTCGCCGATCGAGCCGGCATCGACGCGCGATACGCGCGCGAGTGGTGCGAGCAGCAGGCGACGGCGGGCGTGCTCGACGCGGACGTGACATCCGAGCCGTACGTCTTCCGGCTGCCCGCGGCCGCCGCCGAGAGCCTGCTCGATCCGGACTCGGTGTCCTACCTCGGCGCGACGATCCGCCAGCTCGTGAGCCTGCGTGGAGTGATCGATCCGGTCGTCGAGGCGTACCGCACGGGAGACGGCGTACCGGCCGAGGCGTTCGGCGCCGAGGGCGCCGACGGTCAGGGCGGCTCGAACCGCCCGGTGTATCTCACGACGTTGCCCAGCGACTGGCTGCCCAACGTCCGACCGTTCCACGCCAGGCTGTCGGCCGGACCGACGAAGGTCATCGACATCGGCTGCGGGCACGGATGGTCCTCGATCGCACTCGCCCGCGCGTATCCCGGCGCGGTCGTCGATGGCTTCGATCCCGACGCGTACTCGATCGAGCAGGCGAAGACGCATGCGAAGGAGGCCGGCGTCGAAGACCGCGTGCGGTTCCACGCCGTCGACGCCGGTACGATCGATGCGACCGCCGATCTGGCGATGGCGTTCGAGTGTGTGCACGACATGCCGGATCCCGTGTCGGTCCTCGGCGCCGCCCGCCGCGCGCTGTCCGACGACGGCGCGATGCTCGTCGTCGACGAGCGCGTCCGCGATCGCTTCGACGGCGGGCCCGACGACCGCGACGCCTACTACTACGGGTGGAGCCTGTTCGATTGCTTGCCCGCGGGTCGCGCGGCGACGCCGTCCGCGGCAACGGGAACCGTGATGCGCCCCGACACGCTGCGCGGCTACGCCGAGGCGGCCGGGTTCACCCGGTTCGAGGTGCTGCCGATCGATCACGACGCGTTCCGGTTGTACCTGCTGCGGCCGTGACGCTCGGTCAGTTGTCTCGCGGGAACATGGCCCGCGCGATGATCAGCCGCTGGATGTCGCTCGTGCCTTCGTAGATCTCCTCGAGCTTCGCGTCCCGCAACCACTTCTCCACCGGGTACTCGCGCGAATAGCCGTAGCTCCCAAGCGTCATCACCGCGGCGTTCGTTGCCTTCCAAGCCGCTTCGGACGCGGCCAGCTTGGCCATCGACGCCTCGGTCGCGAACGGCTCGTCCGCGTCGGCGACGTCCGCCGCGTGCAGCATCATCAGTCGAGCCTGGTCCAGCGCCATCTTCGCGTCCACGAGCCGGAAGCTCACCGCCTGGAACTCGTGGATCTTCTTGCCGAACGCCTCTCGCTGTTGCGCGTAGTCGACCGCGTACTCGAGGGCCGCCCGTCCGATCCCGATCGAGTTGGGCGCGAGCGTCACGCGAGACCGGTCGAACAAGCGCATCACGCCGTAGAACCCCTGCCCTTCGTCGCCGACGCGCCGGTCCTCCGGCACGAAGCAGTCGTCGAAGAACAGTTCCCCGGTCGGGTAGCACCGCGAGCCGAGCTTCGGCATCTTGGGCCCGAGCGTGAACCCCTCGTCTCCCTGCTCGATGACGAACGACGTGATGCCCTTCGCGCGGGTGCCGGGCGCGACGGTGGCGTAGACGAGGTAGTACCGGCCGACCGGCGCGCCGCTGACCCAGGTCTTCTGTCCGTTCAGGCGGTAGCCGCCGTCGACCTTCGTCGCCGTGGTGGCGATCGCGGCCGCGTCCGAGCCGGCGCCCGGTTCCGTGATCGCGAGACCGGTCATCGGCGGGTCATCGCCGCACAGCGGCGTGATCCACCGCTCGCATTGTTCCTGTGTCCCCAAGGCTGCCAGCGGCTCGGCGAAGAACGATGCGCTGCCGACGATCGATCCGATCGGCGCGTCGCCCCACGCCAGCTCTTCCCCGATCAGGCACGCGGTGCGCACCGACTCGACGCCCCCACCGCCGTAGGCGGCCGGCAGGTCGAAGCTCGTGAGGCCGATCGCAGCGGCCTTGCGGACGACGTCGGCCGGGAACTCCTCGCTTTGATCGAAGGCCGAAGCGACCGGCCGGATCTCGTCCGCCGCGAAGTCACGTGCGACCGCGACGAGCTGCCGCTCGACGTCGGGGTCGGTCACGCCCCGCCCCGAGCGCCGACCATGATGACATCGGTGCCCTCGAGCACGAGCTCGTCACGTTGATTCCTCGTCTCGACCCGAAGGGTGACGACGCCGCGGTCCGGCTTCGAGCGAGAGCGCCGCACCTCGGTCACCTCGGACACGGAGTGGATCTCATCGCCGGGCAGAACCGGCTCGACGAACCGGCGCGTCTCCTCGAGGTACGTGCCGATCGCCCAATCGTCCGCCCCCGACGACAATCCGCTCTCCACGGAGACCACGAGCAGCCCGTGCGCGATCCGACCGGCGAACCCCGCTTCTCGCGCGTGGTCGTCGTCGGTGTGCAGCGGATTGCGGTCGCCCGAGATCTCCACGAAGGCGTCGATGTCGGCCGCCGTGACGACGCGACGCTCCGACTGGATCCGCAGGCCTTCGACGAGATCCTCGAGGTACGTCGTCACGCCGCGGCCTCCCCGAGCGAGCGGATGGTCGCCGCATCCTTCGTCATCGCGAGCACCGAGGTCGCGCCCGCTTCGGCGTACGCCTGAAGGCGGTCGCGAACATGTGGCACCGGCCCAGCGAGCGCGAGCGTGTCGACCATCGCGTCGGTGACGGCCGCGGTGGCATCGCCCATCCGGCCCTCGAGCGCCGCGCCCTGGATCGCGTCGACCTCCGCCTCGAACCCGTAGCGCCGGACGAGACCCGCGTAGAAGTTCCGTGACTTCGGGCCGTAGGCGCCGACGTAGAGCGCGATGTCGGGACGAACGATGTCGCGTGTCGCCGCGACATCGTCGTCGATCGCCGTTAGGACCATGGGTGCGATATCGAAGTCCGTGCCGACGTCCCCGAGCTCGAAGATGTCCGCGTGCGCCGGACTGAAGAGCAGCGGCAGCCAGCCATCCGCGATCTCCTTCGTGAGGACGACGTTCCTCGGCCCCAATGCGGCCAGGTAGATGGGGATGTTCGGCCGGAGCGGCACGACGTTCAGCTTGAGCGCACGTCCGTCGCCGCCGGGGACCGGAACGGTGTAGACGTCACCGTCGAAGGCGAGCGGCGCCTCGCGGGCGAGCGCCGCTCGCACGATCGCCACGTACTCACGCGTCCGGGCCAACGGCGATCCGTACGGGACGCCGTGCCAGCCCTCGACGACGCGCGGCCCGCTGACGCCGAGACCGAGGCGCAGGCGGCCGCCCGAGAGATGGTCGACCGTCGCCGCGGCCATCGCCGTGGCGGCCGGCGTCCGCGCAGGCATCTGCAAGATCCCCGTGCCGATCGCGATCGTCGACGTGTGCGCTGCGATCCACGTCGCGAGCGCGGTCGCATCCGACCCCCACGTCTCTGAGACCCAGACCGATTCGAGCCCGACGTCCTCGGCGAGCTTGGCGAGCGCGGCAACGTCGTGTGGGGTTCGATCCCAGTGCCGCAGGTGCACACCGATCCGCATGCGCGCAGGCTAGTCCGTACGGCCGTCGCTCGAGCATCCCGGCGGGCATACCATCCATGGCATGCGCCATGACGAGCGAACACACACCTCCGGAACCAGCACGGCGAGGTGCAACCGCCGAGCGACCGGACGCATTCAGGCGGTGGGATGAGCGGTCGGAGCCTGACGGTCGTGCTCGGGCTCGTGCTCTGCGTGTTCGTCGCCCTGGTGCTCGCGCTGTTCATGCGTTGACGGCCGCGCTTCTGCCTGTTGATCCCGCGCGAGGTCGAGGTGGAACCGCGTGTACGCGCCCATGTCCGCGACCTCGTCGAACTCCAGTCGTCTGAGCACCGCCTCGCTTCGATCGTTGCCGTGCGTCACGCCCGCCCACACGTCGGTGATCGCGAGGTCCTCGGCACCGTAGCGAAGCAGCTCGCGGCACGCCGCCGTCGCGTAGCCAGCGTGTAGGTGTTCCCGATCGAGCCAATACCCGAGGACGGCGTTCGTCCCATCCCTGGGGATCAGATCGACGCGTCCGATGAGCGCGTCGCCGATCCACACACCGAACCGGCCCGGAGCGGCGGACCGAAGCTCGGCCGCCAGGTCCTCGATCGAGGACGCAATGAGCTGCCGATAGTCGCCGTTGCTCGTGAGATGACGACGGTTCGTCGCCACGAGCTCGGCGTATCGCTCGAGGTCTTCCTCACCGAGCGGGCGCAGGAACAGGCCGTCGATGTGTGTGGCGAGCTCCACGCCTAGGTGAACGCGCGGAGACCGGTGAGCGTCTCGCCGATCACGAGGGTGTGCACCTCTTCGGTCCCCTCGTAGGTGATCACCGACTCGAGGTTGGTCATGTGCCGCATGATCGGGTACTCGAGCGTGATGCCGTTCGCGCCGTGGATGCCGCGCGCGGTCCGCGCGATCTCGAGCGCCACGCGGGTGTTGTTGAGCTTCCCAACGCTGACGTGCTGCGCCTCCAACCGGCCCTGCTCCTTCATCCTGCCGAGGTGATGCGCGAGCAGCGTCCCCTTGCTGAGCTCGAGCGCCATATCGGTGAGCTTCTTCTGCGTGAGCTGGAACGAGCCGATCGGCCGGTCGAACTGCACTCGGGTCTTCGCGTACTCGAGCGCCGAGGCGAAGCATGAGCGCGCCGCGCCCATCACGCCCCAGATGATCCCGAACCGCGCCTCGTTCAGGCACGTCAGCGGCCCGCGGAGACCGCGGACCTCCGGCAACATCGCGCCCGCGGGCAGCCGGACCTCGTCCATCACGAGTTCCGACGTGACGCTCGCCCGGAGCGACATCTTCTTGTGGATGTCGGGAGCGGAGAACCCGGGCGCGTCGCACGGCACGACGAAGCCGCGGATCCCGTCGTCGGTGTTCGCCCACACGATCGCGACGTCGGAGCAACTGCCGTTCGTGATCCACATCTTCGTTCCCGACAAGATCCAGTCGTCGCCGTCGCGTTTCGCGAATGTCCGCATCGATCCCGGGTCGCTGCCGCTGTCGGGCTCGCTCAAGCCGAAGCACCCGATGGCCTCGCCCGATTGCAGCCGCGGGAGCCACTCGGCCTTCTGCTCCTCGGACCCGAAGGTGTGGATCGCGAACATCGCGAGCGCGCTCGTCACGCTGACGAACGACCGCAACCCACTGTCGCCGGCCTCGAGCTCCAGCTCGACCAGCCCGTACGCGACGGCGCCGAGCCCGCCGATGTCCGGCAGCTGCATCCCGAGGAACCCGAGCTGGCCGAGCTCCTTCGCGAGCTCGCGCGCGGGGAACTCGCCGTGCTCGAACCAGTCGTCGACCTCCGGAAGGATCCGGTCGGCGACCCATTCGCGGGCGAGGCCGCGGATCTGCCGCTCCTCGTCGGTGAGCAGGGCATCGATGGCGATCAGGTCGAGCGGGTCGGGTGCATCCACGGGGCGCTCCTTCCTCGATGGGGCCAGCCTATGCCGCGAGACGTTTAGCGGCTCGACCCGTCGTTCGCGGCCTCGGCCCGCACCTCGGCGTCGTGCTCACCGAGGTGGGGCGGCCGCAGACGGTAGGTCGCGGGCGTCCTGGACAACTCGACCGGATTCGCGACCGTATCGGCGCCGGGGAACGACGCGACGGCCTCCAGACCGACATCCCGGGCGAGCGCGAAAGCTTGGTCAACTTGATTGACCATCCCACAGGGGATACCGCGGGCGCCGAGTCGCTCGATCCACGCCGCCGCCGGCGCCGTCGCCAAGACCCGCTCGAGCGCCTCGACGAGCGGCCCCCGGTTCGTGACCCGGGCAGCGTTCGTCGTGAACCGCTCGTCGGCAGCCACGGCCGGCACGCCCAGCACGTCACAGAACGACGCGAACTGCTCATCGTTCCCGACGGCGACGACGAAGGGACCGTCCGCCGCGCGCAACGTCTCGTACGGCGCGATCGACGGGTGCCGGTTGCCCATCCGCCCGGCAACGACCCCAGCGGTGAGCCAGTTCGACGCTTGGTTCGCGAGCGCGAACAACGTCGTCGACAGCAGGTCGACCTCCACGAGCTGGCCCTCGCCCGTTCGATCACGGTGCCGCAGCGCCGTGAGGATCCCGATCGCCGCGTGCAGACCGGTCATCACGTCGACGAGCGCGACGCCGATCTTGCGCGGCTCACCGTCGGGGTCGCCGGTGATCGACATCAGCCCGCCCATCGCCTGTGCCAGGAAGTCGTATCCCGCGACGTCGCCACGGCCGATCCCCGCGATGCGGCACGAGACGAGATCCGGCCGCTCGGCCGACAACGTGGCGTGGTCCAGACCGGCGCGCGCCATCACGCCCGGACGGAAATTCTCGATGACGACGTCGGACCGAAGCGCGATCGTGCGCGCCACCGCCAGGTCTGCGGGGTCCTTCAGGTCCAGCGCGACGCTCCGCTTGTTGCGGTTCACGCTCAGGTAATAGGAGGCGTCGCCCTCGGCTGACCAAGGCGGCCCCCATCCGCGCGTGTCGTCGCCGGTCCCCGGCCGCTCGACCTTCACGACGTCCGCGCCGAGGTCGCCGAGGATCATCGTCGCGAGCGGTCCGGCGAGCACCCGGGAGAAGTCCGCGACGCGGATCCCGTCCAGCGCTCCGGGCGTTTCGGTCACAGCGCGCACTGTAGGCGGTCGCCGAAGCGACCGGGCGTCACCGCACCGGTACCCGGGTCTCGGGCTGGCTCGGTAGCATCCGCGGGATGAACGTGACCGTGCTCGCGAAATTCGTCCCCAATCCCACGGGCACCCCGGCGCTCGGACCCGACAACCTGTTGATCCGCGACGCCGGCGACGGCGCGCTCGACCCGGGAGACGAGTTCGGCCTTGAGCTCGCGCTGCAACTCGTCGAGGCGCAAGGCGGTGAGGTCACCGTCGTGTCGATGGGACCGGACGAGGCCCTTACCGGTGTGCAGCGCGGCCTCGCGATGGGCGCCCACCGGGGACTTTTGGTCACCGACCCGGCACTCAAGGGCGCCGACGCGCTCGTCACGGCGCGAGTGCTCGCCGCCGCCATCGCGCGGAGCACGTACGACCTGGTCATCGCGGGCGTCGAGTCGACCGACGGCTACACGGGCACGATGCCGGCAACGCTCGCCGAGCTGCTCGGTGTCGCGAGCGTCACCGCCGTTCGCAAGCTCGAACCCGACGGCGAGGGCTTCCGGGCGGAACGCCAGACCGAGTCGGGCTACGACGTCCTCACCGCGCCGAAGCCCGCGCTCGTCACGGTGACCGCGGGAGCGACCGACCCGCGCTACCCCAGCCTCAAAGGGATCATGGCCGCGAAGTCGAAGCCGGTCGAAACGGTGACCGCGGCGGGTCTCGGCGTGGCCGATCTCGCGGCGACCCAGACGGTGGCCGCAGTCACCGAAGCGCCGGCCAAGGCCGGCGGCGAGATCGTCTCCGGCGACGAAGCGGTCACGCGGATCGCGGATCTGTTGACCGAGGCGAAGGTGATCTGATGGGCGCGACCTGGGTCTACGCCGAGGTCACACCGGAGGGCACGCTCCCGAGCGCGCTCGAGCTGTTGACCAAGGCGAGGACGCTCGGTGGCGACGTCGCCGCCGTCGCGCTCGGCCCCGGCGCGACGAACGCCGCCGGCGAGCTCGGAGCGCACGGCGCGACGACCGTGTACGCGAGCGACGACCAGGTGTTCGCCGACCGGCCGGGCCGTCCCGCCGCGCACACGCTCCATCAGCTGATCGGACAGCACACCCCGTCGCTCATCCTGTTCCCCGGCTCGTACGAGGGTCGCGACGTCGCCGGCTGTCTCCAGGCGCTGACCGGGTCGACGCTGATGGCCAACGTCACCGACGTCGCCGGCCCGTCGCGCGCACAGACCGAGATCTTCGGCGGTACGAAGATCGTCGAGGTCGACCTTGCCGGGCCCGAACCGCGTCTCGTGCTCGTTCGCCCGAAGTCGTTCCCGGCGGAGCCGAGCGGTGGAACCGCCGAGGTGGTGATGGTCGACGCCGTGACGCCGACCGGGCCGACGGCCACCATCGTCGAGCGGCACGCCGAGGCGGCGACCGGACCCAAGCTCGAGGAGGCGAACGTCGTCATCGCGGGTGGCCGCGGGCTCGGCGGCCCCGAACCCTTCGCGATGCTCGACGACCTCGCCGCGGCGATCGGCGGCGCGGCGGTCGGCGCCTCGCGCGCCGCCGTCGATGCAGGCTGGGTCCCCTACGCGTACCAGGTCGGCCAGACCGGGAAGACCGTCAAGCCTGAGGTGTACATCGCCGCGGGGATCAGCGGCGCCCTGCAGCATGTCGTCGGGATGAAGGGCGCCAAGCGGATCGTCGCGATCAACAAGGACGCCGACGCGCCGATCCTGAAGATCGCCGACCTCGGCGTCGTCGGCGATCTGTTCCAGATCGTGCCCGCACTGACCGAGGAGGTCCGTCGACGGGCCAGCTCCTGAGCGCCGTCGCGCTCGTGGCGGTCATCGCCGTCGCGGTCGTCGTGTTCGTTCGGCGGGCGAGCGCGCGGATGACGCTGCTGCGCGCGGCCCCTGCGGCCGCGCGCACCGCCGACCCCGGCGCGCGCGCCCGACGGGAGCTCGCGCACGTGCTCGGGCAACGCAAGCTCTTCCAGAAGGCCCTGCCCGGCGTGATGCACGCCTTCATCTTCTGGGGCTTCCTCGTGCTGTTCCCGACGATCATCGAGGCGATGCTGGCGATCGTCGACGACGGGCGGTCGCTACCAGTGATCGGCCAGGCGCCGTGGTTCCTGTTCCTCGTCGACGTGTTCGCGACACTCGTCGCGGTCGGGATCGCGATCGCGTTCTACATCCGCAAGGTTCAGCGCCCCGACCGCTTCCGCGGCTCCCATATGGAGGAGGCCGACAAGATCCTCATCGCGATCCTTGGGATCGTCGCGACGCTGCTCCTGTGGAACGCGACGAAGATCGCGCTCGGCCAGACGCTGCATCCGAGCGCCGAGCCGGTTGCGAACGCGCTGTCGAACCTGTTCGGCACCGGACAGCCGACCGAGACGCTCGAGCGCGTCTTCGTGTGGTCGCACGTGCTGATTGTGCTCGGCTTCCTCGCGTATCTGCCCAAGTCGAAGCACCTGCACATCATCACCGCGGTGCCGAACGTCTACTTCGCGAAGAACGGCCCGAGCGGCCACCTCGAGAAGCTCGAGATCGACCTCGAGGGGCCGGAGGAGGACCTGCGCTTCGGCGTCGCGACCGCGAGGGACCTGTCGAAGAAGCAGCTCCTCGACCTCTTCAGTTGCACGGAGTGCGGGCGTTGCCAAGAAGTGTGCCCCGCGTGGAACACCGGCAAGCCGCTTAGCCCGAAGCTGCTGATCATGGATCTTCGCGACGCCGTCGCGGGCGTCGATCCGGCGGCCGGGGAACCAACGGGCGAGATCGAGCTGCAGCCCCTCGTGCCGAACGCCGTCACCGACGAGGTCGTCTGGGACTGCGTGACCTGCGGCGCATGCATGCGCGAGTGCCCGGTCGACATCGAGCACGTCGACACGATCGTCGATCTCCGGCGGAACCTCGTGATGGCCGAATCGCGGTTCCCCACCGAGGCGGGCACGATGCTGCGCGGCGTCGAGGGCCCGAACCAGAACCCGTGGAGCCAGCCCGCGTCGGCCCGGACCGACTGGATCGGCGACATCCCCGTGCGTGTGCTCGCTCCCGGCGACCCCGCGCCCGAGTACCTGTTCTGGGTCGGGTGCGCCGGCGCGTTCGACGACCGCGCGAAGAAGACGACGCAGAGCGTCGCGCGCCTGCTCAACGCGGCCGGCGTCGACTGGGCCGTGCTCGGCGGCCGCGAGCGGTGCACCGGGGATCCGGCTCGCCGGATGGGCCACGAATACCTGTTCCAGATGCTCGCCGAGCAGAACGTCGCGACGTTCGCGGACGCGGGCATCACCAAGGTGGTCGCCACGTGCGCGCACTGCTTCAACACGCTCGCCAACGAATACCCCGACTACGGCGCCACGCTCGAGGTCGTGCACCACACGGAGTTGCTCTCGCATCTGCTCGCAGAACGGAAGCTCCTCACCACGCCTGGTGCCAGCGGCACGGTCACGTACCACGACGCCTGCTACCTCGGCCGGCACAACGGACGGTTCGACCCGCCGAGAGACGTGCTCGGTTCGACGGGCCTGACCGCCACGGAGATGGAACGGGCGCGCGAACGTTCGTTCTGCTGCGGCGCGGGCGGCGCCCGGATGTGGATGGAAGAAGACGCCGGCACGCGGATCAACGACACCCGCTTCGCCGAGGCGCAGGGCACCGGCGCCGACACGCTCGCGGTCGCGTGCCCGTACTGCTTCGTGATGCTCGACGACGCCGCCAAGGCGGCAGGCTCGGAGATGCGCGTCGCCGACGTCGCGACCCTCTTGGCCGAGGCCCTCGGGGAGCCGACGACCCGACCGTAGACTCGCGGTATGGACCCGCTGCTGTTCGCCAAAGGGGACGCCGCAGAGACCTTCGGGATCGGCCCGACCGCCGCAACCGATGCCGGCGCGAACGTCCGTGTCTGGGACGCCGTCGGGGGCGAGCCGGCGCCGCCGCTCGACGACGTGAGCGGCGTCGTGATATTCGGCAGCAGCTACAACATCGACCACGCGAGCGAGCAGCCGTTCATCGACCGGCTCCGCGGCGTCACGCTGGACGCGCTCGACCGCGGCACGCCGTTCCTCGGCATCTGCTTCGGCGCCCAGATCCTCGCGTGGTCGCTCGGCGCGGAGATCCACAAGGCGCCGGTCCGCGAGATCGGCTACGTCCCGCTGCGGCCGCTCGCCGCCGCGGCGGACGATCAGGTCCTGTCGCACTACGCCGACGGCGACCCGGTGTTCCAGTGGCACATGGACACGTTCGACCTGCCGGCGGACGCCGAGCTGCTCGCGAGGGGCGATGACGTCGCGGCGCAGGCGTACCGCGTCGGCGACCGCACCTGGGCAACGCAGTTCCACCTCGAGATCGACCGCGCGGAGATCGATCTGTGGATCGACGAGGCAGGGCCGTCGCTCGAGGCCGACTGGCACACGACCTCGGAACGCATGCGCACCGCGGCGGCGGCCCACCAGGCGCACCACGAGCACCTGGGCGCCGAGGTGTTCCGCCGGTTCGTGAAGGTCGCTCGAACGAACGCGTGACGCCGGGGTCATTACCGGGCTCGCAAACGTGTGATTATCCCCGGAGACATGGCCGTCCGGACATCTCCGCGTCTTGCCGCACTTCCCCCCGAGACGTTCCGCGCCAAGGTCGCTCATCTGACGGTGGCATCTTGTTTGGTGCTGTGTGGGTCGCTGTTCATCGTTTCGTCGTGGGATGAAGTGAACTGTGTCGCCGGCGAAGTCACGTCGTCGGGGCCGTGCGGCGTCGCGCTCGTGTGGGGAGGCACGCTGCTGGCCGTGGGGATCTTCTTGCTGTTCATCGGCGGCATCGTGCTGTTTCGTGCGGCGCGTCGTCATGTGGATCCCGACGGCGGCGACGGGTGGCGGGTCGGCCAAGCGATCGTCGTGATGATCTGCGGCGTCCTGCTCGGTCTGTTGATCCCACGCTACGAGTGCCCCCCCGGCACCACGCTGTCGCCGGTGTTCAAGTTCTGCGTGAACCACGACGTCGTCTATCCCGCGCCGTCGCCAGGGATGCCCTGGAAGTTGGCTGCTGTGGGCATCGGTGTCGCCATCGGCGTCGTGATGTTGCGGTGGCGATCGATGCCGATCTGGCTCGCCACCGCGATCGTCGCCGCGGCGTCGATCGGCACCGCGCTGTTCGCCGTGTCTCAGGCCACCGGCATCCCGGGCTTCCGCGCCGTTGCGCCGGCCTCCGCGGTCCTCGTCACCCGCGTGATCTCCCCTGCCGCCGCCGGGGCGGGCGGTTCACCGCTCGGTAGCCGGCCTCACGAAGGTCGTCGGACCGTCATCAGGGACTAGTCGAAGGGGACTAGCGCTCACCAGCGCTTTGCGGCATGATGCGCGCCTATACGGCACCGTGGCCGGACGGATCACGGTGCCCAGCCACAGGAGAGGATCAGATCTACGGACGTGAGCGCTTCCTTCCGAACACGATTCGGCCGGCCCCACTCCGGTAGTCCCAACCCCGATCGATGGCACCGCGCCAAGGAGCCGGCGTGACCGCCGTCGCCGCGACGCGCTTCGGCAAGCCCCTACCGGCCGGCGGCACGATCGGCGTGATGGCGCCGTCGGGCCCGTACTTCAACGCGAGCGATATCGATCGGCCGCTGCGGTGGTGGCGGGATCGCGGCTACAGCGTCAAGGTCACTGATTCCATCTGGATGAAGGACGACTACGTCGCCGGCCCGCCGGAGAAGCGCGCCGAGGACCTGAACGCGCTGTTCGCCGACCCGGAGGTCGACGTGATCCAGGTGCTGTGGGGCGGCACGGGGGCGATCGAGATCCTGCCGTTCCTCGACTACGACCTGATCGCGCAGAACCCCAAGGCGTTGATGGGGTTCTCCGACATCACGAACCTCCACATCGCGCTGCGCCAGCGAGCCGGCCTGGCCACGTTCCACGGGCCGGGGTTCGGCTCGATGGGCGTCCCCGAGCGCAACCCGTTCACCTGGGACTCAGCCGTCGCGGCGCTCACGGCGGGCGGCGCCGGCGAGGTCCCGCGTGATCCCGACGATCCCTACGTCCGCACGCTGGCGGGCGGCAGGGTCACCGCTCCGATCGTCGGCGGCAACCTCTTCACGTTCGTGCACCTGATCGGGACGTCCTGGGACCCGGTCTTCGACGGGGCGATCCTGTTCTTCGAAGAGGTGAACGAACCGCCGTACGTGGTCGAAGTCCATCTCCATCAGCTCGCGCTCGCCGGCAAGCTCGACAACGTCGTCGGGGTCGTCGTCGGCGAGCTGTTCGAGTGCGACTGGCGCGAGGCCCGCCCGGAGGCGCCTCGGACCCGCTCGATCGAGGACGTCCTGGAGCGGTGCCTGCTCCCCCTGAACGTCCCGATCATCTACAAGCTGCCCCTCGGACACGGGAAGCACACAGCATCGATACCCCTTGGGGTGCAAGCCACCCTGGACGCCGACGCACAGACGCTGACGGTCGACCAACCCGGGGTGGCGTCGGGGTCGTAAAGGTACGTAGGAACCAACTCGTAGGTCCAGTGGAAGGAGGCACCACATGAGGAAGGTCCGAAGAGGACTCCTCGTCTTAGTCAGCGGCCTGATCATCGTGCTCCTCGCGGCGGGCGCAGCCTGGGCGCAGAGTGCGAGCGCGTCGGGATCCGCTTCCGCATCGGCGGCCGGCGGATCGGGCGGCACGTTCATCGAGGGCACCGTCAACAACATGCGGACGGTGAACCCCTGGAAAGCGATCGAGTCGCCGGAGTACGAAGTGCTCGCCTTGAACTTCGACCTCCTCGAGAACTTCGACAAGTCGACGCTGCAGGCGTCGCCGGGTGTGGCGACAAGCTGGAGCCAGTCGTCGGATGGACTCACGTGGACCTTCCAGATCCGTCCCGGGATGACGTGGCAGGACGGCCAGCCGTTCACGGCCAACGACATCGCCTGGACCTACAACGAGACCCTCAACTGCAAGCTCGGGAACTCGCTCGACTACCTGGTGCCCAACTTCACCAAGTCGATCACCGCGACGAGCGACACGGAGCTCGTGTGGACGACGGACAAGCCGACGAGCGCGCCGATCCGGCCGCCGTGGGTCTACATCGCGCCGCAGCACATCTACGGCAACGACACGTGTGCCGAGATCAACAAGGAGCCGTTCTTCGAGGACGGCAAGCCGATGATCGGCAGCGGCCCGTTCCAGCTCACGCAGTGGGACAAGGGCCAGGACTGGACCATGACCGCCAACCCCAACTACTGGGGCGGCGCGCCGCACATCAGCCAGTTCAAGGTGGTCCTGTACGACAACTCCGAGGCCATGGTGAACGCCTTGAAGCAGGGTGAGATCGACTACACCAACCTCGGCTCCGTCGACCTGTTCAACCAGTTGCAATCGGAGAGCGGCACCAACGGCATCACCACGCATGTCGGGCCCGCCGTCACGTTCGGACAGATGAGCTTCAACATGTGCGACCCCACGTCGCCCGACGCGGCGCCGTACTGCCAGAAGAACCCCGGCACGGGCAACCCCGCGCTGCGCGACCCGGCGGTCCGGACGGCGATCTCATGGGCGATCGATCGGCAGACGATCGTCGACAAGGTGCTCGCGGGGTACGGAGAACCGGGGACCACGATCGTCCCGCCCTTCGCGACCTTCTACCACTATCAGCCGACGGCGGACGAGGCGATCGGGTTCAGTATCGACAACGCGAAACAGATCCTCGCCGACGCGGGCTACAAGGACACCGATAACAACGGCGTCCTCAACGATCCGAAGACAGGTCAGGATCTGAACTTCCGCCTGATCCTGCGATCGGAGTCCGACATCGGCGCCCGGCTGGGGACATACGTCACGGGATGGCTGAAGCAGATCGGGATCGCGACCACCTCGGAGGTGGTCAGCGACGGGAAGCTCTCTCAAGCGTGGCTGTCCGACGACTACGACATGTACATCTGGGGCTGGGGCCCGGACCCTGATCCGGATTTCATGCTCTCGACGTTCACGTCGAATCAGTGTGGCACGTGGAGCGACACCTGCTACTCCAACCCGCAATACGACAAGCTCTACGTCGACCAGCAGACGGCTCCGACGCCGGAGGACCGGCAGAAGATCGTCTATCAGATGCAGGACATGCTCTATAAGGACATCCCCGAGGTGGTCCTGTACTACGACAAGTCGCTGGAGGCATACAACAGCGCCAAGTGGACCGGCCTCGAGGACAACGTGTCGCCCCAGCCGGAGGGGTTCCTATGGAACCAGTACACGGCGTACTCGGCGTTGACGCTCCAGCTGCGCGGGGCGGACTCCGGCTCGAGCGGTGGCGCGAGCTCAGGGCTGCTCGTCATTGTGGGTATCCTCGGAGCCATCATCGTGATCGTCGGGATCGTGATGATCGCCCGCAGGGGTAAGTCGGACGAGGACCTGGCCTAGGAC